>Ga0190284_1000167_pt1 | contig 48392 bp, 32 predicted proteins | sample 48691812_MG_FD_161668 | JGI IMG/M metagenome (GOLD analysis project Ga0190284, IMG submission 161668) | Hydrothermal vent microbial mat bacterial communities from Southern Trench, Guaymas Basin, Mexico - 4869-18-1-2_MG | ecosystem: Environmental > Aquatic > Marine > Hydrothermal vents >...
AAGCACAGCAGCACGAGAACGTCGGTCCAAATCTCGCCCAGCCCCGCGCCGGTGAGCAAGGTCATCCGCAGTGCATGGTACGCGTAGGTCATCGGCAGTGCGCGGGAGATCACCTCCAGCCACGACGGCAAGAGCGCAATGGGAAAATACGCCCCCGCGAGCAATCCCGAGGCGTGAGCGAACGCCCAGTTAATGGGATCCCCCCGCTTCACGATCATGATGATCCCGGCGGAAAGCAACCCGAACACACTATAAGCAGCCAGCGTCAAAACCAGTATCACGACGCATCCGAACCAGTTCGCACCGCTGACGTCCACGCCGAAGAGGAACACCCCAAACGCAACGATCACCAAGCTCTTGAACGCCTCAAAGGAAAACTGCCAGAGGCAGGGCATCGCCAGGATCCAGAATGGGCGGGTCGGCGTTGCGAACATCGCTTCGAGCGACCCCTCGGTCATCGAGATGCGCAACTGCTCGGCAAACCCGCTCAAGCCGACCAGAAGCAATCCGTTGGCGGCCACGCCGATCAGCACAAAAGAGAAATAGTCGGTGTCGTATTCGGCCAGCGCCTGGTTCGCGGCATCGTGGTCGATCAGTTTGGATATGAAGTAGAACGTCGCCAACACAAAGAAAACACCCAGCAGCCTGAACAGGAACTGAAGCTTGTAGCTGGTCGCGATGCGGAAATCACGCACCACGAAGGCCGCGGTTCTATGCAGGAATTTACGCATCGCGTGACGGCCCCCGGGCGAGCGCGCCGCCGATTTCCGGCTGCGAAGGTGCCAAATGCGCGAACACTTCGCGCAGCGAAATCGGGCAGCGTTCAACTTGCCTGATCCTCAGACCCAGCTCCAGCAAACGCTGCAAGACGTGCGACAGTTGCTCGGGCGTTTCGACGGCCGGCAACACCAGCCGCGTACAAGCTTCGTCAGTCTCAGCCGTGCCCGCGACCGAACCTACAAACTCAGCAACCCGCGCATCCGAACCGTCAAGCCGATTGGTCTCGACCACGAAACCCGAACGCGGATTGCAGCGCTCTCTGAACTCACGGATCGAGCCGTGGAAACGGATATCGCCTTCCACCAGGACCAGCACGCAATCACACAGCGCCAGCACCTCCTCCACGCGGTGCGTCGCCCACAGGACGCACTTGCCCAAGGCGGTAACCCGTTCGCGGATCAGTTTCAGCAACGCCTCCGAGGCCGTAGCGTCCAGACCGCTCGTGGCCTCATCCATCAGCAGCACCTGGGGATCGTGGAGCAACGCCCGTGCCAGCGAGAGCCGCTTCTTCATCCCGCTTGAATACGTCCGAAACAGACGGTCGGCGTGCTGTTCCAGCCCGAACTCCGCAAGCAATCGGCGTTGCCGCACACGCAAGACATCGCGTGGAAGGTCTTGCAGCGCCCCGAAAAACGCCAGATTCTGCCGGCCCGTTAGCCGCCAGAGGAAACTCCGCTCGTTCGTCGTCACCAACCCGATCCGCTGGCGGGCCTCGCGGGCTCGTTCCGGAACCGGCAGACCGGCGATTGACACGCGTCCCCGGGCGGCTCGCACCAAGTCGCAGATAATGTTGATCAGTGTAGTCTTGCCCGCCCCGTTCGGCCCCAGCAGCGCCGTCACCTGCCCCGGGGCGACCTGAAAGCTCACGTCCTTCAGCGCCGCCACCCTCCGTGCAGGCCTGTGGCGCAGCCAGTCGCGCAAACCGCGCGAAACGAACGTCTTGCTGACACCCTCCGCGGCAATCAGCGGCTGATCGTGCCCGGACAGTGCGCCTACGTTGGCGCCGGTGGAGTCAACCGCTTCCATGACCACTCGCTCCGGACTGCCCTCGCGAAACCCTCTCCAGCACCAACCGCCCGATTCGACGCAACCGCCCGCGTTCGACGACCCCGGTCATTACCAGTGCCCCACCATAGATTACCCCCGCCACGAGACCCGTGGCAAGCAGTTCGACAAGTTGCAGGAGAGGCGTTTCTGGATCTGCCACCCTGATTGCGCACCGTAGCGTCGCAAAAACGGCAGCGAATGCGGCCACACAGATCAGGATGCGCCACGTGCGGGCGGCCAGCTGGCGACGCCAGGGTCCGGTGTATCGGCGAGCGATAATGCCAAACAGAACGATCACCTTCAGAACCTTCTGCGTCGACAGCGCCAACGGAATCGCGATGATCCCGAGCACGGGTATCAGGGCAATCGTCAAGGCCACGTTCACCGCGACAAGAACCAGCCCGACCACGATTGGGGTAATCATGTCAAGCGTGGCGTAATACATCCGAAGCAAAGGAATCTCGATGGCAAAGGCACCCAAGCCCAGCGCGAAGAACACCAGGACACGGCTGGTGACCGTGACGGCCTGCTGATCGAATTCACCGCGTGAAAAGATTGCAGCCACGACCGGCTCCGACGCCAGGGTCAGGAACACGGTCATCGGCAGAAAAAGGATCAGACAGAATTCGAGCAGGCGCGCGGTCAGGGACACCATCTTCTCGGTCTGTTTGCGGGCGGCCAGTTCGGCCAAACGTGGAAACGCGACGATCGCCAAAACGTTGGGGACCAACAGGATCGGCAGGTCCACAAGCTTGCGTGCATAATCCAAGGCGGCGATCGACCCCGGAGCCAGGGTCGAGCCGCGGTTGACGTCGACGAACCCGCTGGCTTGCGCGGCGAGCGTGCCGATCGCCAGGGGTGCCATCAGCCGCAACATGGCGCCGAGTTGGCCGGGAGCCCGCCTTACCTCCGGAGCGCCGGCGCTGTCGGCGTGCAAACACCGGCGGATGCCGTGGAGATGGAGGAGAAGCTGGCAGGCGGCCCCCGCGCACAACGCGACGGCCGCTCCGACGATTCCGATGGTCGGCAGCAGTAGGGCTACGCCGACCACCAACACGGCCTTGTTGGCCACGTTGGCAAACTGGGGCCAGGCGAAACGTTGGTGTGCATTCAGCATCACGTAGGTCAGGGCCGCCAAGCCCAAAAGGAGTCCGGCCGGCAAGACCCAAGGCAGCATTTGCAGCGTCAAGGCGCGTTGCTGAGCATTGAAGCCCGGCGCCAGCCAATCAACAATCAAGTTAGGCATCGCCGTGAGGACCAGGACTACTAACGCGAGCACCACCAGCGTGGCGGCAAAGACCTGCCGAAAGAGCCGCCACGCGGAAGCCGATCCGTATTGCTCGCGCAGATGAATGTAACGGGACAGGAACACCGGGACCAATACGTCATCGACGATCACAAAGAAGAAGAACGCGATTTTTCCCGCCGTGAAATAGGCGTCGACGGAACTTGTTGCGCCGGCAAAGTGGGCCAGCACAAGCTTCTCGCCGAAACCGAACACTTTGCCGACCGCGAGCAGGAGCATGACACCGACGGCGGCGGAAACGAATGACGCTCCCCTCCGGCCGTGCTCGGCCACGCTCTGTTGCGGATCTTGTTGCGGCGGCGACGTGGGCATAACATGCGCTTCAGCGAGAGGCGGTATCAGAGCCCGGATTGGGGGTTACCTGCATAACTCACGGTGTCTCCGGAGCGGAACCGGGCGAAACGAGAGAGCCATGCACTCGATGGGGCGCAGTATAGCACGCATGCCAAACACCGCCAATCGACGAAGAGTGTCCGTTCTGGTAGGGCGTTTTCCGTGCCTGAGCGAGACGTTCATCCGCAACGAGATTCACGCACTGCAACAACAGGGGTACGCAGTTGAGGTGATCAGTTGCGCACCGCGCGAACGGAGCGACGTTTGGCTGGACACGGGGCTGCGGGTGGCGGTTCGCCACGGCCCTTCCGGCGGACCTGTTCGTGTCCTGTTGTCCCTGCTGCGATTTGGCATCTGTCATCCGGTTTCGATGGCGCGATTGCTGTGTGTCGCCCTTACGTCGGCTCCACTGCGCCCTCAGGGGATGTGGCTCGCCATGCGGGCGATCGACACTGCTTGCTATTTCACTGCCCAACTCCAGCGCGAGCCCGGCACCCACCTGCATGCCCACTACCTGCACCTACCGGCGCTCGTGGCGCGGATGATGGCGCGCCTCTGGCGTGTGTCGTATAGCGTGTCGGCACACGCGCACGATGTGTTCGTTGCGGGTTTCCGTGCCGGCTCGCTCTGCAGAGAGGCCCGGTTCGTCGCGGTCTGCTCGCAACACGCGCATGCGCATCTCGAACGCCGCCTTCCGCCCGACCAGCGAGGCAAGCTGGCCGTCGTGCATCATGGGATCCCCCTGTCCCACTTTCGATTGCGAACTGACAGAACTTGGGCAGGCGAAGACGAACTGCGGTTGCTCACGGTGTGTCGCCTGGTTCGTAAGAAGGGTGTTGACGTCGTACTGCGCGCCCTGGCAGTGTTGCAAAGCCAGCAGGTGTGCTTCACGTACCGGATCGTGGGCAGCGGTCCGGAACACCAATCGCTGCGCGACTTGTCTGCGCAGCTTGGCTTGCGTGCGGTTGAGTTCTTGGGCGCACAGACGCCGCGACAGGTTCGTGAGATGTACGCTTGGGCTGACGCGTTCGTCTTGGGTTGTCGCACGACAGCAAACGGCGATCGTGACGGCGTGCCGAATGTCATTCTGGAGGCCGGCGCCTCCGGTGTGCCGATCGTGGTATCGAATGCCGGCGGTGTGGCCGAGATTGTCCGGCCCGGTGAAACGGGTTGGCTGGTGCCCGCCGAGGATCCGCAGGCGCTGGCGGATGCCCTGCAACAACTCGCCCAAGACAGCGTGCTGCGTGGCCGAATCGTCCGAAACGCGCGCAGACTGATCGAAGCCCGCTTCGACATTTCCAAAAACATCGTGAGTCTGGCCCAGCTCTTGGAACGCGAGGACGGCCCCGAATGCGCCCGCTACGAGTGATGCTGGTGATGGAGGCGACCGACGGTGGAACCGGTCGTTACCTGCGGGAAGTTGCGCTGGCGCTGTGCCGACAGGGCTTGCACGTGCATGTTGTTTGCGCGGCGCGGCGGAACCCCGCCTTCCGCCGCGTGATGGCCGAGATGCGGCGTGCCGGCGTTCGCGTCAGCGAAATCGACATGTGCCGCGAGGTCCGCCCCGTGCGCGACTTGATCAGTCTTTGGCAGCTTTGGCGACTGTTTCACCAAACCCGGGTGGATGTGATCCATGTCCATAGTTCGAAGGCCGGGGCGCTGGGGCGCTTGGCTGCCGCGCTCGCGGGGCGCCGTCCCGTCGCGTATACACCCCATGCCTACGCCTTCTTGGGACCATGTGGTGGCCTGCGCCGCGCCGGCTATCTGGCTGTGGAGCGTGTCCTGGGGCGCTGGACCAACCACGTGATCGCAGTGTCTGACAGCGAATCTCGGCGGGCAGTTGCCGAACGCCTGTCGACGCCTCTGCAAACCACGACCATCCCGAACGGCCTTGCTGACTTTCCGCCTCCACAGCTTGTGATGGAGGCATCGCAATCATCTACCGGTGACCGTATCGTCCTCGGTTTTCTAGGACGACTCGAGCCACAGAAGGCGCCGGCGTTCCTTATCGATCTGGCGGCGGAACTCCAGCGGCGAAACACTGAATTCGTGCTCTGGATCGGAGGGGAGGGTAGTCTCCGTGAACATTGTGAGCGGATGAGCAAAGGGCATGGCCTGACCGGGCGGATCCGGTTTCTCGGACACGTCACGGATACGACCTCGTTCTATCGATCGACTGACATTTACGTGCTGACTTCGCATTATGAAGGGTTGCCGTACTCGGTGTTGGACGCAATGGCCTGGGCGCTGCCGGTGGTTGCTTTCCGAGTCGATGGCGTTGGCGACGCGGTGGTTGACGGAATAACCGGACTGCTGGCGGAGCCCCACGATGTCGAGCAACTCGCCGATTACGTCATCCGCCTGGTCCGGGACCCGCAGCTGCGTAGACGGCTCGGCCAAGCCGGTCGCGAACGAGTGTGCGCTCGCTTTCGACTCGATCGGCAGGTTCGCCAGCTCGAACAGACCTACCGCGATCTCGTTGGACGCGCATCAAAGCCATCCATCAGGGGAGGACGCCCCGATCGCCCGCCGCAGCGCATGCCGGTGCGGGACATCCGTGTGCTGTTTGTGTCCCACTGTGGGATTCTGGGGGGAGCCGAGCGAAGCCTGCTCGAGTTAATGCAGACATTGCCGGATCACGGGGTTCGCCCCATGCTCGCCTGTCCCGCCCCCAGCGCCCTGGCTCACCGCGCCGGTGCGGCCGGAATTCAAGTACTGCCCCTTCCACTACGCCCCATCCAACGGCAAGCCGGAACGCGGCACCTGCTTGGCCTTGCGTCCAGTCTGGCTTTGGTCACCGGGCGTTTTGCCAAGCTCTTACGGCGGCGCCACATCCAGCTAGTCCACGCCAATACCACGATCGCGCAAATCTGGGTCGGCCTGGCCACCCGCCTTGCGCGGGTCCCCTGCATCTGGCACTGGCGGGATTTCCATGGAACCCGCTGGCTCGATCGGATTCTTCTGCGGACTGCCAGCGCGTGCGTGGCGGTCTCCCACGCATCGTACCGCTTCGCCGAGGAGCGGATCGGCCACACGCTCCCTTTGTCTCTGATATACAACGGAGTGCAGGATCACTCTGAATCGGTATTGTGGGGGCAGCCGAATCGGTGGCGCAGGGAGATGGGCATCGGAGGGGACCAAATTCTGGTTGCATTGGTCGGCCAGCCGATCCGGAGAAAGGGACACGAGGTTTTCATCCACGCTTTCGCCAACGCGATCCGCCTTCAACCCAATCTCCGGGCGATCGCCGTCTGCCAGGCATTTGACCCTGATTCCCGCGAGTATGTCCAGCATCTCCACCAATTGGCTCACGACCTGGGCTGTGCGAACCACGTGGTGTATGTCGGCGCTTCGGAAGACGTACCGGCGTTGCTGAGGGAGTCGGATATGATCGTCGTGCCATCGCTACGGGAGCCATTCGGTCGCGTGGCGGTCGAGGCGATGCTAGCTGAACGTCCCGTGATCGCGTCCAATGTCGACGGCCTGTCCGAGATCGTTTTGGATGGAGAAACGGGCATCTTGGTCCCTCCGGGAGACTGGGGACAGCTTTCCCGGGCACTCTGCGACCTGGCCTCACATCCGGAAATGTGCAGCCGGATGGGGCGAGCAGGTCGGCGACGGGCGCTTCAACGCTTCTCCATTGACCGTACGGCTACCGAGGTATCGAGCCTGTATCGGTGTGTTCTTGGGATCGACCCGTAGCATCTCTGTTGCCAAGCCCAGGCTGTTCTCTTGCCATTTTGCTCATCGCGTTTACACTGGCGGCTAAAGTGCGGGTTGAGCGAAATCTCCATGTCGGCGGAAAACGTCAATGCGCTCGGGCAGGTTGCCTCTGGGCCGTCGGAGACCATGTCCCAGAAGCGTGGAATCCCTGTGCATAAAGACCGTCTGCGCCGTCGGAACGTGGATGCTGGGAGGCGGATTCTCGACCTTGTGTGCATCTGCATTGCCCTGGTTCCTGCACTCACGGTCACCCTGGCTGTCGCTTTCGCCCTCTGGTATCAAACCCGGAGATGGCCGTTCTTGCGGCAGACGCGCATGACCGCCTCCGGGCAACGATTGCGCATCCACAAGCTCCAAACTCTTTTCCGCACCGCTGCTGCGCCGAGACGAGGAGCCGTCTTCCGGGTGTGCGCACGGAACAGCCGTGGAAGAAGTCGGACTTATGAAACCACCCGCTTCGCTTTGTGGTTGAGAAGATGGCGTTTGGATGAACTACCGCAACTGCTCAACGTGGCGGCCGGCGATATGTGCATGGTAGGTCCCCGCCCGCTGATTCCCTATGACCATAATCGATGGCGAGCCGGCGAGAGTTTTCCCGCAGATTCCCCGGCGGGAATAACCTGCGTTTACGAACTCGTGCGTCATCGTGGGGACGATCCCGTTCGTCGGGGCCGCTGGGACCGTTGGTACCTGAAACACCGCTCGCTTTATTTGGATGTTTGGATTATCGTCCGCACGGCGTTGATGTTCTTGAGCCCCGGCTCTCCCAAGTACGAACTTTCCGAGAAGTGCGGCTTCCCGCCCGGCCCCGAAAGGATGGATAGCGATTCATGAAGGGCATGGCATGACTCATCAGGCGCAAGACTATCCGATGCGCCATAAAGCGTTCGCGTGGGTGGTGCCTGGTTGCTGGTTCGTCATCACCGCGACCGCCGGAACGAATTCCTCGCTGTTGGCTCCCACTCCATTGCTGGTTCTCGGATTGGCGCAGTGTTTCCTTCCCGCGCTTCACCATCCCGTTTCTTCGAGGATTCTACGTAACATCCTGGCAGCCTTGGCGATCATCTTTTGTTACCATATGGCTCGAGACTGGCACGTCGCAATCTCCTGGGGGAGTAGCAGAGAGATAACCGTAGTACCGGCCCAAGTGATCCTGGGGGCAAGCGCTGTAGTAGGCATGATTATCCTTCGTCGCCCCCCCAAAGCCCAATCTGGGAAGGCTGCGCGTGCGGCACTCTTCCTCGTCCTATTGCTGCTTTCGACTGTAGCGGTTGGCGTTAGCCTCGTGCTGCTTACGCTCCACGCGATCGATCTCTATCTGGTGTTTCGTGACTTGGCGAGAGCGGTGGTCGAGTTGGCCCTGCTAGTCTTCATCGTCATTCGTTTGGTCCCTTGCCTCGGTCGCACCGCTGCGTCGACACGCTCACTGGGGACGGCTTGCGTGATTGCAGCCGGCAGCGTTTGGGTCCTTGGTTCTGCCTGACAACTTCCGTAGCGGCCGGCGTCCCCGCCGGCCGTCGGCCTGCGAGACGCAGGCCGCTACAAGAACCGGGTTGTCAGACAGAGCCTAGGTTAGTTTTGTCGGCCCGCATAGAGAGACTTATGGTACGTCGCCAAAGGACAAGAGGGTCACGCCGGGCTTCGCCACCTCGAAAGCCATCGCCCCCTCCAGCCGATGTAGAGGCAGGCACCCCACTGTTCTTGCAATGCGTCGTTCTTCTGGCGCTCGTCGGTGTTCCCCTGACACTTCGCGTTGAGATTGAGCACGGACGGCGATCGGTCTTAGCCGCGAACGTTCCTATCGTCGATCTCGTCATCTGGATTTCGGTCGCCAGTATCTTGATCTTCAATCTGTTCCGTAGAAAGGACCGGGGAGCACACAAAACGCGATCCACAGGAACCCGCGGAGGAGGATTCAGGGCGGTTTTTGTGGAACTCTGGGTCTTCGTGGCCATAGGTGGGTTGTCCACCATGGCGACGGCGTTTCCTCGTGAGGGTGTTCGCGAGTTCGTTCAACTCGTCGACTACTACATCATCGGGTATTGGCTTGTCACCCGGATGACTCAATTCAAGGGGGTTGCACGGTCTGTGACCGGCCTCGTTTCCGTCTTGGTCATCGGTTTTGTATCCATAGCCGCCTGGCAAGTCTGGTCCGAAACCCCCAACTATCTCATCCGTTCCCTGTTTCAAGATCATTGGAGCTATCTGGCGACATTTGTCCTGTTGGCTCCGCTTGCCTGGCTCAGGTTTGTCTCTTTGCCGGGGAGGTTGTGGCAGGCGCTGGGGACTCTTCTGCTGGGGATTGGGTGCTGTTGTCTGGGCTCATTGGGTATCATGCTCTTAGTCTGGTTCGAGCTTGGGTTCGCTTCGTGGTTGCTTGGCGGGCGTTGGATTCGACGTGGCGCTTGGGTGGCCGGCACGTCTCTTGTTGTCCTGTTGTTGATGACACCATCAAGTTATCGGGCGGCCTTCCTCCGCGAACCTGCCACGTGGTTCCATACCCCACTCGGTACGACGCGCCGGCAGGTCCTCCAAGCCAAGCGCGCCATGCACCCTCCGCCGCCCTTCACACACCTGGGCGCGGGTGTCTGGCACTGCTTTGTAGGTTCCAACGTCTTCAATTGGATGCAAACCCATTCGCGGCCAGCGATCGCCGTGAGTTCGGATGTGGATCCGCTTGTGACGCCGGAGTACTACGCCGAGTCTCTCTCAGCCCTCAGATTGATTGCTTGTGGTCCGCTGCTGGGTCATGGATTGGGAAATTGGCAGGAACAGATCGGAACCCGTTACGACACATTGGAACGAACTGGAACCTCAGCTCCCAACAGCTCGAATGGCTATCTGATGATCGGTGTGATGACCGGCGTTCTTGGCCTCTTGGTATGGCTGATCGTCTTAAGGCGCGTGCTGATTCAGGCGTATCGGCGTATTAGCAGCACCAGGGGCTCCTCCATTGCGCACGTGGCACCTGCCTGTCTGGCTGGACTGGTCGGGGCCGCGGTGTTCATGATGTGGTGTCCGCTAACGACCCAGCCTGTTGCGGCATACTGGGTTCTGCTGGCGGCAGTTGTACGCGGAACAGGCTCCGGTGCGTATTCGAAATGAAGCACTCACTACCCAGATCGGCTCTCTCCGGCTGCGGCGTCATCGCGGCGGCGTTTTTTCTGGTCGGGAGTGCTCTTGAAATCCACCCGCGACCGACCGCGAGCACGCCTTGTCTGATCATCATCGAACCCGAACAGAACACGACGTTTGCTCCACGGACACATGCTCTGCAAGCCGCCGACGCCTCACAAGGCGGCTTTGTTTCGATTCAAGGTTGGAATGTGGATGATCCTCTGTACGGCAGGAGCGTCGCCGGTGAAACCCCATATCCCATTCAGATTTCGGAGTCGGGCACGTACTATATCTGGTTGCGCACTCGGTGGAACGGCACCTGTGCCAACAGTGTCACATTCTACGCCAAAAGGGCAGACGCAGTCACGACGCCGGACGAGTCCTTGGCTGGCCACCGGTCTCTAGTGGGAAACGACATGATACATAACGTATGGCACTGGATCCGTGGGCCCGTCTTGGGCTTCAACGCGGGTGATTATGAGCTGCTGATTGGCACGCGGGAAACGGGGGCCGAAATTGACTGCGTTCTGCTGACGACCGACCCCGAGCATGTGCCGCTCGGTGTACCCAGTGCAGAGGAAACGGCCACCCTGGTGCCAGGCCAAAAGAAAGTTGCATCGGCATTCGAATTCACAGAGAATTTCACGTCCGGTAGAGACCAAACGAGTTTCGTGTCGTTGGATTGGCTGGTGGACGACTCTGAGTGGCAGCAGCGACGGCGTCCGGGTAGAAGTGCAGTAGGGCCGTGCCTCTCCCAGATTTCTCTCGCTCAAGCCCGCACGCCCTTGTTTGCGCACGGGCACATCCAGTGTGCTCTGGATCCTTTTGTTCGAGCCGGCGTCGGCCTCTTCTTCGGTCGACAATCGAGTGAAGACTATTTCATTGCCAGGATTGCTCGGAATACATCCTCGAAACTGTATGCTGGTAAAGTCCAGGTGTGCCACCAGAGGGAGGAATCCTTGGTCGTCTTGGCAGAGGCCGACATTGACATTCGACAGAGCGGATGGGAGCTCTTTGAAGCGCGGATGAGCGGCGACTTCTGTCAAGTTCATGTTGGTGGTCGGCGAGCCCTCGAAATGAAACTCCCGCGATCTTGCGAGGGCCACGTCGGGCTCTATGTGGACGGGCGGGACCAAATGCTCCATCCCGACGAGTCCATCCCGAGCTTACTCCGTGTCCAGGGGGAGCTGATCAAGGTCGAGCGGTTTCCACCCCGGTTCCAAGGCAAGGATTGCTGGCCGGGCGTGGTCGCCGGTTACACGAGCGAAGCATTCCACCTCGCCCGTTGGAGCAACCTCTCCTCGGACGGCTCATATGCCAAGCGCCTCGAGTTGATCCGCGTGAACCGACCGGGAGACATTGAGCCTTTGGCGGCAAGTTGGGGTGTATTCAAGCGGGAAGATTGCCCCCGACTCATGGTCCGGCGGTACGATGGCGTGCTCTCGGCCTTGTTAGGGGAAAAAACACTGTGCAGCGCCCGAGCTGCGCTCAAATCCGACCTTGCTGGATGCCTCGTAAAACATCAGCCCCGCGCCATCTTCGGTGACTTCGTGATCCGCTCGTTCCGCATCCAGTCCGGGGCTGGAATGGCGCTGGAAACGAATGCGCGTGCTGAGGAACCACGCGACTTTGACGTTGCAGGAGCTGGAGGATTCGCCAAGGAGGACTGGACTAGCTCGATTCTGGGTGCATGGGACCGGCCATTTGCGGTAGTGACGGTCATGGTGCCCCGTACTGAGTTACCCTGTGGGGTACCCCTGAGCCTTCGGCGCGATGGGAACGATATTCTATGGCTCGTGGAAGATCCACTCAAAGCGCCGAGAGGGATCTTTCAGACGGATGAAACAGAATTCAGGGAGTTTCGTCCCAAGGCCGTAAGTGAGGATGCCGGTGGTGAACTGGCGCTTCAACTCGTGTTTGATTCAGGTGAGTTCGGCGCGTTTCTAGACGGACAGCTGGTGTTACTGGCCAAGCGCACATCTGAAGAGGTGGGAGGGATAGCGTTCGTCTCACATCATCGAGACGGGCCTTCCGCCCGCGTTACAGTTGCACCCCGCCCCAGAGAGAGTCTGTGGTTCGCGCTCGGATATGGCTGGCCTGCTGAGCAAGTCGCCGGCCGAGTTCTCCATGGAGACGCTGCGATTACAGTAGAGGGAAAGTTGGGATCCATCTGCAGGTACGGCTTGCTTCAGTTGCACGCTTCGCGCCCTAACGGGCGGTCTGGGTACGAAGTGGAATTCAAGGAAACCCCGTCCCCTCGCTGGCGTTTCCTGCGTAACGGCACAATGGTCGCTTCTGGCGCGCTGCGTGGCACGCCTGACGACTATTCACATGTGCGTTTGGCACAGCGTGGACATATCGTTTTGTTGCAGCAAGACAATACCATCATTGGGATGACCTGGGATTCGACGCCCATCCGGGAGGGTTTCATTCGCGCGACGCGTGACTACAGCTCTACAAAAATCTCCGGCCTGGGGGCAGACCTGCGACAATGTTGGGACATCCTGAGCGTCTTCCACCAGGACTCGGGTGCGGCACTTGCAGTGGCTTCCTGGAAAACCCTAGCCGGGCAGTGGGTATTGACAGAATCGGCAAGCGGTCTGAGCGGCTTCCTCATGGGTCTCGTCGACCACAGTGAGCAGGCTGTGATTGAATACCGAGGTGACTTGTCAGAACAAGACGTGTTGGCAGAGTTGCGGCTTGGAGTGCGGTCGATTACGCCTGGAACAAGCTTGGCTTTCGTGTTTGAAGTGGACAATGCCGAAGGCAGTGTGGAAGTCGCGGGGTTCTCATGTACATCACTGGGAAACCTGAAGTGTCGGCTGAGGCGGAACAACCGAATCGCCGAGGGCGAAGTGTCTATCGATCCGTCCCATCCTGCGCCGGTCATGACGGTATTGCGGACGGAGTCTAGATTAGCCATCGAGTGGGATCACGTACCCGTAGCCGAATTGCGAGAACCAACGGCCCATCGTGTATGCCGTGTTAGAATACGGCTGGTGGGACAGCCCGGCCAATCTATTGCGATCAGATCGATTGCTCTCCAGAAGGGGGGCCTATCACCCGAGCACACCCCGCAGCACCTGCGCAGGTACCTGCAGTTTCTCAGAGGCGCAACGGCCGCTGATGAATAGCCGCGGGAAGGGGAATGGATGAGTGGCCCACCTCTTCAGAGGTGGGGGACACGAATGGTTTGCCGATTCGCGCCCCCCACGGCTAAAGCCATGGGCCACCCGTCCCAAAACGGAGCACATACGTCAGATCCCCCTACCCTCCAGCTCCTCCCAGCGGGCGTAGAGCGCCTCCACCTGCTTTTTCGCCGAGTCCAGTTCTTCCCAGCGCTTCTGCGCCTCGACATGATCCCCGCCCACAGCCGGATCTTCAGTCGCTTTGGTACATTGTTCCACGCGATCTTCCGCTTCCAGGATCGTCGCTTCCATATCCCGAAGTTCCGTTCTTTCGCTTGCGGTCAAACCATCGTCAGCAACTCTCCCCTTCGATGTTTTCGACTTGCCGCGACCGGGAACATCTTCCCTCCCACGAGCGATCCGAGCCTGCGCAGCCTGCCACTGAGCACAATCGACATACCGACCCACACGCCCCAAACCATCCAAGCCCAATACCTCTGTACAAACGCGATCCAGCATGAACCGATCATGCGTCACCAGTACAATCGCCCCGGCGAAATCGGTAAGGCTATCCTCCAGCACATCAAGAGAAGTGATGTCCAGGTCGTTGGTCGGCTCATCCAGAACAAGAACATCCGCCGGCCGCAACATCAAACGCGCAATCAACACCCGAGCCTGCTCGCCACCCGAGAGATCCCTCACCGGCATATCAAGCTGACTTACCGAAAAGAGAAACTGCTTCGCCCAGGCAGTGATGTGAATCGTCCGACCACGAAACTCCACACTTTCATTATCGCCCGCCAACGCCCACCGAAGCGTCACATCCTGCGGCAGTTCTTCGCGATTCTGATCGAACACGACAATCCGTAAATCGTTAGCCAACTTGATCGCACCCTTGTCCGGCGGCAAAGCACCGGTCAGAACGCGAATCAACGTTGTCTTCCCGCTCGCATTGGCACCCAACAGCCCCACCCGCACACCGGGAGACAACATCAGCGAAACGTCGTCAAACAGCAGCCTCCCCCCGAGCGTCTTGGACAATCCCTTGGCCTCCAGCAGTTTCTTCGACTTGCGACCCGTGCTGTCGAAGTCGATACCCGCCACCGTCGTTCGAGCGTTGCGCTGCGATAGATCGCAAAGCTCATCCTTAAGCCGATAAGCGTCCTGGATACGCGACTTCGATTTCGTCCGCCGAGCCTTCGAATGAGACTTGAGAAACGCGACCTCACGCCTGACAATATTCGCCAACCCCACCTGCTGAGCCTGCTGCGCCTCCAGAAAATCCGCCCGCTTCTCCAGATACATGCTGTAACTACCACTCACACTGAAGTATCCATCCGGGTAAACCGGGTTCAACTCCACTACGCGACTCGTCACATGCTCCAGGAAATACCGATCGTGGCTCACCGCAACAAACGAGAACGACACACCAAGAAGCATTTTCTCGAGCCACTGAATGCCTTCTAAATCCAGGTGGTTCGTCGGCTCATCCATAAGGAGCAGATCCGGCTGCTGAATGATCTCTCGCGCCAACGCCAACCGCTTGCGCCAACCACCAGACAACTCCTCCACTGGACCACCGGGATGCTCAAAACCGAACCTGCTCAGGATAATCGCCACCTGCGTATCGCGCTCGTACGACTCCATCGGCTGATCAGCCAACGCATCCCCCAACACCGACCCAACCGTAGCCCCATCCGGAAACCGATCCTCCTGCGGCAGAAAACCGATTCGCGCCGACCGACGACGATTCACCTCACCACCGTCAACCTGCTCCAAACCAGCCAGTATTTTCAAAAATGTCGTCTTACCCGCCCCATTGGGACCGAGGAACCCCACCCGCTCATCATCAGCGAAACTGATGGAAAGACCGTCAAAGAGCGTGCGGGTCCCAAAGTGTTTTGAGATCGCTCGACATGTCACCAGTGTCCCCATCGTCCCCCGCCAATCGCCGCATCGCCGTAGGGTATCTGACCCACCCGGCCGAATGATACCATTTCCTACGTGAGTCCGACACTCTCGGAAGCCTCGATCGGCGGCGCACGAGTCGCCATCCCGCCGACCGCGCAGGTCGGACGCCGAAGGTTCCGGACGTCCCCCGCCTGGTACGCCGGGTGCTCGCGACAAACCCAGGGTGGCACGGACAAGCCTGGTTCATCTGCGTTGACCTTCCTGGCGCCCGAGATCGAGGATCTCGTTTGCCGCCTTCGACCTCACGAGTTTGTCCGTGTTCGGCGCGCGAGGGGTTGCCGATGTTCAACACGGACAAGCTCCGTTCTTTTGCTCTTTGAGACCCTATCGTTCTGACACCCCCTCCGGCCCACAGTCCGTAACGCCTGATACGCTTGTCTGTGCCACCCATCGCGCCGAGTTGCATGGGCTTTTCCAGGCGCCGGAGAGCGAGTATGGTCTGGGACGATGATGGACTTTCATGAACCGCAAACGATTCGCATCACCTGCGCCCCCGGTCTGGTCGACTACCTTCGACGCGAGGTCGAGGAGCTTGGTTACACGGTCGATTCTTTTCGGCCGACCGGCCTGGTGATCACCGCCGGCATGGATGACGCCATGCGCCTGAATCTCTTTCTGCGCACCGCGTTCAACGTGCTCGTCCTGATCGATGCCTTCACCTGCGCTGATCCCGACGAGTTGTACGAGCATGTGCACGCGTTGCGTTGGGAGGAAATGATCTCACCCGAGGAATACCTCAGTGTGGTTTCGAGCGTGAACACGCCGACGATCACCGATTGGCGGTTCGCCAGCCTGAAGGTCAAGGACGCCATTGTGGACCGCGTAGCGTCGGAGGCCGGTGCTCGGCCGAACTCCGGGCCGCTGCGGGAGAACTTCGTCGTCCATCTCTATTGGAACGGGGACGATGCCCGGCTGTTCCTCAACACCTCCGGGCGAAAACTCGCGGATCGAAACTACCGCAAGATGCCGCACAAAGCGCCCATGCAGGAAACGTTGGCGGCGGGTGTTATCCTCGCGACGGGGTATGACGGGTCCGTGCCGCTGGTCAACCCGATGTGCGGGAGCGGCACGCTCGCCATCGAGGCGGCGCTGATCGCCTCGGGGCGTCCGCCCGGGCTGCTGCGAGATAACTTCGGGTTCATGCATCGCAAGGGTTTCGATTCCGACACCTGGCAGTCGATGCGCCGAAGCGCCAAGAAGATCCGCAACAAGGGCACAATCGCCCTCATCATCGCCACCGATATCGATCCGGACGCGGTACGGGCAGCCGAAAACAACGCCCAGACCGCCGGTGTGCACCACATGATCCGGTTCGACGTGTGCGACTTCGCCCAAACCCCGATCCCGCCCGGGAAGGGAATCGTCGTCATCAACCCCGAGTACGGCGAGCGACTCGGCGTCATCGCGGAACTCGAGAAGACCTACAAGTGCATGGGTGATTTCTTCAAGCAGCGGTGTCCGGGATGGACCGGTTACATCTTCACCGGGAACCTCGAACTCGCGAAGAAGGTCGGGCTTCGCGCGAGCCGCCGCATGGAGTTCTTCAACGCGAAGATCGACTGCCGGCTGCTCAAGTACGAACTGTACGAAGGCACGCGACGAAAAGAGGATTAGAGCAAAGTCAAAGGGAAGCGGATTCGGTTCACCGACGATGTACTAGGAGACTTCGTTGTGTTTCAGGAGGAGTATACTGGGTAAAAAGAGAACCAGCGAGGCCGGCACATGCTTGTAATCGACGTCAAGCCCAGTAAAATACTTCTGGGGAGTCTCCTGTTCCACTGGGGAATGAGGCGCCACAGAGCGAACGACTGCTAACCATCTCATCATTGCACAAGAGGAGAAAGTCATGGCACAGAATGCGACTCGTTGGAACGTGAGACGGTATCGCATGGCGACCTTGGCCGGGTTGCTGGCGATGGTTGTGGCTCCGCTGAGCGTGGGGGCGCAACCCTGTGAGGTGACGCCGTCGGAATACTGGAAGAACACGATCGACTTTCCCGATGAGCCGTTCCGGGTGGTGGGCGGTTCGGCCGACAACCCGGACTGGGTGAAGTTCACGATCATGACGTGCGACCCGGAAACCGTCTACTATCAGGACAGCAATGAATACACCTTCCACTACAACTTCGTGACCGAGCAACTCGATCCCTACCTGGGTATCAGCCCGGAGGACTTCAACCTGATCGCGCTGTACGAACAGGGCCAGGAGCTGATGCTCGGGGCGGTGATCATGCCGGCTTCGGGCATTTATCCCGAACCTGAGCAGATCCCGGAGTATGGAATCCAGTTGGTTCGCTACGATCCCTATACACCGCAGGAGGTCGTGGACCTGTTCAACCTGGTCAAGAGTACGGTCAACGCGGACCCCGGCGTGCAGGCCTTCTACTTCCCCACCTACGAGCAGTACGAGACGGCGCAGGACAATATCGAGTTTCTCAACTCGAACGGGATTGAAGTCAGCTCGCCGGCGCGCTGGGCGGATGACAATGCCTGCTATTCATCGGGCTGGGCCTTGGGCGAACTCAAGTTCTTCGAGGGGCACGAGATTGAGGACGCCTATCTCAGCGGAGCCTTGCTGCCGGAGGACATCCTGCTGACCGACGGAGTCCCCGCGGAGGTCCCGTTCGTGGCCGGGATCATGACGCTGACTTCCTCGACGCCCAACTCCCACGTCGCCATTCTGGCGAACACCTGGAGCATCCCATTCGTGCATCTGGCGTTGGCCGAGGATGCTGAGCAGGCTTTGGCACTGGTCGGCAAGATGATCGTACTTCGTGCTTACGGCACGGACGGCGGATGCAACACGCGCCTGATCGACGTGGACGGTGTGTTGAGCGCGGAGACCATCGCGGAGATTCTGGAGCTCAAGGTCCCGCCGCCGCTCGACATCGCACCCATGCAGGCGTACGGCGCGTACAGCGCGAACACCGACACTATGGTCCTGTCGGACATTCAGTACTTCGGCGGCAAGGCCGCCAACTTCGGCTTCCTGCGCCGGGCCATCCCCGACAACTCGCCGCTGGCGTGCGCGTTCTCCTTCGACCTGTGGAACGCATTCATGGATCAAACGCTGACCGGCGGCAACACGCTGCGCGAGGAGATCGCCGGGATTCTCTCCGGCTACACCTACCCGCCGAACATGGCCCAACTGGCCGACGACCTGGATGACGTCCGGGATCTGATCAAAGACGACGAAGAGACGTTCTTCACTCAGGAACTTCAGGACGCGGTCATCGCCACCTTGCAGGACCCGCAGTACGGCTTCGATCCGTACAAGAAGATTCGCTTCCGCAGTTCCACCAACGTCGAGGACAGCGATCAGTTCACCGGGGCCGGCCTCTATGACAGCTACAGCGGCTGCTTGATGGACGATCTGGACGGGGACGAGGTCGGCCCGAGTCACTGTGACCCGAGCAAGCCGAGTGAGCGTGGCGTGTTTCGGGCCATCCGCAAGGTCTTTGCCAGCTTCTACAACGACAACGCGTTTCTCGAGCGGTTGCGCTACAACGTCAACGAGGACGAGGTGGGCATGGCCGTCCTCGTGCATCATTCGTTTCCCGACGAGATCGAGTTGGCCAACGGTGTGTCCACCCTCGACAAGACCTCGTACTCATGCGACGTACTGTTGGTCTCGCAGCTCGGCGCGGTGTCGGTAACCAACCCGGAGGGCGGCGCGATTCCTGAAGAGGTGGACGTGTACGTCGGCAGTAGTAGCACGTACGCCACGATCCTTCGCTACTCCAGCCTGGTGCAGCTTGGTGACACGGTGATGGACTGGGACCAAGACTACATCGACTTGGCTGAGATGATGGACGTGGTCTCCGACGACTACGCGACCGCCATCGGAGAGACCTCCTTCCTGCTTGACTTCGAGTACAAGAAGGTCGCCCCGGGAGGCGGGGCGCTGCCTGCCGGCGGGCTCGTCATCAAGCAGGTCCGCAAGATCCCCCAACCGGACACCACGCCGAGCATCACCCCGTTCCTGATCAACGAACCGGTCGAGTATTGCACCATCCAGGCCGAGCACGGCGACGTGTTCGCCAACCACCGCCTGAAGTCCAGATGGTGGCTGGCCACGCAAAGCCTCTGGATGACCGCCGAGAACCTCGAAACCAGCTTCTACACCGACGCCGCCGTCGAGTATACCGACGGGTGCTGGCCTCACTTCTTCGAGGACCAACTGTCCGAGTTCCCCGGCGCCTGGCACACATTCGATGAAGAGTTGCACACGACCGTCGACGGCTGGCAGTTCTCCAATATGAGCAACCCGCGTGATTACGAGTTACAGACCCCCTACGTAAGAACGTTAGTGCCGCCGTCTGAGAGCCCGTTGCTTACGCTCATCGATCTCGGCTGGCCGTACGTCACCGTCGAGCACGCCGAGCCGGTCCCGACCTGGGACTGGAACGGGCCGACAACCACAACTTCCGATACGATCACCATTGGCCCATGTCCCCAGCCGGCTTCGGGCGACCTCCTTCAAGAGCGCGTTTTGGTGGGCTCCAATGGCGTCACCATTTCGACTACGTTCTATTGGCCTGCCGAACCCGGCGGAATCATGATTTACACCGCTCCGCTGTCACACTGGGTCGAGACCGTCATTACCGGCCTGACGAGCGAACCCATTGTGCTGCATGACTGGTACTCACAGACGTACTGCCCCGGGCACCACAATATTACCGAGTTCTTCATTTTCGAGCCCCGCCTCGAGCCCGGCCTATCGCAGGAGATTCTCGACGAACTGATCGCCGAGGAGATTCAGTACATCTATGTGGTCGCAGGATCGCACCCCAGTTCGCCGGTGGACATGTATTACTATGACGACGTCCCATGCGATTCGGTGGTGTGTGTAAGCAATGCGGACTGCGGTTTCCCCGGCTTCGGTCGCTATTGTGAGAAGGCCGTCGGCGACTGCGAGGGCCTGGGGCTTTGCGCAACGATGCCGCTGGGTTGCCCGGACGTGTGGGACCCGGTCTGTGGGTGTGACGGTGTAACCTACGGCAACGCCTGTGAGGCGGCGGCGGCCGGCGCCAGCATCGCCTACGATGGCGCGTGTGTCGTTGGTGACATCGACCTCGATGAGGATATCGATCTTGACGACCATGCTGTGTTCGTGCTGTGTATGACCGGGCCTGGTGGTGGCGTATTGCCGGATTGTGCTCCTGCCGATCTCGATCACGACGACGACGTTGATCTGGGCGATTTTCAGGTTTTTCAACGCGAGTTCCCTCCTCTGAGCCCGTACGTATCTGTGTACGCAAACAGCGGATGCCTGCCCGGGATTCACGACGACATCGGGGATGATCCTTACTCATGCCCCGGCGACGATACAATCGAGCTGACCGTGGACGGCAGTACGCTTCACGTGGTCCACAGGAACGCAACGTACAACTGTTGCCCGGACGACATCATCGTCTCGCTTTCGGTGGAAGGGAACGTGCTCACGCTGACCGAGGAGGAAATCCTCACCGCGCCATGCGACTGCGTATGTTGCTACGAGGTGCAGGCAACCGTTGCGGATCTGTCGTCCGGGGCGTACACGGTTAGATTCTGCTGGTATGATTACGAAACCGAGCAAGCAACGTGCTACGAGGAAGGCATTGTGATCCCGTAGACTGTTTGCGGCCTCCGGCGGTCTACCGGTGACGGCACGCCAGCAGTGGCGCACGTGTGGAGCGACGCGAACGGCACAACGGTAAGCCGGCGGGCGCGCCCTTGTGCTTCTCTCGACGGGAACGGTCTTGAAGAACGTTTCAGCAACCGTGATGAGCTCTCGCCAACGCGTCTTGACAGCCCTGGACGGCGGCACGCCTGACCGTGTTCCTTGCGCGCTGGGCTTCTACCACGTCGAACTCCAGCGTCTTGCACCACCCGGCGCCTACCGAGAGGATCTGGTAGACATACACTTTGTCCAGGTGCCCATGTCGCCGGAGGAGCAAGCGCTTGCCGAGCGCGTTGCCAATCTGCCGTTTGACACGCGCCTGGGCACGCCTGAACAGATTCTGACCTATGAGCGTTGGGACTATCATCCTGAAGCTCCAGACCGGCGCAATCCCCTGGCGGATGCTCGCACGCTGGACGATCTGCGCGCCTATCCCTTCCCCGATGTAAGTGGTCCTTGCCGCGTTGACCGTTTGCGAGAGGAGGTCACAGCGTGGCACGCACGCGGCCTGGCGGTGGGAGGCAATCTGCCCCACTTGGGCGGAGAGTTGTTTGAGTCAGCATGGCGATTGCGCGGCCTGGAGACATTCCTGCTCGACTTGGTCAACCGTCCCGATTGGGCGGACTATCTGCTCGACCGGCTGACCGCTCTAGCCCGACACAACGCCCAGGCCTTGGCCGCTGCCGGCGTGGACGTGCTGGCATTGGATGATGACGTGGGCATGCCCGGAACAATGTTCATCAGCCCCAGCTTGTGGCGCCGCTTTTTCAAGCCGCGGATGGCGAAGATCATTCGCGCGGCGCGGGTCGTCAAACCGGACCTGCGCGTGCTTTACCACAGCGACGGCACCATAGACCCAATCCTCGGCGACCTGATGGAGATCGGCGTGAATGCGCTGAACCCGCTGCAGCCCGAGCACATGGATGCACAGAAGGTGCGGCGTAAGTACGGTCCCGGCCTGGCGCTTTGGGGTACGGTCGGCTGCCAGACCACGTTCAGCTTCGCCAAGCCGGAGGATATCCGTCAGGAGGTCAGGTTGCGCATCGAAACGCTGGGGCGGGGCGGGCTCGTCTTGTGTCCGGCCTACGACATCGACGAACCCGACATCCCCTGGGAGAACATCGTCGCCTTCCTGGAGGCAGTGCGGCGGTATGGGTAGGCACCGCCGGCGCGCTATCGCTGACGAATCCGCCGGCGATTACCGATATCCATGTTACAAACGGTGGCTCGGCTCGCAAGGGAGGCTTTGTGGGCTGCTCGCGACCGACGGTGAGTCTGTATATCCCCGCCTACAACGCCGCTGCGACGTTGGAGCCTTGTTTGCGCGCGGTGGGCCGCCAGACGGTTCAGCCGGACGAGGTGATCGTCGTCGATGACGGTTCCGCCGACCGCACGCCGAACATCGCCCAGCGCTCAGGGGCGACGCTCATCCGTCACCGGTGTAACCGGGGCGTAGCGGCAGCACGGAACACGGCTATCCGGACTGCCTGCTCAGGGCTGATCGCCTCGCTCGATGCAGATCTGGTTGTCCCGCGTGATTGGTTGGCCCGCATGGTGGCTGATTTCGACGGTCGCCGGCGGATCGTCGGGTGCTGCGGCCGGGTGATCGAGAAACACACCGATACCGTGGCGGACCGCTGGCGAGCGGTGCATATGAAGCTGAGCTTCGGGCACCGCCGCTCCTACAACCCTCGGTGGCTTTACTGTGGTATCTCGCTGATCCGGCGCGACGCGCTGCTCGAGGCCGGCCTGTTCGACGAGCGTTGCCTGACCGCTTACGAAGACGTGGATATGAGCAACCGTCTGCGCGACCTCGGGCACACGCTGTTGTACGACCCCGCTGTGGTCGCCGAGCATCTCAAGCGCAGCACACCCGGCGACGTCGTACGCGGTTTCTGGAGCTACTGGGCCGGGAAGAACGAAATAGAGGGGGCCTATGAATCATTGGCTGCCGCACGTCGCCTGATGGTCCGCCGGCAGATGGGGATCGCGGCGTACCGCCTGAGCGCCGACTTGAAGCACCGCCGCTGGGAGTTGCTGCCGTTGGACCTGCTGATCCCGCTGGCGTTTTGTGTCCGCGACCTGGAGAAGATGGTGCGACTGAGGAAGCTACGTCGCGCCGAGCAGCGCGTGATCGCCCGCGGTTTGGTCGACGAATGCCTCACGCCGTGCGCGCAGCATCTCCCCACGGCACCGCCGCACGAATGGGCGGCCCTTGCCTTTGACAACGGTAGTTTGCCCAACGAACGCAGGGTTCACAGCGCGGCGTCGGCGGGGACCTACGTGCGGACCTTCGCGCGCGAGTTCGATCGTTTGTTGCAGGGCATCTCACAGCCCGATCGGCTGCGTATCCTCGAACACATGCCGGCCGTTCTCGACGAAGCCCATGCCGGAGCGCCGGGGTAGTCCGTTGGGCAGGCCTCGCGCGCTTTCTTCGGTCGAGCGAAACACCGGCGGCGGGCACGGCCCGCGCTACAACGCCGCGAACCGGATCACACTCCGACGACGCACCATTGCCAGATAAGCGTCTTGAGATTGAACAGCGCGTGCAGGGCGATCGGCCCCGCCAGCGAGCCGCACCGTTCGTATTGGATGCCGAGGATGATGCCGAACAGCGTCAGCGCCGGAATCACGTGCGGCTGATTTGCGTGGGCCAGTCCAAAGAGAACCGAGGGAGCAAGAACCGCCACCCAACGCATCCGCACCGTTCGCAACAGCATCGTCGCAAGCATCCCACGGAAGAAGCACTCCTCCGCCACCGGAGCGATCAGCACCGCGCCGATCCACAACACCAGCGGGGCCCAGGCCGGTTCGGTCGGATCGCGCAATGCCTCGATTACGGCGTGTTCCACCAGCACATAGTCAGGGTCGAACAGAAGGAATAGCCACTGAGTGCCCTGAGCGGTCAGCTCGCACAGTGCCTCGGCGGCCATGAGGTAGATCAACGCCGCGCCGAGCTGGCCGGCCAATCTCCGTCGCGGGCACAGGAACCGGCCCACGCCCCCGCGAAAGTACCGCGCCGCCACCCACAAACAGCACACCGCGCCGACAGCCTGGGCCAGACTGTTGATACCCAGCCGGGCTGCCTCGGTCAGGTCGGTTCCCACCAGCCGGCGGTGCGCCGCTACGAACAGGGCGGACGCCAGCAGGAATCCGCAGGCCGGCAGCAATGCCAGGGTCGCGGTGATGCGGCTGGAGCGAACCTCGGCTCCGCGGAACGGATCGGCCCCGTGTCGCCGCCAGTGCAGGTACGTCACCACCAAGGTGACGGTTACGCCCAGGCCGATCATCACCGACGTGGCGTCGCGCTCCAACGCTTCGGACGCCACAGCGATCAGGTCTGTGTTGAGCAATGGACCGCACACGACTAAACTGACTCCGCAAGAACAACCGGAGATTGCCGGTGACCAGTGTATTGGACAAGATCGTCGAAACCAAGCGTCGGGAGTTGGAGTCGCAACAGGCAGCGGTCGCGCAGGCTGATCTGGCCAAGGCCGCCGCCGCCGCTCCGCCACCACGGGATTTTCTCGCTGCCGTCACCGGCGCGAACGAGATCGCCCTCATTGCGGAAGTCAAGAAGGCTTCGCCGTCCGCCGGGGTCATCCTGGAGACGTTTGACCCACGGTCGATCGCTCGGGCTTACCACCAGGCGGGCGCGTCAGCCGTGAGCGTGCTCACCGATGAGGCGTACTTCCAGGGCCGGCTGGAGCATGTTGCCCAGGTGCGTGAGGCCTGTCCTTTGCCGGTGCTGCGCAAGGATTTCACGCTCGATGCGTATCACGTGTACCAAGCCCGTGCCGCCGGAGCGGATGCCGTTCTGCTCATCGCCGAAGTGCTGCCTGCCGACCGGATCGTGGAACTGGCTACTCTGGCGGGTGAGCTGGGCATGACGGCGCTGATCGAGACTCACGATCCCGATCTGCTGCCAAGCGTTGTCGCCTGCGTGCGGCGCATCGCCGGGCCGGTGCTGGTGGGCATCAACAACCGCAACTTGGCGATCCAGCGGACGGACATCGGCACCACACTCCGGCTGGCTCCGCAAGTCAAAGGGGTGGCACCTTTGGTGTCGGAGAGCGGTATCAAGACTCGCGCCGACGTGCTGGCGGTCCGGCAAGCTGGAGTCGCGGCGATTCTCGTGGGCGAGTCGATCCTCCGGGCGCCGGACATCACAGCGCACGTCCGGCACCTCTTGGGAGGAGAATGAGGGATCGTGGGAAGCGTGGCGAGTAAAACACTGAAACCTCTCATAACCGACCGGACATCCGCCTCGAACGACGCCTGCAACGTCGCGTTGCACTTGCCCGGGATGGCCCACCAGGTGCCCGATCAGCCTGCCATCATCCTGGCTGCCGGACGCGGGACCGGCAAGCGAGCCCGCCACGCCCAACTCACTTTTCGTGAACTCGAAGCCCGATCCAATCGCTACGCCGACGGTTTGACTCAAGCCGGTATCGAACGCGGCACGCGTGTACTCGTAATGGTTCGCCCGGGTCTCGAGTTTATCGGACTGATCTTCGCGATGTTCAAGATGGGGGCTGTTCCGATTCTGATCGATCCGGGCATGGGCGCCGGGCGGCTGCTCGAGTGCATCCGCTCGGCGCGACCGGAAGCGCTGGTGGGCGTTCCGCTGGCCCATGCGGTGCGTGTGCTGCGCCCAGGCCCGTTCCGCACGGTCAAGCATGTTGTTACCGTGGGTCGCCGGTGGTTTTGGGGCGGGCCGACGCTTCGTGGGCTTGCCGACCGAGCGTCGAGCGACTTTGAGCCTGTGCCGACGCGCCCGGACGAAACCGCCGCCATCCTCTTCACGAGCGGAAGCACCGGCCCGGCCAAAGGCGTGGTCTATGAACACGGCATGTTCGACGCCCAGGTGCGGGCGATCCGGGCACACTACGGCATTGAGCCGGGCGAGATTGATCTGCCCGCGTTCCCGCTGTTCGCCCTGTTCAGCACGGCGATGGGCATGACCTGCGTCATTCCCGAGATGGACCCGAGCCGACCGGCCCGGGTCGACCCGGCGAAAATCGTCGAGGCCGTTCGCGATCATGGCGTGACCAACACCTTCGGCTCGCCGGCGATCTGGGAGCGGGTCAGCCGCTACTGCGTTGCGCGGGGCATCACGCTGCCCACGCTGCGCCGGGTGTTGATCGCCGGGGCGCCGGTCTCGGGGCGGTTGATCGAACGTATGCACCGCGTGGTGAATGCGTCGGCGGACGTGCACACGCCCTACGGCGCGACCGAAGCACTCCCGGTCACGTCGATCAGCGGCCGAGAGGTGGCGCGATCGTCATCAGATGTAGAGTCCCGTAGCGGCTGGCGGGGCGGGGGGATATGTGTGGGGCGTCCGCTGCCCGGGATCACGCTGCGTCTCATCCGGATCACGGATGAACCCATCCAAACGTGGTCGGACGATCTGAGGGTTGCCGACGGTCAAACCGGGGAGATCGTCGTTCGCGGTAACGTCGTCACGAAGGAGTATGACGGTCTGCCCGAGGCGACCGCCTTGGCGAAGATACAGGAGGGTGCCACAATCTGGCACCGAATCGGTGACGTTGGATACCTCGACGGACAGGGGCGATTGTGGTTCTGCGGGCGCAAGACGCATCGGGTGACCACCGCACACGGCACGATGTACACGGTGCCCTGCGAGGCGATCTTCAACGAGCACGCCGATGTATACCGATCGGCCTTGGTGGGCGTCGGTCCGGACGGCAGGCAGGACCCGGTGATCGTCGTCGAGCCGGAAGCGGGCAGGTTTCCGTCGGCGAGGCGAGAGGCTTCCTGGCGGGAGGAACTGCTCGAGTTGGGACGCAGCAACGAGCGGACCCGTTCGATCGAGCGCGTTTTATTCCACCGCACATTCCCGGTGGATGTCCGCCACAATGCCAAGATCGACCGGGAGGCGTTGGCCCTGTGGGCTGCGGAGCGCTTGCGATGAAGGCGTTGGTCACCGGCGGAGGCGGGTTTCTCGGCAGCGCCATCGCCCGTAGGCTGCAAGAACGCGGCGATGACGTGGTCGTCTTCGGCCGCAACCGGTATCCGCACATCGAACGGTTGGGCATCAAGTGCATTCGGGGTGATCTTCGGGACGCGGAGGCTGTTCGGGCGGCTGTCGGAGAAGTGGACGTCGTGTTTCATGCCGGAGGCCTGACGGGCATCTGGGGCCCGCGCCGGCTGTTCTGGGACATCAACGTTGGGGGAACCCGGCACGTGCTGGAGGCCTGTCGTCAGGCGGGCGTGGGCAAGCTGGTCTACACCAGTTCGCCCAGCGTGGTGTTCGGGGAGGACGACCTGTGCGGCGTGGATGAGTCGGTGCCTTATCCCGAGCGTTATCTGGCCGTCTACCCCGAGACGAAAGCCGCGGCGGAACGTGAAGTGCTCGGTGCCAACAGCGACGATCTTGCGACCGTGGCCCTACGCCCGCACTTAATCTGGGGACCGGGCGACCCGCACCTGATCCCGCGCGTTCTGGACCGCGCCCGAGAGGGCAAGCTCGTGCAGGTGGGGGATGGACACAATCTCGTCGACATCATCTACATTGACAACGCCGCGGAGGCCCACGTTCTGGCGGCGGACGCGCTCGCACCGCACTCCGCGTGCTCGGGAAGGGCCTACTTCATCAGCCAGGGTGAGCCGGTGGCCTTGTGGCCATGGCTGAGCCGGATAATCGAGGCGGCGGACCTGCCTGCGGTAAAACGTGCGGTGAGCTACAAGACAGCCCGGCGGATGGGGTGGGTTTGCGAGTGCTTGTACCGCGTTCTGAGGCCCGGACACGAACCGCCCATGACCCGTTTTTTGGCCGCACAATTGGCGAAATCTCACTATTTTAACATCGAGGCCGCCCGGCGCGATCTCGCATATACCCCGCGCGTATCCACCGAGGAGGGTGTACGAAGACTGATCGGAGAGTTGAAAGGTAGTGAGTCGGAGGGCGTTTCCGCGGTGGCAGAGTCTGGAGGCGAACCCTCGTGATCTGGATGGATTCGCTCTTGCGGGCGTTTCTCGCGATGTTGGGCGACCTGCCGCGGCTGATGCCTCGTTGGCGGTCGCCCGGCTGACTCGCCGGGGCCTATCGGTGGCTGGGTCGGTCGCCGCCATTTCACAAATGCCAGAAACCGGGTACACTTCCCGGCCCGGAAGTGGGTGCCGACGGCGGGTTAAGCCGGTGGCGCGAAGCTGCGAGAGGCGCGGCGCGGAGTGGTTATGTCAACAGCGGAGCGGATCGTCATAACGGGTGTGGGCCTGACCTCGCCGATCGGGGATACGCTGGAGACCCTTCGGGGCAATCTGCTCAAAGGGGTTCCCGGAATCAGCACGATCGAGACCCGGTTCATGGGCGAGGTGTTCGCCGGTGTATGCCGGTACGACGAGCGGAAGTACCAGAAGGCGAGGGAGCGCCGCCGTGGGACGCGGGCCGGGGCCATCGCCATCTACTGCGCCAATGAGGCGGTCGCAAGCGCCGGGCTGGACCCCGCGCAGCTCGATCTTGGGCGGGTCGGCGTGTTCGTTGGGGTGACCGAGCACGGGACCGTCGAGACGGAAAACGAGATCGACGTGATCCGCCAGTTCGACTACGACACGAAGTGCTGGTCGCACCATCACAACCCGCGCACGGTGGCCAACAACCCCGCCGGCGAAGTCACCATGAACATGGACATCACCGGCCCGCACTACACGATCGGAGCGGCTTGTGCAGCCGGAAACGCCGGTCTCATCCAGGGCACGCAGATGCTGCGGCTCGGGGAGGTGGACGTTGCGCTGGGCGGCGGCGTCTCCGAGGCGATCCATTCATTCGGCATCTTCGCCAGTTTCGCCAGTCAGAACGCACTGGCAACCGGCGGCGAACCAAGCAAAGCCTCGCGTCCGTTCGACAAGACCCGCAACGGGATCGTCGTTTCGGAGGGGGGGTGCCTGTTTGTGCTGGAGCGCCTGCCGGACGCGCTGCGGCGCGGGGCGGACATTATTTGCGAGATCGCCGGGTATGCGATGAACTCCGACGCCTGCGACCCGGTGATGCCCGACGCCGAGCGACAGGCCCAGTGCGTAACAGCCGCGATCGAACGAGCGGGTGTCGAGCCGGGCGATATCAACCTGGTCAGCACACACGCGACCTCGACGGAGGTGGGTGACGCCCGCGAGGCGGAGGCCCTGCGGCAGGTATTCGGTGATTATCGCAATGTCTACGTCAATAACACCAAGAGCTTCATCGGCCACGCCATGGGTGCGGCGGGGGCGTTGGAACTGGCCGGCAATGTCGGTTCCTTTGCGGACGGTCTGGTGCATCCAACGATAAACGTCGAGGCGCTTGACCCGCTCTGCGCGATGCGGAACATGGTGTTGAACGAGCCGCGTCGGGTGGAGAAAGTGGATTTTGTTTTGAATAACTCGTTTGGTATGCTGGGGATCAACTCGGTGGTGCTGGTCAAGCGCTACGTGGCCTGAGGCACCGGATGGGATATGTTCGGACTGAAGTCAGCGAGGCATAGAGGAACAGCATGACGCACGATCAAGTCAAGAAAATCGTTTTGAACATCATCGCGGTGGTGGCGCCGGACGCGAACTTGTCAGGCCTCAAGGGCAACGCCCGCCTGCGCGACCAACTGGACATGGACTCCATGGACTTCCTCGACATCGTCATGGAGCTGCGCAAGCGCTACAAGATCGAGGTGCCCAAGGAGGATTATCCGGAGCTGGCCACCCTAGACGGTTGCACCGAATACCTCGTCCCGCGACTGCAAGTCGTCGGGGCCGGATAGCCGCCGACATCCTCCGGCAAACATCGCTTCTCCGGCAGGGGAACCGACTGTGAATAAATGCCGGGTTCATGCCGACACCTCCCTCATCGGTGGTTGCCTTGATGACGAGCCGAATCGGCGAATGTCGGCGAATGCAGGATGGATTACGACGTTGCCATTATTGGTGCGGGCATGTCCGGGCTCGCCGCCGGGATTCGCCTGGCCTACTTCGACAAGAAGGTCTGCCTCTTCGAGCGCCACGAAGTCTGTGGCGGCTTGAACTCGTTCTATACCCGCCAGGGCCGCCGGTTCGACGTGGGTCTGCACGCCCTGACCAATTACACGCCGCCTGGGATCCGATCGGCACCGCTCTCGAAGCTGCTCCGACAACTGCGTTTGGACCGCAAGCAGTTTGATCTCTGCCCGCAATTGGCGTCGGAGATATGTTTCCCAGGCGTACGGCTGCGCTTCACCAACGATCTCGAAGTGTTGACACAGGAGGTGGCCGAGCGGTTTCCGGCCCAGATCGACGGTTTCCGCCGTCTGTTGGAGGAGGTGCGCGGCTGCGACGACCTGCGCTTGGATGCCCCGTGGCGTTCGGCTCGTGAAGTCCTAGGAAGGATACTGAAGGACCGGCTGCTGACGGAGATGCTGCTGTGTCCGCTTATGTACTACGGCAACGCCGAAGAGCGCGACATGGACTTCACGCAGTTCGTGACCATGTTCAAGTCGATCTTCTGCGAGGGGTTCGCGCGGCCGCGTCTGGGCGTGCGGACAATCCTCAAGACGCTGCTGGGGCGATTTCGCGAGTGCGGGGGCACCCTACGGACCCGGTGCGGCGTCGAGCGTCTTGTCAGCGACGGGACTCGGGTGACCGGGCTCGAACTCGAGAGCGGGGAGTGCGTGACGGCGGATGTGGTGCTGTCCTCGGCGGGGTACTTCGAGACCATGCAACGGTGTTCGGACACGCCGGAGCCGCCGCCGGTCGAGGAGGTCGGCAAGCTGTCGTTTGTGGAGTCGATCACGATCACCGACGTGCCGTCGGCGGAACTTGGGCTGGACAAGACAATTGTTTTCTTCAATGACGCCGAGACTTTCACATACGCCCGGCCCGAAACGCCGGTTGACGTGCACAGCGGAGTGATTTGCTGTCCGAACAACTTCGAACGACACGGCGATCGGTCCGAGGGTGTCATTCGCATGACCTCGCTTGCCAATTTCGGCCGCTGGAACGGGCTGGACGAGGAGACGTACGTCCTCCGCAAGCGCGAGTGCTACGACGAGATCGTCACCCATGCGGTGAGTTTGGGCGTGATCTCCGAGTTCCGCCACCGCGCCGTCTGCACGGACATGTTCACCCCCCGGACCATCCACAAGTACACAGGCCACATCAACGGGGCGGTCTATGGGACGCCCCGAAAACACCGCGATGGGCGAACGCAGCTGAAAAACCTGTTTGTCTGCGGGACGGATCAGGGATTCCTGGGTATCATCGGGGCCATGTTGAGCGGGATCACCATCGCCAACTTGCACGTGCTCTCCAATGAGTTCTGAGTGGTGAGTGCTGGGTGGTGGGACGGGACGAGCGGCGACCGTGACAGACTGTCGATTTACTATGTAGCGTCGCCCCTTGTGGGCGGCGCACCTGCGTTTCTCGTCACCCACAAGGGGTGACGCTACATTGGGGATGGCCGTGGTCGAATAAATCGACAGCCTGGTGAGGGAACGGAACAACATGGTCAACAATCTCTTGGGGAACATCAGAGATTGCTATGACGTGGTGGTCGTCGGCAGTGGACTGGCCGGCCTGACCGCCGCCAACACCCTTGGGCGGCGCGGGCACTCGGTATTGCTGCTCGAACAGCATCACAACTTCGGCGGGTTGGCCACGTGGTTTCGGCGCGGAGGCGGGCACGTCTTCGACGTCTCGCTGCACGGTTTTCCGGTGGGCATGATCAAGAGTTGTCGCAAGTACTGGTCGCAGGAGATCACCGACTCGATCGTGCAACTCAAAGGCATCCGCTTCGATAACCCCCAGTTTCAACTCGAAACGACGTTCGACCGGGCCGATTTCACGCGGTTGCTGGTCGAGCGTTTCGGGGTGGAGCCCGCAACGGTGGAGGGCTTCTTCGACACGACCCGGGCCATGGACTTCTACGATGATCAGAGCCTGACGACCCGGGAGCTGTTCGAGCAGTTCTTCCCCGGGCGCAGCGACGTGGTCCGCCTGTTGATGGAACCGATTACCTACGCCAACGGATCGACTTTGGACGACCCTGCCATCAGCTATGGCATCGTGTTCTCCAACTTCATGAGCAAGGGCGTTTACATCTTCCAGGGTGGGACCGACAAGCTCATCCGCCTGATGCGGGCGGAGTTGAAAGGCAACGGCGTGGACCTGCGGCATAGCGTTCCCGTGGAGCGAATCGTAACCGAGGACCGCCGCGTCAGGGGCGTGATCGCCGGCGGCAGGCGCATCGCGTGCGGGGCCGTGCTCTCCAATGCGAATCTCAAGACCACCATCGAACGGCTGGTCGGCTGTGAGCATTTCGACGACGATTTTGTCGAGGCGACCGATGCCGTCCGCCTGAACAACAGCAGTTGCCAGGTGTATATGGGCGTGCGCCGGGGCGAGACGCTCGACGACATCGGCGATCTGCTGTTCACCTCCACGGCGCCGGAGTTCGACTCGCGGTCCCTGTGCGAGATGAACACCGCCAGTCGCACGTTTTCGATGTACTACCCCGGTACCCGGCCCGGCTCCGACCGATACGCCGTCGTGTCATCCAGCAACGCGAACTACGACGATTGGGCCCGTTTGTCGAACGAGGATTACCAGGCGGCCAAACGGCGCCTGATCCAAGAGACCCTGGACGCTTTCGAGAAGTACGTGCCCGACATCCGCGGCAAGCTTGATCACGTGGAGGCGTCCACGCCGAAGACTTTTCAGCGTTACACCCAACACGTAGCCGGCGCGACGTTCGGCACCAAGTTCGAGGGTCTTGCGGTAAGCATGGATCTGCCCAAACACGTTTCCGGGCTGTTCCACGCCGGTTCGGTGGGGATCATCATGTCCGGGTGGCTGGGGACGATCAACTATGGGGTCATCGTGGCCAACGAGGTTGACGCATTCATCTCATCCGAACCGAACCACGGGCTTTCCGACGCGCGGAGCGTCCGAGCGGAGGGCCCGGCATGAATCCGGAGTCGGGCACGATTTCGATCCCGCACCGCCCGCCGTTCCTGTTCGTGGACGAGATCGTTGAGTTAACCAGCGACCGCATCGTGGCGACCAAGCGGGCCGAGCCGGAGGCGGATTACTTCAAGGGGCACTATCCCGGAAACCCGATGATGCCGGGCGTGCTGATCTGTGAGAGCGTGTTCCAAGCCGGCGCGATCCTGATGATGCATCGAGTCGGTGATGCCGCGTCCGGCGGTACGGTGCCCGTGCTGACACGCATCCGCGAAGCGAAATTCAAGCACATCGTTCGACCGGGACAGACGCTTACCCTGGAAGCCGTCTTCGAGGAGGAACTGGGTGGGGCGTACTACATGACAGGGCGGGTAACGGTTGAGGGCAAGAGGGTATTGCGGGTCTCCTTCGTCTGCATGACGGTGGAGGAGTCGCCTCGGGAGGAGCGCCGGTGAGCTTCCTGAACTTTCAAGACAAGGTCATCGTGGTCTTTGGCGTCGCCAACAAGCGCAGCGTCGCGTATCACGTCGCCCGCGTGTTGGAGGAACAAGGCGCTACCGTGGTTTATAGTGTCCAGTCCCTCGAGTATCGTGAGTCGCTGGGGCGTCTGCTTGACGGGCGCGAGGTGCACGTCTGCGACGTAGCCCGCCAGGATCAGATCGCGTCGCTTGTGGACACGATCGGCAAGACGCACGCGAAGGTCCACGGTCTGGTCCATTCGATCGCCTTCGCCAATTATGAATCTTTCTCCGGCGTGTTTCACGAAGTTCGCCGCGAGGATTTCCTGCAGGCCGTCGACATCTCCTGCTATTCGCTGATCGCCATCGCTAACGCCTTCAAGAGCCTGCTCGACGAACGCGCCGCGGTGGTGACCCTGTCCATCTCCTCGACGCAGATGGCGGCGGAGGGCTATGGCTACATGGCTCCAGCCAAGGCGGCTTTGGATTCGACGCTGGCGTTTCTGGCAAAATCGTTCAGCCGGTTCAGCCGGGTGCGCTTCAATGCCGTCCGCGCCGGGTTGCTCAAGACCAGCGCGTCGGCGGGCATTCCCGGTTATGTCGAGAATTACCTTTATGCCGAACAGGTGACCCTGCGCAAGCAGGCATTGACCACCGAGGAAGTCGCCAACGTGGCGGCGTTTCTCCTCAGCGAGCGAGCCGGCGGCATCAACGCTCAGGGCATCATCGTGGACTGCGGCATGGGCATTAACTACTTCGATGCGGACGTGGTCAAGGCCTGCGTGTCAGCCACCTGGCCCACCGATTGACGATGATTCTCCAACCGACCCTGATCCCGATTCCCGAGGATGAGACGTTGACCGGGCCCCAGCGCGTGGCACGTCAGCGAGCCTATGCGCGGGCCGCGCTGGACGAGTGTGCCCGACGGTGCGGTGCCGGGACCCGCGAATGGACCAAGAACGCCAACGGTGTGCCGCAACCGACGGACGGTCATCACTGGTCCATTTCGCACAAGCCGCTTTGGGTCGCAGCGGCAATCGCCGATCGGCCGGTGGGGATCGACATCGAGCACCTCAAACCACGCCGTACGAATCTGTTTGATCAAGTCGGTACGGCGGACGATTGGTCGGTAGTCGGGGAGCCGTCTTGGCCGGGGTTCTTTCGCATCTGGACGGCCAAGGAGGCGGTGCTCAAAGCCAACGGAGTGGGCATCGGCAAGCTGTCGGTCTGCCGTGTCGTCGCGGCGCTGGGAGAACGCGGGTTGACGCTCGAATACGAAGGACAGGCATGGCAGGTCGAGCATTTCATCCACGCCGATCACATTGCGGCAATCACCGCCAACGAGGACGCGGTGATCTGGCACGTCCTGCCGGACCCCGACATTCCACGATAGAACCCGCTGTGCGGACCGCTCGCAACTCGGCGTCGGTGTTCGTCAAGTGAGGCAGCGTTGACCCTGTTGATGTGCAGGGCTAGAATCCAGAGCGCGGCGTCGGTGAGACACCGCATGCGCGGTTTTCTCAATCAGGGACGATTCGATGACTCGAGAGGGACTGCTGATACGGATGGGCCGATGGTTCCGGGGGGCGGGCGGAGGGGATGCCAACGATCTGCCGGGCGTTGGACGTGACGGGTTCCTGGCAGGCGTGGAGACCGGCGAAGGCGAAGGCGAAGACGCTACCGCGGAGGCCCCTGTGCCCCGACTGTCCAGGCAGCAACTCCGCGAGCATGCCCTGGAGAAGTTGCAGGACGGGCATCTTCGGGTCGTCGGACTGATCGAGTCCCTTCAGCAGCACATGGAATCGCAGAACGACCGTGGGCAGGCGATCGCCGATTCGCTGGATCAGATCGCCGGGAGCATGACGGCGTTGTCCGCGGCGGCCACTCGGCAGTCCGAAACGTTGGGCGGAATCGCCGCGCATGTGCAGGCCGGCAATGATCGGGCACAGCGCTGGGAGGAAACATTCGCCGAGTCCCAGGCTCTGGCGGAGGCCCAGCGCGCCACCCTCAGCACGCTCAACGAGCAAATGGCCGCCGGACGCTTGGCCGACGAGAAAATCGGTGAATCGCTGGACACGGTCCGGGGCGCTCTTGATTCCGTCGAGCGTTCGAACGCCTCTTCGACGGCAGTGTTGCGGGGCGTACAGGAGTCGTCGACGCGGAACCAGGAGTTGATCGACGAACTGATCCACAAACAGCGCAAGTGGCTGTCGCGTTTGGTCGTCGTGACGCTGTGCGTTGCGCTCGCGGCGGTTGCGTTGGCGGTGATTGCGTTGGCTCGCTGATTGGAAGAGTCGGCCGGTGCCCCCTGCCACCTGGATCGACACCCTGGAGCACGGTATGACGCCTGAAGAACTGATTGTCAAGTTGTTGGCAGGCATGACCAAGGTCGAGGCATCGGACCTCCATCTGAAGGTCGGCTATGCCCCGTACTATCGCGTCGGCGGGCACTTGCGCCGGCTCAAAGAACTCGAGCCGCTACCCAACAGCGAGTATATCGAGCGCATGATGGACACGGTCGTGCCCGAGAAGCGCCGCGGGGAGTACGAAGAGCGCGGCGATCTGGACTTCTCCGCCACGGGCACCACAGGCGACCGCTTCCGGATCAACATCTTCCGCAGCGGGAACGAGATGCACGCCGCCATTCGCCGGGTCCAGAGCAAGATCCCCTCGTATGAGGACCTGAGTCTGCCGCCGGCCTACAAGAAAATCGTGGATGAGTCCGCCGACGGGCTGGTGCTGATCAGCGGGGTGACCGGGAGCGGGAAGTCGAGCACGCTGGCGGCGATGGTGCAGCACGTTAACGATCTCCGCTCCATGCACATCGTCACCATCGAGGATCCCATCGAGTTCATGTTCCATCCGAACAAGTCGATCCTCTCGCAGCGCGAGGTGGGGATCGACATCCCCAGCTTTCAGGAAGCGTTGCGCTTCGTGGTTCGCCAGGACCCCGACTGCATCATGATTGGCGAGATGCGCGACAAGGAGACCATGCTCTCGGCCATCCAGGCCGCCGAAACCGGGCACCTGGTGTTCGGATCGCTGCACTCGAGTGACACGCAGCAGTCATTCTCCCGCATCCTCGAGTTCTTCCCGCGCGACGAGCACGACTTCATTCGTTCCTCGCTGGCCAACAGTCTCAACGCGATTCTGTGTCAGCGTTTGCTGCCGGGGATCGTCCCGGAGAGTCGCGTGCCCGCCTGCGAGGTGCTCATCGCCAACTCCACCGTCCGCGAGAAAATCCGCCGCGAGGAGGACGAGGACCTGCCGGCCATCATCGCCTCCAGCGGCGAGGAGGGGATGCGGAGCTTCACGCAATCGCTTGCCGACCTGGTCGAGCGGGAACAAGTCCACTACGACACGGCGATGGAATACGCCCCCAACCGCGACGCGCTCCAGAGCGAGATCAAGGGCATCAAGACCGCTGCTCAAGGCTTGGTCAGCCGTGTCCGCGGGAAGTAGCGTGGCCAACGGGATTCCTGACGTCGGTTCTCTCACGGGTTCGCGGCAATGCCCCGTGTTCTCGGCAACATCCAGAGCGATCTTCTTCCCGCGCTTCGCGATACGCTCATCAGCCGGTACAACTCCGTTGTGTTTCACGGTCTGGACGAACTCCTCGCCGTTCCCGTGGCCTGGGCGGTGTGCCTGCTCGCGTGGAACTCGCGCCGCTTCGTGGCCGCCAAGAGCCGGCTCCGGCGTCGGGAGCAACCGGCTTACGGTCCGTGAGGAGCGAGCACGTAGATCGCCAGGGAAGTCGCCGGCGAAATCGCCAGGGAGGTATGCGGTATGTCTGAAACGAGCAGATCTCCGAAACAACCCCTGCATCTGAAACGCTATGCGCTGATTCTGGCGGCGGCGTGGACGGTGGTTGTCGTTGCGTCCTTGGCCTGGAGTGTCTTTCACGAACGCCAAGCAAACCTCGAACTAGCACGGACCGAGGCGCGCGGTTCATTCAACAAAGACCTGGTCTATCGCCGCTGGAACGCCAGCCACGGCGGGGTCTATGTTCCGATCACGGAAGATACTCCGCCCAACCCCAATCTTGCGCATATCGAAGAGCGGGACCTCGTCACGCCTTCGGGGCGGCGGCTGACGCTGATGAACCCGGCCTATATGACCCGCCAAGTCCACAAGCTGGGTAATGAGCAGTACGGGGTGCGCGGCCACATCACCAGCCTCAATCCGATCCGCGCCGCCAACGCACCGGACGCCTGGGAGGAGCAGGCGCTCGAGGCCTTCGAGCAGGGGACGCCGGAAGTCAGTTCCGTCGAACCGCTCAGGGGCGAGTCGTACCTGCGTCTGATGCGTCCGATGGCTACGGAGAAGAGCTGCCTGAAATGCCATGCCACTCAGGGCTACAAAGAGGGCGACCTGCGTGGCGGGATCAGTGTTTCGGTTTCGATGCGCCCCTACGTGGCGGCGGGGAGGGCGCACATGATCGCCATGGCGCTCGGGCACGGTCTGTTGTGGATTGTGGGGCTTGGAGGCCTCGGCTCAGGGGCCATGAGTCTTCAGCGACGGGTCCGCGAACGCGGCCGGGCCGAGGCGGAGCACGAACGCGCGCGGGCCTTCATGCAGACGACCATTGACGGACTCCCCGAGAGCATGATGGTCATCAACCGCGACTACACGATTGCGCTGGCAAACCGGACGGTCCGCGAGATGGCCGGAGGCGAAAACCCGGTCGCCGCGGGTCTGAAGTGCCACCAGGTGTCCCACAAATCCGCGACGCCGTGCGCAGACCCAGACTATCCATGCCCGCTGGAGCAAGTCGCTGCGACCAAAGCCGCCGTGAGGGTCGAGCATCTCCAGCATGACGCCGAAGGCCACGCGGTTCCGGTCGAGATCATTGCCGCACCGGTCTTCGACGAGGAGGGCGAGGTCGTCCAGATCATCGAGTCGCACCGCGACATCACCGAGCGCAAGCACGCGGAGGAGGCGCTCAGGGAAGAACGCGAACGCGCCCAGACGTATCTCGATCTTGCTGGCGTGATGTTCGTCGCCCTCGACGCCGTAGGCACGGTGACCCTTGTCAATCGCAAGACCTGCGAGGTGCTGGGGCGCGCGGAGGAGGAGATCGTCGGAAGGAACTGGTTCGACACCTGCCTGCCACAGCGCCTGCGGGAGCCCGTGAAGGAGGTCTCGAAGCAGATCCTACGCGGCGAGATCGAGCCCGTGGAGTATTACGAGAACCCGGTCCTGACGAGAGGCGGCGCGGAGCGTCTCATCGCATGGCACAACACGTTCCTGCGTGGTAACGAGGGGTCGATCATTGGCCATCTCTCTTCAGGCGAGGATATCACCGACCGCAGGCAAGCGGAAGAAGCTGCTCGTAAGGCACAGAAACAGTTGCTCGAACACCAGCGCAGCGAGACGGAGCGCGTCCAGGCCGAACTCGACAAGGCGCGCCGGCAGCTCGTCAGTCAAACACGGCTGGCCACCATCGGCCAGGTTGCCGCGAGCATCGCCCACGAACTCCGCAACCCCCTGGGCGCGGTGCGCAACGCCGCCTACTACTTGAAACGGCACGTGCCCGTAGAGAATCCGAAATACCCGGAGTATCTCGGCATCATTGATCAAGAAATCAGCGCCGCCGACCGCGTCATTCGCGATATGATGGAGATGGCCCGATCCAAGGAGCCGGCGAAGGAATCGGTCGACCTGGGCCAGGCGCTTCAAGATGTCTTGGACCGGCTCCGTCCGGCGGAGGCGATCCGGTGCGAAATATCGCTGGACCCCGATCCATTCTCCGTAAACGCCGATCCAGGCCAACTGTGGCAAGTCATGAGCAACATCCTGCTCAACGCCATCCAGGGAATGGAGGGCAAAGGGGATATCACGGTGGATGCCCGGCGGAGTGCGGATTATAATACGATTACGGTTCGGGACAGCGGCCCGGGTATCGCCGCCGAAGATCGCGAACAGGTGTTCGAGCCCCTATTCACGACCAAGGCCAAAGGCACCGGTCTGGGGCTGACCATCTGTCGGCAGATCATCGAGCGGCATGGCGGCACGATCGATCTGCTGGAACACGAAGGCCGCGGCGCCGCGTTCTGCATCCGGCTGCCGCGCTGACGGGTTCTGAGCGCCGCCTAAGAAGGTGTTTGAGAAGCGGTCCCACGAACCGAGCCGCGACTGTGAGGGAGCGGTTCTCGTCCCCGAAACCAGACCGCTTCCTTACGGGCGCGGCTCGGATGAGGCTTCTTATACACTCTCTGAGGCACGAAAGGAGTGCAACGCTCATGTCAAACGGCAGCATCGCTGAGACAACCAGAAGCGTCCTCATTGTGGATGACGAGCCGAACATGCGCAAGACGCTGGCCGACATCCTGCACGATGAGGGATACGAGGTCAGCACGGCCGCCAGTGGAGAGGAGGCGGTCGAGATGTGTTCGGGCGAGGGATACGACATTGTCCTGCTAGATGTGCGCATGCCCGGCATCGACGGCGTGGAGGCGTTCCGGCAAATCCGGCGCCATCAGGAGAATGTCCGCGTCATCATGATGAGCGCCTACAGCGTGGACGAGTTGAAGGAGGCCGCCCTCGACGAAGGCGCCATCGCCTTCCTCTCCAAGCCGCTGGATGTCGAGCGGGTGGTCAAGCTCATTGGTGAGGTCAAGGACACGGCCATCCTGGTGGTTGAAAGCGAAGAGCCCACCGCTTCAACGCTGCATGCCGCCCTCAAGCAGCAGGGATATCGCGTGACCGTGACCAAGAGGCCCCACGATGCCCTGGAGCTGGCCGAGCAGATCCGCTTTGATCTCATCTTCATCGACGCCGAGCTGCCGGCCATGAGCGGGTTGGAGCTCTACCTGGCCATCAAGAAAATCACGCCCTCCGCGGTCGCGATCATGATCACGGGCATGGAAGAGGAATTCGAGGCCATCGCCCGAGAAGCGGTGCGACGCACGGCGTACACCCTCGTGAAGAAGCCGCTGGACCTCGATTACGTCCTTGGACTGCTGGAGCGCCTCACGGGCCGGCGCGCTTCCGGTGATCTGCGGAAGCCGCCGCCTGCGGACTGACCGGTACGCCGAGGGCCGGAGTTGGAGTTTCGTCATGTCGAGAACAACGGAACGTGAGCGACTCTCACGCCTGCTCATTGTTGAAGACGAGGAGGCGCAGCTGCGCACCCTCACGGACCTCATGGAGGACGAGGGTTTTGTCGTCATCGGCTGCACCACGGCAACCGAAGCTCTGGAGCACGTCCAGCGCGAGGACTTCGGCGTGGCCGTGGTCGACCTGCGCCTCCCCGATTTGGAGGGCACCCGGCTCCTGGAGAAGATCAACGCCCTGAATCACAAGGTCCGTGTCATCATCAACACGGCCTACGCGTCCTTCGATTCCGCCAAGGAGGCTTTGAACCTCGGTGCGTTTGCGTACGTGGAGAAGGCCGGCGATCCGACCGAGCTGATCCGGCACGTGCACGCGGCCGCCCGTTGGCACCTGGACCGCTACGCCAAGAACCTGGAAAGCGCGGTTGCCGCCAGAACGACCGACCTGCGCGAGAGCGAGGAGCGCTATCGGGCGATCGCGGAAGACACGCCGGTGTTGGTCTGCCGCTTCCTGCCCGGCGGTGAGATCACGTATGTTAACAACGCCTATTGCCGGTACTTCGAGAAGGCGCTTGAGGAGTTGGTCGGATCGTCCTTCCTGTTGCGGATTCCGGAAGCGGACCGGGAAACCGTGCTAGCCAACATCTCAGCGCTGACGGTCGAGTCCCCGACGCAATCGCACGAGCACCCGGTGATTGCACCGGACGGCGAGATCTGCTGGCAACGTTGGACCAACCGGGCGCTGTTCGATGCCGAGGGAAAAGCCGTCGCCTACCAGTCTATCGGCGAGGACATCACCGAGCGCAAACGGTACGCGACCGAGCGCGAAACTACTATCGAGCTGTTGCAGCTGCTCAATGCCAAGAATAATCTTCACGGGCTGATGCGGATGATACTCGTGTTCATGAAGAGACTGTCCGGTTGCGAGGCGGTGGGTATCCGCCTGCGTGACGGGGATGACTTCCCCTATTTTCAAACCAGCGGTTTCTCTGACGAGTTTGTGGAAGACGAAAGGTATCTGTGCGAGCGCGACCTGAATGGACAACTACAGCGCGATGAGGTGGGCAATCCCGTGCTGGATTGCATGTGTGGAAGTATCATCTGCGGCCGTTTCGATCCATCCAAGCCCTTCTTCACCGAAAACGGCAGCTTCGTGACCAATTGTACGAGTGAACTGCTGGCGACCACCTCCGAGGCGGATCGCCAGTCTCGCACACGCGACCGCTGCAACGGCGAGGGCTACGAGTCGGTGGCGCTGATTCCCTTGCGTGCGGGGGGTGAGAATCTCGGTCTGTTGCAGTTTAACGACCGGCGGAAAGGATGTTTCTCCAGCTACTTTGTAGCGCTGGCAGAACGGCTGGCCGATGGCGTGGGCATTGCCTTGGCCCAGCGCAAGGCCGAGGAGGTGCTTCGGGAAAGGGAATGTTTTCTCGAGGACGTCTTTGAAGCCCTCCAGGACGGGTTGAGCGTCTTGGATCGCGACCTGAACATCGTTCAGGTCAACGGACGGATGACCAGGATGTATTCCCACCAGGCGCCCCTCGAGGGCAAGAAGTGCTACGCCGCTTACCAGCAACGCGACAGCGTATGCCCGTGGTGTCCCAGCGTCAAAGCGATGGAGACGGGCGAAACGCAGAGGGTCGAAGCGCCCTATCCCAGCGCGGAGGAGGCGAGAGGCTGGATCGACCTGTCGGCCTTTCCGCTCAAGGATGAGCGCGGCGGAGTCACAGGCGTGATCGTGTACGTGAAGGACATCACCGAGCGCAAGCATGCTGAGCAGACCCTTCAAGCGTCCGAGGCGCGTTATCAGGAGCTGTTCGATTCCGTGCTGGAAGGGATTGGTGTGGTCGATGAGAACGAAGTCATACGCCTCTGCAACCCTGCCTATGCGAAGATCTTTGAGGAAGATTCCAAGGACGCTCTGATCGGCAAGAATCTGCTGGACTACGTCGCTGAGCATAACAGAGCTTTCGTCTTGTCGCAAACGGCTCTGCGTAGGCAGAACGTGCCCTCATCCTATGAGTTGGAGATCGTCACCGCGAAGAACCATAGAAGGACCATACATGCCTCGATCTCTCCACGGTTTGACGAGCACGGCACGTATGTCGGCGCCTTCGGTACCGTTATGGACATCACCGAGCGCAAGCAGGCCGAGCAGGCGCTGCGGGCAAGCGAGGAGAAGCTGCGCAACATCGTGGAGCACAGCACCAACGTGTTCTATTCCCACACGGTCGATCACGTTCTGACGTATATGAGTCCTCAGACAAGAAGTCTATTGGATTGCGAACCGGAGGAATGTCTCCACGAGTGGATGGAGTTCATCACCGATCATCCGGTGAACGAGAGAGGGTTCGAGCTTACCCAGGCGGCCATCGACACGGGCGAGCGCCAGCCGCCGTATGAACTGGAATTGGTCGGCAAGAAGGGCCGAAAGGTCTGGGTGGAGGCACGTGAAGCGCCGCTCGTCCGCGACGGCAAAACGGTCGCGATCGTCGGCGCCCTCACGGACATCACCGAGCGCAAGCTGGTGGAGGAAGCCTTGCGCGAGAAGACAACGATGCTCGACAACATCCTGCGCAGCGCGCGAGATGTCGCCATCGCCACGACCGATCTGGACTTCCGCATTACCTATTACAATCCGATGGCGAAGGAGTTCTTCGGCTATACGGCGGCGGAAGTCATCGGCAAGACGGTCATGGAAATGCACACCAAGGAGAAGGTCGTCCCCGAGCGTTTCGAGAGTGCTATCGAGGTCGTACGACGTGATGGATACTATGGCTATTCCGTAACGCAGGAAACCGAGAATGGGCCTCGCTACCTGGACTCGTGGGTGGCGGGCGTTCTCGATTCCGATGGAACGCTGATAGGCTATTCGCTCTTCAGCCGCGACATCACCGAACGCAGGCGGGTCGAGGAGGCGCTGCGCAAAGAGAGGGACTTTAGCACCACCCTTCTCCAGTCCTCTCCGACCTTCTTCGTGGCCATCAGCGCGGAAGGGCGAACGCTGATGATGAACGAGACAATGCTGACGAGCCTTGGGTACGCCGAAGACGAGGTCGTGGGGACGAATTACCTGAAGACGTTTGTCCCTGAATCTGACCGCGAGTTGCTTGCCGAAGTCTTCAAAAGGTTGGTACAGTCGAACGAAGCAACGCTGAACGAGAACCGCATACTGACGAAGGATGGCCGTGAACTGCTTGTGGAATGGCATGGTAGGTCGATCTTCAAAGAGAATGGGGAGTTTGACTTCTTCTTTGGCGCTGGCCTCGACATCACCGCGCGCAAGCGGGCGGAGGAGGAGCGCGTGCGGCTGATGTCGGCCATCGAGCAGGCGGCCGAGACCGTGGTCATCACCGACGTCGAGGGCACGATTCAATACGCCAACCCGGCCTTCGAGAGGGTCACCGGCTACTCGCGCGAAGAGGCCCTCGGGCAGAACCCGCGCATCCTCAAGAGCGGCAAGCACGACGATGCCTTCTACAGGGAGATGTGGAACATGCTTACCAGGGGCGAGACCTGGCGCGGTCGCTTCACCAACAAGAGGAAAGACGACATCCTCTTCCAGGAAGATGCCGTGATCTCCCCCGTCCGCGACAGCATCGGCGCGATCGTCAGCTACGTCGCCGTCAAACGCGACGTCACGAAAGAGGTCGCACTGGAAGCCCAGCTTCGCCAAGCGCAGAAAATGGAGGCCATCGGCCAACTGGCCGGCGGTGTAGCGCACGATTTCAACAATCTCCTGACCACCATCCTGGGCAACAGCGAGGTGCTTCTCTCAGCCGTTGCCGAGAAGGCGGCGGCGACCTCCCAGGAACTGCTGCGACCGGGGCTCGAGCAGATTCAATCGGCCGGAAAGCAGGCCGCCTCTTTGACTCGACAACTTCTGGCCTTTAGCCGTCGAGAAACCACGACACCGCAAGTGCTCGATCCGCAGAAGCTCGTCGGTGAAATGGAGGAGTTGCTGCGACGCTTGATCGGCGAGCACATCGAGCTTGATGTCAGACTGAGTGCGCAGACGTGCTTCATCCACGCTGATCCGGGGCAGATCGAGCAGATCGTCATGAATCTCGTGGTCAACGCTGCGGACGCCATGCCCAAGGGGGGGCGGCTCGATATCCGAGTCGAAGATGCCGAGCTGGATGAGCCGTATGTGGCCGACCACGCGGATGCAAAGCCCGGTCGGCATGTCGTGTTGTCCGTGGCCGACAACGGTACGGGCATGACGCCGGACACGTTGGAACACATGTTCGAGCCGTTCTTCACGACCAAGCCGGTGAGCAAGGGCACCGGGTTGGGACTGGCGACGGTTTATGGAACCGTGAAGCAGTTGGGCGGGCACATCCGCGTGGACAGCAACCCCGGTGTGGGGTCAACATTCACAGTCTACCTCCCGGTTGTCGATAAGAGGGAATCGAAAAAGGAGCCGGACGTCGAGCCCACGCGTTCCGGCGCGGGGGAGTCCATTCTCGTGTGCGAGGACCAGGGCATGGTGCGCGACGTCATGTGCAAGACACTGCGCGCCGGCGGTTACGCAGTCATCGAGGCGGATAACGGCGAGCGAGCGCTGGAAGCGACGTCAGCTCACCAGGGTACGATCGATCTACTGATTTCCGATGTCATGATGCCCGGGATGAGCGGCACGGAACTCGCGGATCGTCTCGCGCCGGAACATCCCAAGATGCGCGTGCTCTTCGTCTCGGGTTATGCGGCGGATCACCTGGACGCTCACGGCATGGGGGGCGGCGCTGTGGAACTCCTTCAGAAGCCGTTCGGGCCAACGGCCTTACTGCGACGTGTGCGTGAGGTTCTTGACGCGGAGAGATCGATCGGATGATACGCAGAGGGTTCGTCGTAGAGGATGAACCGCCTGTACGTCGCTTGCTTCGGCAGGGGATGGGGCACCTATACATGAGGGACCCGAGTTCGCCGCTACCCGAGTCCCCCATTCAAGGCTGTTCACTCATGTGAGCGAAGACCCACAGCCTCGCTCGGTGTATCGGGAGTTGTTGGCGGCGGCTTTAGTAGCGGCCGGCGTTCCCGCCGGCCGGACGGCCTGCGAGACGCCGGCCGCTACAAGACATTGGCTGCCTTGCGCTGTAGTGTTAGATTGGTACGGCTTCGGTGGGCGTAGACCGCAAAGCCGTTACAACGCGAACCCTCCGCATCTTCCGAGACAGCATGTTGGCGCCAGCCCATCGGTTGGAATCGCCTGCAATGGCGGGGTGAGTCCGATATGGCACACGAGAAAATCCAAGCACGCAATCGCTTGACAGGGCGCGTCGCTGAGACGGCAGGCCTGTTCGTCCTCCTCACCGTGATCGGTCTGCGACCGCTGATAGACGAGAGTTACGACCTCGCGGGCATTCGTCTTACCTCGGCGCTGGCGGGTATTACGGACGCGATCCCGTTGCACACGCTTCTGTTCGACGTGGCGATCCTGGCCGGGGCGTTCGCCTGGGCCGTCGGGCACGGCCTGCATCCGGGGCGGCGGTACCGGTGGTGCGGTTTGGAGATCGGCCTGGGGCTGGTGGTGGCGGCGGCTGTCGTCTCCTGCGCCGTAGCGAGCAACAAGCGCGTGGCGATCAACGCTTCGGTCGACTGGGTCGCCATGGCGCTTCTCGCGGTCGTGCTGTCCCAACTCCTGCGCGAACACCGTCACATTCGGTTGGCCCTGTGTGTCATCCTGGCATCGGCCGCGGCCCAGGCGTACGAGTGCTTCGATCAGGCGCTGGTCGGTTTTGCCCAGACCGAGCGCCTGTACTTTGAACAGCGCGATGCGATCTGGCAAAGCCAGGGCGTGCCTCTGGATTCGCCGCAAGTGATGCTGTTTGAAAGCCGGATGAAGGCCCGCGAAGCCCACGGCTGTTTCTCGCACAGCAACGTAGCCGGAGCCTACCTTCTGCTCACGTTCTTCGCGGCGCTTGGTGAGGTCGCCGGGCGGTGGCGGCGGCGGACGGCGGCAGCGGATCGGTTCTCCCTCATTGCGATGGCGGCGGTCGCGCTGTTCCTTCTGGCGGCGATGCTGTTGACGCACAGCGCCGGCGCCGCCGCGGCGTGCCTCGCCGGTCTCTTGCTGTGGGGCGTGCGGTACGCGGCGCGGGATTGGATCGTTTTGCACCGCACCACGGCGCTGGCGTTGGGCTGGGGGCTGGTGGCCGGTGGAGCGCTGGCCGTTGTGGGGCACGGGATGGTTCACCGATCACTGCCGGGAGCGTCGCTCAACTTCCGCTGGGCCTACTGGACCGCGTCAGCCGAGCTGATCGCCGATCATCCGTGGACCGGGGTCGGGCGCGAGAACTTCGGCGATGCGTACCTGGGGCACAAGGCGATCACATCGCCTGAGGAAGTCAAGAACCCGCACAACTTCCTGGTGAGCACGGCGACCGACTGGGGCCTGATCGGTCTGGTCGGTGCGCTGGCGATGGCAATCGGCGGGTCGATCGCAGTCACCCGTCCACTCCGGCAGCGCCCGGTGGAGATCGGGGACGTCAAAGCCGCGACACCGACGACCGGTTTCTCGCGATTCTGGCTGCTTCTGCTGACGCTGGGCATCTTCTGGCCGCGGACATACCTGTTGGGCACCACCGACGTGCACTTCCAGTTCGTCAGAACCGTCGAACCGGCGATCGTGTGGGTTATCGTGTTCGCGATTTGTGCGCTTGGCCCCGCCTCACGTGAGCGCATACGCGGCAACGGAGTCTTATGGGCGACGGTGCTGATCACTTGCGGGCTCTTCGCGTTCCTTCTCCAGGATGCCGTGAACTTCGCGCTGATCGTGCCTGGGGCGGCGACGACGTTCTTTGCCTTGGTGGGCGTGTCGGTTGCGGCGCGTCGAGTTTCCGGCCCGAGCCAGACGCCGACCGCGGTGGGCAGACCGGGACGTCGCCGGTGGGGTTTCGCGGGCGTAGCCGGCGCAGCGCTGGCCGCGATGGTCGTGTTCATCGTGGTTCCCGTGTGGCGGGTGACGAAGCTCGTGGTTCAAGCCCGGGCGGACCGTACGATGGTTGCGCCCGGCGCGATCGATCGACATCCCGCGAACGTATCCTACCTCGCGGCGATTCAGGCCGACCCGCTGGACTCCACGGCGCCTGTGGAACGGGCGGAATGGTTATGGGGCGTGGCTGATGCGAGCGACGACCCGGTGCCCGCGCTCGCCGCGGCGTTGGGCTCGATTGACCAAGCCATCGCCCGCTCCCCCGCGAACAGCGCCTATCAGTGGCGACGGTCGATGATCTCGCTTTCGCTGGCCGAGCTTACCGACGACCCGAGCGACCGGACCCGGGCTTTGGACTCGGCCCGGCGCGCCCTCGAGCTGTATCCGTTGCACCCGGCGTCTTGCGTGCAGTTGGGTGATTGCCTGTGGCGATGCGGCCGGGTCGAGGAACGTAGCGACTGGGTTGAGCAGGCCGTGCGGAACTACCGCGACGCATTGGACCTGGACGCCCAACGTCCCGACTGGGAGCGAATCCGGCGGTTCAGCCCGGCCAGACGGGAGGCAATCGGCAAGTCCATCGGCGAGGCCGAAGCGTGGCTGGCGCAGCGCTCGGATTGATGACAACCTCGGATGGGATAAGATAGTACAATCGGTGATCGACGTCTCCGACTCTGATCGATCCCAGTCCGCGGGTGATTTGGCAATGGCGACGTTCTTCGGGCGAAGAACCATGCGAGACAAAGTGCCCACAACCGAGGTGGTCATCGGCGTCGTGGTGCTGATGGCGCTCGGGGGAATCGTTGCGACGGCTATCACCGTCGTCACCCGTCCACAGCCCTCCCCTTTCGCACTCGATTCCGCTGCGGAGCAACAGACCCCTTTGACTCGTGGACAGCGAATCGCACATCAGATGATGCCCGCTCTGGGCGTCGCCGGCTGGTCCTTGCGGAGAA
>Ga0190284_1000168_pt1 | contig 48291 bp, 40 predicted proteins | sample 48691812_MG_FD_161668 | JGI IMG/M metagenome (GOLD analysis project Ga0190284, IMG submission 161668) | Hydrothermal vent microbial mat bacterial communities from Southern Trench, Guaymas Basin, Mexico - 4869-18-1-2_MG | ecosystem: Environmental > Aquatic > Marine > Hydrothermal vents >...
CGGCCTGTTCGCCCAGAGGTTTGACCCCATCGGCTGACTCGTCCGTATCCGCCGGATAGTGGAAGGTGACGCAGTAGTCGCAACAGAAGTAATCGCGCCCCGCGACCAGCCTCAGCGGTGCACCGCAGTTGTCGCATTTCATCGCCGGACCTCGCCGATGCGCAAGACGATCTTACCGTACCCGATTATCGACCAGCGCAAGGTGAGTCTGTAGGGTCGACATCGACCCGCCGCCACGATTCCGGCACTCGCCGATAGGACGGCATGGATCCACAGGCTCCCATTCAGGTCTTGAGCTTGAACGTCAGTTTCTCTGTGCCGGACGGCGTTTCCACTTCAACGACGAGGACGCTGCCTTCGCCCAGTTGGTCCGGCAATTCGCCCACGTGGGCGTGGTATTTGTGATCGCCGCCTTTGTCAGCCTTGACCTTGAGCGACTCGGCGCCGTCCGGCGCGCGAACGAGTAGGCGAATCGCCGTCGGGGTAGTTGCCCCCTTCACCTCGATCTTAAAGACGAGTTCGGCCAGGCCACTCGTCGCCGGGCCGAACTGCACGACCTCGACCGTAAGGCCGGTGACCTGGCGGCTTCCCAGTTTGTGCGGTTCACCACCGTGTGCGTGCCCGTCGCCGTGATCATGGCCAGCGTGGTCGTCGTGGCCCGCTTCACCGTGGTCGTGCCCGGCGTGGTCATCATCGCTCGCCTCACCGTGGTCATGGCTGGCGTGGTCGTCGTGACCCGCCTCGCCGTGGTCATCAGCCTGATCGTCGGCCTTCACATCGCCGGCGTGGTCGTGGCCATCATCCGGACTGTGTTTGGGCGCGGCGGTGGCTTGTGGTGTTGCGTCCTTTGTTTCATTCGGCGGCGAGTCGGGCTCACAGCCACCGGACAACAGGAGCACGATACCAACCAATGCCGTTGTCGATGCGATTCGAAGCATGTTCATCTCCTCATAAAGTTGACTAGCAAGACTAACTGTTCTGCAAGTTAGCCGTCATTACAAGCGCGGCGCCCTGAAGATCAGGGCGTACCCCGCGGGTACCACTACCAGATTGAGAAACGTCGAGGTCACCAGCCCACCCAGCACAACGATCGCCATGGGGGCGAGGATCTCACTACCGGGCTCGCCGGCCGCCCACGCGATGGGGAGCAATCCCAGAACGGCGGTCAAAGCAGTCATCAGGATTGGCACCAGCCGCTCCTGAGAACCCTGAATGATCGCGTCCTGCAGCGACTTGCCCTCGTCCTTTATCAGGTGGGCGTAGTGGTTCACGAGCAGGATCCCGTTCCGCACGGCGATGCCGAACAGTGTGATGAACCCGACCATGCTCGCGATCGAGATCACCGGAGCCTCGTAGCGACTCCCGAGCCCCAGCAGCGCGAGGGCATTGCCGGACACACTCTCTGATTCGGCTATGAAGATCGCCACGATGCCACCGATCAGTGCGAGCGGCAGGTTGATCATTACCAACATGGCGGCTCTGCTGGATCCGAACGACATGTTGAGCAACAACAGGATAAGCACTGCCACCCCGGCACCCATGACGTACAGGGTGTTGGACGCCGACTGTTGGGCTTCGAACTGGCCGCCATACGAAACGGCGTAACCGTGGTTTGCCACGATCGGATCGACGCGCTGCCGAACCTCCTCGACAAGATCGCCGAGATTGAAGCCCTCCGCGACATTGCAGGAGATTACGGCCTTACGCTGGGCGTTTTCGCGCGAGATCAGGTTCGACGCCTTCTCGATGCCGACGTTGGCGACTTCACTCAAACGCACGAGCTTGCCGTCGCGGCCGCGCAGTATGAGGTCCTTTACCTGCCCGATGCGCTCTCGATGTTCCGGTGCCAGGCGGACGACGATCTGGTAGACGTTCACACCCTCGTTCACGACGGCGACGTTCTCGCCGAAGATCGCGCTGCGGACCTGCTCGGCGGCGTCGGCCGGTGTCAGGCCCCAGCGTGCCAACTCATCGTGCCGGTATCGAATCGGCAGCGAGGTAATCATGATCTCCCGGTTGGCGGCGACGTCGCGGGCACCGGGCAGCGGCGTGATGGCCGCTTCAACGTCTTTCGCGATTTTCCGCAGTATGCGCAGATCTTCGCCGTAGACGTTGATCGCGATCGCGGCCGGCGTGCCGGACATGATGTGCGACAGCCGGTGCTCGATCGGCTGACCAATCGTGGTGGTCATGCCGGGGACTGCCGACAGCACCTCGTCGATCCTGCGGCGCACTTCTGTTTTTTCGTATCCGGCCTCGACGGTCACCTCGATCTCACTGTTGCTGACGGGTTCGGCGTGCTCATCGCGCTCGGCGCGGCCCGTGCGGCGCACGACCGAACGCACGCCCTCGATCTTCGCGAGCCGCTGCTCGACACCGCGGGCGATGCGGTCGCTCTCTCCCAGCGACGTGCCGGGCGGCGCCATCACGAAGACGGTGAAAGTCCCTTCGTTGAACTCGGGCAGGAAGCTCGCCCCGAAGGTGCTTGCCAAGCAGAGGCTCAACCCCGTCAGTGTGAGCGCCGCGGCTACGGTGGTTTTACGGTACTTCACGACCAGCGTCAGCGCCGGGCGATAGACCGCCTTGAGCCGTTGGATCACGAATGTCTCCCGGTCCGCGCCGCGCAGTCGGCCGCGCAGCAGAGCCTGCGCCAACGCCGGCGTCACCGTCAGTGCCACAAGCAGCGATGCACCGATCGAGAGAATGTACGCGATCCCCAGCGGCTGGAAGAAGCGTCCTTCCAGGCCGCCAAGGAACAGCATCGGCAGAAACACGATCACGATGATCAGTGTCGCGAAGAGCACGGAGTTGAGCAGTTCCGTACAGGCTTCGTGGATGACCTGGTGGCGTTGACGGGCCTCGCTTTCGGAATCCACTTGGTGCAAGCGCAGGCGGCGGTAGATGTTCTCGACGAAGATGATGCCGTCATCCACGACCACGCCGATCGCGACCGCCAGACCGCCGAGAGTCATCACGTTGATCGTCTCACCCCAGCCCCACAGCACCAGCAGGGTGACGGCGACCGACAGCGGAATGGCGGTTAGCGTGATGATCGTCGTGCGCACATTCAGCAAGAACAGGACGAGCACGATCGCGACAATGATGGCGGCATCGCGGGCCACCTTGAGTACGTTGTTCAGCGAAACGTTGATGAAGTCAGTTTGCCGGAAGATGTGCCGGTTCAATGCAACGCCCGACGGCAGCGCCGTTTCGACGGAGTCGAGGACGTCGTCGACCGCATCGGTCAGCGCGAGCGTGTTCGTACCCGGCGCCTTCTGAATGCTGAGCACGACGGCCGCGTGTCCCCCCTCCGAAGCTGTGCCCCTCTTCAGCGCCGGAGCCACCTCGACCTCGGCTACTTGGCCGATCGTAATCGGTGTCCCTTCCTCGTACTTGATGATTGTGGAGCGAATATCCTCCACACGCTGCACGCGCCCCGTCTGGCGCAGCGGAATCTCGAGCCCGTCCACGTTGACCAGATACCCGGCTCCAGCGGTGCTGTGCGCTTCGCCGGCGGCGGCCACGACATCCTTGATCGTCAGGTCATAGAGCCGCAACCGCCCCTGGTCGACGTTGACCTGGTACTCGGGCAGTTCGCCGCCGATCGCCACCACCTGTGAGACCCCGGGCACGCTCAATAGCCGATTGCGGAGTTCGAACTCACCGAAAGCCCGCAATTCCAGCGGGCTCACCGAGCCATCCGGTGAGCGCACCGAGATCAGCATGATCTCGCCCGTGATGCTGGTCACCGGTGTAATCTCGCAGTGCACCTCCGGCGGCAGGCGCTCTTCGGCAAGCGTCAGTCGTTCGGAGACGAGGTAGCGGGCACGGTAGATATCGACGCCCCAGTCGAACTCGACCCAGACGATGGACAGGCCGATCGCGCTGGCGCTGCGGACCCGCCGTACGCCCGGTAGCCCGTTTACGGCGCTCTCGATCGGAAAAGTGATGTACTGTTCGACCTCGTCGGCAGCGTATCCCGCCGACTCGGTCATGATGGTGACGGTGGGCGCGTTGAGCTCCGGAAACACATCGACCGCCATCCGCGGCACCTCGTACACGGCGAAACCGATCGCCAGTACCGCGAGGATGGTCACGAGCGCTGCGTTCTCAACGGAGAAGCGGATCAGGTTCTTCAGCATGTCGGCTCTCCGTTAGTGCTCGTCGCTTTCGTGGAACGTGCCGTCGGCATGAAAGTGGCCACCCTCTTGCATCTCGCCCGTGGCGGAGCTGGCCAGCATGAGCGGGTAGACGCCGCCGAGCACGATTTCGTCGCCGGGTCGCGCGCCGCTTCTCACCTCGACCCAGCGGTTGTCCGTCGCGCCCAGGTCGGCGACGACCCTTATCACCTTGTCCGGATCACCCGGATCGCGCCGGAAGAACACCTTGTCGAGGCCGTCACGCACCACGGCGGCTTCCGGGATCGCCAACACCGGTTCCTCCTCGCCGTCGACACGGACCTCCAGGTACGCCGTCACGCCGGCCTTCGCCCAGCGCGGCAGTCCCTCGGGCACCAGGTAGATGGGGATCGTGCGCTGCTCGGGATGCGCCTGAAACCCAACGTCGATCCGACCGTCGATGGTGTCCTGCAGGTCAATGCTCCCGCCCAGCGGTGGAACGATGCGCCCCGGCAGTCCGTCTTCGAACAGGTTGATATCCGTCTGCAGGGCATCCGCGTGAAAACGGAGGGCGGCGGGGTCAATCGTCTCCACGATCAGGTCCCCGGTTTCCGCCCAACCCTGGTTGGTCACGCCGACCTGATTGACGACCCCGGCCGTCTCCGCGAGCACAACGATGCGATCCACGGTCGACCAGTACGGGGTTGCGAGCGGTTCGTCCTCCTCCCGCTCGGACAGTTCCTCGAACGACTCCTCCTCCTCCTTTGGCTCCAACAGTTCTTCGAGTCGGTCGCGTGGTACGCCGCTCAGCGACTGGGCTTCGTTCAGTAGAACGCCGTACGCCAGGAGCGCCGACTGCATGTCAGCCTTCTTGGCGCGAACCTCCGCTTCCAGCCGCGGCGCCTTTGTTTGCAGCTTCGACAGCTCGGCCTCCAGCACGACATTGCGCGAACCCGCCCCCGTCAGCCGCCCGATGCGCTGCTCGAGAAACTGAATCTGGGTTTCATTCTCCGTCTTCGCCGCGCGGGCGGCGTCCAATTCGGGAAGGCAGCAGTAGCACGTCTTGAACGCCGCCGCGAGCCCGGACTGCACGCGATGCCACTCGGGCGAGTCAAGCTCGAACAGCAGATCGCGGGCCTCGACCGTCTGGAATTGCTCGACAGCCAGTCGAACACGGCCCGGGAGCATCGCGTTGTACTCACGCCGCGCCTTGGGCCTGAACTCAAACTGGCCCGGCAGGCGAATCACGCTGCGAACCGCACGCCGCTCGGCCTTGACGAACGTGATGCCCAGGTTCTGACGCACGCTGGATGGAATGTCGATGCGGTTCGTCGGGGCTGTAGCGGCTTCTACGCTTTCGTTTGCGTCGGTATCAACAACTGATGACGCATCATCGCGGCAGCCCGGTAGCGCCAAAAACGCGATCAGTCCGGCAAGCGTCACCGCGCCGGCCGCCGAGCGCTTCTGTTCGGTAAGATGGTGTTTAACACTACAGCGCAGAGTCCTTCCGTCGCCCCCGTTGGGGGCTGCGGATTCCGCTGTCAGCCAACCCAGGGCTCGCTTCGCTTCGCCCTGGGCTTTATTCCGTCGCCGCTCCGCGGCTGAAACCTGGCGAGCAAAATGACTTTGCGCTGTAGCGGTAAGTTCTTCGTTCATTCGTCGTTCTCCTGAGCCTCCGCCTGCGAAGGCGTGATCCAACGCGGCTCCAGCATCTGTTGCAGTGCGTTCGCCGCCTGGGCTTCCGCCAAGGTCGCGGCGAGCAGATCAAGTTTCGTTTCGACAGCGCTGCTCAGCGCGTCGCGCAGTACGAGCACGTCGACTTCGCCCAGATCGAGCAACGTGCGCGTCTCTTTGACCTGACGATCCACCAGCGGCGCAACGTCATCGAGCAGCATTTTTCGTCGCTGGGCCGCATTGCGCAGTCTGGCCTCGGCCCGAGCCAATTCCGAGACCACCTGCTCGATCCGCGCTTCAGCGTGCGTCCGGGCGGCCTCACGTTCGGCGCTCGCTTCCGCAACCGCCTGGCGATTGTGATTCCACAGCGGGATCGGAAAGCCGAACCCGAGTCCCAAGCGTGGAAAACCCTCTGAAAACGTATAGCTCGGACCCAAATTGAGATCCGGGTACTGCTTGCGTACTTCGAGTCGCAGGCGTTGCTCGGCCGCTTCGTATTCGGCCCGCACCGCCGTAATCCGCGGATCGCGGCGCAACAGCGTGTCGCGACGGGAATCCGGGGCCTCGTCGATCCGCGGCAGGAACATATCCGCATGAAGTTCGACCGGCGCTTCGGGGGCAAGACCGAGCATCGCGAGAATCTCCAGCCGCTGCAGTTCAGCCTCCGATTCGGCCGCCTGCAATGCCGTGCGCTGACATCGCAGTTCGATCAGCAGTAGGCGTGCATCGGTCGGCTTGAGTTCGCCGGCCGCCGCGAGCCGCTCGGTCGTCGTCGCGACCGTGCCGAGCTGCTCAACAAACGCCTTGATGACCTCGATCCGTTCTCGCGTTGACGACCATTCCAGCCACGCCGCCCGCAGGCAAGTCAGAAGTTCCCACTCTGAAATGAGTATCCGCCGCCAGGAAGCGTGGTACTCCGCCCAGGCCCAGTCCTGCTCAACGGCGAGTCGGCCCGAGATGGGAATCGTGATACTCAAGCTCCCGCTGACGATCCAGGGATCGTCGATGAACTCTCCTCGTTCCGCGCGCCGGAAGCCCAGCGGCGTGGTCTCCAAACCGTCCGCACTCGGGCCATTCGCACCGACGATGCCGGTGTTGACGCCGTCGAACGACGGTTCGTCGAAACGGAACTTCGTCCGCGAGCCGCGATCTGCGAAGCGCATCACCTTGGCTTCGAACTCGGGATCCGGCCACCAACCGGCCTCACGCGCACTGGCGAGCGGAACATCCGCTTGCGCCCGGGCCAGTCGGAGCCGCGGGTTGAAGACCAGCGCGACGGCTTCCGCCTCCGCGAGGCTCAGCCCATCCGACGGGTCATAGGGCGCATCTTCCTCGCCGTCAGCCAGCGTCTCGGCGTACTCACGGATTGAGTCGATGTTAAGCTCCCGGAGGGGCCAACTCGTCGGATACTGCTCAAGTTCCAGCGGTTGCCGTTCGTACGTTGCGCAGCCCGTCAGGACGAGCAACGATGCGGGTAACGCGCGGGACCATCTCCTGATGTGTGACATGATCATCCTCTGCAAAAGCCTCATCGCGCCCTCCATGCAATATCGGGCGTCTTGGCGACCCACCAGACTTCCCTCGCGGAGTCCGTAGTAGCTCCCGCGAGGTTCCGATAATAGCTTTCAGAGTATCAATCGAGCTGAGGAAGCGTTACTGCGTGGAGGGTCGCCGGGCGAGGTGGCGGCGGTGCGGGCGGCAAGCGGCGCGTCGGATCACCGGACGCGTCAGATTCGACGACGCTGGTCGCAAGGCATGCCGTCGCAGCATCTTCGATCGGACGCTGTTGCCGCGTCACCCGAGCGATCTTCTCGTCGGACGAGGCGCAGAAGAAGCAGTTATGACAATTATGCTGATCTGGCGGGTCAGCGTCGAAATCGTGGTGGTAGGTGGCCGAGCAATCCTGATCCGTCCTGCACGCCGCGTCGGCGCAACCGCAGCGCTCCGGGGCGGCCCTCTCGGAAGTATGATGCAGCACATGCCCGCTCGCCGACGCAAGCTGAAGCAGCACCAAGGCGCACACCAAGATCGATCGCAACACAACACCCATCGCGGGGATTCTAGACCACTGCCACAGCATCGTCAACTCGATGGCGAAACCGCCCGGGATGCACCCGGTGGCCAGGCGCGGACCGCGCTGGGCTTGAATCGAACGGCGGCATCGGGTAACATGCGTTGTGAGAGCGAATCGTGTGGCGTCGTGACAGGCCGCGCCGCTTGCTGAGTGAAAGGAGAGAGAGATGCGATCACACCTTCTGGTAGCGTGCGTTCTGGCGGTATCGGCTGTGGCAGCGACGCCTGACGCCGAAGCTTTTGAACGTTTTGAGTTTCAGTACGCCTTCGGCGCAGTGTGCGCCTGAGGCTCGAGGGTCCTCGGCGTCTGGTCAGACGCCACTGATGGGTGGGACGATTGGATCGAAACTCCGGTACCTCCGGAATCTGTCGGCTCGGCGGCGATGTATCACGAGTATGATCCGCCGACATGGACCGGGCCGACCGAGTTCTACGGTAGAGACCACCGCAGTCCGCCGGCGAGCGACCAAAGCAGGACCTGGGATTCCCTCTACGTCTGGGCCACACCCGAGTATGGCACGGACGTCATGTACTTCTCCATGCGTGCGGACACGCTTTTCGCGCCGCCCGATGATCGCAGCTATCTCCTGGAGCTGTTGCAGGTGCCTGACGGCGTGGTCGGCGCGCCGGAGTTGGGAACGATCTGGGAAATCCCCCTGGACGCCCCGTTCACTGTGGAGTTGCCGACCTTCGCGACAAAGAACGGCCTGGAAGGATATCGGTTCGCCTTCACGGTCAGCGAGGTTGTCCCCGAACCGACGACCCTGAGCCTGCTGGCCATAGGCGGGCTGATGGCGATCAGACGCCGACGGTAGCGCCCTGTTCGTCAAACCAGCCGACCCACGGCGAATCATCGCTTCGACACCGACTTGCCCGGAGTCAGCGATCGGTGCTCGCGCTGCTTGCCTTATAGAGGATCGCCCCGCAGGTGCCGCATCGCAGATTCCCATCTTCAATGATCACGCGGGGATGGGCCGTCAAACCGATTGACTCTTCCAGCAACAAGGGCGCGTTCTGAACGCCAATGGGGAAGTCGTAGACCGTGGCGATGCCGAACTGCTGATCGACCAGGAGTGTGTCAGCCGTTCCGGTGGTGTCCATCAACTCGGTGACGTCGGTGGTGTGCATCAAACCCAGGTCGTGCCCGACTTCGTGGCTGATGACGTTGCCGATGGCTTGGCCCATGGCGTTCAAATCGCTGGTCAGCCCCGCAAAAGCCTCGGCGAACACGATGCAGTTATCCTGCTGGTCGACGTTGTAGAAGTCGAGGTTGTCGGCGATTCCGAAGAGCATGTCGCTATCGCCGCCGAGGTAGACCGTGGTGTAGGCCCCGGTCGGCGTGGGATCGTCGGTGGTCAGAACTGTCATGTCGTACAAGGCATAGTCGGCCTGGACGACGTCAAGGATGATCTGCACGAGTGCGTCGGTCTGTCCGGCGAAGGAGGCATCCAGAGTCTCAGCGTCAAGGGCGCCAAGATCACCCCAGTTTACACCGGCTACCGTGACGCTGGAAGCCCCGTCGAGATCGATGACTATGGTTTGACCGGCGACCTGGGGGAGTCCGCCCTCGCTTTGCACTTCGATGGTCAGACGGTAGTCACCGACGGTGTCCTCGTAGTCGGTGCTGGTGACCGCCAGATAGTGATGGTCGCTGTCGTGGCGGATCAGATCGTCGAGAATGGAATCGTAGTCGCCGCCCACGATGTCAATGTCGTCGTTCCAGAACACGCGATGACCGTCCGCGTCGAACAGGGCGGTCATCGGATCCAACTGGCTGCCGTCCGCCTCGCAGGTGGCCGTGAGGTGGTCGCCCGAAACCAGCGCCCCCAGGTCATAGACGTGAACGTCGTCGGCCTGCACGAGAGTCTGCTCGATGATGACGGTTCCGTTCGACCCCAGGTCGACCAGCGCGGCATCGGCAAAGCCGCTGCCCGGATCGATGTCCAGGATTTCGTCGTCGTCACTCGGGTCGCTGCCGTTGTCATTGCCGTTGTCGTTCTCGTTGCCGGAGGCATCCGGGTTGTTGACGAACCACGCGACCACCCGAGTGTCGGCGTCAATGGCAATCATAATGACCGGGTCCGTTCCCGAGGCGTCGCCCTCCCAATGGTCAAAGTGCCACCCGGACTCGGCAGTGGCAGTTAGGGTGACTTCCTCGCCGGATTCGAACGTGCCCGCGGATGGTTCCACGGCGCCGGCGCCCACAGTGGTAGCCACGAGTGTGAACCCGTCAACTCCCAGGAAAGCGTCCCCCGTGTCCGTGGGATTGCCGTTACCGTCGAACCAACCTCCGGCGTTGTCGTTGTCGTTGGCGGAGTCGGTCGGCGGTGTGGGCATCGGTGCGGGCTGGGGTGCGTCGCACGCCGGGATGACGAGTAATGACACTACAAGACCGATGACCCCATGTTTCATGGCTATCCCCTTTGTTGTTGCCAGTGGTCATCGGTCGGCGCGCAGTGCGGCGTTAGCTGGTTCGTTGTCCCATATCCGTGACTTCCAAACGAGTACGATTCGGAGGTGAGACCGGTGATCTTATGGGGACGCGATCGACGCGCTGGTTCCATAACCACGCACCGGTCGACACGCTGCCGTTCGGGAGTGCTGCGGACTGCGACCGGGCTTCATCCCTTGATTACGCCGAGGGGTTTCAACCGGGCGACCCGCGCGCTGATCCCGGAGTTGTGACAGACGTCGACGACTTCGAGCACATCCTTGTAGGCCTCGGGCTGCTCTTCCTGGAGTCCCGTCCGCCCTTGGGCGCGGGCGACGACGCCGCGCTCGAGCAGTTCGGCGTGAATGGAGCGTCCTTTGCTGGCCCGGATGGCTGCCCCGCGCGACAGGAGCCGTCCGGCGCCGTGGCAACAGCTCCCGAAGGTCTGCTCCATAGCCGCGGGTCGCCCCACCAGCACATAGCTGAATCGGCCCATGTCACCGGGCACCAGAACGGGCTGCCCGATGGCGCGATATCGCTGCGGCAATTCCGGGTGCTCGGGCGGGAAGGCACGCGTCGCCCCCTTGCGATGCACGCACAATATGACGGTCTTGCCCTCGATCTCGTACGGCTCCATCTTGGCGATGTTGTGGGCTACGTCGTAGACCAGTGACATGCCCAGTCGCTCCGCCGGTTGCTCGAACACCTCGGCGAACACCTCGCGGGCCAAGTGGGTGATGATCTGGCGATTGCACCAGGCGAAGTTGGCGGCGGCGGACATCGCGCCCAAATAACGCTCGCCTTCCGGCGAGCGCACCGGGGCGCAGACCAGTTGCTTGTCGGGCAACTCGATGCCGTACCGGCGTGGTGCGTTGCGCAGGTCTTTCAGCGCATCGTCGCACACCTGGTAGCCCAGCCCCCGCGAGCCCGAGTGAATCATAACGGTGATGTTGCCCTCAGTAAGCCCGAGCACACCGGCCGCCTTGGCGTCGTCCACTCGGTCGACGACCTGTACCTCGAGGAAGTGGTTGCCGCTGCCCAGGGTGCCGCACTGTCCCGCGCCGCGCTCGTAGGCGCGCTTGGACACGAAATCGGGTCTCGCACGCGCTACGCACCCGCCCGCTTCGGTCGCTTCCACGTCCGAATCCCACCCCAGGCCTCGCTTGACCACGTAGGGCGTGCCCTGCTCCATCAGTTGTTTGAGCTCACCGCGTTTGAACTTGATGCGCCCGGTGCGCCCTACGCCGCAAGGCACGGTGTTGAACATTCGGTCGATCAGGCTCGACAACCGCGGTCTCACGTCGTCGACGGATAGGTTGGTGCGTAGAAGACGAACGCCGCAATTGATGTCGTAACCGACGCCGCCGGGGCTGATCACGCCACCGTTTTCGGGATCGGTAGCCGCCACGCCACCGATGCAGAAGCCGTAGCCCCAGTGGATGTCGGGCATGGCGAGCGAATACTTCACGATGCCGGGCAGGCAAGCGACGTTGGCCACTTGTTCCAGAGATTTATCCTGCTTGATCGTTCTCATAAGCACGTCGTCGGCGTAAATGATCCCGTCGACATGCATGCCCGGTTTGTAGGAGCGGGGAATGCGCCAGCGACAATCGTCTATTCGTTCGAGCGGTCCTGCGTAGGTCTGTCCCATGATTCAGATATCCACGATCAAGGTCGCCTCGTAACCGTTGTCCGTGCGGTGAAGGTCGAGTTCGTGGTAGGTTATCGCCTTGACTTCACGATGGTAGGCACAGCGCTCGTGATCCACCGCAGCCACCTCGGCGATTGCCTCGAGGCGGTCTTCGTCGAAGACGGGAACCTCCACTTCGGTCACGATTGTCCCGTCGCGCTCGACAAGCACCAGCAGTTCAGCCAGATAATCGCGGAGAAGCAGCGCCGGTTCGTCGGCGGAGAAGGCGAGCTGAATCCGTCGTCTGTCGCCCGTCGCCTCCAATCGACCAATAATCTCATAGAGGGCCTCCCCGGCGGCGCGGACCAGTTCCTCCAGCGTGTCCGCCGTTGCGCGAATCCCGATGTCCGCCGTGTGATCCAAGAGCTTGAAGTATCGGGCCATGGGCGGGTTGTACCCCCGGTTCTCGGGTCGGGCAAGGTGTTGCCGGCTGTCTAGCCATCAACCGATAACGCCGTCGGAGCAAGATAAGATCCCATGACGGTTTGAGCGTGTCGGGCATCGGTTCTCGGACCTCCTCGATCCGCCATCCGATGATGCCGTGCGGTTTCCATGAGATTCGATCCAAACTCCATCCAGCCGGATTCCGATGTTTCCCATGGGCTTGGAGGATTTACCCCATGGAAGTCTCCGTGGGCCGAGTTGTTTAGGAGTTAAACCATGTCGCATCGCGCGTTCACGCTTATTGAGGTGCTCATCGTTGTCATCATCCTCGGCATTCTCGCTGCGGCGATCATACCACAGTTTAGCGAGGCCGCCGACGACGGCCGAGCCAACACGGCAGCCATGGTCGTCAGGGGCATACAGCGACAGATTACGGTGAAGAGGGCGCAGACCGGGTCGTGGCCGGCGAACATCGACGCCACTTGGTTCGAGGGCGGCACGCTGCCCACCAATCCGCTTGATCCCGATGCCACGTCCTTCTGCAACATCGCCGACGACGTCGCCCTGTTGCACCCGGGCACCAAGACCATCCACGTAGCCGGCGCTTTCTGGTATAACAAAGCCAACGGGATCATTCGCGCCCGAGTCACCGCCGGCGCCAGTACCGCTGAAACCATCGCCCTCTACAACACGGTCAACGCGACCAAAGTGACGTCGCTCAGTCAGACGAAATGATGGTCCGAGCTTGCCCTCCCGCAAGGCCCACCGCATGCGCACTCAGGACTCAGGACTCAGCACTCAGCACTCAGGACTCGCCACTCAGGCGGTGAGGTCGATGTTCCCGCCCTGCTGGTCCTGCGTGTGGGTCTCCGATGTTGACTGGGTCGCGGACGTGCTTGTCGCCTCGACGGCAGCATAGTCCACTTGGATGCTACTCTGCGACGATTCCATGAGGAGCATCTGGCTCGTTTGACGGCCGGTCGAGAAATTCGCCAGCGCGCCGAGCGTTTCGGCGGCTTTACTCCCGCTGTCGCCTTTGTCCCCGAGCAACAGTTCCAGGATCAGCAGGCCTATGATCATGCGCAGAAGCTCGTTGTTCTGCAGATCGGCGCCGAGCGAGCCCAGGAAGGAATCCACGCGCGAAGACACTTGCGCGATGTGGGTCATACTCGAGTGAATCGACAGGGTCTGCGACGACATGGTGGCCGATGAGCCCATCACGGCGGCCTGTCCGCTGCTCGATGTCTGCTTACTGCCTGTGGTCTGCGCGGGATTGAGTTGGCCCGCCCCTGCGCCGATCGATCCGATGGGTTCCATGCTTCCTACCTCCTCCAGTCCAACAGTCTCAAGACCGGTAACATGAGCAGTCTGCCGGTCGCTTCACCCGCTTGTTGGCATGGAGCAACCGATGCACCTCGCGTTGCAGGCGGTCCGCTACGTGCCGTAAGTGCTGCTGGAGCACCACCTTGCGTGACGCGGGGCGTCTGTAGGGATTGCAGCGGCGGCGAGGGTGGGTCGAATGAGTGTGCGCGACTATCGGGCGTCCCAAGATCGCAGACGGTAACTAACGTATTGGCAATAGGTTAACGAAGTCGCGGCGCGTTGCCCGGCTTCAACACACCGCCGTCAGCGACTTGATACGAGATAGCTATCTCCTCCAATAATCACCTGCGCTTGGGATCATTCCGCAGGCATGTGAACACTTCGTCGAGTTGACAGCGTGGGGGTGGGATTTAAGATGGCCTGGGGTAAGCAAGCGTGGGCAGCGTTGATGCTGTGGGGTAACTGTAGGGCCGGCCTTCAGCACAGACCGAATGGCAAACTCGCGCATACGCATTGGCGTGGACAGCCTGGGATTGTTTGCAATTTGTGTGATGGAGAGTTGCGGAACCGTCTTCGTACGACCTGCTGATTCCTTACTTCGAGCAACACCCCATGGTCGACACAAGTATGCTATGCCATTCCCCCGAGGCGACCATTACCGCGCTGGCACCGGCCAAGATCAATCTCGCGCTCGAGGTCCACGGAAAGCGCGGGGACGGGTATCATGCCTTGACGTCCCTGGTGGTCGGGGTTGAGCTGTTCGACGAAATGAGCTTTGCGGCGCTCGACCATCCGGGTGTTCACCTGGCGTGCGACCATCCCGATTTACCCACGGACCAGGGCAATCTCGTGACACGCGCGGCGGCGTTGTTGGCCCAGCACGTGGACAAACCGTCGGGAGTCCGCATCGAGCTTCGCAAGGGCATCCCGGTGGCGGCGGGCCTGGGTGGCGGCAGTAGTGATTGCGCGACGACACTGCGCGAGCTCAATGCGTTATGGGGTGCCGGATTCCCGAACGAAGAATTGGCGGAGATGGGCGCCGGGCTCGGCTCGGACGTACCGCTGTTCTTCGCTCTGCCATCGGCGATGATCACCGGGAGGGGCGAGCAGGTGCGCCCGGTTCCACTGCGCTGGTCCGGGTGGGTGGTGCTCGCGATGGGCGGTTGGCCCGTTCTCAGCCGCGAGGTTTACGCGAATTGGCACCGGGAGGATCAAGGGACACCGGACCGCAATGTGGCTGATGCCCTGTTGTCGTGCGCGAGCGCATCGGAGCTGGGCCCGCTGCTGGTGAACGAGTTGGAACCGGCGGTGTTTAGAACGGTGCCCGCCGTTCGCGGATTTCAGTCGGCGCTTGAAGGACTGACCGGGCATCGCTGGCGAATCAGCGGGGCCGGCTCGACGGCGTTCGCCTTGTTCGACCGCCAGGGCGAGGCCCAACGCGTGGGCGAGGCGATCCGCACACACGCATTGGCCAAACGAGTTGTGATTGTACGAACCCTCAACAGATAGCAGATGGACAACCTTGCGAGGAGGCAGCAACATGGATATTTCCGAAATCCGCGTGAAGCTTGTTAGGAACCCAAGAGAGCGACTGAAGGCGGTCTGCAGCGTCACCTTCGACAGTGAGTTTGTGGTCCGCGATTTGAAGGTCATCGAGGGCGCCTCGGGGCTGTTCGTTGCCATGCCCTCGCGCAAGCTGGCCGACCACTGCCCCAAGTGCCGGACGAAGAATCACTTGCGGGCGCGTTTCTGCAACGACTGCGGTCAGAAGCTCGACGAGCGGCGCGCGGACCGCGTTCGCGGAGGGCGCGCACGGTTGCATGCAGACATCGCCCATCCGATCAATACGCAGTGCCGCACCCGAATTCAGGCCCAGGTGGTTGAGGCATTTCAGGACGAGTTGGAACGTTCCAAGGAGCCGGGCTACGAGCCCGCGGAGTACGACGAGGTCGAGGTCGAGCCCGAGGTCGAACCCGAGGCCGACTCGGGGACAGAATACGACTCGCTGATTGCGGACTTGAAGAAGGACGCCAAGGAGCGTCGCGCCGAGCCGGAAGAGCACGAGGACAGCGGGTCGCCCGGCTTCGAGGAGTCCGCTCCTGAACCCTCGGAGGACGCGGTCGAATCGACGCCGACAGCGGCATCACCGCCATCCGTCGAGGAAGACGACTTCGGGGCGGGAATCTCCTGACGTCACCGTTGGGCGTGGGGCCGAGGTCCAAAGTCCAAAGTCCAAGGTCCGAGGTCCGAGGTCCGAGGTCCGAGGTTCAAAGTAGGGTTCGCTGTGCGGACCGGTCCAAAGACCGGTAGGGTGGGCCGTGTCCACCAATCAGTTCAAAGTTTTAGGTTCAAGGTTGGTCCGCTCGCTCGCGCTCCGGGCCGGTTCGGTTGTTTCCTCGTCTTGGTGTTTGACACAAGCGCCTCGCGCGACATAGCATGCCCACCCGAGTGACGCGTAGCGGGAACGGACTTCCATGCAGCACGATTTGATTCCGCAAATGCAGGCCTTCGGGTCGGGCAGCGTTCTGCTGGTCGGCGATCTTATCCTGGACCGTTATCTTTACGGCGACGCCGAGCGGATCAGTCCCGAAGCCCCCGTGCCGATTCTCCGCGTGGTCCAGAGCAGCGACGCGCTGGGTGGAAGCACGAATGTGGCGGCTTGCCTGCGTGCCCTGGGCATCGAGGTGTTTTGCTGCGGGGTGATTGGGGCGGATCGTCACGGCGATCGGCTATTGGAGTTGCTGGGGGAACTCGGTGTCGGTTGCCAAGGCGTGCTGCGTTGCCCCGGTCGCCCCACCACCGCGAAGACTCGGCTGGTGGGCCTGGCCCAGCACCGCCATCGGCAGCAGTTGATGCGGTTGGACGAGGAGACGACGGCTTCGCTCGACGACGCGGCGATGTCGCAGGTGCGGGCGTACATCGAGTCGGTGCTTCCACGTGTGCGCGCCGTCTGCATCGAAGACTACGACAAGGGTGTGGTAAGCAGGGAACTGGTCGAGTGGGTGGTGCGCGCCGCCGCAAAGCACCACGTTGCGATCTTGGTCGATCCCGGGCGCTTGGGCGACTACAGCCGCTACGCGGGCGCCACCATTCTGACGCCGAACCGAAGCGAGTTGAGCATCGCGACCGGCGAGGAATGCGACACGATCGAGCGGGCCGCCGATCAGGCCGAGCGGTTGCGGGACTCCCTGGGCCTGGATGCCATTGTTGTGACACTTGACCGCGACGGCGCCGTGCTGGCGGAGCGCGGGAAGCCTTGGGCCCACGTCCCCACACGCCCGCGGAGCGTGTACGACAATACCGGCGCCGGTGACGCGGTGCTGGCGATGCTGGCCGCCGCGGTGGCGGCGGGGGCTTCGTTGCTCGATGCGGTGCGCCTGGCCAACGTCGCCGGTGGGTTGGAAGTCGAGAAGTTCGGCTGCGTACCGATCACCCGCGAGGAGGTTCTGGCTGATCTACGCCTAAGCCGGGACCGCCGGAATGGCAAGCTGCGCTCGGTCGAAGAACTTATCGCCGAGTTGCAGCTTCGGCGCGATCGCGGCGAGACCGTCGTGTTCACCAACGGCTGTTATGATCTCCTGCACGCCGGGCACGTGGATTTCCTGCGGCGCTGCGGCGAGATGGGCTCTGTGCTGGTGGTCGGATTGAACACCGATGCCGGAGTTCGTGCCCAGGAGAAGGCCCCGAATCGCCCGATCAACAGCGAACTCGATCGGGCCAAGGTCCTCGGAGCCATGGAGTGCGTGGATTACGTGGTCCTGTTCAACGAGTCCACACCGCTCAATCTGATCGAGAAGGTCAAGCCCGACATCCTGGTCAAGGGTGAGGATTGGGCGTCCAAGGGCGTCGTCGGCCGGGAGTTCGTCGAAGCCAACGGCGGGCGCGTGGTGTTGCTGCCCCTGGTCGAAGGACACAGTACGACGTCATTGATCGAGCGTATTCGCAACGAACCGAGCCCCGAGCGCAAGCGAGCGGGTCAACCTTGAACCTTGGATTTTGGACCTTGGACCTCGAACCTTGGACTCATCCCCGATAATCCGGGACGAACCGTATGACTGATCTTCGGGCATCGATAGACGAACACCTCGAAGCCGTCACGTCGCTCAAAGCCGACGCGCCGATCATCGAACGCGTGGCCCAGCGGATCATCGAGATCATCCGCGAGGACGGCACGGTCTACGTGCTGGGCAATGGGGGCAGTGCCGCTGACGCTCAGCACATCGCCGCCGAACTGCTAGGTCGATTCAAGCACAACCGCCGGGCCTTGCCCGCGATGGCTTTGACGACCGACACTTCGACGCTGACTGCGGTGGCCAACGATCTCGGCGCCGAGCACATCTTCGTACGGCAGGTCGAGGCCTTGGTGCGACCGCGGGATTGCCTGTGGGTGCTGAGTGTCTCGGGCACGTCACCGAACGTGATCGCGGCGATCGAGCTGGCCCGCGGGCGTGGCGCCTGTGTGATCGGATTCACCGGGTGCTCCGGCGGCCACCTGGTCGAGTCCTGCGACATCTGCTTGCGTGCGGCTCACAGCGCCAGCGACCGCGTGCAGGAAGTCCACGAACTGGCCTACCACCTCGTCTGCGAAATCGTCGAAGAAGCACTCACAGGGTAGAACGTGATCTCGCCGCAAGACGCGCAGGTGCGTAGTCCAAAGTAGCTCTCAGCCTTCAGCTATCAGTGCCTCGTTGCGTTGTTGCCTTCCGAGCGTTGAGTCTCTTGCCTCTTGCCTCTTGCCTATTGCCTCTTGCCTCTTGCCTCTTGCCTATTGCCTATTGCCTATTGCCTATTGCCTTCTTCTCTGCCCCCCTTGGCCCGCCGCCGATCTATCCGTCGGCCCACTCCACCCGGGAAAGGTCGATCCCCCGCTGGGCCATTTCGTATAGCGGGCTCATTTCGCGAAGCTTGATCACCGTCGCGCACACGCGCTCGATTGCGTACTCGATATCTTCGGCCGTGTTGAACCGACCCAGCGAAAAACGGATGGAACTGTGCGCCAGGTCATCCCCCAGCTCCAAGGCCCGTAACACGTAGCTCGGTTCCAGCAAAGCGCTCGTACAGGCACTGCCGCTACTAACCGCCACGTCGCTGAAACCCATCATCAGACTCTCGCCCTCAACATACCGGAAGCTGATATTGGCGGTGTTGGGCAAGCGCTCGGTGGGGTGGCCGTTCAGGAAAACCTCATCCAATCGTCCGCTGAGCTTTTCCCATAGGTGGTCGCGCAGCTTGGTCAGCCGCTCGGACTCCTGCTCCATCTGCGCCATAGCGACCTCGGCCGCCTTTCCCAACCCGACGATGCCCGGAACGTTCAGCGTCCCGGAGCGCATCCCACGCTCGTGCCCGCCGCCGTGTAGGACCGCCTCACAACGAACCCGCGGGTTCTTGCGGCGCATGTACAGCGCCCCCACCCCTTTCGGGCCGTACATCTTGTGCGCCGACAAACTCAGTAGGTCGATCCCCATCGCTTCGACGTCCAGGGGAATTTTGCCGACAGCCTGCGTCGCGTCGGTGTGGAACAGGACGCCTTTCTCCTTGCACAGTCGCCCGATCTCCGCGACCGGCTGGAGGGTGCCGATTTCGTTGTTGGCCGTCATGATCGACACCAGAATCGTGTCCGGCGTCACCGCTTCGGCGAATTCGTCGAGATTGATGCGACCGTCCTTGTCCACGCCCAGATAGGTAACACGGAAGCCCTGCCGCTCCAGGTATTGGCAGGGGTCGATGACAGCCTTGTGCTCGGTGGCCTGCGTGATGATGTGGCGGTTCTCTTTCGCATGCCGGGACGCCACCCCCTTGATCGCGATGTTGTTACTCTCGGTCGCACCGCTGGTGAGAACGATCTCCTTGGCAGTCCTCGCCCCGATAATCTGGGCCACTTGCTCGCGGGCCCGTTCGACGGCCTCCTCGGCCTCCCGCCCGAATGAGTGGCTGCGGCTGGCGGCATTGCCGAACATCCGGCAGAAGTACGGGCGCATCGCCTCAAACACCCGCGGATCGCAGGGCGTGGTAGCGTTGTTGTCCAGATAAACCCGCATGCCGAAGCTCCCGCATACCTACACGACGCTTGGAACATCCGGGCGACAAGAATGCTCGATCACGTCCGCCAGATTGACTTCCCCGAAGAACAGGTCCAGCTTCTCCTGGATTACCTGGGCCGGACTGCGGACTGCGGACTGCGGACGCTCTCCACCAATCCCGCCCTTTGCCGCACCGGGAATATAGTACCAAATCGGTCCCATTTCAAGCTCAAGGTGCCAAGAAACTGAACCTACATAACCGATTCGAAAAGAACAAGCTGCGTGCACCGCTCCCGTCGGGAGCACTCGTCCCGCTGCATCGTTGACACTTCCGGCCTGCGCCTCTATCATCGCCGCACTCTGGTATCACTTGGTTTTGGCAAAGCGAAAGGCGACCGTACTCATGGCAACAAAGTTCAAGGATCTCCAGGTTCCGACTACCGGCGAACCCATCACCATGACCCAATCCGGGCTGAACGTCCCGGACAACCCGATCATGCCCTGCATCGAGGGCGACGGAACCGGTCCGGACATCTGGCGGGCCTGCAAGCGCGTGCTCGACGCCGCGGTGGAAAAGGCCTACGGCGGCAAGCGCAAGATCGCCTGGTTCGAGGTCTTCGCCGGGCAAACGTCGTTCGACAAGTACGGAACCTGGCTGCCCGACGACACTGTCGAGGCTTTTCGCGAATACCTTGTCGGCATCAAGGGACCGCTGACCACGCCGGTCGGCGGCGGCATCCGCTCGCTGAACGTCGCCCTGCGGCAGATGCTGGACCTGTACGTCTGCCTGCGCCCGGTGAAGTACTTCACCGGTGTGCCGTCTCCGGTCAAGCGTCCGGAGTTGGTGGACATGGTCATCTTCCGCGAGAACACCGAGGACATCTACGCCGGGGTCGAGTGGCGGGCCGGTACGCCCGAGTGCAAGCAGGTCATCGAGTGGCTGCGGAAGACCATGAGCGTCAAGAACATCCGCTTCCCCGAGACCTCGGGCATCGGTATCAAACCGGTGAGCGAGGAGGGCACCAAGCGCCTGGTGCGGGCGGCGATCAAGTGGGGGCTGGAGAACAAGCGCAAGTCGGTCACCCTGGTCCACAAGGGCAACATCATGAAGTTCACCGAGGGCGCCTTCCGCGACTGGGGCTATGAGTTGGCCAAGGAGGAGTTCGGCGCCAAGGACCTCGACGGCGGACCGTGGCAGGTGCTCAAGAACTCCAACAACGGCGAAGACTTCATCGTCAAGGACGCCATCGCCGACATCACGTTGCAGCAGGTGCTCACCCGGGCCAACGAGTTCGACGTGATCGCCACCATGAATCTCAACGGCGACTACCTGTCCGACGCCTTGGCCGCCCAGGTCGGGGGGATCGGCATCGCCCCCGGCGGGAACATCAACTACGACACCGGGCACGCCATCTTCGAGGCCACCCACGGCACCGCGCCGAAGTACACCAACCAGGACAAGGTCAACCCCGGCTCGATGATCCTCAGCGGCGAGATGATGTTCCGCTACATGAAGTGGACCGAGGCCGCCGACCTGATCTTGACGGCCATGGACAAGGCGATCGGCTCCCGCACGGTGACCTACGACTTCCACCGCCTGATGGAGCGCGAAGGCCAAAAGGCGACGCTCCTGAAATGCAGCGAGTTCGGCGACGCGCTGATCGCCCACATGGGATAGGAAGCTGTCAGCTCTCAGCTTCTTGCCAATGGCGGGACGAGTCGTACCGCGGCTCTCTTCCATCGCCGTGCCCGCTGAACAGCAATCTCGACGCTCTGCCGTTGCCGGTGAACGCGTCTCCGCGAGTCCCGCCCCGCTCCCTATCGCTTGTCCGGACGGCGGATGTCGTACTTCTTCACACGGTAGCGCATGTTGTCGCGGCTGATGCCCAGGGCGCGGGCGGCTTGGGATTGGTTCCAGTCGCTGTCCTCCAAGGCCTTGGCGATCATGGCCCGTTCGTAGTCCCACAGCCCGCCCTCGGTTTCGCCGACCGGCACTGCCGACGGTTCGCCGACGATGTCCGCAGGCAGGTGAGCAGGTTCGATCACCTCGCCATCGCACAGCAATACGGCCCGCTCCAGCACGTTCTGCAACTCGCGGATGTTTCCGGGCCAACCATGCCCGGCCAGCGTTGCCAGGGCATTCTGGGAAATACTCGGCACGCTGCGCCCTAACTGGCGGCTGATCCGCTCCGTGCAGTGCGCGGCGAGAGCGGAGATGTCCTCCCGCCGTTCGCGCAGCGGCGGAAGCTCGATCGGGAAGACGTTGAGACGGTAGTACAGGTCCTCGCGGAACCTGCCATCGGCGATGCCCGCTTTGAGATCGCGGTTGGTGGCTGCGATGATCCGCACGTCGCACGCCACCGTCCGCGTTCCACCCACGCGGACGAACTCATGCTCCTGCAACACCCGCAGCAGCTTGACCTGCGTCGACGGGCTGATGTCACCGATCTCGTCGAGGAACAACGTGCCGCCGTCGGCCATCTCAAAGCGCCCGATCTTCTGCGAAACCGCACCGGTAAACGAGCCCTTCTCGTGCCCGAACAACTCGCTCTCCAGCAGGGTCTCAGCCAGTGCGGCGCAGTTGATCGCAATGAACGGGCGATCGGTGCGCAACGACGCGTCGTGGATGCGCCGGGCCAGCATTTCCTTGCCGGTGCCCGTCTCACCGAGCAGCAACACGGTTGCGTTGCTCGACGCCACCTTCTCGCAGAGAGCGAGCACCGCACGCAGCCGCGCGGACTCACCGATGATCGTTCGATCGCCCGCCACCGTCGCGCGCAGCCCGAGGTTCTCGCGTTTCAGCTTCTCATGCGTTTGGGCGTTGCGGGCCGCGATCGCCGCCAGGTTGCCAAAGACTCGGGCCAGCGCGACATCATCGGGCTTGAATGTCTCACCGCCGGTGGGGTTGAGCACCTCCACCACGCCAACGACCTCGTCATCCACCACCATCGGCGCGGCGATCAACGCGCGAGTGTGAAAACCGCTCTTCTCGTCGACACCCTTGTAGTGCTCGTGAGATTCGGCTGTGTTGGGCACCAGTACGGCATCGCCGTCGGCCACCACCTGCCCGGCGATTCCAAGCTTGGCGTCGAACTCCTGCCCGATCAAGCCGGCGGATTGCTGCCCAAATGCGGCCGCAAACACGAGCTTGTTTCGGCGCCTGTCCAGGAGCAATACGCTGCCAGCCTCCGCCGCCATGACCATGGCGGCGGACCGGGCGATGGTGTCGAGCACCTGCGCCGGGTCCAGGGAGGCGTTGATGGCTGCCGACGCCTCCGTGAGCGCCCGCAAGGAAATCTGCGATATGTTACCGGTGGCGAAGGTCATCCGATCCGTCCGTCAGGAAGCGGTTACGCCCCGAGCGCTATTCCCTGCGCCTCCGCTCCCTTACGGTCGCGGCTCGGTTCTGGAAGCGCTCTCGGCAACGCGCAGTTTTGTGCGTAATGCAGCGCTAAGGCAGTATCTCCACTTCGTCGCCGATGCGCATCACCTCGAACAGTTGCTCGGCGTGCCTGTTTTCCAGGGCGACACAACCGGCGGTCCAGTCCGTAGCCGCGCCGTGCCCATGGATCCCGATCGCGCCCCCTAGAGCCGTCGTCCAGCCCGGGCATCGTCCATCCGCCAACGCCTCCCGGATGCTCCGGGCCTCACCATCGGTAACCAAGCCGTGGCGCACCCCACGGTCCACAGCTTCGGCGCTGGGGTAGTCCAGACCGAGGAAACGGTGGTACTTGCTCTGGCGGTTCCTGGTCACGACCCGATATCGACCCTCCGGAGTTCGTCCGTCGCCCTCGCATTCCTTCTGCCCGACCGGCGTCCGCCCCAGGGCGATGCGGTAGGTCTTCACCAGCCTGTCGCCGTCGAAGAGATGCAACTCTCGCTTCGATTTAAGCACCACGATCCGCGGCTGATCCAGAAGCATTCGTTCGTTGCCTCGATCATCGTCCGCCACCACCGCGCCGCCCACCTGAGTCACGAGCACCACAAGCAACGCGCAGGCCCCCCAATTCAACGATCGCGTCCGGTAACGGACGGCAAAACCGGAGACAACACCGAACAGGCGGCGGACGCGTGTGGTCGCTCGCCATGGGTTGCTGTTTCGCACATTCACTGCCGCGCGAACTCCTGGACCGGCAAGACCCAACGATACGGACTCCACGCACAAAGTCAAAAGGTCCGGCAAGACCCTATCGCCACGCCGGCGTAAGCATACAATGGAGTCGTGAGTTCGCCAACGGACGAGCAGTTGCTGGCCGACCATATCCGCGGGGAACCCGCGGCGTTTCGCATGTTGGCCGAGCGCCACCATCTCGAGTTGTTCAGGTTTGTCGTTCGTTTCACCAGCAGCAGCGCCGCCGCCGAGGACGTTGTCCAGGACGTCTTTCTCCAGGTCCATCTGGCGGCGACGAGCTTCGATCCCCAGCGCAAGCTGAAGCCCTGGCTTTTCACCATCGCGGCAAACAAGGCCCGGGATTACCTCCGCAGCCGCACGCGGCGCAAGGAAGTCTACCTGGATGCTCCGATTACGGCTTCCGGCGATGCCGACGGTGAGCCTTTCTTCGCGCTGATCGCGGACGAAGGCCCCACCCCGTCCGACCACCTGGAAGAGGCCGAAAAAAACGCCATAGTCCGAATAACCGTCGAGCAACTGCCACCGGCGCTGCGCGAAGTGCTTGTCCTGGCCTACTTCCACAACTTTCCCTACAAAGAGATGGCCGAGGTCCTGGACATCCCCCTGGGCACCGTGAAAAGCCGGTTGCACTCGGCGGTGGCCACTTTCGGGAAACTATTTCGAGCAGAGCAGAACCGACGGGGCCAAGCAGACGTATGAAATCGTACGGGAAGACACCGGCTCCGGGTCTCCCTGAAATGAAGCAGGACCTAGGGTCTTATGAATCAACCGGATAGCCCGCAACTGGACCAGCTCCTCGATTACCACCTCGGTCTTCTGGAGGGAGAGCAAGCCGAGCAAATACGCTGCGAAATCGCAAGCCATGAACCCTCGGCTCGCCAAAGCCGCAACGTATCGGCGTGGCTTGGACTGCTCGATTCCTACGAAACTCCTCCTCCCCCGGCACGGTTCGTGGATCGGATCGTGGGGGGGGTGACACAGGCGTCACCTCTGAGGATTGCGGAGGCAGTATCCTCCTTGCCTCCATCCTCAGAGGGCGGTGTCTCCCGGCGTCCGCTGCTGACGTTGCGCGAGTTGCTGGCGTTGGCGGCGTGTATCATCCTCTTTATCGGCGTCGCGGTGCCCAGCGTTTCTCGTCACCACAGCCGCCGGCAGCAAATGGCGTGTGCATCGAACCTGGGGAGCATCTACCGTGGGTTGAGTCAGTACGCCACCACCTTCAACAACATGATGCCGCAAACAGCGGGTTTCTTTCCGGGCGGCAATTGGCTGGGTTCAGCGAGGCCGCCGGTGTCGCCGATGGCCAACAGCCGCAACCGTTACATGCTGGTGCGGCTTCGGTTCGTCAGGCCCAAGCACTTCATCTGTGCCGGAATGCCTTATGCCAGACCGATGGACGCCGAGCGAACCGCGCGTTTCGACGATTTCCCCGCTCCGGAGAATTGCAGCTTCGATTCGCAGAACGTAGCCGGTCCGACCCTGCCGCTCGGTTCCGTACCGGGAATGCCCGTTTTCGCCGACCGCAATCCTCTATTCGACGGCAGCAAACTCGACTCCAACCAACCGTATGAGTCTAACTCCCGATCCCACGATGGCGGGCGCGGGCAGAATGTCTTGTGTGCCGACGGGCGCGTAATGTGGACGACGAGTCCCGTGTTCGGCCCCGATGGGGACAACATCTGGCAAATCGAAGGCGTGTCCAGCTACACTGGAACCGAATGCCCACAGTATCCCAAGGACGCTTTCATCATCCCGTAGCGTACATTCCCAGGCGTGTTCCTTGAATCGAAGTCTGATGGGCCCACACCGCGGACCCTACGGGACTTGCGTTCCGCACGGCACGGTCTCATCAGGGCGGTCCATCGCACAGTCCACGTCCCCGAAGACGAACCAGGTGGGAGATGGACCATAGTCGGTGAATCCCTCCAGTGCGATGATCTCTCGCGTTTGCGGATCGTAGTACGCCTTATGGCCGCCGAACCCGGACGTCTCCAGGATGAATAGCCAGTCGCCGCACGTCCCCGCGGAGGCCCACAAACCGATGCATCGCCCGCTTCGCATCCGCTCGAGAGCAGAATCGTAGTTCTCGAACGTACCCGCGCCGGGGACGCATCCAGGCTTCGTTTCGGCAATCGACCACCCTTCCTCGTCCGGCGCGAGGTCGTACTCGATGCAGCTATGGCGGTGTTCCGGTGGCGAGAGACTGACCTTGACGTACAAATGGCCCTCCGCGTCGGCGAAAAACCGGCCCAGGGTGATGCTTAGCCCCGCCTCTTCGGATGCCGGATCGATGGGTGCGACCAAACCGGCAAAGGCCCGCTCGCCACTCGGCTGGACGGGTACGCCTAAGTCGGTCGCCAGTTGGTCTCGTGCCGGCGAGAACTCCGGCGTCTCGGCGACGCCGTCTTCAGCGCCGAGGAAAATGGTCTCGGCCGCGTGTCCTTGCTGGTACACGTCCCCTACCACTACCACGATAGCGGAGACGTTGAGCTGGCGAGCTACCGTTTCGTCGGCGGCATCTTGGGAACCGGTCCCCCCGACGCCCGGAGGTGAAGAGGCACAGCCGGCCAATGCAAGCACAAGCACACCGTACGGCCAGCCTATCTGCCAGTGATATCCAGCCTCTGTTCGATTCGGCACCATCTCCGTGAGTCTATCAAACCAGGTGGCGCCGGGTCAACCGAATAACCGCTGCGCGATGTACGTCCGTACCCATAACGTCCAGGCGCGGTATTATAGACGCAGTTGGATGGTTCGGTTCAAAGCGAGTCCGCTTCGGGAGCGATCATGATGACAATGCAATCGAAGACAGGCTTTTGGAGTATTGCGCTGGCGGTGGTTGTTCTGTTTGCGGTGCTGTGGGTGTCAGGCTGTGCCGGGAGGCGCGAGCCGTCATCGGTGCGCGCGATTGAGCACCACCAAGAAACCACACCCCGCTCGACGACCGCGGACGGCTACATCTCACGCGAGGCGGCGGACATGGCGATTGAGGATCAGGAGCGTTCCGCCCAATCCCAGGGCGTCCGGCCCAAGCCGGCACACCGCGACAACCCAATGCATAATCCGGCACGGTCGCCGCGGCGGTAGGCGTCGGCGGTTATCGGAGGTGATTCGGCGGTGGGCGGGACGCCCAGGCAAGCCCTTGGAGCGGCTTCTCCTTTCTGGATACTGGTCAAGGGTTCGATGGCTGGGGAGTTTCGAGTAGAATCTTGGTCGACGTGCCCCTGAGAGGGGCATACGGAAAACAGAAGAGATGGTCAAACACAGTTCACCACTTACCCTGCCGAGGATGACGGCGCGGCAGTTGTATCGCCGCCCGGTGCGCACTTTGCTGACGACGCTCGGCGTGGCGCTCGGGGTGGTGGCGATTGTCACCTTCTCCACGATCGTGCAGGGGATGTGGAGCACGGTGGACACCTGGATCCATCTCGACGAGACCGACCTGATCGTGTTCCGCGGCGATGTGGCTGGCGACATCTTCAGCGTCCTCGACGAGGAGGAGACAGCGGCCAAACTGACCGCCGTCCCGGGCGTGGCGGAGGCGGTGGGAACGCTGTGGCACATCCTGCCGGTGGAGGACCAGCCCTTCTTCGTGGCCGAGGGCCTGCACCTGGAGGACATCCAGAGGCGTTTCGACGGTTTGCTGGAGGGCCGGCACCCCACGATGGACAACGAAGTGCTGCTTGGCTCGATCGCCCAGCGTGTCCTGAAGAAGAACGTGGGCGACCCGCTCAGGATCCAAGGCAAAGACTTCCAGGTGGTGGGTGTCTTCCAGACTGGCGTGGTGTTCTCCGACGGGGCCATCATTCTGCCGTTGCGGCGCTTGCAGGAACTGGCCGCACGGGAAGGCCGGGTCACGGCGTTTCAGCTCCGCCTGGAGGAGGGGAACGACCTGGACACGGTGGAGGCGGAGATCGAGCGCCGTCATCCGGAGTTGGTGGCCATCTCCGATGTCGAAGAGTACAACAAGGTTGACCAGGGGCTGGAGATTCTCGACTCCATGGTGTGGATGATCACGGTGGCGGCGGTTGTCATCGGCAGCATCATCATTGCCAACACGATGTGGATGTCCGTGCTGGAGCGCACGCGCCAAATCGGGCTGTTGCGGGCGGTGGGCTGGTCCCGGGGGCGCATCGTATTGCTGGTCGTGCTGGAGGCCGTCGGAGTGGGACTTCTCGCCTGTGCGCTTGGCTGTGTGTTGGGCGTAGCTCTGGCAAAGCTGATGATGACGCTGCCGGTATCCGAACAGTTCGTTGAGCCGCGGTTCAGCGCTCTTCCGTTCGTGCTGGCTTTGGCGACGGCGGGCGTGCTCAGCGTGGTGGGAGCGGCGCTCCCCGCGTGGCGGGCCGCGCGTATATCTCCGGCGGAGGCTCTGCGTTATGAATAGCGAACCAGAGTCCTCGCCAGCCATCAGTGCCCGCGGGCTAATCAAGCACTACGAAGCCGGCAGAGTCCGGGCTGTGGACGGCGTGGATCTGGAGATTGGCGCCGGGGAGTTCGTAGCCATCTGCGGACCTTCCGGCTGCGGCAAGACCACGCTGTTGAACCTCATTGCGGCGATAGATCGGCCTGACGCAGGGACGCTGCGCGTTGGCGGTCAACCGTTGGGCAGTCTCTCGCAGAGGAGCGCCGATGCATTTCGTCGCTCGACGGTCGGGCTGGTGTTCCAATTGCACAACCTGCTTCCTGACCTGACGGCTTTGGAAAATGTTGAGGTGCCCATGTTGGGAGCCGGACGACTGCCGCGGGAGCGTCACGAACGGGCCCGGGCCTTGCTGGAGCGCGTGGGGCTGTCAGATCGACAGGGTGCTTTGCCGAACACGCTCTCCGGCGGGGAACGGCAGCGGGTGGCCATCGCCCGAGCGCTGGTGAACGAGCCACAGGTACTGCTGGCCGACGAACCCACCGGGGCGATAGACTCGCAGAACTCCGAGCGCCTGCTCGACCTGCTCGAGGAGTTGCAGCGCGAAGCGGAAACCACGGTCGTCGTGGTAACTCACAACGCCCAGGTGGCCGAGCGCGCCGGCCGCATCCTGCACATGCTCGATGGGCGGATGGCCGCTCCAGGCAGAGCTTGACGAAATCGACGACGCATTCAAGGATTGGCGCAGTGTCGGCTGCGCGACGCGAAAAGTCATATCTATTTATGTGGGCGCTCGCAACCGTGCCTTCGGGCGCGATCGAGTTTTTGGACGGTACGCGCGCTGGAAATCGTGCTAGGGCGTCATCCACCAGTACAGATCGCGGATGAAGCGACAGCCTCCCTGAAAGATGCCGACAATCATGCCGATCAGGATCACAAGCACGAGTATCTTCAAGCCAATCCTGAGAAACCAGAACATAGAAGTCGCCTGTTAATCTCCCAGTGGGTGAATTCTCCAGGTCAGGAGCCGATCGCTGACCGTTCCTCTGGACGCAAGATGCACGAGGGAGTGGCAGTAGTCCGCTCCATCACTGCGGGAAGGCGTGGCGAGTTTGACGAAGCTCTCGGGGGAATATCGCGCCTGTGCGCCAAACGTGATACCGCCCGACTCCTGTGAGCCGCGCAATCCGCCTCCGCCGCCGGCCCCGCTTCGCGTCGGCATGCTATCCGTGATCTCCCCGAACAATTGTGACGCGTATTTGTTCGTGTCGAAGTCCGTGTTTCGCAGAAAGATCTTCGCGGCGCAGTTCCCCAACAGGTTCTTGACGGGATTCTCCCGTGGCGTCTGTTTCAGCAGGGCGTGGATATTCTGTGTGGCAATGATGTTCGCGTGGTTGCTCTGTCGCGATCGCTCGAAGAATTCCGCATCGCCCCTGTTCTGTCCCGCCGTAAAGAAAGACTGGAATTCGTCACAAAGGAAGAAACTGAGGCGCGGCTTGCCCACCGATTTGAGTACTTCGCGGAAATACTCGAGCTTCACCAGTGTGCATACCACGCGCGCCATCATCTCCCGCTCGGCAATCGGCGTATTGACGTACAGAATTTTTCCTTCGCTCAGGATTCGGCTGATGGACTCATCCGAGCGGCCCGCGAAGAGAGAATCATACGGGGGCATGAGGAATGGATCAACCATGTTGGTGATGTGTGACTGGATGCTCGTGCGAGTTTCGTCGGCCTGCTCCACCCACTCGTTGGCGAAGAAGGACAGGCAGTCGCCGCTTTCGCGTTGAACCGGATCCATGCGATCGGTCCGCTCCACAATGGCGTCGAAGCTACTGGCGAGTTCACCGATATCGGCGAGCGTCGGAGGTTCGCCGGGAGGATTGGTCAATCGAATGAGTCGAATGGCGTGACGGATGAACTTGCGCGCCGAGTCCATCCAGAATGCGTCCTTCTCGGGGCTGGCGGCCAAAGTCTCGAGGGCCGCAACAAAGCGCGCCGCCAGCTCGAGCTCGTCGTCGTCGGAATCAAGCGGATTCCAATGGAAACTCCGGTCGGGGTGTTTGGGATCGATGATCCGCAGGTCATCCTCCCGATTGTACTTTCGGCACAAGTGCTGGATCTTGTCCGAGAAGTCCCCTTTGGGGTCCAGGATAAGGGCGCTGGGCTTGTCCGGGCTTTCGTTGCCCGAGCCGAGCAAACCGTCGAGTAGGGCGTTCAGCACGCAGAGGGTCTTGCCGGTCCCGACCTGACCGAAGACGACGGCGTTTCGGATGAAATCCTCCCAGTGCCAAACCATGCCCCCCGCCTGAAACCGCAGCGCATCGACGACTTCGACGGGAGGGCCTTGCACGAAATCCGTGGCGGTCCCCAACTCCGCCGACGTGCGTGGCACGAACGAGGAGGTCATGACCTGTGATTTGAAGAGCCTGTGTTGCTGCCGGGCACTTGAGAAGCGGTTATCACATACGAACGGGAGCAGCACCAAAGCTATGAGGGATATCCACCAAAGAAAGGTGACAGGGGAATCCAATAAGGCTGAGCCGGGAAACCAACAGGAAAGAACCCTCATTCCGGTGGTCGCGACAAACGCGCCGACAACATACGCCGCGGGGTTGATGGCCTCGTCCAGCGCGAAGAGATACAGCTTCCACGTCTGCTCCATGCCTCGCGGACAGTTCTCGAACTGCCACGCGAGCATCCGTTTCATGTATGTGGAGCGCGGTCCCGTCATCACATAACACAGGAACGACAGCGAGCCGAAGTAACCGAACACGAGGATCTTGCGCAGCCACGGATGGGGCTTATTGCCGGGCGGCGCAAGTTGGGACACCACATTGGCGAGGGGCTGCGGAACGGTCACGCCCTGTTGTTGCCATGAGGATTTTGGCAGAGAAGCGCCGATGATCTGCACGGTAATGAAGAGGCCGCCCGCGATCATCAACGTCCAGAGGAAATCCCTCCGCAAGCGGCGCAGCTCGGCCACGCTGCACGGTTTGGTGGAATATCGCTCCAGGCGGCTGAATTGCGGTTCTTCTGTCATGAGATCCAGGATTGGCTGGTTCGCCGGCAATCAGGCGCGTGACCCGGGTGCCGGGGGGGGCTTTACGCATCCGCCGGATTGATTCGCAGGTTGTTCTCGTCGTCTACATCCAGGCGGATGCGGGTTGCCCCCGCCTCTTTGGCCGCCACCATGGCGCTGCCGAGCATGTCGTTCACGGTGCGTTCCAGCGCACGAATTCCGAAATCTTCCACTTTTCCGCCCTTCTCCATCACCTCGACGATCAACTGTGGGGCGATGTACTCGATGTCCAGGCTGTATTCCCGCGCGAGGTTCACGATTTTCTGGGCCGCAATCCGAGCGACGATAGGCCCTGCCAGCGGCCGGAAGACACACACGCGATCGATGCGTCCCATGAGTTCCGGCGTAAAGACGCTGCCCTTCTGGGCCAAGTGGGACTTGATGGCGTTGACGCGTTCTTCATCGTCTTCGACCTGCTCATCGATCTCCAGGATGGCGCGCGCTTCGGCATTGCTGGTGAGCGTGACGATCGTCTGTGTGAAGTCCGCGACCTGGCCGCTGCCCTGTTCTGTCAGGCGTCCGTCGCCCAACAGTTGCAGGAGGATGTTGCACACGTCCCGGTGGGCCTTCTCGATCTCGTCAAAGCACACGAGCTGGCGAGGGTTGTTGATGATCGGCGTGGTCAGTTGACCGCCCTCCTTGCTGCCCACAAAGCCGACCGGGACGCCAATGAGCCGGGCTTTCGATTCCGGGTTGAACAGATCGGGCCCGAGGAATTCCCGCATGTTGCGCTCGTTGCCGTAAAGGTACTCGGCCATCGCCTTGACCAGTTCGGATTTCCCCGTCCCTGTCGGTCCGACGAACAGCAAACTGGCGATCGGGCGTTTTCGCTTCGTCTTGGCCGACTCCTTTTTTATGAGCTCGGCTATATCGTCGATGACGTGGTCCTGGCCTTTGACGCGGGCCTTGAGTGCGAGTTTCATTTCCTCCGCGTCGATGATCCTCGATTGGCGCCCGGAAGTTCGCTCTCGCTTCTTGAGCAGGTCTTCCACTTCCGACCAATTCGTGACTTGATCGTCGTCTGAACTCATTTCTCTGGTGGCTCCTGTTCCCGGGTCAGCTGCAAACGGCGCTGTCCGCGCGTCGTGATCTTGACGATAGGTTCTCGCAGAAGTCTGCTGACCTTCGCCGGGGCCGTTTCGAGGCCGTGGCCGTCGTCACCCAAAGCTGCGGTTTCTTCAACGAGCAGTTCCGGGGCGACTCGCTCGAGAATCACGCCGTACTTGCTGCACTCCTGGCGCATGAGCATTGCCAGGACGCGCGCGGTGAGAATGGCCGACAATGGTCCGAAGTAATGGAGGTCCGGCACCGCGGCGAGGAGCGGCTTGCCGAACGCGGGGAAGGTGGCCAGGGCACTGGCCACCCGCTGAGCCAACACAGCCGGCGAGGCCGACGTCGCAGGCGAATCGGCGCTGGTGTCGATCTCACGATGAGAAATCAGGAACAACAGGCAGTGCTGAAAATCCACCGATGCGCCGGAGGATTCGTCCACGAAGACGCCGTCGGAGAGAATGCGGTGGAGCTTGTCGACCACCTGGCTCGGGGCCTTGTCGATGTTCTCCAAAATGATCGTATGGTAGGGCTTCGATCGGACCTCGGTGATGATTCTGCCGCCGCCGGCCGGCGGTCTCCCGCCAAAAAGCTCCAAGACGGCCTGCGTCTCGTGGGCATATTCCTTCATGTCCAAAAACAGGATCGACCCTGATTTGTAGACCCGGGCGCCGATCTGTCGGGCGAGATACCGCTTGCCATACCCGGAGGGGCCGACGAAGAAACACGCACACAACGGCGCGTGGCGCGTACCCTTCGGGCTGCCCGCACGCAGTTGCAGGTTCCGCTGGATCTGGTTGACCACGGAGTCCGTGATTGCATCATGACCCAATACCAGGTCCTTCAAGTTCTCGGTCAGGATTCGAAAATCGACAGCGTGCGTCAACAGGAGTTCACCGCCACGTCCATCTCGCCCCGCCTGTTGCGCCGCTTGGCCGGAGGCTGGTTTGGGGGATGTGGAACGTTCGCTTGGCGTGCGCGCCGGTGCGACTCCCTGCGATGCTTGGCCCGGGGACGTCGGGGGCTGAAGATCTGTCCAGGCGGCGATCTTGCCAATGACCACGCGTCCGACTTTATTCTGATACAGCTTGTAGAGTCGTCCGGGGTCATACCGCAGGACCCAGTTCGTCACCGCTACGAGCCCCGAGAGGAGAATCAAGATAAAAGCCAGGGTCGGCACCTTGGCGACGAGGAGTCTCACGACAAGGAACGCGGCGAGCGCGGTAAACAGAATGTTGACGATAGGGTGTTTCCACATTCCGAATTCGGGTCCATGTCCTGCAAAGGCACTTCGAGGTCGGACGGCGAGAGTCGGACACCATTGCCGCCCGCCTGGCCTACGGTCCGAAGAAGAAGTCCACTGTCTTACGCCAAATGTGCGAGGCGAGCGTTCGATCTCGCTGCTGGCGCTGGGCCGCATACGCCGGTCCCGGCGGCCCGGTGTTTTGACGCCCCGTCGTCTTGGGGACGGGGTAAAACAGAACCGTCAACGCGCCAATGACGAAAATCGTAAAGGTCCATCGGAAGAACGTGGAGGATTTCCACATTTCCTTGAACTTGGCCAACATGGCGCTACCTCAATGTTACGCCCAATAATTGAACGTCGCCCGGTGCCAAGACCCGCGAGAAGAACTCTCCCTGGCTGGTCATACACGCGACAGTGATCCCGCCGGTTCCATCCCTCACTCCCAGGATCTCGATCGTGTTCGCCTGTTTCGACGAAATCGGGACCGAGATGGTCGTTCCCTGATGCGTGATGGGGACTTCCGCGAAAGGCGTGCCGTTGATCAGGACACTGACGATGTCACCATCTTCATCGCAGCTATCATACAGGTATATGTGGTAGAAGTGGGCGTCACCGTTGACGATTTCCTGCTTCAACCCATGCGAGAGAGAGGCCGTCGCGGGAATCTGGCGGCCGCTGCGAATCGCATCGATGGCGGCCGCAGTCGTTGCATCGTCGCGATCCTCGTCGGCAAGGATGATCGCCGGTGCGATATTGTGAACGTGTTTGGTCCAGTTCGGCGCCGAAGGACCGTCTTCCATCGCAGCCCTGGGCGGGGAGAAAACCAAGTACCCCGCGGCAAGAACCGCCAACGCGACGAGGGCTTTCTTCCACCCGGAGCCCACCGCAGGTCGCCTCGGAGCCACTGGCGGAGGAGGCCCCTCCGGTGAAGAGGTGCCCGCGGCTTGGGACGGTTGAGAACCGGGGGGCTGCTCATCCGACGGCGTCGCACGCTCAAAGGTCGGTTCGGGCGTCGCTTCTCTTTGGGGGGCCAGGCGTTGAAGGTCCGGCTCCAACTCCTCTCGTTCTTGTTCCATTTGACACCGTGTTTCGCCTAGCGTCTAGCGGTCCGATCCATTCGTTTTTGCGGGCGGGAAGCATCGGCCCCTGGCCGGTACAAACTGCAGATCGCGTGCTGCACCCGCAATTTCATGTGGATCGGACTACTAGTTATCGGGCCTTCGCCAAACACTCATCCGCTGCGCGACTCTCAAGATAGCCAAGTTGCGTCTCGGCGTCAACGCAGTAGCATTCGTGCCCCACGCGGCACTGTTGGGCGACGACCGGTAGGCTGGACGACGGATCATTCCCGCAGTAGCTTTGCCCGAACTGGGCCGGGGTCGGAACACCGGCGAAACCGACGCGTCGAGAATGCCTGAGATGGTTTTGTTACACGTTGAGTCAGGAGGAGAGCATAGGACCCGCGATTTGCGGCCGGCCATCGACGCAAACCGCCCATTCGTCATCGGCAACTCGCCGGATGTCGACCTGCTCATCAGCGGGCCGGCCGTCAGTCCGAATCACTGCGAAATCCGCTACGAGCAAGGCCGAGTGATCCTGCACGATGTCGGGACAAAAGCGGGCACCGTGCTCAACGGCCTGCATGTCACGAAACCGGTTGCCTTGGCGGACGGCGACGTCATCGAGATCGGAAACGCGATTATACGCGTGGCCGATCCCGAGAAAGCATCGCCGGCCCGGTCTCCCGACCAAACCATCATCGCGGAGGCGGACCACGCCCCTGCAGCCCCGACAGGTACCTGGACCATTGCGCTCGATCGTAGCGAAGTAGTCATCGGTCGGGACGAGTCATGCCATGTGACCTTTCCCAACCCGGTCATCTCACGGCGTCACGCCACCATCCAGCGCATCGACGGGGAGTATATCGTTCAGGACCAGGGCTCCGTCAACGGCACATTCGTCAATGGAGAACTGCTGACCGAACGGCGGCGCCTGGTGCCGGGAGACCGGCTGCGAGTGGGATTCTACCGATTTGCTTTCACGGGAACGCATCTGGTCACGGAGCGCGAACTCAAAGGCATCCACATCGTCGTCGAGGATCTGGGCAAGCAGGACATTGACAGGAACAGCGGTCGCCCCATCTGGATCTTCCGGGATATCGCGATATCGATTGCGCCGGGTCAACTCGTAGGTATCATCGGCTCGACGGGGTGCGGCAAATCGACATTCCTGGATGCGGTCAACGGGAGGCGCCCGGCGACCACCGGCAAGGTTTGCTACGACGGCGAGAATCTCTACAACACCTTCGACGCGTTCAAGGCCTCGATTGGCTATGTGCCGCAGGAGTTGATTCTCTACGAGGCGTTGTCGATCGAGGGCGCCTTGCGTTACTCCTGCCGGTTGCGGCTGCCTCCCGACACGACGGAAGCGGAGATCGAGCAGAACATCACACGGGTGCTGCGAGATGTGGGCCTGGCGACTCGCCGCACCGTACAGATCCGAAAGCTGTCCGGGGGGCAGAGGAAGCGCGTATCCATCGCGTCAGAACTCCTCGGACAACCGAAGGTACTGTTTCTCGACGAAGCAACCAGCGGCCTCGATGTCGTCACTGAAGCCGAGATGATGCGGGTATTCCGAAACCTCTCCAACCGCGGCACGAGCGTCGTGTGCATCACACACCATGCCCAGAGTATCGATGTGTGCGACCGGATCCTCTACATCGTCGGAGGCAGGATGGCCTATTACGGCCCTCCCGACCAGTTGGTGGAGTACTTTGGGGTCAGCCATGCGCGTGAGGTCTATATCAAGGAAAGCCAGCAGGCTCCGGAAGAGTGGGCGAAGACGTTTCGCCAATCGGCGTTGTGGAATCAACACGTGGAAGCGACGCCCCACGCCACCGGCACGGCGCCGGAGACCAACGTCCGGCCCGGTCAGCGTGTGGAGGTGTTGCGGAAGGTTGATCTGAAGAAGCAATGGAACGTGTGCCTGCAACGTTATACGGAAGTGTTTCGGGCGGACGTTTGGAATATGCGTATTCTGCTCATGCTCGCCCCATTGATCGGCCTGTTGATCCGGATTCGTTTTGGCGAGGATTCCGGACTCACGGAATCGAGCAGGCAGTACTTCCTGGCTTTCTCCACAGTCATCACGATGCTTTTTCTTGGGCTGTTTGGCTCCGTGCGCGAGGTGGTGGGCGAAGTCCAGATCTACAAGCACGAGCGATACGCCAATCTTTCTATTCCGCCCTATCTTGGCAGCAAAGCCGCGCTGTTGGGTGTGGTCAACGCAATCCAGGCGTTCGAGTTGCTGATAATCCTGACGGTGGGAGACGGTCTTGACTTGGCAAGTGGCGTCGGGTCCAGCATCATGCTGTACCTTGTTTTGTGGTTGACTGCCCTGTCGGCGACGATGCTGGGGCTGGCCATTTCGTGCGCCGTACGGAATTCCAATCAGGCGGTCCTCACGATGATCGTCGTGATGATGCCGCAGATCATATACACCGATGCGCTGGGACCTCTGCGTGGCGTGACGAAAGCGGCGGCGATGATGCTCGTGCCGGGGTACTGGTCGTTCAATCTGCACCTGAACCAGTTGAGTGATTCGGTGTGGGCTTCGGGTGTTCGGCCCGACACGCCGTCGTCTATACTGGGCGTGGTGATGTTGGTGGTTTTCGCGGGACTGTTCGGCCTGCTGGCGGCGCTGTTGCTCCACAGCAAGGACGAGCGATTCGGGAAGCCCTATACGATCCCCTGGGTTCCCACGGGAACCTGGATCGTCTGGAAGACGCGGGCCGTGCGGTACATCCAGGGCATCCTCGGGTCCGCTCCCCCACCCACGCACTCGGGCGATGAACGGTATCGGTCTGGTGGTAGCGGTTCGTCCTGAGTTGGCGCCGAAACATCGTTTCGACGGAGAGCCCGGCCGGTTTGAAGGTGAACGAGCCTGGTCAACGGGTCGCACAGGGTGTTGCCTGGACGGCAGCACGCTTGATGCACCGCCCGACGATCTGGTAGGATGAGCCACACGAAATTGGCTCGCCACCATTGGCTTGCGGTATGATGCGTCATCGAGGGATCACTCGAATGAGTTGATGGTTCGCCCCGGGGCGGACGGTCGAAGAACCGTACTCGTCAAGGATGACGCGTGGGATGGCAGCCAGCCGGAAGCACCGAACGGTTCACGGTCGGCCTGTGTGGAAAGTGTCCTCGCCATGGGAATGCACCAAGCTGTCTCCTGCCCGGAGTGCCACCACACGTTTATCGCGGACGCATCGGTTGAAATCGAGTGTCCGGCCTGTCAAGTTACTTGGTTGCCGGAATCGCTCTCGGCGGCGGCGACGCTCGTACCGACCGAGCCGCCGGAGAACACCGCGCCGGTTCCGTATTTGGTGATGACTTCCCCGTCCGGGGCTCGCCGTGTGTTTGAGCTTCGGCAAGACTGCACCATGATCGGTCGGGCGGACGATTGTGACATCGTCATTTCCGATGAAAAGGCCTCCCGCCAACACGCCCGATTGGAGCTTCGCGACGGGTTCTGCACGCTGATCGACGAGAACAGCGCAAACGGCACGTTTGTCGACAAGAAGCGAATCAGCGAACGTGTTCTGGTCCCTGGTGAGCGGTTTCGCATTGGCAGCGTGAGCTTCAGCTATCGCGACCCGAATGAAGCTTTCACCCCTTACGGGTTGGCTCACGATGAAATCGAGGCCGAGCCGACACGAGGCCTGAGCGGCTGGATTCGGTCGACCCGGTCGGATTTGGTCAACGGGTGGCGCGCTCGAAAAGAAATCGCCCGGCTTGATCATCAGGCGGTCGAGTCGGCGAATCGCGCTTCAGAACTGGAGAACCAACAGGAGGAAATCGTCGCGAAGCTCGGCCGACAGGTGTTCGAAAAGGGCCACGCCGAGCGGTTTCCCACTACGTCGAACGCGCTACGTGAGAACCGATCACAACGTGAGCAGATGTCTCGGCGGCAGGCGGCGCTCAACGAGGACAAAGCCGCGTGTGACTCGCGGATTGCGGCCTTGCAGGGGGAGCACGCACCGGCCATCGATCGCGCGAGACATGCGGTCGCGGAACAGAACGAAGCGGTGGAGCGATGCACGGCAGACATCGCTCAACTGGATGCCGCCTGCGAGAGCAAACGGCGAGAGGTCGAGCAGCTTTCCGCGGAGGTCCAGCGGATACGGTCCAGCCAACAACCGCAGGACGCGGCCAACATGGACAGTCTGCAACAGCGCCTCAACGGCGTGGCGGACGGAATCCGGTCGGATGAAGATCGCCTCAACGCCCTGCGCGAGGATCAGGCCGAGGCTCAACGGACCCTCGAAACCGCTCAGCATCGTCTGGATGAGGCGGAGGCCACCTCGAAGGAGGCCCTTGCGCCCCACGAGCAGGCACTCGATCAACTCGGGACAGAATTGGGCCAGACCGCCTCAGAGATGAATACCTTGGAGGAACGGGAACAGGAGTTGGTCAAGGAGTTGGGCCGGGCGTCCTTGGAGATCGCGTGGGACGATTCGGAATTGGCGGGCCTGACCGCCGACCATGAGTCAACGGGCCAGGAGGCGAGCCGGCTTCGCAGCTCGGCCGAGACCGATGCCCACCAGTGCGAACGGCTGCGACCCGTCGTGAAACGTCTGAAGATGAGGCTCCTGATGCTCGGCGCCGGCGGCACGGCGCTGGTCCTCCTGATCGTGATGGGCGTACATCTGCTTTCGGGCCTGGTCCAGCCGAACAAAATCGCTTTTTCCCGTGTCCGCGAGAACGTCGGATTGGTTGTGGTCTACGGTACGTATCAAGGGCCCAACGGGGTTCTGATCGATAATGCCCAGAGTTGGGGCTCATCTTTTACGGTTACGAAAGATGGATTCCTCCTCACGAACCGGCACGTGACCGCAGGCCTCAAGAAGGTCGCAACGAGGATCAAGCCAGGTTGGCCACGCGTCGGCCCCCCCAAGCTGATGGTCTGTTTCGGGTCCGATAGGAGTCGGCACCATCCCGCTAACCTGGTTTATGAGAGCCAGAAGTTTGATGTCGCCGTGTTGAAGGTCCAGCATCGATTCCCGTCGCACTTCAAGTTGGCGTCGAAACCGGAGCAGGGCCAAGTGGTGTACGCTTGCGGGTTTCCGGCGCCGGCAGCCAATTTCGCACAGCAGAGCGAGCAGGACCGTATCGATGCGATCAAGCAGCAGAAAATCCGAAACCGACAGAATGTCACTGTCAGCGACATCCTCGCCGCCCCGCGTTTTGAGGTCTCGATGACGCGCGGTGTGATCAGCGCGATGCCCACGGTGTCCAACCGGCGTGTATTGCAGACAGACGTTCAGATGCATTCGGGGAACAGTGGGGGGGCACTCCTCACGTTGGAGGAAAAGGTCGTGGGGATCAACACGTTCATCCTGTTGGATCCGCGCAGTGGTGCGAAGACAGGCACGACCTACGCGATCGAGATCACGCAGTTGAAGTCGGAACTGGCCCCGTATGTCAAGCTCAATTGACCGTGCGGTTCGGTGGTGAGGGCATGGCCGGTTGTCCCGGGGAGCCTGTTCAGATGCTTGGCAAACGTAGCGGGTTACAAAAACCGGGGCGGATTATAATACGAAGCTCAGGAACCTCGCGGCGCCGTGCGTGTCTATAGGTGTGTGTCGAAACGCAGCCTGTGAGCTTGCGCAGGCGGATGATACCAACCGGCTTCGAGAGATGAAACGGATGAGCAACAAGCCGATTCGAGGGCGCAAGGAAACGAATGCCGAGCGAGCGGCAAGGCTGCGGTACGAATTCAACAAAACGGGTGGCGTGCGAGAGCAGTACTGGAAAGCATACGCCGAAGGCGTAAAGAAGGAGCGCGCCAAGGTGGGACCGGGCGGCAAGAAGGGCGCGTCCGTGGTTCGGGAGTATGACATCTTCCCTGAAACGGGCGTCACGCCCGTTCGGAACTGGAAGTCAGGCAAGACAACGGGGGGAGAGGTGGTGAACAACCTCGAGCGGATGGAGGCCGGGAAGTGCCCGGTGACCAGGCCGCCCAAGGTTGACAAGCACAACAAGCCTAACAAGCCCAACAAGGACGGCAAGTACGGCACGGGCGGCAATTACTGCGTGCTGCATCACGAGAAGGAGCTGGCCCGGGGTGGGACGAATGACCACAAGAACCTGATTCCCATGCATCAGACCGTTCATCAGAAGTACCGCCGGGTGACCCATCAGGGCATCCACGGCAAGTTCTCGGCAGAGGAGGAACGAAACCGGCGTCAGGAGAAGGTGAAGAGAGCCGAGAGACCGAGCAAGGCCCGGACCAACCGTCGCGGCGAAAATGTGAGCACAAAGGCGACGTCGAGATCAGCCGCGGCGAAATCAAGGAGCAGCGGACAGAAGCGCGGAAAGACTATTCCTCGCAAAGGCGCGCGACACGGGATTGTCGTCGAGAAGGGGCGAGGAAAGAAAGTGGAGCAGTCCAGGAAGGTCAGTCGCCTACCGAAGAGTCGTTCGAAGGGGCGAAGTATCGGCAAACCCAAGTCGTCGAAGCGCGGCGGGATGAAGCGATAGATCTGCGGGGAGTGGTTTGGACAGGACGGCGTTCCGGCCCATGCCACGGCGGAAGTGACAACCACATGAACGTGAACCGACAACGAAGCCGGGAATCCAGCGAGATGACTCATGAATCCTGTTGAACACCTCCTTTCGACCATGAACGACGAAGACACATGGTCGGATCGCCTGCAGCAAGCCGCCGAGCGTGAGCCGCTGCTGCTGCGACTCGGGTGGCTCTATCGGGCTCGTGGTTCTCACGGACGCGGTGCGGAAACGGTGGAAGACGTGGACGTTGATTCCGAAATCGCGGAACTCGAAAGTCGTCTGGGACTGGGTTAGCCCACCGGTGATCATCACCGGGATTCTAGCGACCTACGAATCTGGCGTCCCCGGCCAGGCTGGTCCATACGGGGGAGCCGCACGAGCGGGAGACTACCATGGCTGAGAGCAAGGAATCGAAAGCGTATTATGTCAGCCGCCCTTTGGCCGACGTCAAGGTCGCGTCTCACAACTTCATTGTCACGGGTGCAAGGTATCCGGGAGACCCAAAGGCGACCGTGCATTCGTTCGGCGCAAACGGCACAACCGGCAAGCTCGATCGGGTCGGGTTGACCACGACCGGGTTTTCAAAGGACACGCACGGCACAGACCGGAAGGCCTGGCTCGCGCTCAAGGACAGCACGACCAATGACGTCACGCGGCTCGATGCGAAATCGTCTGTTGTGGAACGCAATGTGAAGAACTTCTCGGCTGACAAAGAATACTGGATGTTGCCGAAGGTGATGGGCAAAAACGCGGGGAACAGCAACACGGCAGCCCACGCGATCGCTGTCAAGTCAGTCGGCCGAGACGTGCCGAAGCCTGGAGGCTCGCGACCGGCTCCCGGCGCCGATCAGTGGAAGAGGGCCGATTTCAGGAACCAGACCAGAACGGAAGCTACGAAATGGAAGAAGCTGACCGGAGCGAAAGAAGTCAAGAAACCCGGGACGAATCGCAGAAAGCAGCCGGTCCGACGCCTCACCGCCAAGCCCCACGCCACAGCAGGACAGAAAAAGGCCCAAACAGCAAAGCGACCTGTCAAAAGAAAGTGATCGGTGGCAAGGGTTCGAGGGGGATGATATAGGAGGCTGCGTAGGAAACCCCCACACGGATGATCGGCCCGGACGTTTCTGTCCGGGCTGGATGGAATGGGCGATTCTACCGCCCACGGCCCTCAGGGACACGACGGTCAATGATCGAAGAACAATCTCCAAACAGACGTTTCTCAGAACAGGCCTACCGAGAGTGGGCGGATGAGATGCACGCGCTGTATGGCGTGTGGGGAGAGTCGGCCGAAAAACCGCTGGCGGTGATCGTGGCCGGCCAGCCGGGCGCCGGGAAAGGGCCGTTGACAGAGGATCTGTGCCGCTGGTTTGCCGACCACGGCGGGTGCGTTGCCATCGACGTGAACGAACTGCTGTATCTGCACCCCGACTACTGCCTGCTGATCGAGGAGGACTATCGCACCGCCGGGAAGGCGGTCCGGGGCGACGCGATGGCGGTCGCGGAGGCGTTGTTCGCCACGGCAATGGAATCTCGTCGAAACCTGCTCATTGACACGACGCTCGAAGACACCGAACGAGCCCTCGAGGTGGTGCGCCTTCTGCACGACTCGGGATACGGCACGCACGTCATTGTACTTTGTGTGCAACCGGAGAGCAGTTGGGAGAGCCTTGAATCACGATTCGACGAACAGTTCGCCGAGATGGGTGTGGGGCGTTGGGTGGATGAAGCGGCGCACGACCGCGGGGTGACGGGACTGGCGGCGGCGTTGAGTGCCTTGGAGTCGCAGGAGCTTCTGGACGAACTGGACATCATCACGCGCGATGGCAAACGGTTGCTTCACTGCGACCGGCGAAGTGGGTTTCGCCTCGGGACAGCGCGTCGAGTTTTCGCCGCCGGCGGCGAGTCCGTCGAAATTGAGGAAGCGAGTCCCGCTCCTGCCGAGCCGGAGAAATCGCAAGAAGAGCCTGACCTGCCCGCAGAACGGACGATCACGATAGCCGGCGGGCGGAAAGTGATCCTCGGCGACTTTACGAAGAAGGACAGAGTGCCGGAGCCGTCCGTTCAGCCTTCCGACGGCCCCGGCGGCAGCGATGAGGTTGAGGAACCGCGTGATCTTGACGATCGGACAAGCGCCGCCCCGACGGAGAAGGAACTTGCCGCGATTGAGAAGCGTCGGGCGTTGCAGGAGAAGTTGCGCCGCCGGTGTGGGCGTACGCCACCGGAGGAATCGGACGTGTAGTCCGTCGAGGGGATGCAATGCTTTCACGAAGAGGAGGAGTGCAACAGACATGTTAATGATCCATCGATTCGGGGTGTCGGCAGTTGTGTTGGCTGCGGTTTTTGCCGCAGGTTGTGGAGGAGAGAGGGCCAGTGTGATGATTCGCGAGCACCTCCATCCAACGAAACCATTTCCTGCCCAGCTGCTCAGGATTGCCGTCTACCCGAAGCCCGTGGACCCTCCAGAGCTAGTCCCACGTATGGGGGAAACGGTGTATGATCGACCTACCCAGGCCGCCGAGGTGTTTGAAAGCCATCTTGGCGAAATCGTCGAGAGGGAAGGCCTTAACGTGATCATCGTGGATCGCGCGACACTGGACATCCAGATGCTTGAGAACAACATCTCAATATCCGACTTGGTACAGCCCGACGACGAGGCCCGCGACCTGCCAAGGAAGCTGGGTGTGGATACGATACTCACCACCAAGTGCGTGGTCACGCAGGTACTCTCGGAGGTGAAGAAGGAGTGCGTGAGCGCCCGCGGCGTCGCCAGTCATTTTCTGACGGGCAGCCGGAGCAAGATCACATCCGAGAGGACAGGTTACCGCCGTCAGTTGGAAGCCAATGGCACGTTTCGGCTCACCTGGGTGGGCAGCGGCGAAGCGATCCACTCGAAATCCACAAGCCGGAGGAAAGAGGATGATGTCATGCCGGGGACGTTTTTTGGGGGCGACAAGAGCCTCGCCGACTTGGAGCCGTCGGACGGAATCGTCAGCGGGTTGCTACAGTCCATGGCGGAGGAGTTCTTCCTGCCGATGGTGGGAGGAGAACGGATTGTCGCACAGGTGGAGGTGAAGGCCTCGAATAATCCATCCTGCATACAGGGAATCTGCATGTTGCGGGGCGAATACTGGGAGCAAGCCCTGGAGCTTTTCAAAGTGGCGATCCAGGAACAGGAAGGTCCCAAGGGTCATCGAGCGATGTTCGGAGCGGGCATCGCTTCGGAGATGCTGAACCGGTATCGAGACGCGCTCGATTATTATCGCCAGGCGGAGGCCGCCGATCACCACGACGACTACCGAGCCGGGATGGATCGTATGAGGCTGAAATATGGTCGGTAGATCGTATTTGCGGGTTGGTCCGGCCGTTTGTTGGCCGTTGTCGTCCACAGAGAAACAAAGGAGAGAATGATGCGTAGTCGTGTGTTGCTGCCGTTTTGGGCTGTTGGGCTTCTTGCCGGCCCGCTCTCAACTGCGCCCGCCTGGGCCTCGGAGACTGTGACCGTGACGGGCCAGAGCGCGATCAACGAGGCGGAAGCCCTCAATGATGCGTATCGCAAGGCCGTGGAGCAGGCAGGCAGGCTTCACATTGCCGCGTGGTCCACGACGAGCAACTACCGGATCGTGCAAGACGTGGTGAAGGCCCGGGCAGACGGAATCGTCCGCAAGCACAAGGTCCTCGATAGCGGAAGAAGCCCCGACGGAACCTGGACGGTGAAGATCGAAGCCGAAGTGCGCAAAGGCACGCTCGAAGCGACCTGGGCGGATGTGCTTCACTTGATGGAGCAATTGGGCGAACCGACGATCATGTTGTTCTTCGACGACCTGCGCGTGCCCGTGGGCGGCGTCGAGTCGTCGGGGCAACCGTTGCCCCGATCTCCGGTGCGCAGCCAACTGATGAAGGTGCTCGATGACGCCGGCTTCAGAGTCAAGGATCAGTCACGGTTCGAAGTCCTCAAGAAGAAGAACATGATTGATGCACGCGATGACGATCGGTTCGAGTTGTTCAAGCTCGAGGACAACTTCGGAGCGGATCTCTATGTCGAAGGAGTGGCCATCGCGGAAGGACCGAAATACCTGGAGCGAAGCAAATTTTACAACTGGAAAACCACGGGATGGTGCAAGGTCTACTGGTCCGACAGCGGTGACATCGTTCACGTGTCGAATGTAAAGGGGCAGCAGAAGAACTTTGGTGACGACAGTGAAAGCAACGCCATCAAGCTGCTCGGCGTTGCTGGGAGGACGCTCGGTGAAGAACTCAAGAACGGCTTGATTGACAAACTCGCTCGCCGCGCGGTCGAAGGCACGATGGTCCAGATCAAAATCGACGGGGTTGAGCCTCGTCGTCAGTTCGAGATCGAAGACAAGCTCAAGGCAATCGAGCACGTCGGGTCGCTCCGCGTCGTGAAACAGTACAAGACTGCGGTCCTGTTCGAGGTGAAGACCAAGCTCCTGCGGCAGAATCTGGTACGTGAGTTGGTGCTCACGGAGTTCCGGGACTTCAAGCTCGGCGACCCCAGTTCGGAAGGACGGACCGTCGTTTTCACCGCCGTGGACTCGAAGTAGACCGCACGGAACGATCACACGGAATGTGAATGGAAACGGTCGGCCGAGGCCTCGCACGCCGGCCACGCTCCGCCGCGGGTTCAGCCAACAGCGGCGTTGCGAATACAACCGGATCCGCCGGCCGAACCGTTTGGATGGGCTGGAGAACGCTGAGGAGGTTCGTTATGGGTGAATGCTTGCCGGACAAGGATATCGAAGCTCTTGCGACGGGGGCGGAGTTGTCGCCTTCGGACGAACTGCGGGCGAAGACCCACCTGGATGCGTGCGCGGCCTGCCGAGCAAAGGTCGATCAATTCGGCTGGCAGGCCGATGCCGGGGAGAAAGACGATCGAGGTTCGCCGAAGCCCAGCAGCGCGGCGCCGACCATGCTTGCCGGAGAGAACGGCGCCGGCCCGGCGGAAGGTTTGCCGAGATCCGCGCCCCCCAAGATCCCGGGCTATGACATCACCAGATGCATCAGCGACACAGGCACCCAGGGGACGATCTTCCTGGGGCGTCAACAATCCCTCGATCGCGAGGTAGCCATCAAGGTCCTCCGAACGCGCGTTCATCAAGTCCAGCCGTCGCTTCTGGAACGCTTCAAACGCGAGGCCAAGGTGCTTGCCAAGCTGCGACATCCGCAAGTCGTACAAGTGATTGATCACGGCGAAGTCGGTGACGCGGCTTACTACGTCATGGAGTACATCGAGGGCACGCCACTGGACGAGTTGATCATGCGAATGGCCGCTTCGTCGGCGCACCGATTGTCCGAGAAGGAGCTCGTCGCGTTGATCGACCACAACGTGACCGTCCCGCCCGCCCGAGGAGTCCACGGCGCTGTGGCTGGAGCCGGTGAGGCTGGGGAGCATGCGCCGTACTATCGCCTCGTGGCACACTGGATCGCCGAGATGGCCGAGGCACTGTATGAGATCCACCAGAGGGGAGTTATTCACCGTGACATCAAGCCCGCGAATCTGATCCTCCGCTCAGAGGGGGGACTGATGATTATGGATTTCGGCATTGCCAAGGACCTGACGGATCAGAGTTCCACGATGGATGGCCGCAGCATCGGGACTCCCTTCTACATGAGCCCCGAACAGGCGCGCGGAGAGAAGGTCGATTTCAGGACAGACGTCTTCTCCGTTGGCACGTTGCTGTATGAGTTGCTGACGCATACGAAGGCGTTTCCCGGAGAGAACGTGAACGAGGTGATCCGCCGGGTTCAGGCGGATTCTCCGGTACCACCGCATGAGCTGGTATCGTCCGTCCCCAGGGAGTTGGATCGTATCTGTCGCAAGGCTATGCAGAAGAACGTGGGCGATCGTTACGAGTCCTGCAAGGAGTTGGCCGCTGCCTTACAGGCATGGCTCGCGGCCCGAACTCCGGCGCCGTTGCCGCCTGTTTCCAGCGTCCCGACGAATCCCCAGAGTCGCGAATCGGCTGCGGTGCGACGCCAGTCTCCCATCGCACTGAGCCGGCCGCCTGTGCGCAAGCCCCGCAAGAGACTGATTGGTTTGATGGCCGTACTGGCAGTCGGTGCCGTGGCTGTATTGCTCTTGGGATACGGACGGAGACAACCGGAGCCTTCGGGGGCTCAGCTTGGCGGGCAGCCGGTGACAAAGGGTGCGGGCGCCGTTGTGCCGGAGACCCGAAAGCCGACTGTCGTGGTGGTTATTTACGAGAAGCGCGACATCGACGAAAAAGCGCGGGCGGCCCCCGGAGCCTTCTGTCAGAACGCATTGAGTAGGATTATGGCCGGCGCGGAAAACAACTACACGATTGCCGGCGGAGGACTTCAGCTCGCCGAGTCTCAACGGGAGATGCTGAAGATGTTACGGGCGTTCAATCGAGACGCGGAGGACCGCGCCATCGACCTGCTCATCTGGGGAGAAGCAAAGGCCGAGTACTTGAACGAAAGGAGTGACGGTTTCCACAACTGGAACCTCAGTCTGCAAGTCGTCGCCCTTGATATGGCTGGAGGCACGCTGGGGTCTTTCCACGACTCGATGCCAGGAAGAACAACCAACGCAAAACAGTACTACAAGGACGATCAGTTCAAGACGCTGGTCAAATCGGCCGCGACGGAACTCGTCGGAGGCATAACAACTGGCTGGAAACCACCGGCCTAGGAGTCTGTCGGGCTTCAGCTTCTCTTGCATAGCCAACAATCGCGGGTCCTTCACGACTTTCGAAGGCCGTTCCGTGACGGACTTGGGGCGATAGTCGTAACGTACATTCTTGCCTTTCGACGCATTGGCCCTGATACGGGTGTGGATGACTTTACGCTGTAGGTCTAGTGCATGGTCACACGTTGTTTTGTGGGTTTTGGGTTCGGATTGCCGATACCTTCAGGGTCAGGATATTGGAGTCCTTAGATCATGGAGGATCGTCATGGCCAGCGGATCCTACAGGACTGACGGCTGACGGCTGGGAGCTTTCCGCCTCGCCTCCAGTTGTCACCGGGCGGGTTAAAATGAAACTGAATCTCTGCTTGACTCCGGTTCATAAGTATGGCATTTGTTAGGCATTACGTTCTTTGGCCAAGGAGAAGTGTGATGCCTGACGAGCAACGGAAAACGCCAATCCCGGC
>Ga0190284_1000170_pt1 | contig 48143 bp, 43 predicted proteins | sample 48691812_MG_FD_161668 | JGI IMG/M metagenome (GOLD analysis project Ga0190284, IMG submission 161668) | Hydrothermal vent microbial mat bacterial communities from Southern Trench, Guaymas Basin, Mexico - 4869-18-1-2_MG | ecosystem: Environmental > Aquatic > Marine > Hydrothermal vents >...
TGGCAAAACACCACAGCCAATACGTCAAACCGTTGACCCGCCAGCCGGTCTCGTCGGCGTGCAGATGGGCCGACTTCCTGGCCTCTTCGCCGATCTGCTCGTACCAGGCGTTTAAGACCTCGGCCAGACGTGAGGAGCTTTGCTACCTGGAATGGGCGGATCTGGACTTTGCGCGTGATCTGATCCGCGTGCAGGACGGGAAGCCTGCCTATGGTTGGCATCCGAAGCGGACCGGTAGGACGATGGACCTGCACCCAACACTGAAAACTACACTCGCGGCGTTGCGTCGGCAGGGTACATTCGTGTTCCAGCATCCTGATGACGCGGTATTTGATGATCCGGTCGCTGATCGGCGAGAGCTTGGCAGAAAGGCCTGGCGGAAGGTCAAGAGCTTGTGCGAGCACCTTGAGCTGGCAGAAAGGGACGAGACGGGTTCGTGGAAACGGCGATTTCCAAACGGTGCGCACCTACGGGCGTTTCGGAGTGGTATCAGCTGCGAACTTCAGATCAAGGGAGCCCCGCTCGGCTACGTGCAGGAGCAACTTGGCCATCATGATTCCTCGCTCACGCTTGAGCACTACACACACCTCGTGCCGGAATTGATGGGTGATCTGACCAAGGGTTTCATGGCAAAACTCGGCGACTGATACCAGGCCGCTCGCTTGGGCTCATCGGTGCTGGTGCCAGGTTGTTGCTGGCAAACGAGATTCGCGGTTCCCTCTCCGTCAAGGGAGCTGGCTGGCCAGAACTCATCATGGTAATCCCTGACAACTCGGACGGGGGCTCACCGTCTGCCTCTGCCCTTCGTGTGACCGGCGGGGGCCAGGAGAAACAAATGACAATCAAATGACCGGCGGCGGTGTGGCGACAATTAGGAAAGGCACGCTCAGGCCCGTAAACCCTTGCGTGCCTTCAAGTTATACCCCCAAGGGGACTCGAACCCCTGTCTTCAGGATGAGAACCTGATATCCTAGACCGCTAGACGATGGGGGCGATGCTAACCGACTACCACCTGAGACCGGCTGCAAAACCGGTCCCACAGTGGTTCTCAACCTCACAACGTGCATCGTAGTGGGTGCCGGCGGCTTCGTCAAGCTCGTGGCAGAATCCGCGAATCGAAAGTGAGGTGGTGTGAGGGAGTGTAAGCCTTATTCGGGGTGTTTGCTCTCCGGGCTCTCGATGCGTTTCTGCCCGGGGACCGTTCTCCTCCACGTTCCGCGCACCCGCTGTGCCGCCATCCGCGCGCGTGGCAACGACCGAAGGGCCGCGACCTCGAATCGCCGCACATCGGTCTCGCCGATCGCCGCGTCAATCACTTGGAGATCACGCGGTTGTCCAGGCGACGTCGCAGCAGATGGCGAGGTGGAGACTGCCCCATCGTGCTGCGATACTCGCCACCCTAGGTGGGGATGGCGTGATCCCAGTGTATGCGGACCTTTTTGCCCCTCGGCATGTCAACGTCCCCTGCGAACGCAGGCTTGGCGGATTCCGCTCCCTTACGGTCACGGCTCGGTAACACGTCCCCTGCGAACGCAGGCGCGGCTGAAAGCGCCACTTTGCGTGGCACTTCACGCCCGTGTGGAATGCTCCTCGCCTGCTGCAGAGGGTCTGTCGATTAGGTCTCGTACTTGAAAGACAGGCTCACCTTGGCACGGTAGCCGACGATCTTCTCGTCCTCGAGCTTCATGTCCAGCTTTATGATCTCCGCAATCCTCAAGCCTTTCAGGCTTTTCGCAGCCGTGTCCACGGCATTCTTGGCGGCCGCCTCCCAGGAAGTCTCGCTGGTTCCCACCAACTCGATGACTTTGTAAACACTGTCAGCCATGACTGTTCTCCGTGTGTAATCTACAATCCCCTACGACGTTCGTTTTTCACATCGATCCGCACAGCGGACCCTACAGTTTTCAAAGCGCGCCGGGTAAAGCCCGCCCCGCCCGGCGGAGGCACTCACAGACTGAGTGCATCCAACTTCTGTTTTGTGGGGCGTCCCTGATCGTCCCAGCTACGGAGACGGTAGTACTCCGCGAGCATCTCGTCCAGAGGTACGGTCTTGCCCTCCGCAGGACCGGCGGGCATGGGCTCATGCAGCAGCCGTTGCGGCAGGGCGTCGTCCTTCCTGCTGAAACCGGCCCGCAGATTGAACAGCCGTTCGAGGTTCCAAACCCGTTCGCCGGCCTGCATTATCTCGTCCACGTCGTAGTCGAATCCGGTGGCGGGCTTGAGCAAGGCCTGGATCTCCGGCGTCCCGATCGAGAAGGTCACGAACAGACAGATGCCCGAGGAATCCACGGCGGCGGTGAGGTCCTGGAAGGCGATGTCCATCGCCGCCTTGCCCCCGGGCGCAAGGGGGTCCAGCTTCTCGGGGATTCCCAGGATTTCCGGGGCGATCATGAAGCCGCGGACGTGGCAGGCGCCGCGGTTCGACGTGGCATACTGCAAGCCCATGCCGAACACGCCGCGCGGATCGTACGCCGGGGCCTCCAGCTTCTTCGCCCCCATGAACAACTCCGGCCGACCGTACTTCTCCGCCACGCGGGCCGACCCCTCGGCGAGCACGTCGCCGAACCCCTGCCGGCGCCCGATCCTGGTCACCATGTCCACCATCGCCTCGGCGTTGCCAAAGCGCAGGTCACAGCCGACTTCTCCTTCAGGAAGCGCGCCCTTCTCGAGGAGTTCCATGGCGCATGCGATGGTTGCACCGGCAGAGATGGTGTCCATGCCAAGTTCGTTGCAGATGTAGTTGGCCTTGGCTACTGCGGCCAGGTCACTCACGCCGGTGTCGGCGCCGAAGGCCCAAATCGTTTCGTACTCGGGTCCTTCGCCGCGCCCTTTGAATTTGCCGTCCGGCACGGCGGTCAGACGGCCACACGCGATGGGGCAGGCGACACACGCCCGCCGCCGCACGACGATCTGCTCGGCCATCGTTTCGCCGCTGATCTTCTGGGCCGAGGCGAATTGCCCCTCCTGGAAGTTGCGCGTGGGAAACGCGCCGCTGTCGTTGATCACGTTCACCAGGACAGGAGTTCCCAATTGCGGCAGGGCGATTCCGGTGAGTTCCCCGTCCTTCAGCTTCGCGAGCGCATCGAGACAAGCGGTTCGAAAGACCTCGGGATCCGCCACGCTCAGCCCACCCGTCCCGCGGACCGCGACGGCTTTGAGTCGTTTCGAACCCATCACCGCGCCGACCCCGGACCGACCGGCGGCCCGGTTCTTGTCCGTCATGATGGAGGCAAAGCGCACGAGCGTCTCGCCGGCCGGGCCGATGCTCACGCACTTGAATGCCTTGCCGAGCTGTTCGTGCAGGGCGTCCTCGGTCTGGTGAACGTCCTTGCCCCACAGTTCACCCGCTGGGCGCAATTCGACGTCGTCGTCGTTGATGACGAGGATGACCGGCTCGGTTGCCGCCCCCTCGAAGACGATCATGTCGTACCCGGCGAACTTCAGCTCCGGGCCGAAATCCCCGCCCGCGTTCGAGCAGGCGATTGCCCCGGTGAGAGCCCCCTTGGTGACGACCATAAACCGACCGCCGCAAACGGCCGACGTGCCGGTCAGCGGCCCGGTCGCCAGGATGAGCTTGTTGGCGGGGTCCAGCGGATCGACTGCGGGATCGACCTCGTCACAGAACATCTTGGTGGCCAATCCGCGCCCGCCGACGAACGCCCGTGCCGATGCCGGATCGAGCGGTTCGGTATGGATGCGTTGGCGGCCAAGATCCACTCGCAGTATTGTCCCTGTATAGGCATGCATCACACTTTGCCCTCTTCCACGAGGTTCTCGAGACGGTCGGCATACGCCTGGCGCTGGGCCTCGGGCCAGTGCTCGGGGGTCTCGAAACGCAACGCGCCGGCAGCGCAGAACCGCACGCATTCCGGATCGCCGCCGCACAGGTCGCACTTTCGCGGTTTGTCCTCCACGAAATCAATCGCTCCATAAGAACATGCCGCTCCGCAAATACCGCACTCGTTGCAGCGCTCCTCGATCAGGACCACGGCGTTCGTGGTCGGGTCTCGAACCAGGGCATCCACGGAGCAGGCGAGCATGCACGGCGCGTCGTCGCATTGAAGGCAGATCATCGGGAAGTAGAACGCCTCCTCCGAACGGATCGCTATGCGGATGCGCGCTCGCGACGGGCGGAAGACGCCACCGCTGTGCTGCGAACAAGCCAACTCGCACAGCCGACAACTCGTGCACTTCTCGGGATCGACCACCAGTATCGCAGGCATGGGTTCGCTCCGGGAGCTTTCAGCAATCAGCCGACAGCGTCCGACGTCCGATTGCTCGATAACCGCTTATCTCGTAACGGGTCGATTTGTCCGAGTCAAGTGCGGCGATGAAGCCATCGCCTGCCAGATGTCAGCACTCACCAAACATGTTGAATGATCGCCGCCTCTGGTTGATAGCTGAAAGCTGAAAGCTGAAAGCTTTCTACTGTTTGGTTGTGGTCAGTGAACCGCTGCCGTCGATCCTGATCTCCTCACCGTCGGCGGTGGTCAGGACGCGCTCGATGTCCACGTCGCCCTCTAGCGACAGTCCACTGGCACTCAATCGGGCATGCCACACCAGGCTGTATTCCAGCGTTTCGCCGTCAACGCCGACGGCGTGAACCGTGATTCTCAGGTCGTATCGACCTCCTCCATCGACATCGACCACATTCACGGTGATCGGCCCGATCTCCGGATAGACATCGGTGATGGGGAATTGCCCATCGCCGTCGACCTCGGAGATCGTCCCCGTGACGGTGTACGGCGTGGTAGTGAAGTCGATGCCCACATCGGTGCCGAACAAGGTCGGCTGTTGACTATCCAGTCGCGGGACCGCTTTGCCGTCCAGGTCGAGGAGCACGAAGTAGAAACCAGGAAGGTGCCCGAGGAAACTGTTGAGCTGGAAGCCGCCGGTGGGCGACCGGCCGAACACGCATTGGGCCGACCCGGCGTCGAAGTAGCTGTACGAACGGGCCGTCTGCTCGAATGTCGCCTGGATTCTCCCCAGAAAGGTCCCGATGAGCAGGTACAGGATGAGACCCGCACCCATGCTTGCCACCGCCGCGCAACCGGCGAGCAACAGGGCACCACCGCCCAAGCTGGTTCGAGCGAGGCACCTTTGAATCAGCCTACGTGCATGTCGCGCGTTTCGCGAGTGAAAGACCCGTAGCATCGTATTGTCCCCTTTGTACGAGTTGATTTACACGGCCTGCGCCCAGCCGCCATGTCACTGGTACCGCCGGCCGCGTGTCCAGGCAAGAGGTGCTTGATCTTGCGGTGGCGATCGTTTTCGTTGCTGGTACGCTCCTTGCCAGTAGGTCCTCTACCGTCTTCGCTGACGTCCAGGCTGACTATGGCGGCTGCGGGCAAAACCGGGCGGTTGTCGCCTACGCGAGCGCGACGTTGCCGACGAGCCTGACGAGGCTTGATCCCGGCACACGGGTCGTGGTAAAAACCGCTCTGCTTGTGGAATGTTACCCATTCCCCTTTTGGGCGTTATCAGAGTCACGCCGGGGGTAGCGGCTCCCGGCGGCTGTAAATGTGTTCGTGTTTGTTTTCAGTTTTGTGTGTCAGTTGCAGGAAGAAGGAGATGCATTATGGCTAGTGCAGTGGACACCTTCATGGCGGGCGTGATTGCGAAGAACCCCGAGCAGAAGGAGTTTCACCAGGCGGTTCGCGAGGTGGTTGAGTCTTTGATACCCGTGCTGGACAAACACCCGGAATACCGCAAGGCGAAGATTCTCGACCGCGTCGTGGAGCCCGAGCGGGTGATCCTATTCCGCGTCCCCTGGCTGGATGATTCCGGAGAGGTGCAGGTCAACCGCGGTATGCGGGTCGAGTTCAACAGTGCGATCGGCCCCTACAAGGGTGGGCTTCGCTTCCACCCATCGGTCAACCTGGGCATCATCAAGTTCCTCGGTTTCGAGCAGATCTTCAAGAACGCCCTGACCACGCTGCCCATGGGGGGTGGCAAGGGCGGGTGCGACTTTGATCCCAAGGGCAAGACCGATAACGAGGTCATGCGCTTCTGCCAGAGCTTCATGACCGAGCTGTGCCGCCACATCAGTGCCGACAACGACGTCCCCGCCGGTGACATCGGCGTAGGCGGACGTGAGATCGGTTTCATGTTCGGCCAATACAAGCGTATCAAGAACAAGTTCGAGGGCGTGTTGACCGGCAAGGGCCTCAACTGGGGCGGCAGCCTGATTCGCCCCGAAGCCACCGGCTACGGACAAGTCTACTTCGCCGACGAGATGCTCAAGACACGCGGCGAGAGCTTCAAGGGGAAACGCGTCGTGGTCTCCGGTTCGGGCAACGTAGCCCAGTACGCCAGCGAGAAGGTGCTCGAGTTGGGCGGCAATGTGCTGACTTTCTCCGACTCGTCCGGATTCATCCTCGACGAGGAGGGCATCAACCGTGAGAAGCTCGGTTTCGTGATGAACCTCAAGAACATCAAACGTGGGCGGATCAAGGAGTATGTAGACAAGTACCCCAAGGCAACGTACCAAGCCACCGATCCCAACGCCAAGTGCAACCCGCTCTGGCAGGTCAAGTGCGACGTGGCACTGCCCAGCGCCACCCAGAACGAGGTCAACGTCGAGGACGCCAACAATCTGGTCAAGAACGGCTGCTACTGTGTCTCCGAGGGGGCGAACATGCCCACCACCCCGGACGGCGTCAACGTGTTCCTCGAATCGAAGATCCTGTACGGTCCGGGCAAAGCGGCCAACGCCGGCGGCGTGGCGGTCTCCGGGCTCGAGATGTCCCAGAACTCGATGCGTCTGTCCTGGTCGCGCGAAGAGGTGGACAGCAAGCTGCACGGGATCATGAAGGCCATCCACAAGAACTGCATCGAGACGGCCGAAGCCTACGGTACGCCGGGCAACTACGTGAATGGTGCCAACATCGCCGGCTTCCTCAAGATCGCCGACGCCATGATCGACCAGGGACTGGTCTAAGCCGACGGGTAGAGCCTGCGCAGGCTGCCCGCACATGGGCGGATTGCGGAAGCGATCAGAGCATGTTCAGGGGCGATACCGGAAAACCGGTATCGCCCCTCTCTGTTTGCCAGGCATGTGATGTGTGTTGGAGGTGGAAGTCCTCTGCAGGCTGCGATGACCGGAACCGCCAGGGCAGGCAAGGGTGTCCGTCGCGAGGCGGAAACCCGCCTCCTACCCGAGACTGCGGTCTTGCTCTGTAACGCCGCCGTAACAATGCGTCGCATCTTGACAGGCACCACGTTCATCTTGCGTCTACCGGGAAGCAGGTGTACATTGCCGTGCTTACCATCCCCCAGGAACAAGGAGAAACCGGCTCCATGGCTACGACACAGATGGACATCAAGCGGATCGGTGAGCAGGTCAACGGGGCCAGCGAACCGTTCCGGCGTCTGACCGAGGAAATCCACCGCGTCATCGTGGGGCAGGAGAACCTGCTGCACAAGATGCTGGTCGGGTTGCTCTGCAAAGGGCACATCCTGACCGAGGGAGTTCCGGGACTGGCCAAGACCCTGGCGGTCTCCTGCCTCGCCCGGGGGATCGACACGGGTTTCCAACGCATTCAGTTCACCCCGGACATGCTTCCGGCGGACGTGCTGGGCACCTTGATCTACCGCCCGCAGGACGGCGAGTTCGTGGTCAAGAAGGGACCCATCTTCTCCAACATCATCCTGACCGACGAGATCAACCGCGCCCCGGCCAAGGTGCAGAGTGCCCTGCTCGAAGCGATGCAGGAGCGGCAGGTCACCATCGGCAAAGACACCTTCCCGCTGGACGAGCCGTTCCTGGTCCTGGCCACGCAGAACCCCATCGAGCAGGAAGGCACCTACCCGCTTCCCGAGGCCCAGGTGGACCGCTTCATGCTCAAGGTGGTGGTCACGTATCCGAGCAAGGAGCAGGAGCGGCAGATTTTGGACCGCATGGCCGTCACCGAGACGACCCACACCATTAAACCGGTGATGAAGCCGACGGACATTGCCGCTGCCCGCGCGATCCTGGATGAAATCTACATCGACGACAAAATCAGGGACTACATCGTGGACCTGGTCTTCGCGACGCGCGATCCGGGCGGTTACAAGCTGCCCATCGCCGACTGGATTCAATACGGCGCCTCGCCGCGGGCCAGCATCTACCTCACCCTCGGCGCCAAGGCTTGTGCATTCTTGGCCGGTCGTGGCTACGTCACCCCGCAGGACGTGAAGGACATCGCCATGGAAGTCCTGCGGCACCGGGTCATCATCACCTATGAAGCCGAGGCCGAGGAGAAGGCGTCCGAAGACGTCATTCGGGCAATCCTCGATCACGTACCGGTGCCGTAATGGAGAGTGGCGAATGGAAAATGGAAAATGGAGAACTAGGAAAACGTGCGGGCACCTCGTCCCCACAGCGCGAGGTCCTTCCGACGCCCCCGTTGGGGGCTATGGACTCGGTGGTCTGCCAACCCAGAGCTCGCTTCGCTTCGCCCTGGGCTTTATTCCGTCGCCGCTCCGCGGCTGGAGCCCAGCGAGCAAGATCACGTGGCGCTGCAGGGCGTATTCTCCATTCTCGATTTTCAATTTTCAATTTTCAATTCCTGACCTATGATTCCCAAAGAGTTAATCAAGAAAATTCGCCGCATCCATATCTACACCGCGCGCACGGTCAACGACGTGCTGGCGGGGCAGTACCACTCCGCCTTCAAGGGACGGGGCATGGAGTTCGAGGAGGTGCGCGCCTACCAGATCGGCGATGACGTGCGCACCATCGACTGGAACGTCAGCGCCCGTTTCGGGCACCCGTTCGTCAAGGTCTTCCGCGAAGAGCGCGAATTGACCGTCATGCTGCTGGTGGACATGAGTCGCTCGCACCAATTCGGCACCAGCCGGCAACTCAAGCGCGACCTGGTCGCCGAGGTGTGCGCCACCCTGGCATTCTCCGCCATCAAGAACAACGACAAGGTGGGCCTGATCTGCTTCACCGACGGCGTCGAGAAGTTCGTGCCTCCCAAGAAGGGCCTCACGCACGTGCTGCGGGTGATCCGCGAGTTGCTCTATCATCAACCGGAAGGCACCGGAACCGACCTCGCCGGCGCGTTCGACTATCTCAACCGCGTGACCACGCGGCGCAGTGTCGCGTTTCTGGTGAGCGACTTTCAGGCCGGCGGCTATGAAACCTCGATGAGCATTGCCCGGCGCCGCCACGACGTCATCCCCATCTCCGTCACCGACCGGCGGGAGATCGAGTTGCCCAACGTCGGCCTGATCGAGTTAATCGACTCCGAGACCGGCCAGACCACGGTGGTGGATACGTCCAGTAGAAGGCTGCGGCGCGAATATCTCACCACCGCAGGCGCCCGGCAGATCGAACGCGAACAGCTCTTCCGCCGTATGGACATCGACGAGATCAGCCTCATGACAGGCGAGTCATTCGTCGAGCCGTTGACAAAGTTCTTCCGCAAGAGGGAGGCCAGACGATGACGCCCAATCAGCCCCCAGTCTCCCCGGATCAGGCGCCCGAGTTCCGGCTCCCCCAGCGCCGCGCGCGCAAGACGGGTGGATCGCCGGCCGGCAAAGTGGCATGCGCGCTGCTCGCCGTGGTGATCGGTTTGCAGGTCTGGGGACTGGTACGCTCCGGCACTGTGGTGCAAGAAGCGCCTCGAGAAGCGCTCGGAAAGATTCCCTCCGGCGACCTGCAGGCAACGGCCATGAAGCTGGAGGATCGCAATCTGCCGCTGGCCGGTGCCGACGCCTGGCGGCAGTACATGAACGGCACATCGCTGGAACCACTCGAGCAGGCCAAGATCCTCTACCGCATCGGCAAGCTGCTGCTCCAAAGCGGACAGTACGAGTATGCCGTGGCCAACTTCTACCTGGCCGAGCGTCTGGCCGGCGATGCGGACGACACCCTGTCGCGACAGATCGCCATGCATGTGCGCGAGTGCCTGCAGCGGATGGGGCGTTACGCGGAGTTGACCCGCGAGATGGCCGACCGCGCCGCCCCGGAGTCCGATGCCGACACGTCGTTGGTCGGTCGGCAAGTGGTGGCCCAGATTGGAAAGGACAAGATCACCGTCGCGGATTTCGACCGCATGCTCCGGGACGAGGTCGAGGCGTCGATCAACGCCCAGGTGGGCCTTTCACCCGCACAGGCCGACGAAATCCGCAAGCAGGCCTCCAGGCAGTTCGCTGATTCGCAAGCCAAAGCACAGCTTCTGCACCAGATGGTGGCGAACCGCGTCTTGGCGGCGGAAGCCAAACAGGCTCAACTCGACCAGTCTCCGGACTACCGCGAACGTCTGACCGCGTTTGCCGACAACCTGCTCGCTTCCATGGTGATGACCGAGGAAGTCGTCACGCGGGCCGTCGTCACGCCGGAGGACACGCAGAGGTTCTACGAGGCCAACAAAGACGACTACGCCGAGCCCGCCACGCTCGGCCTTGCCCACATCGTCCTCGACTCCGAGGCGGAGGCCCGCGACGTCCTGGCCCGCGCTCAGGATGAGGGGGATTTCGCCGAGTTGGCCAAGCAGTTCTCCACCGATCAGCGCACCAAAGAGAACGGCGGACGCATCGGGCAGCGCCTCACCAAAGACGCCTCGGGCATCCCCGGCCTCGGGCAACATTCCGACTTGCAGGCGGCCGTCTGGGCGGTGGCTGCGGGCAGCGTCCTCAGCGAGGTATACAACACCGATAGGGGCTGGCACGTCGTAAAAGTTGTGGAGCGAACGGAGCCCGTGCAAAAGTCGTATGAAGAGGTCAAAGGCCGTGTGGAGCGCGACGTGCGCGAAGCCCGGCAGCACGAGGTCAGCCGGCAGTATCTCCAGGAACTCTTCGACCGGCATCAGGTCAAGCTGTACCCCGAGGCGTTCGGGATGACCGCCAAGGAAAGCGGAGAGGCGACCGATCAATGATCATCGGCTTGCCGCGAACCGTACGACATCGTCGTTTGGGGACGGTATCAACAACGTCCGCGGATGGACCGCGCGGGCTCGAGCCCGCGGCTCTTTCGTCCACGACGTGTCTCAAGATGATGTCGGTTGCCTGTCTCTGCATCCTTCTGGTCGGTTGTGGGGAAGGAACAACCGATTCCAACGCCAACGGCGAGGACGCAGTCAAGCCGATCGTCAAAACCGCCGAACGAGGCCCGGTCAAGATGACCGTCACCGCGGACCGCAACCGCATCACGATCGCCGATCGCCTGAATCTGACCATCGAGGTCTTTGCCCAAGATGGCGTGGATATCGATATGGGCGAGCCCGGCGACAAGCTCAACGAATTCCAGATCCGCGGCTTTACGAACTCACCGGCTGAGCCGGTCGAAGGCGGTCGGCGATGGACGCGAACGTACGATCTGGACATCTTCCTTTCCGGGGAGTACTCGATCCCGGAAATCGAAGCGCGTTTCATCGACCATCGCAAGGGAGATCTCGACCAACCTGTGCGATCGACCTCCCAGCCGGCCGACCAATTGGAAGACCGGCCACACACGCGGGAGGGGACCATCCGTACCGAGTCCTTCACTATCGAGGTAACCTCGCTTTTGGAGGGCGAGTTCGACCCCACGCAGTTCCGCGACATCAAGGGACCGGTCGAGTTGCCCGTCGCGGCCGGGCGTCGCTGGATCGTGTGGGTGGCGGCAGCCGCGGTTACGGTTGCGGTGATGGTGCTGTTGGTTGTCCTCTGGCGACGCCGGCGGGCTCGGCCGGAGCAGGAGATTGTCGTCGTCCCACACGAATGGGCCTTCGACCAGTTACGTCTGCTGATTGACGAGAAGCTGGTCGAACAGGGTGAGATTCACGAGTTCTACTTCCGCCTGAGCCACATCGTGCGGGTGTACATCGAGCTGCGCTTCGGCTTGATGGCTCCGGAGCGGACCACCGAGGAATTCCTCATCGAGGTGCACCGTAGCGAGGCGCTGCGGGCCGACCACAAGAACCTGTTGGGTGACTTCCTGAAGTCGTGCGACAGGGTCAAGTTCGCCAAGTACGAACCCACAACGTCGGAGATTGAATTGGTGTTCGACTCGGCCAGGGATTTCATCAACCAGACCATCCCTCGCGCGGCCGCGTCCACGCCGGCGGTCCACGAGGCGGCAGCATCGTCGAGAGAGACAGAGGCATGACCTTTCACGAAGAATCCAAGTGGTTCCTGCTCCTGCTGCCGGTGGTGATTCCACTCATTTGGTGGCGCTGGGCCCGGCAGGGGCGACACGCTTCGGTGCGCTTCTCTTCGCTGGGCTGGCTGGCCGGCCGCGGTAGAACGCTCAGGACCCGGGCACGGGTTCTGGTGCCGTTGCTGCGTACGCTGGCCGTCGCGATGTTGATCGTCTGCCTTGCGCGTCCACGGAAGGGAAATGAGGAAACCCGCATCCTCTCCGAAGGTGTGGCCGTACAGACGCTCGTGGACGTGTCCGGCAGCATGGAAGCGCTGGATTTCAACCTCGACGGCAAGCAGGTCAACCGCCTGGAAGCCATCAAGAGAGTGTTCCGCGATTTCGTGCTGGGCAACGAAGACGATCTTGCCGGACGGCCCGATGACCTGGTCGGGTTGATCACCTTCGCCGGGTACGCCGATACCAAGGCCCCGCTCACTCTGGACCACGCCACCGTGGTGGACATCCTGGAGAACACCGACACGGTGATGAGCGTAAACACGCAGAAGCGCATCTGGGAATTGCAGCGGAAACTCCAACGGGCCCAGCAAGCCGGCGGTCGGCAGGCCAGGGCCCGCGAACTGCAAGCCCAATTCGATATGCTCGCCGGTGAAGACGGTACGGCGATCGGCGACGCCCTCGGCCTGGCGGTCAAGAACCTGACCGAGCTGGAGCGGCGCCGGGGCGTCGGAGACGAGAGGCGGATCAAGAGCAAGATCATCGTGCTGATGACCGACGGGGCCAACAACGCCGGTGACCTGTCACCGATGCAGGCCGCGCAGATGGCCGCCGCCTTCGGCTTCAAGATCTACACCATCGGTGTGGGCACCGGTCGTCGGGCCTTGGTGCCCAGATTGGTCGGGTTTACGGGAAATGTCCGCTATGTGCGGCAACGCTTCCCCATCGATGAAGAGACGCTCGAGTCCATAGCGAACGCCACCGGCGGCGAGTATTTCCGGGCGCGGGACACGGACTCGCTGCACCAGATCTACGCCGAGATCGACGAACTGGAGAAGACCAAGACCGAGGAGAAGCGCTACATGCAGTTCCGCGAGCTGGCTACTGAACCGATCGCGCTCGGGACGGTTACCCTGCCGCCGCTGCTGATGATTGTAATTGGACTCTTGGCGTTGGAGGGGTTGTTGGCGAACACGCTGTTTCGCAAGATACCGTAGGGTCCGCTCCGCGGACCATTTTGGCCTGGTCCGCACAGCGGACCCTACTACGAGTGGGGGTGGCCCACCTCCTTTGGAGGTGGGGGAGTCGATTCAATGTTCAATCGTGGTTGTGGCAGGGCGTACGCACCGCACCGCACAATCGTGTCCCCCAGGTCCAAAGGACCTGGGCCACCCATCACTCGACGAGCGACGGAGCCTAGTAGCGGCCTGCGTCTCGCGGGCCGAACGGTCGGCGGGGACGCTGGCGACCGCAAACGAAAACCGGCAGTTTGTTGAGGTTTGAGATTCGTTCGCATGAGTGATATTCGGTTCGACCATCCAAGCTACGTTCACTTCCTGTGGTTGGTGCCGCTCGTTGCCGCGGTGTTTGCGTACGGTTTCTGGCGCAAGCAGCGCGGGCTTCGCCTGTTCGCTACCGCCAACCTCCTCGAGGCACTGGTGCCGCGGGTCAGCACCACACGCCAGCACATCAAGGCCGGGTTGGTGCTGCTGGCGGCGGCGGCGGCTGTCATGGCACTGATCGGCCCACGTTGGGGCGTCTACTACGAAGAGGTGCATCGCAAAGGGGTGGACATCATCGTCGCCCTGGACGTGTCGCGGTCCATGCTCGCCGAGGACATCGCCCCCAACAGGTTGGAACGCGCCAAGCTGGCTATCGGTGACTTACTCGAACAGCTCGAGGGCGACCGGGTCGGTTTGGTGACCTTCGCCGGTGACGCGGTCAGGAAATGCCCCCTGACGATCAACTACGGATCGTTCAAGATGGCCTTGGCCGACGTGGACACCTACAGCTCGCCGCGCGGGGGGACCATGCTCGGCGACGCGATCCGCCGGGCCAAAGAATGTTTCGTTGACCGTGTCAAGGACCACAAGACCATCATCCTCATCAGCGATGGAGAGGAGCCCGAGACCGACTATCCTGTGGAGGCGGCACGGGCGGCCTACGACGAGAGCGGAATCGTCGTTTGCACCGTGGGCATCGGCGACGTCCTCACCGGGGCACGTATTCCGATTGTCGAGAACGGTCAGAAGACTTTTCTCAAACACGATGGCCAGGAGGTTTGGTCCAAAATGATCCCGGCCACCTTGCAGGACATGGCGGTCAACGGCGAGGGCATGTACTATCCGGCTGAGACCGGCGATTTCGACCTCGGCGAAGTGTACGATTGGATTCGCAACAAGCTCGAGGTGGTGGAGTTCGAAGCCAAGTTCACCGAGCGGTATTACGCGCAGTTTCAGTGGTTCGCCGGGCTGGCTTTGCTGCTCGTGGTTGCCGAGACGCTAGTCACGGATCGGAAGAAGACAAACAAACCGAGCCGCGACCGTGAGGGAGCGGGCAAAAAGAACCGAGCCGCGACCGTAAGGGAGCGGACAGAAGTGAGGCCTGAGCACTGAGGCCTTGAACCGATCGGTCCGCACAGGGGGGCCTACCGTGTTGAGTGATGAAATGGTGAGCGTAGAGACACCGAGAGCGCAGAGGATGAGAGGGATGCCTGAGTTCGCTCCGCGCTTTTTGCGCCTTTGCATGCCGTTCCTGGTTGCCGGTGCTTCATTGCTTGCGGCACCGTCGGCGGCGTTTGCGGAGGAGGAGTTGTCACCGGCTGAGCACGTGTCCCGAGCGAATCAGGCGCTGGCAAACGGCGAGTTCGAGGCGGCCCTGGAGGGTTACCGACAGGCGGAGGTACTGGTGCCCGATGCGCCGGCGTTGATCTACGACCAGGCGGTGGCCTATTACCGCATGCGCGATTTCGCCAAGGCCCGCGAGTTGTTCAGCAGGGCCCTGACCACCCGCGACCTGGAACTCGAAGCCAGAGCCAAGTTCAACCTGGGCAACTGCCAGTACTCCGAAGCGCTGGAGAAGATGGCCAATCTCCAGGAGGCCATTGACCAGCTTCGTACCGCGATCGAGTATTACCTTGATGTGCTGGAGATCGCGCCGGACGACGTCGATGCGCGAACCAACATCGAGACCGCCCAACTGCTCATCAAGGACCTGCTCGACAAGCTCAAGAACCAGCAGGAACAGAACCCCACCTCGCAACCCAGTGAATGCGAGCAACAGGAACAACAGGATGGGGAGCAGGAACAGCAGGAGCAACAGGGCGACGAACAGCAGGAACAGGACGAGCAGGGCGAACAGCAAGCCGGTGATGAGCAGCAAGAGCAGGATGAGCAAGGCGAGCAGCAAGCCGGCGATGAGCAGCAGGAACAAGACGAGCAGGGTGAGCAACGGGCCGGCGAACAGGAAGAACGCAAACTCACCGAAGAGGAGGCTCAGAGGCTGCTCCAGGGCATTCGCGATAAGGAGCAGCAACGTCGCGATGAACGGGCCCAGCGCCGCCGTATCGGCCGCGCCAGGGTAACCAAGGACTGGTAACCGTGCGTATACCCGCTCATTCCGGCAAGCTCACCACCGTGATTGTTGCCATGACCGCGTCGGTTGCGATCGCCGGAGTGGAGTTCTCCATTTCCCCCGGCCCCTATTACATCGGCGCCCCCTTCGATCTTACGATCAAGGTCATCAACGAATCGGAGCACGAACCGCCCACCCTCCCCGAGATTGAGGGGGCTGACGTGGGTGAAATCTTCCGATCCACTCAGCAAACCATCATCAACTTCAAAGCCAGCCGGACGGTAGTCTATCAGTTCCCGATCACCCCCCGCCGTGCCGGCCCATTGGTCATCCCCTCGATTCAGATCGCCATCGCGGGCGAGAGCATGCAGACCAGCCCCAAGACGCTCACCGTTTCCAAATCCGACAGCGGAGACCTGTTGTTCGTCGAAGTTCACCCAAGCCGTGAATCGATCTATCTGGGCGAGTCGCTCGAACTCACGCTGGAAATCTGGATCAAGCAGTACCTCGACCGGCGGAACAACTTCGGCACAGCCACTGACATGCAGAGCTGCATCGACTTTCGTAACAGTTCGTGGGGCCTTTTCGGCGAGTTGCTCGAGGACCTGCGCAGGTTGCCCGTCCGGCACGGTCAGCGCACCGATGCCGGCGGTGTCGAGCACCAATACTACGTCTACCAACTGCGGCGAACGGTCTGGCCCGAGAAGACCGACCTCCTCGACCTGGGCAACATCAGCATCATCGTACGGTATCCCCTGCGCGTCGACCGCGACCGGACGTTCTTCTTCAGCGAAGCGCGAGTCACGCGGGCGCGACCGGTCATCGCCGCGCCGGAGATGGACCCCGTCGTGGTCAAGCCCATTCCGACCCCGGGCCAACCCCCCTGGTTCAACGGGGCCGTCGGACGCTACCAGTTCGCGGTAACGGCCAAGCCCACCGAGGTCCGCATCGGCGACCCCATCACGCTGACCATGTCCCTGCGCGGCGGCGGGCAGCTCGATCTGCTCCAGCCGCCCAGGCTGGAGAAGGTCGCACCGCTGGTCGAGCAGTTCAAGATCCCTGACGAGATGCTGGCTGGCGAGGTGAAAGGCAACACCAAGAGATTCACACAGACGATCCGCGCCCGAAACGATGCGGTCGAAGAAATCCCTCAGATCCCGTTCACTTACTTCGACACGGCTTCGGAGGCGTTCGTCACGCTCCACAGCGATCCGATCCCCATTCACGTAGCGGTGTCGGATCGCATGGCCGTCAGCACCATGGTGGAGTCCGATACGGGCTCGCGGGTGTCCACGCGGCTTACGCACCGGGGCGAGGGTATTCTGGCCAACTACAGCGACATTGACGCCCTGCTGTCCGAGGAGGGCTTCGCCACCGTGCCTCAGACAGTCGCCTGGATCGCATCGCCGCCGGTGCTGTTCCTGTTCATCACTCTGGTCCGTCGCCGCCACACACGGCTCAAGTTCGACGTCGCCTACGCCAGCCGGCGCACCGCCAAAACCACCGCGCTGCGCGCCCTGCAACGAGCCGCGACCGCCGGGGAGCGTCCCGATAATCTCCGGGAAGAGGCGGCCTGCGTTCTGGCCGCCGTCACGCAGTTTGTAGCCGACCGTTGCGGCTCGCCGGAGATGAGCCTGACACGAGCGGAAGCGGTGCAGCGCCTGCGGCAGGGCGGGGTCTCCCAAGAGAGAGTGCGCTCGATTGACGCGCTGCTGGACGAATGCGAAAGCCTCCAGTATGCCGGTTCCGGTTCACAGCGTGCGGATGCCCTGTCGGCACGCGCGCGGCACTGCATAAACGAGTTGCAAAAGGAGCGCTTCTAGTGCCTCGCCGCCCCACAACTCTTAGAGGGTGTTTGAAAAGCGGTCCCAGGAACCGAGCCGCGACCGTGAGGGAGCGGTCCTCCATCCCGAAACCAGACCGCTTCCTTACGGGCGCGGCTCGGATAAGCCTTCCTATACACCCTCTTAGGGTCCGCTGTGCGGACCAAGGCTCCCCGCGCCGAAGCGTACTTCAGCGGCGGCCCTTGTTCGTGCCGCCCGGGGGCGCGGTGTGCATCCTCGCGATTCTCGCAGCACTCGTCCTGACGACGGGCCGCGCCGTTGCTCAGGCACCCGAATCGCTTGGCCGACATCAGCGCGCGGCGGTTCTCGACAAGGCTTTGGGCGATTTTGACGAGGGTCTGGCACTGCTCGAATCCGAGCCGGATCAAGCGGCCCAACGGCTCCGCGCCGCCGCGGAAGGGTTTGAGGCGGTCATCCGTAGCGGCGTGAACAACGGTCGGCTGTTCTACAACCTCGGCAACACCTACTTGCAGCTCGACCGCCTTGGGCCTGCGATCGCCAACTACCGTCGGGCGGAGAGGCTGATTCCCGGCGACGAACAACTGAAAACCAACCTCGCGTGTGCCCGCGGCCTCTGCCGCAACCAGATTGCGCTCCAGGGAAGCAAGACGCTCGTGCAGACGCTTTTCTTCTGGCACTACCGCGTCCCTTTGCCGACCCGCTTTTTCTGTGCGTTGGTCCTGTATGTCTTGTTTTGGCTGGTGTTGATCGTTCGTCCGTTCCTGCCTCAGTTGGGCTTGCGGCTGCTCGTCGTGGTGCTGGCTGTCGGATGGCTCACGTTCGGCCTGTCGGCGGCGGTGGAGTGGCGCTTCCAATCGCGGACCGTCGCGGGCGTGATCACCGCGGACGAAGTGGACGTGCTCAAGGGCAACAGCGCCCACTACGAAGCCCAATTCCGGCAGTTACTCTATGAAGGCGTCGAGTTCACCGTAATCGAGCACCGTGACGACTGGCTCCGCATCGAGCTGCCCGACGGAAACACCGGCTGGATTCGCACGAACCAAGCCGAACTGATCTGACCCGCGCTTCATCCCACAGCCGGCCCTACCGATCCTACGGCGGGTTCACTTTGCAGGCATTGTAAATCGCACTGGCCGGTCCCCAGCCCAGGCGCTCGCTTGTCTGGCCCAGGCGGCGGAGTTCGTCCTCGCTGAGTGGGATCACCTTGCCCAGCAGGCGGGCCATCAGGGTGACGTGGGCGGCGTGCTCGATTTTCTCGAGCTTGAAGTACGCATCGCGCAGACACTTGCCCACGGTGACCGTACCGTGGCGCTGGAGGATCAAGCCGTCGTGGTCGCGGATGAGTTCGCTGATGACTTGCGCGCCTTCTTCGCAGGACGGTGTGCCGTAGGCGGTCGTCGGTATCGTGCCAAAACCAACCACCACTTCGGGGATCACACACTGTTCGAGCGATTCACCGGCAAAGCTGAAGGCGTTGGCTGTCGGGGGATGGGCGTGGACTATGGCTTGAATATCCGGGCGAAGGCCGTACGCCGCGAGGTGCAGCGGCAGCTCCGAGGTCGGCTTGTGCGGACCGGTGAGATGCCGACCGGTCATGTCCACCGCCACAAGGTCCGTTGGTTGCATCTCGCCCAGGCAGAACCCGCTGGGGCTGATCAGCACGCGATCTCCGGTGAGACGCTGACTCAGGTTGCCGTCGGTGGCGGCGACGAAGCCCTTGTCATAGACCCGCTTGCCGATTGCGACCATCTGCCTGCGAATGTGCCACTCGTTGTCCATAATCGCTCAAATGGAAAAGACCCTACTCTGTGTAGCGGCCGGCGTCCCCGCCGGCCGTTCGAGCACAGAACGTCACTCCCCCACGACCGGCGAAACGCCGACCACTACGAAGGCGTATCACCGCAAGCGGTGTCTACCGTAATCTCGTCCACGATTCCGATGATAACCGAGCGCACCGGAGCGGTCGGATCATCGATGACCTGCCGGGCGGAGTTCCCTTCGTCGAGGACCAGCACGGTCTGCCCGACGGTCGCGTCCACTGCGTCAAAAGCCACCAAGTAGTTGCCCAGGTCGTTGCCCTCCGGGTCGATGCGATCAACCATCAACGCCCGACGACTGCTCCACACCGGGTGCCGGATCGTCGTAACGACCTCACCTGTGACACGTCCGAGGATCATGCGTCCTTCCACCCCTCACGACTGACCTGATCGACGATGCCGACGATCGCGTGGTCCACCGGAACGAACGTCGGCTCGAGCAACAGGGCGGCCTCGCGCCCGCCTTCATAGGCGACCAGCTCGCCCGGACCGGCCATCTTGGTAGCGTCCGCCGCCACGACGGGCTTGCCTTTCTCCGTGCCGGTGCGGTCGAGCGGCTGCACGATGAGCATCGGCACGCCCTCCAGCCCCGCGTAGCAGACGCAAGGGACAACGGTTCCGACGACACGCCCGAGCAACATGAACGATTGACCTCCAGCAAACGGACTCCGCAAGACTCTGTGGGACGGGCTTCCCAGCCTGCCAACTGACCGGCTGGAAAGCCGGTCCCACACACACATGTTCCCATCTCCTCGTTTGGTCCCACGTTCTGTCAGAGGCTCGGGTTCCTCGGCGCGTCGCGGAATCGCGTCGAATGGTTAAGGGTCTTCCGCAGTTCCTCGTCCACCACCGGGATGATCGTGTGCCGCGCGGTGAGTCCCGAACGGGTAACGCCGGCAAGCCCCGCCGCCACCGCCGCCTGCACGTCATGAACGGTCCCGGTCAGGTGCGTCAACCCCCTGCCGCCCAGGCCATCGCCCAAACGGATCTCCACGATGTCGACGCGGGCGGCTTTTACGGCTCTGTCCGCCACCCCCACCGTGGAGGCGAGCCCGGTGACCTCGATCACGCCGAGCGCGTCACCGTCCGCGGGTTGCCGCTTCCCACCAACGGCGTCGTAGACCTGGGCGTGCACATCGGGCAAAAGAACCTCATCGGTCAGCGCCTCCGCCCCGATCCGCAATCCCTCGACGTAGGATTCGTCCACGGCGGCCATTGCCCCGCCGATCAGCACCATGTACTTGCCCCGGTGAACCGTGCCGGCGCGGAACGTGTCGAGCGGGGCCTTCTTGAGCATCGCGTCCGCGACGAGCGTACCGACGGCGATGCTGTCGAACTCCAGTATCGCAATGGCCGGCGGTTCGCTCATACGATCCTAAAGTGGTCTACCAGCACGCAACGGCGTTCGCGGGAAAACGCCCGCGGACCGGTCAGCCCCTCGCCCGTCGGGCTGGCGATGGAAAACGAGGCGTAGCCCTCGCCGCCTTCGCCCAGGCCCGCAAAGCACGGGCCGTTCTTGACGAAAATGCTGCAATTGATCACCCGGGCCATGCGGCTGAGCTTGTCGATGTTGCGCGAGTACATGGCCGCGGTGTGTCTACACCCGCCCTCGGCGGCGACGGCCAGATCGATCGCTTCGTCGACGTTGGAAACCCGCACCACGGGGAAGACGGGCATGAGCTGCTCGGTCCAGACCAGCGGATGGTTGGCGTCCACGTCGATGACCACCAGACGAACTTCGTCACCCACCGTAACGCCGATCTTGCTCAGAATCACCGAGGCGCTCTTGCCGATCAGCTCCCGCTTCACCACCCCAGGCGTCCGCGGACCGCGCGTTTCCTCGAAGATTGCCTCGTCGATATCCGCCACCTGCGCGCGGTTCAGGACGAAGGCACCGTTTTGCCCCATTGCCCGCAGCATGTCGTCGGCCACCGAAGCCACGACGAAAGCTTCCTTCTCGTCAGTGCAAATGACGTTGTTGTCGAAGGATGCTCCACGCACGATCTCCCGCCCGGCCAGGGCGATGTCGGCCGTCTCATCGACCACAACCGGGGGGTTGCCCGGTCCGGCGCAGATGGCCCGCTTTCCGCTCTGCATGGCCACCTCCACAACGCCCGGCCCGCCGGTGACCACCAGCAGATGGATGCCGGGGTGCTTCATCAGTGCCTGAGCGGTCTCGATGGTGGGGTTGGCCAGCGTGGTGATCAGGTTGGGCGGTCCGCCCGCGCGCATGACGGCCTCGTTCAACAGTGCCACGGTGTGGGTGGAGACCTGCTTCGCCGCCGGGTGTACGTTGAAGACGACGGCATTGCCCGCGGCGATCATGCCGATCGTGTTGCAGATGATGGTCGCGGTCGGGTTGGTGCACGGGGTGATCGACCCGATCACGCCGAACGGCGCCCGCTCCATGAGGGTCAGCCCGCGATCGCCGCTGCCGGCTTGGGGAACCAGGTCTTCGGTCCCCGGCGTCTTCGTTGCCACCAGACGGTTCTTGACGATCTTGTCCTCGACGCGGCCTAGCCCGGTCTCTTCGCATGCCTCGCGGGCCAGAGACTCGGCATTGGCCAACACCGACTCGCGGATGTTGGCGATGATCTTGTCGCGCAACGCCAGGGGCATGCCATTGAGTTCGCCAAAGGCCCGCGCGGTCGCGTTCACGGCCGAGTCGAGTTCGGCGAACACGCCGGGCATACCGACCGGTTGGGCTGCGGCAACCGGGGAGGGGCGTTCCTGTTCGCCGCGCCGGTATTCGGGGCTCGCCGATGCACCGTCCATGGGCGCACCTACATTCAACGGCTTGCCCTCCGCCACGTACTGCATGACGCGCCGGGCGATTTGATCGACTTGTTCGTCGCTTAGCGTGGACACCTGACGACTCCACTAACAGTACTGCGCAAGGTTGCCCCGTGGTGTCTGGGAGAACATGTGGGACCGGCTTTCCAGCCGGTCAGGAGGCCCCTTATCCGAAGAGACCGACTGGAAAGTCGGTCCCACAAGCGGATCTGGCTGACTTTGCGCTGTACTGCTAAGTAGCTGTTGCGATCCGTATTTCCGCGCTTTGCTCAGGCATGTCGCACTCATGGTTGCGCGCCCTTGCGGTACTTCACCTCGCCGTGTGTCTCCCATTGGTCCACGATGGCCATGATCACCGCGTCGCAGGGCCGCTTGTCGGTGACCGCCGTCTGCCGCGCGGAACTCCCCGCGGCGTAGAGTACCACCTCGCCGGTGCCCGCCCCGACCGCGTCGACGGCCACAACGTGGGCACCGGTCGGCTGACCCTCCAGGTCGACCGGTTGCAGAAGCATGAAGCGCAAGCCGTCCATGCTCGGTTCCTTCTGCGACGAGACCACGGTGCCGACGACCTGAGCCAGTAACATTACACTACTCCGAAAGTCCATGACCCCACGGGCCACGACCGCAAGGAAGCGTTCCCCAACACCAACCACTGAAAGCGGATAGCCGACAGCGAATAGCTGACAGCTGACAGCTGACAGCTGACAGCTACCCCTACTTCTCAGTAGCGGCCTGCTCCGTCCGACCCAGCGGAAGCACTGTATCGACGTTGGTGTGCGGTCGAGCGATGACGTGGACCGTCACGATTTCCCCGACCCGCGAAGCGGCGGCCTGTCCGGCATCGCAGGCCGCTTTGACCGCCGCCACGTCGCCCCGAATGATCGCCGTCGTATACCCGCCGCCGATCTTCTCGTACGAAACCAACTCGACCTTGGCCGCCTTGACCATGGCGTCACTGGCCTCGACCATAGCGGCGAAGCCGCGCGTCTCAATCATTCCCAAAGCATCTGCCATGTTCCAGAACCCTCTGTTCGCGTTTTCTTACCTCGTTCGGGTATCAAACTGTTCCGCCTGTGTCCACACCAAATGAACCAACTCAGTCGCTATCACATAATTCACCCACAATCTCCGGCAGCAACTGCAAAAGCAGGCGGCCTTCGTAATCGCGATTCAGGTTGATGGACGTACAGCGATCCATCGCCGGGCAACGAACGATGCGCTGCGGACCCTCCCAGGGGTACTCACAGTTCTGTTGTTTCCGCCCGGCATCCTTGACTGCTGGGGCCAGAAGTTCGATTTCGCGGGACAGTGCTTTCATCCGTCTCATCATGGCATGGGGAAGAGGTTTGCGTTTCCATCGCCGGTAGTATTCACCGACAATCCGTGGAAGATGTTTCGCGACCACTGCGTGGCGTGTAAAAACATACTTGGGGACATCGGCTTGTGTGAACAAGTGTGCTTTGACAAGCTTCTCACACGCCATTTGGAGGTAGTGGAACTGCTGGCATTCTTCGACTTCCGGGCGCAGGCAGAGCACATCTCGCACCGTGAGGTCCGCCTTCGCTTGAATCGCGAACGCGCGCCGCCAGTCTTTGGCATCGGCCATCCTAATTCCCCTGCCCGCCGGCGAGGGCGGCGTATTCTTCACCGCGCCGCCAGTCGTTTGGAAGCTGAAGTTGACCGTCCTCTAGCTGTTCGAACTCACCTTTGGTCAACTCAATGACCACAGACGGGTAGAGTATACCGTCCGATGCGTCGGGGCCGAAACGCACCGGTTGGATACCATTGGGGATAGTATGCTCATTAATCTCCAGCAGTTTGATCGGTTCGTCCGCACAACCTTCGACCGCATCGTCCCTCGCCAACAATCGGAAGATCCTGGTTATGCCCGGATCGCTCTGGAAGTGGGCAGATGCAAGCGTCTGGGCCACCTGGTCCTTGGAGTATGTGCTCTGATCTGCTGAGGCCATTTCGAGTTCTCCTCTACAACGATAGATCCTCGCGTCGAGACCCGTCAAAATCACTCGTCACAGCGACCGGACACGCCTTCGACCGCGGCGACGGCGGCTTGATAGCCAACGTCGATGTCTCGTTCCTCGCCGCCCAGATACATGCGCCCGAAGCTGCCGAAGGAGCGCACCTCCAGGATGTTGATCTCCGCCGCCTTCTCCGCTTCATTGGCCGCCAGGGCGGTGTACGCCGCCGGCTCGCATTCCATAATGTACAACGTCTCGTGCGGGAGAATCATGTTCCCGTGGCGCATGCGGTTGATCAGTTGCGTCTGGTAGTCGTCGACGCGGCGAATGACCTGGCTGGACACCACGGTCGGTTTTCTGCGGTCCTTTTCCTCGAGCTCCAAAGCCTCCAGTATCGCCCGCCCGGCGGCGCGGATGTCGGCCTGGGAATCCGAGTGAATCTCCAACATCCCATACAACCGCTCGACAATCTGCATGCCCGGCGTGACCCGCGTGGATTTGAGTGCGATGTCGGTAATCCGGTTGATCTCGATCCCCGGCGAAATCTCCACGAAAAGCGATGCCTGGCCCGCGACCGGCAAGAAGCCCTGGGAGATGGTCGCCTGAAAGGAGGCGAACTGCGGCTGAAGACTGTCGAGGAAAACATACGCTCTCAAATCGATCTTCATCGTTGGTTTCCTCAAATCGGCTGTCCGCTTTCAGCTTTCAGCCAAAGGTCGTCATTCGGTAATCGTCAATCCCCTCGACTCCTGGAGGATCTTCACTCCGGCGCTGGCGCCCAACCGCGTCGCCCCGGCTTGGATCATCTCTTGGGCGTCCTGGAAACTACGAATGCCACCGGCGGCCTTGACACCAATCGTCGTGCCGCAGACCGCCTGGGCCATCAATGCCACGTCGTGGGCGGTCGCTCCGCCGGGCCCGAACCCGGTGGAGGTTTTGACGAAGTCGGCCCGGGCTCGCTTGGCCAACCGGCAGGCGCAGACCTTCTCATCGTCGGTCAACAGGGCCGCTTCGATAATGACCTTGCAGAGGCTCCGCCCGTCCATGCACGCCTCGGTGACCGCGCGAATGTCGCGGTACACCAATTCGTCGTCCCCACTCTTGAGCGCCCCGACGTTGATGACCATGTCGATCTCCCGGGCGCCCTCGCGAACCGCCCGGCGGGCTTCCAGGGCCTTGATCTCCGGCACGTGGGCGCCCAGCGGAAACCCAACCACCGAACAGACCTTCACACTCGTGCCGGCCAGACGTTTGGAGGCCAGCGCCACCCAATTCGGATTGACGCACACGCTGGCAAACCCGTGCTCGGCAGCCTCGGCACAGAGGTGCTCAATCTCCGCGGCGGTGGCGTCGGGTTTGAGCAGCGTATGATCGATGTACTTGGCCAACTCGCTGGGAATGGTCCCGGCGCCGGGTTGATGCACGATCCGGTCGGCGCCCATGCCCACGAACTGCCGCACCAACTCCGGGTTGGTCTCGGCGCAGACTTTGCAAAGGGCGCAAGCGGCGTTCGTGCACGCATCTGAGGTGGTACCGCTCGCTAGTGGCGAAACACCGCTCATCTCCGCGATGCGCTGGACGATGCGCTCGACATCTTGGTTGCTGAACCGATCCAAGTTTCGCTCCTCACCGCGGGCACTCGAGCGCTGTGCCAACGCCGTGCTCGCGGGCGGCGTCGAGGGCAGCGGCTCGATCAGCGCCACCCGGCGCAGATGTCGCTCCGCCGTGCATTCCGACTCGAGCCAGACATCCACGATCTGCAGGGCCAAGCTCGGGCCGATCAGGCCCGCACCCAGCGTCAGGACGTTGGCGTCGTTGTGTTCGCGGCTGTTCCGCGCCGACGAGACATCATAACACAAAGCGGCCCGCACACCCGGCTGCTTGTTGGCCACCATGGCGGACCCGATCCCCGCACCATCCACGATGATCCCGCGGGCCACCTTGCCGGCGGAAACCAACTCCGCGACGGCCCGGGCGAACACGGGGTAATCGACGGGCTCTTGACAGCCGGTTCCGCAGTCCTCGACGGCGAATCCGCGCTGCAGCACGTGCGACTTGATTCGCTCCTTGAGATCGAAGCCGCCGTGGTCCGCCCCAACGGCGATGCGTCGTATCGGGCTGTTGCCGGTCATGGTCTTCGCACCTGTCGGGGCATTACAATCCGCCAGCCTATTGAACGCGCGCGAGTCCACCGTGTCAAGGGAGAGCCGCCACGGCGAGCGGCGCGCGGGGCCGTTCACAGGGAGCGTGTTTCTGGTACAGTATTCGCCATGTTGCTTGACGGGGTACACCACCGATGCGCCGGTTGACGGATTTGCACTGTCGGCGGCGAGAAACGGCTTGCCGCCTGCGCATGTCCGGGTGGCGCGCCTGCCTTCTGACGATCTGTCTGGCGGCGGTCGGCTGTAGTGCCAAGCCTAAGACACCGATCGTGATCTTCCTCGATGGTGCGGGCCACTTCGGCTATGCCGGCAATGTCAAGCAGGGCTTGCGCCAAGGCGGATATGCAGGAAGGTTCGAGTCCTTTGTGTGGACCTCGCTGCTTGGCCCGGGTGTCGATCACCTGCTGGCTGCCCGCGTCGGCGGTCACGCCGCCGGGCTCGCGCGGAAGATCAATCGCATTCGCGCGTCGGACAGCGCCGATCCCATCCACTTGATCGGTTTGAGTTCGGGGACCGCGGTGCTGATGGCTGCCCTGGAGCGACTCGAGAACGGCGTCATGGTGGACAACGTGGTCCTGCTGTCGTCGTCGATTTCCGCGCGGCGCGATCTGAGCCGCATGCTGCGCCGCGTGCGCGGACACGTCTACGTTACCACCAGCCTGCACGACGGCATGCTGGCGATGCTGGCGGTCAACGCCGACGGTGGCGGCGGCCCACCCGCCGGCAGAGTCGGGGCGCTGCAGCCGCGTACCCTGGCCCGCTCCGACCGCGACCTCTATCGTAAGGTGGTCAACTTGCCCTGGCGACCGGCCTATGCCGGATACGGATGGAACGGCGGGCACGTCCGTGTCACTTCGCCGAGGTTTATCGAGGCCGTCATCCTCCCGCGCCTGCGCAGCAACGACCTCTTTCCTTTGGACCGCCCGGTACACCGTGAACCGTACGTGTCCGACGTCCCACACCCCCGCACCAGGCTGTCGATTTACGGTGTAGCGTCGCCCCTTGTGGGCGGCGCACCTGCGTTTCTCGTCACCCACAAGGGGCGACGCTACATTGGGGATGACCATGGACGAGTAAATCGACAGCCTGGCACGGTCGCGGGTTGGTAACGCGCCAGCACACGGCGGCAGCGTTTTCGATCCGATGGTCTCGTAGCGGTTTGGGGGTCGCAGGCCGGGGTCACAGACGGACCGGTTGCGGCATACCCGGCCCATTGCTGTGCCGGGGTGGATTCCCCTCCCAGACGCCGGCAATGCGCGTCTTGCAGGCCGGGCAGCAGTCGCCCGCCATCACGTTTTCCTCGACGTAGAAGCCGGTTCGCCGAATGAGGGTCGTGTTGCACTGTGGACACATCGTGTTTTCGTGGTGCTTCAGCGCACCGGGGGCATTACCCGTATACACGTGCCGCAGACCGGCGTCACGCCCGACTTGGTACGCCTGGGCCAGCGTCGCCGCCGGCGTGCGCTGAACGTCACCCATCTTGTAGTCCGGATGAAAGGCCGTCACGTGCCACGGAATGTCCTGCGAAACGCCGACGATGAACTCCGCGATCCGCCTCATCTCCTCGCCGGTGTCGTTGAAGCCGGGGACCATCAGAGTGACCACCTCGACCCAGAACCCCATCTGGTGGGCGAGCCGGATGGTGTGCAACACCGTGTCCAATTCCCCCCCGAGCCGGCGATACTGCTTGTCGCTGAACGTCTTGAGGTCGATTTTGTACAGATCGACGTAGGGCCGGATGAACTCCAGCGCCTCGGGCGTGGCGCTACCGTTGCTGACGAACCCGCAGACAAGGCCGCGCTGCCGCGCCGGTTTGAAGATCTCAACCGCCCAATCGCAGGTGATCAGGGGTTCATTGTAGGTGCTGACCACGACCGGGGCACCGCGCTCTACGGCGGTGTCCACCAGTTGCTCCGGGGTGGCGAAGTGCGGGCGGGTAACGGCACGGTCGTCGTGCAGGGACTGGCTGGTGACCCAATTCTGGCAGTACGGGCAGTGGAAACTGCAGCCCAACATCCCAAACGAGAGGGCATTCTGTCCGGGGAAGGCGTGGAAGAACGGTTTCTTCTCGATGGGGTCCACCTGGACCGCGGACACGTACCCGGCCGGAGCACGCAGAACACCGTTCTCATTGAATCGCACGCGGCAGACTCCGGTCCGCCCCGGACGGACCTTGCAGCGGTGCCCGCAGGCCAAACACCGCAGGGTTTCGTCATCGCCGGCATGTACCAACTCCGGCGCCGACGGCATGGTGTGTTCGGCAAGCAGGGAACTGAGCTTCATCATCCGGCTCATGGCTGAACCTCCCGGGCATCGCAGCCGTACTATACACCCTAAGGATGCCCGGCGTCGAGTTTGCTTTGCCGCCGGTGCTGGTGCATAATCTTCCGCATCAATCGGTATCGACCGGTGGAGAGAATCGCCGCATGGGCCAACACAACGATCAGCCATCTGGACACAGTTCGCCGACCAGGCGGGCATCGCTACATCAGGAACTGGTGCATCACCTGCCCTTCTCCGTATCCGCGGTGGCCATCGGGCTTACGCTCGCCGGGGTGATTTGCTTCCTGACACCGCTTGAAGTGGGCCGACCGGCGGCGGATGCGCCCGTCGAGCACGCCCACACCGAGCACGCCCACACCGAGCACGTCAGCGGCGAGCACTCCGATTCCTGCGGGCACGATCACGGCGGGCATGACAACCCGTTTATGGACCTGTTTCACCTGTTCCATCCCGTGCACATGTTGTTCTCGGCCGCGGCGACGACGGCCATGTTCTGGCGCTACGAGCGCCGGATTCTCAAAGCCGTGATCGTCGGCCTGATCGGCGCCATCGGCGTTTGCGGTTTGAGCGATATCGTGATGCCGCACATCTCGCTGAGCATGCTCGGCAAATCGGTACCGTGGCACATCTGCGTGCTCGAGCATCCTCAAATGGTTTTGTCATTTGCCGCCGTCGGTGTGCTCGTGGGGTTGGCCGCCTCGGCGGGCGTGGCGCGCAGCACGTTTTTTTCGCACTCGCTGCACGTCTTCTCGTCGACCATGGCGAGCATTTTCTACCTCATCGGACCGTTCGGGCGCCTCGGCTGGATCGACTCGGTGGGCGTGGTCTTTCTCTTCGTCATCGTTGCGGTGATGGTGCCGTGTTGCCTCAGTGACATCGTGTTTCCGATGCTCCTGGCCAAACGGGCCAGAGAACGGCACGGACAGGACGAACACGCCTGCCACGGTTGAACACACCCGCCGCGTCGGATGTCGTGGGCCGTTGTCTGTATTTGTCAAACACCTTCAATTCCCGGTACCGAACGACGAAATAAGAACTACAATACACGCGGGTCGGTCGGTGTGACTGATCCGTCGGAGACCGGGCTCCGTCGGCGAATCGGCGGTGTTTGGAACCGAAGGAAACCAGGAAGGCTGCTGTTGGAGGTAGTGCCATGAAAACGACATGCAAATGGCTGGTGATTGCGGCGATCGTCCCCCTGTTGACGGTTCCGTCGGCGTTGGGTCAGTGGAAGGGCTCCACGGAGCAATCCAAGTCCGAGATTGCGGTGTTCAAGCTCAGCGGTCCGGTCACCGAACGACCGGTTGACGACACGTTTTCCTTCGGGATGGACAAGTCGGTTTCGCTGAGGGATTTGGTGGCGCGGATGAAAGAGGCCCGCGACGCCGATGAAGTCAAGGCCGTCGTCATCATGATGGAGAGCGCCTCGATCGGGTTGGCCCAAATCGAGGAGCTGCGGCAGGTGATGTCGCAAATCAGGGCGGCGGACAAGGGCATCTACGTTCACGCCGACGGCCTCTCGCTGGGGTCTTACGCCCTCTTCGCCGGGGCTTCACAGATCAGCATCGTTCCCACCGGCGACATCTGGACCATCGGATTCCACGCCGAGTCGCCGTACATTCGCGGGCTACTGGACAAGATCGGGGTCACGCCCGACTTTGTGACCTGCGGAGCGTACAAGAGCGCTGCGGAAATCCTCATGCGCAAAGGCCCCAGCCCCCAGGCCGAGGAGATGATGAACTGGCTGCTGGACGGCCTCTTCGACACCGTGGTGGACCTAATCGCCCAAGGCCGCGATGTTCCGTCGGACAAGGTGCGCCAGTGGATCGACGACGCACCCTATACGGCGGAGAAGGCCATCCGCTTGGGACTCATCGATTCGGTGGAGCATCGTCAGGATTTCGCAGCCGCGTTGCAGAAGCGATTCGGCGATGACGTCAAGTTCGTCAGGAACTACGGCAAAAAGAAGGGGCCGAGTGTCGACTTCTCCTCGCCCTTCGCCCTCTTCAGCCTATTCAGCGAATTGCTCGGCGGCAAAACCAAAACGGACAAGAACGCCGTCGGAATCGTCTACGTCGACGGCGCAATCTCGCTGGGAAGCGAAGAGCCCAACCCCTTCGGCGGTAGCGGCGGAGCCAAAAGCACCTCCATCCGCAAGGCCCTCGACGAGGCGGCCGAGGACGACAACATCAAAGCCGTCGTACTCCGCGTCAATTCACCCGGCGGATCGGCAACGGCCAGCGAGATCATTCTCGACGCCACCAGGCGGGTCAAGGCCGAGAAGCCCCTGGTCGTCTCCATGGGTAACATAGCCGGCAGCGGCGGCTACTACGTCGCCTGCGCTGCCGACACCATCTTCGCGGATTCCTCCACCATCACCGGGTCCATCGGCGTGGTCGGCGGCAAGCTGGTCACCACCGAAATGTGGAACAAGATCGGCATCACGTTCAAGGAGTACGAACGTGGGGCCAGCGCGGCGATCATGAGTTCGGCGCGAGTCTTCTCCGAGGAGGAGCGGGCCAGCATACAAGGCTGGATGGACGAGATTTACGAGGTCTTCAAGGGGCACGTCAAGGCCATTCGCGGCGACCGGATCGTCAAAGACCTCGACGATCTCGCCGGCGGGCGCGTGTACACCGGGCAGCAGGCCCTTGAACTGGGGCTGGTGGACAAGATCGGGACGCTCGACGACGCGATTAAGTACGCCGCGGCGCAGGCCAAGCTGGGCGACTACGACATCCGCGTGGTTCCCGAAACGAAAAACTTCATGGAAATCCTCATGGAGGAGTTCAGCGGTGATGAAGACGACCGTTCTCTGTCCCTGCGACTGGACATCCCGAAGTGGGGTTCAGCCTCGCCGTTGCTCGAAGCCGCCCTGCCGCTCATCCGGCACCTCGATCCGAAGCGGCTCGACGCGGTGATGACCGCCTTTGGGCGGCTGGAAATGCTCAATGACGAGGGAGCCGCGCTGATGATGCCCGAAATCGTCGTGTACCACTAGAGGCTATCCCAGAACTTTTGTGGGACCGGCTTTCCAGCCGGTCAAGACAGACTAGAAAACCTGTCCCACAGTTTCGGGCCAGTTGGGCGACCTGGACCGTAAGAGCGCCGAGCCCATCGCGGACGCACCATCTGATGGTGGCGTTCATCCTGTTTCCTCACACGATCGGGGCCTGCGAGGACTTCGGGTCCAGCGCATCGCGCAGCCCGTCGCCAAGGAAGTTCAACGCCAGCAACGTCGCCACCAGTAGGACACATGGGAACGTAATGAGCCACCAGAAGCCGACAAACGTGTTGACCGCCTGAACGCCGTCGGCCGCCAAACGCCCCAGCGATGGGATCGGCGCCCGCACCCCGATGCCCAGGAAGCTCAAGAACGACTCTTGCAGGATGGCCTGCGGAACCACCAGCGTGGCGCAAACCACCACCGGGCCCACCAGGTTGGGCAGCAGGTGCCGCCACAGGATTCGCAACGTTCCCGCGCCGCCGGCCCGCGCCGCTTCCACGAACACCTGCTGCGCCAGCGAGAGAACCTGCCCGCGGACCACCCGCGCGGGCGTCAACCAACTCACCGCGCCGATGGCGGCGAACAGAATGACGACGTTGGCCAGTTCGGCGCGGTCTCCCAAGAGGCTTCGCAGCGGACCCTCCAACCCCACCTTGAGCAGAATAACCAGCAACACGTAGGGCAGGCCATAGAACATATCCACCACGCGCATCATCAGCGTGTCGGTCCTGCCGCCAGCCAAAGCCGCGACCGCACCCCAAAATGTGCCGAACACCACCGCGAAGCAAGCCGCCGCCAGTCCGATGCCCAGACTCACCAACCAGCCGAGCATGCAGCGGTAGAGCAGGCTCCTGCCCAACGCATCGTAGCCCATCCATCCGGCTACGTAATGGGCCGCCGGCTCGGCCCAGGTGAACCATCGCCCGAGGGGGTTCTGACGCAGTTGGCCGCTGAAGGCATCCGCGTCGGCTACGGGGGTGACGACGGGGGGGTGTCGTACGGCGTTTTCCAATCCCTGCATGTCGAACCAACTGAGCGCGAAAGGCATCGATGCCAGAATCAGGAGCAGGCACAAGGCCAAGAACCACGCGCTCGCCCGCGCCAGGCGATTGCGCCGAAAACGTGCCCACACACGCCGTCGCGCCGCGGGTGCCCCGTCTGCCGCGAGGGCGGGGGACGAATTTATGTCGCCGGAACGTGTCTCGGCGTCCATCACGTCGCCTCCGCGATTCGCGGGTCAATCAGTCCGTACACGACGTCCACCAGCAGGTTGAACGCCACCAGAATCACGGCAAAAACCAGGACCGTACTCAGCACCAAGCCACGGTCGAGGTTCAACGCCCCGTCGACGAAGTGCTGGCCCAGACCGGGCACGCCGAACACCTTCTCGACCACGAAGGACCCGGTCATGGCCTGGGCCGCCGCCGGGCCGAGGAAACTCAGCACCGGCAACAACGCCGGCTTGAACGCGTGCTTCCAGATAACCACGCGCCGCGCCAGTCCCTTGGCCAGCCCGGTGCGTACAAAGTCACCGGTGAGCACGTCCAACATGCCGATGCGCGTCAGACGGGCAACGTAGGCGATGAACGGCAGCGACAGCGTCAGGGCCGGCAGGGGCAAATGCGCGAGGCTGCCCCAGCCGCCGATCGGAAGCCAGTGGGCGAACACGGCAAACAGGATCAGCAGGGCCGATCCGGTCACGAACGTGGGTAGGCTGATCCCGATCATGACCAGCCCGACGGTGGTGACGTCGAACCAGCCGTTGCGGTTCACGGCGCTCAGTACGCCCACGGGCACGCCGACCAGCACTGCCAACAGGATGGCGACGAACCCGAGTGTCAGCGAGACCGGCAGGGCCGAGGCGATGATCTGCGTGCAGGTCCAGTCTCTGTATTGAAAAGATGGCCCGAAGTCGAGCCGCACCGCGCCGGCGAGGAACTCGAAGAAGTACTTGACGGGCTGATCGACGCTGTAGCGGGCTTCGAGAGCCTTGATCACCTCGGGGGGCATGTTGCGCTCGGGATTGGCGAACGGGTTCCCCGGCACCACCATGACCATGACGAACGTGAGCGTATAGACCGCCGCTACGGTAGCGAGCCCAAGAACCAATCTGCGCAGGACTCTCATCATCAGTCGACCGTCACGTACCGAAACGGAAACACCAGGCGCGCGTTCGGATACAGGCCCTTCACGTAGGGCTTGATGGCCATCAGGTTGGTGTGTTGGTACAGCGGGAGTAGCGGGCAGGCTTCGCGCACGAGGATCGTCTCCGCCCGAGCGAGCAGGGCCATGCGCTCGGTTGCGGAGGAGACCCTACCGGCCTGGTCCAGTAGATCGTCGTAGGCCCGGTTGACGTAACCGGTGTCGTTGTTGCCGTTGTCGCTACGGAAGATGTCCAGAAACGTCGTGGGGTCGTTGTAATCGCCGTACCAGCCGGCGCGGGCGACCATGTAGCGGCGGTTGACCTTGTCCTCGGCGAAGGTCTTGGGCTCCTTGCCGCGTAGTTCAACTCGGGCACCGAGCACGTCGCGCCACATCCGCACCAGCACCTGACAGGTCTTTTCATCCACACCGGCGGTATTGTACAGCAGGTCGATCGCCGGCAGCCCCCTGCCGTCCGGGTAACCCGCCTCCGCCAACAGGCGCCGGGCCTCGGCTGGATCAGCGGTAAGTGCCGGCGGTGATTCGTAGCCGGCAATGAGGCCGACCGGCACCAGGTGATCGGACACCGGCTCACCTCGGGCCAGCACCTTCTCGACCAGCAGCTTCTTGTCCACCGCCAGGCAGAACGCGCGGCGAACGCGGACATCGGTGAACGGGTTGGTACGGCCGAGCACCTCTTGGTCACGACAGTTGAAGATGTAGAAATGAGTCGCCAGCACGGCCGGGTTGTGAAAATCGGGGCGATCGCCGGCGGCAGACAGCTGGACCAGCCGGTGATCGTAGTGAACCTCCATGCCCGGTAGGAAATCCACGTCGCCTGCCTCATATGCCATCACCGCCGTGTTCGCGTCGCTGTAGACCAAGCGGTCGATCGTACGGCACGCGATACGGTCGTGGTCGCGGTAGTAGGGGTTCCGCTCCAGGCGCAGGCGGCGTTTGAACGACCACTCCGCCAACCGATATGGTCCATTCGTAATCAGACCGCGGCATGCGCTGCCCCCGGTCTCCGAAGCGAGCGAGTCGCGGGCTTTAGCCCGCACGGTCCTCGTACGAGCGGTGTTGCCCTTCGCTCCTGCCGCGTAGTCCGGCTTGGTCCACTGCGGGTCGTACACGACCAGCCCTTGCGCGGTGAGCGGCACATCCTCGAAGCGCTCCCGAAGCCGCTCAATGCTTTCGTGGATGGGCATGAAGGTGGGGAAGGCGCACAGATCGAGGAAGTACGGGCACGAACGTGCCAGCGTCACGCGCAGGGTCGAGTTGCTGACCGCACGGATACCGGTGCGGGCGAAGCGATTGTCGCACTCGAGCGCATGGGCGAGCAGGGACTGCCGGTGGTTGGCCGCGCGGTCGCCGCCGCCGGCGGACATGCGACTCAGGGACGTGAGCACGGATACCGCCTGGTTTCGCCAGTCGTAGTACTCGCCCAGGCCGGCGATGTTGTCGATCAGCAGGGCGGCGTAATCTCCAGCGGTCCCCGGCTCGACCGCCCGCCGCCAGCCGCGAACGAAGTCAGCGGCGGTGACCGGATCGCCGTTGGACCAGCGGGCGTCCGGGCGGATGGTGAACTCATACACCAACCCGTCCGGCGAGACCTTCGGGGGAAAGTAAGCCACACCTGCGATGGGCGTAGTGGTTTGTGGGTCGTACGCGGTCAGGCCTTCCCAGATGTTGACGGCGACGCGGAGGTCCTTGGTCCAGCTCATCTGGGCCGGGTCGAGCGTGTTGAGCCCCGAGGCCGCGGCATAAGTGAAGTCGGCACGCAAGGTGTCCGGCACAGCGATGACCACGACGACCACAATCGCCAAGGAAACAAGGCAGGCTGCCATCAACACGCGAAGCATGCGCACCAAGCCGGGTCTTTTGTGGAAACGCCAACGGCGCCGCCGCCGGGGCGAATCTCACAACACTCGTGCAGGGAAATCACCTCCGCTTGGATACGGTGGCGCCGATGGGATGTCAATCGGGGACCGGCGCGCCGACCGGCACGTTCCAGGGCGCGGTATTGAGCGTCCCCGGCGTTTGCGTGGTGCCGATCCACCTGTTCAGTTCCAAAGGAGCGTTGAGGTCCTGATTCTGGAGGTTTTTCATTGCTTCACGGACGTTCGGAACCGGCGCTGCGGGGGCGACCGCGCGAAGTAACAGAGCCTCGGCCGCATCGACGGTGAGTTCGATGAAATACTTCTCGTCGTCCGTCACGCCGTCGGCCAGATACCGGTTGACGTCCAGTCGCAGACAAGCTCCCAGAACAGCCACAAGGCGGTTCTTGTCCTGGATGTTGCTCAGTTCGCTCCGCAGGAAAGCGAACGCCGCCTGCTCCGCTCCGTCGCAAGCGGGCGCGCCCGCCTCGCGCATTCTCAGTTGGGCGGTGATGACGTCGAGAATCGCTTCCACCGCCGTCTTGAGGTTCACGCCGCGGTATTCCAAAGCCTGGTAGATGCGCGCGAGGACAATTCCGTTGGACTCTTGGACGCCGGCCTCGCGAAGCAGATCGATGATGCTTCTTGCCTGTGCGGTATCGCCCTGGACCGCGGGAATGAGGGTGGCGAAGGTCTTGGCGCACACGTAGCGGGCCGCCGGCTGTCCATCGGCCTTGAGCCCCGCTGAGAGCCCTTCGAGGACCGTCAAATCGCCTATGCCGGCAATGGCGCGGGCGATCGTCAGCCCAACCGTCACTTCCAGACCCCGGCCTTTGCCGAACTCGGCGGCGAATCGCTGATTCGTTCGTTCGATGAATCGGGTCTTGAAAGCCGCGGAGTTTTCCGGATGGTTGCATTGGGTTTGGTAGGCCCCGAGGAATTCGTCGTCGGCCTGCTTCATGCCCACGCTCAGGTCCTCCCGGAGCCTGGCGAGCCGATACGTGATCCAAGCGTCAATGGTCTGATTGCCCGGCGGAATGGAGGAGCGCGTGCGTAGCGCGTCAAGGGCCTGCTGCTCCGGCGCCTGCGCGGATACCGGCGAAGCGACGCCGAACGAAACTGCGGACAGAACAACGATCAGAATATTGCGTCTCTTCAACATTCGGTTCCTCCGAGTCAATCCGCAGGCACGTGGCACACGCAGAGGGCACCGGAATCCGGTCTCCAGGCACCACGCCGATTCTCACCAGAGGGTAATCAATCGCATTCGGACCTGTCAAGCTCCGGGCGGTCGGCGTCGAGGCCTGCGATACCGCTCGGCAAGAGGCCTGCGGGGGTGGATCGAACACGCCGCACGTGCAGATCGCGGGTTTCAGATGTGGACCGCCGGCGCCGGTTGGCGCGTGAGGTGCGGGGGATATAATGCCCGAGACGTTGCTCGACGTTGGGTCGGCATCAACGATGCGGCGGAGCTACTCTTTGGGATTGAAACATGACCACACCAGACCAGTCTGAGACATCCGGTCGATCCTTGCGGGATCGCGTTTCGAGTGTGATCCAGGAGATCAGACCGTTCATGCAGCAGGACGGCGGCGACATCGAATTAGTGGACGTGAGCGACGATGGAGAGGTACAGGTGCGTCTGCAGGGCGCGTGTGTGGGCTGTCCGATGTCGCAGATGACCATGAGCAACGGGGTTGAGCGCCGCCTGCGCGAGGCGATTCCTGAAGTCACGCAGGTGACCCTGGCCCCGCCTGCGCCGTAGGCGAGCGTCACAGGTCCGCCGCGGTACCGGCAACCCATCCGTAGTGTTTACCAGGAAAGGTTCAGCCGTGGATGCCGACGAGATCATACCGTTGACCGCCGAGTCGATCGCCGATCTAGTGCGCAATCATCGCGTCGCCGAGGCGCCGGAGTCCGAGTCCGGCAACCGCCGGGCGCCGCGCTGGCCCTTCCCAGGAGCCATGCAATTGTGGGTTGCTGACGAAAGTGGGACCGAAACGATCCTGTTCGGGACCTGTGATAACATCAGTACCGCCGGGCTTGCGGGGCGGATAGACGAGCCGCTGCCCGTCGGCGTAACAATCCCCATCGCCATCCACCTGCCGCAAGCAACGTACCACGGTCGGGCCACCGTGCGGCATTGCACGCAGAAGAAGAGAAGCCACTTCGTCGGCCTGGAGTTTGACTTTGCGTGATCCGGCGTGCGATCGGCTTTGCAGCCGGTCGGATGACGCGGGGACTCAACCCTTCAACTGCTTGACCAGTTCGCGCAAGAAGCCCTTGTAGACTGCGGCGGGGATGCGGCTCAACTCGGCGGGCGGCAACTCGTCCACCACCAGCCGTTGCACGTATATACCGGCCTGCTCGGCGTTGTCTTTGAGGAGTCGCCCCAGGGTTTCGGCGCGGACCATGTCCGAATTCGCCATTGCCGACAGGTAGTCGTTCACCAACGCGGGTACATCGACCTCAAAATCGCGCGGAAGCGCCATGGCACCGTCCCCGCCGATTGGCGCGTCGCCCGGCGATTCGGCGGCGTCGTATTTGCCGCCCTCTTCCCTGTCGAGGGCGGTGGCGAGTTGGCGGGCTTCGTCCTCGAGGCGGCGCTCGCGGGCCTCGTCGGCTTTGTCGATGGGCGCCAGCGGAATCTCTTCGATTTCCTCCGGTGGTGTGGGAATGTAGACGCTTTGTTTGCAGTAGGGGCACTTGCCGCGCTTGCCCCCGGTGGTGCCGCGGGCGCGGATCAACTTTCCACATTTGCTGCAGTGAAACTCCACACCCATCGCATAGCTCCGCACAGACGACCGAAACGGCCATGCCGCGCCGGGCGCGCAGGTTACGACGACGGACTGTCCCCAGAGCGCCGTGCTCGAAACAGCAATCTTATCGGGACCTCGGCGAAAGGCAAACGCTCGCGAAACCGGTTGAGCAGATAGCGCTGATAATCCTGAGTGATGGTCGACGGGTGGTTGACGAACAGCACGATTGTCGCCGGATGGGTGCCGATCTGGGTGGCGTAGTAGACCCGCGGGCGCCTCACACCGCGTTTGGGCGATGGGCCGCGCTCCTCGAGAATGCCCGCCAGCACCGCGTTCAACCGGCCCGTGCCCACGCGCATACCGGCCTGCTTGAACACCGACCAGGCCACGTCAATGGCGGCATCGACGTTGTGGCCCTCGGTGGCGGTGGTGAAGACCATCGGAGCATAGTCCAGCTCAGGAGCGACTTTGCTGAGGTACGCGCCGAAATCCTCGGTGGAAGCGTGCCCCTTGGCCAAGTCCCATTTGTTAATCACCACGATGCAGGGTTTGTGCTCGTCGCGGATCAGTCCGGCGAGTTTCCTGTCCACCTTGCTGACGGGCGCGGTGGCATCAATGAACAGCAGAACCACGCCGGCGCGCCGGATGGATCGCTCCGCCCGGGTGTAGCCGTAGAACTCGATGGCGTCGGCCATCTTCGCCTTCCGGCGCACGCCGGCAGTGTCGATCGCGACGAACGTGCGACCGGATTGCTCGAACGTGACGTCGACGGCGTCGCGCGTGGTGCCGGGGCGCTCGCTGACGATGACGCGCTCTTCCCCGGCGAGCGCGTTGACGAAGGTGCTCTTGCCTGTGTTGCGCTTGCCGACCAACGCCACCTTCATGATGGGTTGGTCAGGGGCCTGAGCAGCCAGACCCGTGAGGCGCTCGGCAATCACCGTGGCCAACGCGTGGCGCCCAAGCTTGTGAACGGCCGACATGGGCAAAGGCTCGCCGTAGCCCAAGCGGACGAACTCCGCCGCAGCCGGTTCCTGAATCGGCTCGTCCACCTTGTTGGCCACCAGCACCACATGGTCGGTGAGCGGTCGAAGCAAGCGGGCCACTTCCTTGTCCAGCGGCATGATGCCGTCTTTGGTGTCCACCACGAACAGAATCAACACGGCCTGATCCACGGCGATGAGAATCTGTCGCTCGATGTGCTCGGTCAGTTGGTCGGGGTCGTCAATGCCGTACCCGCCGGTGTCCACCAACTCGAAGTAGGACTCGTCATCGATGCCGATCACTTCGCTGACACGATCCCGGGTGACTCCCGCGGTGGGCTCGACGATGCTCACCATGCGATTGGCCAGGCAATTGAGCAGCGAACTCTTGCCCACGTTGGGGCGGCCCACAATGGCAACAACAGGCAATGCCATGAGTCCTCAGCCTTACCGATAAGTGTCCCCGCCGGCTACGACACCTTTGGTGTGCATTAGCAGTACGGCTCAGAGTCTTTCCGTCGCCCCCGTTGGGGGCTTGGGGCCCTCTAGAGGCTATCCCAGACCCCTTGTGGGACCGGCTTTCCAGCCGGTCAAGACAGGCTAGAAAGCCTGTCCCACAGTTTCGGGATAGGCTCTACTGTTTGCTGACCCAGGACTCGCTTCGCTTCGCCCTGGGCTTTATTCCGTCGCCGCTCCGCGGGTGCGCCACCCACAAGGGGTGACGCTACAGACTAAATCGACAAGCCCTGTACTGTTAGTGGGTCGGCTTCAGCCGACCGGGTTTTGCCACCAACTTCAGTTGGTAGGCTGCAGTGTCGTCTCCGCTCTTCACCGGGATGCCGACAGATTGGTCACCCGGATTCCGGACACTCAGGTTCAATCATCGATCTTGAGGCGAACGAATCTGCGCTTGCCGCGCTGGAGCACCTGCCCCGACTGAATGCGTGTGCTGCCCTGGGGGTCGGGCAAGATCTCGCCGTCCAGCCGGGCGCCCCGCTCTTTGATCAGCCGCCTTGCGTCGCTCTTGGAGCTCGCGAACCCACAGTGGACCAGGAGATCGGCAACGGGAACCTCCCCCTCGGCAAGCAACGCCTGCGGGATGGACACCTCGTCCATCTCGTCGGGCAGTCCGGTCTTGCCCGCCCCGTGGATGCGGAAGAACTCCGCCCTGGCGATCTCGCCGGCGCCGGTCCCGTGGTATTGCTCGACGACATTCTTGGCCAACTCGACCTTGGCGTCGCGCGGATGCGTCTTGGAGGCATTGAGCAATTCGGTCATCCGGGAGGCGGGCACATGGGTAAGCAGTTCGAAGTAGTTTCGCATGATCTCGTCGGGGATGCTCATCAGCTTGCCGAACATGTCCGTGGCGCTCTCGGCTACGCCCACGTAATTGCCCAGCGACTTGCTCATCTTCTCGTGCCCGTCGAGCCCCACCAGAATCGGCATAATGACGACGATCTGCGGCGGTTGGTTCGCGCTTCGCTGGAAATCCCGGCCCATCAAGTTGTTGAACGTCTGATCGGTGGCCCCCAACTCGACGTCGGACCGGATGACCACGCTGTCGCGCGCCTGCATCATGGGGTAAAACAACTCGTGCATGTAGATCTCGGTCCCCTCCGCCTGGCGCTTGGCGAAGGTATCGCGCTCGAGCATGCGGGCTACCGTGACCTGGCCGGACATCGCGAGCACTTCGGCGAAGTTCATCTTGGACAGCCACTCACTGTTGCGGCGGACCTCCAGCTTCTCGGGCGAGGTGTTGATGACCTTGCCCGCCTGGTCCAGGTAGGTTTGCGCGTTGGCCTGTACCTGCGCGTCGCTGAGCACGGGGCGGGTCTTCGACTTCCCCGTGGGGTCGCCGATCATGGCCGTGTAATCGCCGATGATCAGAATCGCCTTGTGCCCCAGCTCTTGAAACTCGCCCAGCTTGCGCAGCACCACTGTGTGTCCCAGCGTCAGGTCCGGTGCGGTGGGGTCCATGCCCAGCTTGACCCGCAGGGGGCGCCCGGTCTGGGCCGACTGCTTCAGCCGTGCCTCGAGCTCGTCGACGGCGTAAATGGCTTCACACCCGCGAGTCAAAACGGAAAGTTGTTCGTCGGTGCTCTTGGTCAACGCCGTTCTCCTCATCGATCACGATCAGGATGCTACCGGTCAATATCGGTACTCGCAAGGTCGAGGCGGTTGAGCGAGAGGGGCGTAGAGGGTCGCGGCCGGTAAACAAGTGGGCTACAATGCCGCGGTCATGCTTGCCCGCCTGCATAGCGTCGCCTTCTGCGGCATCGAAGCCGTCCCCATCGAGGTCGAAGTGGACGTCGCTCGACACGGGTTCGCCGGGACGGCTGTTGTCGGACTGCCGGACACCGCAGTCAAGGAGAGCATCGAGCGCGTGCGCAGCGCGATGCAGAACTCGGGCTACCAATTCCCACGCTACAAGACGGTGATCAACTTGGCCCCGGCCGATATCCGCAAGGAGGGACCGATCTTCGATCTGCCAACCGCCCTGGGGATCGTCTTTGCGGGCGGCGAGGTTGAGGCCGACCAGGTCGAGCATTATCTCGTCGTAGGCGAACTGGCATTGGACGGTCGCGTGCGCACGGTCAAGGGCGTGTTATCGGCGGCACTGCTGGCGAAAGAGCAAGGCTTTCGAGGCATCGTCGTACCGGCGGACAATGCCCCCGAAGCCGCCGTGGTGGACGGGCTCGACGTGATTCCGGTGACTTCGCTAACCCAGGCATTGGGTCTCCTATCCGGCCAGTTGCCCATCGAGCCGGTGAGCATCGACACCAACGCCGTGTTCGCCACCGCCTCGATATACGACTACGACTTCAGCGAGGTGCGCGGGCAGGAAACCGTCAAGCGGGCGATGACCATCGCAGCCGCCGGACGCCACAATACGCTCCTGGTCGGCCCGCCGGGGTCCGGCAAGACGATGCTGGCCAAGAGACTGCCGACCATTCTGCCGCCTTTGACGCTCGAGGAGTCGCTGGAGACGACGCGCATTCACTCTGTGGCCGGACAACTGCGCCCCGGTGCGGCGTTGCTCGCCACCCGCCCGGTGCGGACGCCGCATCACACCGCCAGCACGCCGGCACTGGTTGGTGGCGGGACGATCCCGCAGGCCGGTGAGGTGTCACTCGCTCATCACGGCGTGCTTTTCCTGGATGAGTTCCCCGAGTTCAGTCGCCCCACACTGGAAGCGTTGCGCCAGCCGATGGAGGACACCGAGGTCACCATCGCCCGTGCGCACACGACGGTGCGTTTCCCCGCGTCGTTCATGCTGGTCGCGGCGATGAATCCATGCCCGTGCGGATACTTCACCGACCCGCACAAACCCTGCAAGTGTACGGCCCCGCAGATCGACAAGTACCTCGCGCGCATCAGCGGACCGCTGGTCGACCGCATCGACATTCACATCGAGGTCCCCGCGGTCCCGTTCGGCGAACTGCGCAGCACCAAGGACGGCACCTCCTCGTCAACCCTACGCGCGCAGGTGCTCGCCGCCCGCGCACGCCAGCGCGAGCGCTTCGGCCACGACGGTCGCATGACCAACGGGCTGATGGCATCCAAGCTGATTCGCAAGTTCTGCAAGCTCGATGCCGCCGGCGAGATGATCCTGCGCCAGGCCATGACGGAGTTGGGCCTGTCCGCCCGCGCCCACGACAAGGTTCTGCGCATCAGCCGCACGATCGCCGACCTGGCCGGCGCCGACGACATCACCGCCGAACACGTCTCCGAAGCCATTCACTACCGGCGCCTGGATCGGCAGTTGTAAGTGGAGTTGGAGTGCGAAGAGCTTGCGATCAACCCGGATTCCGATTCAACTTGCCGGTTGGAAAGAGTGTTACTAGAATTGGGATGAGGAAAGGGCCGATAATCGGTGTGCATGCGGTTCTTCCGAGTGAGGCTGTTGTATGGATCGAGTGAATGTGAGCCTGGTGGTTTGGGCGATGCTGTTCGGTGTGTGCGCCGCGGCGATTGGGACTGAGCCGATCGCGACGACCGAGTTGACCGCGTCCAGCAACGGGGTTGAAGCGACTCTCGCCGAAACCGCGCCGTTGGTTCGCGGGGTGCTCGTCCCTATCCGTGGCGAGATCAGCGACGTGACCACCGAGAGCATCGAGCGCCGCGTCGATCAGGCGATCGATCAAGGCGCCGGCGTGGTCATCTTCGAGCTGCACACGCCGGGCGGCCAGGTGATCAGTGCGCTGGAGATATGCTCCTACATCAAGAACCTTACACAGGTCAAAACGGTGGCGTGGGTGAACCACGACGCCTACTCAGCCGGTTCCATGATCGCGGTAGCCTGTGACGAGATCGTCATGTCCCGAGCGTCCACGCTGGGCGACTGCGGCGTCATCATGGGCCTGCCCACCGGCCCCCAAGCGGTGCCCGAGGATCTCAAAGCCAAGGCGGAGAGCCCCGTGCTGGAGCAGTTTCGCGACTCGGCGCGGCTGCACGGTTATGACCGCCTGATGTGTGAGTCGCTGGTGCGTTCCGACATCGAGGTCTGGTGGCTGGAGAACATCGAGACCGGAGAGCGCGAGTTCGTGGATCGCGCCACCAAGCTGGAGCGCCTTGGCGACGACAAGGAACCGGATCGCGGAATCCTCGGGCTCAAGCTCCCGTCGCTCGGAAAAGACGCGCCGCAGTGGAAGCTGGTTGAAACCTATCGCGACCCGGTGTCCGACACCGACGTCAAGGTCGAGCAACCGGTCGTCAGCGATAGCGAGCTGCTCACCATGTCGCAGAGCCGGGCGCAGGCATTCGGCTTCTCCAAAGCCATCGTCAGCAACGAATCCGAGTTGCGGGAGCGATACAACCTGAGCAGCCCGATCCTGCGGTCTGATTTCACCTGGTCGGAGACCTTCGTCGGTTGGCTGACATCGATGCCGGTGCGTGGTTTTCTGTTGGTGCTGGTGTTTCTCGGGGCCTACGTGGAGTTCAATACGCCGGGCGTAGGCGTTCCGGGGCTGGTCGCTTTGATTTGCCTGGCCATTTTCCTGGGGGCTCCGTATCTGACGGGCCTGGCCAACGTGTGGGAGATCGTGTTCGTGCTGCTTGGGCTGGGCCTGTTGGCGATCGAGGTTTTCGTCATCCCCGGGTTCGGCGTGGCGGGCATCAGTGGGCTGGCGCTGATTCTGATCGGCTTGTTGGCGACGTTTATGCCGGAAGAGCCCGGCCGAACGTTCCCCATCTACTGGCCTCACTGGGACACGAGCCTCAACGCCCTCAAGACGGGCGTGATTACGTTGGCCTGCTCGATGACCCTGTCGATCGTGGGCATGATTCTGCTGAGCCGTTATCTTCCGCAAATGCCGTACGTCCGCCGTATCGTGCCGGAGAATCCCACGCCGTCGGAGGTGATGCCGGAGGATCCGTACCGCGGGTTGGCCCGTGTGGGCGATGTGGGCGTCTGTGAGAGCAAACTGCATCCGGCGGGCAAGGCCCGTTTCGGGTCCATACTGGTTGACGTGGTGAGCGAGGGCGAGTTCCTGGATGACGGTGTCGAGGTGGAAGTCGTCGAGCGCTACGGCAACCGGGTGGTCGTGCGCCGCGCCACAACATGACCGATTGACGATTGGCTGATAGCTGAGAGCTGATAGCTGAGAGCTGATAGCTGATAGCTTCCTCATGAGTGAAATCGCAATCATTACTGCGCTGTTCGCGGTCGCCGTGGTTTTGCTGCTGGCGGAGATTTTCATTCCTTCGCACGGCATCCTCACGGTCGCCGGGCTTGCCTTTCTCATTATCGCCGTGGTCAAGACGTTTCAAATCGGCACCAATGCCGGCGTGGTGGCCACCCTGGCGTGTGTCGTGTTTCTTCCGACCGCGGCCGTGATCGCGGTGAAGGTGTGGCCGCACACGCCCCTCGGGCGATTGATCTCGCCGGACAATCCCGTCTTGACCTCGCGCGACGTGGGCGTGGATGTGGAGACGATGGAATCGATGATCGGCTGCGTGGGGCGAAGCATCTCTCCGCTGCGTCCGTCGGGCATCTGCGACTTCGACGGTCGCCGGTTCCCCTGCGTAGCCGAGATGGGTATGATTGGCCCCGACGTGGAGGTCCAAGTCGTGGGCATCAAAGGCAGTAACCTGGCGGTGATCGCCAGGAAGGAGTCTGTCACAGTGTAGCGTCACCCCTCGCCGAGCACGTGCTTATGGGTGACGCAGTTCTTCACGACGCCGCCCACAAGAGGCGATGCTACTAACGTAACGGCCGGTGTCGCCGCCGGTCGACGGTCTGCCAGACGAAGGCCGCTACGATAGAAAGGTCAAGAGGATGCAAACGTGTTCCCTTCTCGCCGCCTCGTCGCTACTCGCGGTCTCCTTCGGATGGATCGTCGCGGGCATTGCGATTGTCATCGGCTTCATCATCGCTCTGGTGCTGCTGCAGTTCTTCGGCTTGTGGTTGCAGGCTTACATGAGCAAGGCCGGCGTGGGCATCGCCGATCTCATTGGGCAGCGGCTGCGCAAGGTCGATTCCCGCATCATCGTGCACAGCAAGATTCAGTTGGTCAAAGCCGGTCTGCACGACATTACCACCAACGACCTGGAGAGTCACTACCTGGCCGGCGGGCGCGTGCCCAACATCAGCCACGCCATGATTGCCGCCCACCGGGCCAACATCGATCTGGATTTCCGCAAGGCCTGCGCCATCGACCTGGCCGGGCGAGACATCCTCGACGCGGTGAACACCTCGGTGAATCCCAAAGTCATCGACTGTCCGAGCGAAACCGGGATGAGTGGCGGGGCGGACAAGCTCGATGCCGTGGCCAAGGACGGCATCCGCCTGCTGGCCAAGGCCCGCGTGACCGTGCGCACGAACATCCGCCAACTTATCGGCGGGGCCACCGAGGAGACGGTGATCGCCCGTACGGGGCAGGCGATTGTCAGCGCGATCGGTTCGAGCGAGACGTACAAAGCGGTCTTGGAGAACCCGGACAGCATCGCGCAAAAGGCGCTTGAAAGCGGTTTGGATGCGGGAACGGCGTTTGAGATTCTGTCGGTCGATATCGCCGACATCAGCGTGGCTGGCGTTTCCGGCGAAGCCAACGTAGGCGCCAAGCTGCAGGCCGACCAGGCCGAAGCCGACCTGCGCCGCTTCCGCGCCGAAGCCGAAAAGCGCGCCGCGATGGCCCGTGCCCGCGAGGCCGAAATGTCGGCCACGGTCGAGGAGAACCGCGCCAAGGTCGTCCTGGCTGAAGCGGAGGTCCCGCTGGCGATGGCCGAGGCATTCCGTAGCGGTAATCTGGGCATCATGGACTACTACCGCATGAAGAACATCGACGCCGATACGAGCATGCGGCGGTCGATCGGCGGCGAAGGCGAATCCAAGGGCGACCCAGACCGCAAGGGTGGGTAGTGACTGAATGAGCGTGCGCGATGACGCGCCCCTTAACCGAGCCCAGAGCGCAAGCGACGGGTTGTCTGTCCCCTCGCTCGCGCTCGGGGCTCGGATGGTTTGCCGCGATTCGCAGACCGTCATGCAGACCGGGGAGACCGAGTGTTTGAAGTTTCGTTCATCCTGGCCCAGCAACAGCTGCCGGACCTGGGCGATCTAATCTGGATCGTGCTTGTCGTTTTGCTCCCTCTGCTCAGCGGGTTGGGCAAGTGGATCCGCGACCGTTCCGCGTCCAGCGAGGAGAATGGCGAAGCGCCCGACGCCGCCGCGACACCTCCGACCGCCCACCCGTCAACGAAGCGCGACATCGCGAGTCCCGAACAGCAGCACTCGAAGCCGGGAGCCAAACCGCGCCCGCAGCGGGGCCCTGAGGGAGTCCTATCGCGGATGTTCCGAACCGAAGGCCCGTCCCGTGGGGCGGAACCGATGATCGTTGTGTCCGAGTCCGGCAAGCCATCCATTCTCACGCCGGCGCACCCGAAACCCGCTCCGCAACCGCGCCGCCAAAGAGAACGCCGCGTGCCTCCACCGGAAGATCGCCCACCTCGGGCGCGGGCCGTACCACGGAAACGCCGTGTGCCCGAAGTGAAACCGGCGGCCCTCGATGAAACGGTGAAGCATGAGGCGGGACGGGTGCGGCTGAGCGATTGGTCCTCCCTATCGGTCGCCGAGCTGCGCCGCGCTATCGTTCTGAAGGAAGTCCTGGGCCCGCCGATCGCCCTGCGCGACACTCAATCCGCGCTCTAAAGGTGAGCACTCGACGAAGCACATCTTGAAGCGGACACCTCCGGCGGGGGATGAGGGTATCGAAGGTGCAACATGTCAGATCGAGCAAGGTATTGGCAGCGACTGGTGGCTGCGTGGGAGAAGAGCGGGCTGAGTCAAGCGGAGTTCTGCCGGCGTCGCAAAGTCAAGGCGGTGAATTTCGGTTGGTGGAAGCGCAAGCTGGAGTTGATATCCAAGTCACATCCTGGGACCAGCCGGTCTGGTTCGAATCGAAAGGGACCATCGCCCAAGTCGGCCAAACCGCGATTCGTCGAGTTCCGGATGACCGATGCGGCGACGGCCCCGGCGTATGAGGTTGTCACTCCCGTAAAGGGTTGCTTCAGCCACTCTTTGCTTCTTGGGGGTGTGATGTGTTATGATGCAGAGGCTCCGCTGACACGGCAGCTTCGGCGGCCCCTTGACTCACGGCGAACGCTTCGTGTTCAAGAGCGACAGAGCCACGCCATGTGTCAAGGGCGGGCACGACGGCCAGCAGAATCCCGGCACCGCACATCGTTTTGGTGCCCCGGTCAGGCCGGATGCCGCCGCATCTCACCGAGGCTGTCCGATCAGCGCTACACATAACGTGGGCGCCAGCGGCCAAGTGTTGCTGGTTCCGGAGAGGCTCGCCCCCGGTCCTAATATGGCAGCGCTACTTTTTCCGTTTACGTCTTCCTCGCCGGCGTCGGCATTTGTAGGACACCGCATTGCGTTCCTGATAGTACACGGAACACTCAG
>Ga0190284_1000173_pt1 | contig 47739 bp, 30 predicted proteins | sample 48691812_MG_FD_161668 | JGI IMG/M metagenome (GOLD analysis project Ga0190284, IMG submission 161668) | Hydrothermal vent microbial mat bacterial communities from Southern Trench, Guaymas Basin, Mexico - 4869-18-1-2_MG | ecosystem: Environmental > Aquatic > Marine > Hydrothermal vents >...
GCAAGCGTAGCAAGAAGGCGTAGGGACCAGATGATGACGAATGAGGGCTGGAAGGGTCACGATGCCTTTTCAGCCCTTCTTCTTTCTGTACCATCGAGAGGAGCCAGCCATGCAAATCACCGAAGCCTTCGACAAATTCACCATTCAGCTCGAGGCGATTGGGGGACCGAAGGAGATTTGCGTCGTACCTCTTTCCGGACAAACTCTCAACGGGGAAGCTGGCTTCTCTCTGCACCGGATGAAATAACCGGATTAATTCGACCAATTTCTGGTCCCAAAGATGGGGAGTCCCTCAAATGGAAATGTGAGAATACAAATGACTAGGAGTTGCGAATTTCAATTTTCTCCGGTTCCGTATAGATATCAAAAACGCGATCACTATCTAGATCAATAGCGCCCACTGCGTAGAAGATTCGGCCTACCAATTCAGTTCGATAGGGAATCAGAATTTCACACTGTGCGGATCTATCATCCATCCGGAATGCGCCTCTTTGCCTACGAACAACAAGTCCCCATTCTTGAGGAGGAGGATTGGCCGTATCAATTTCGATAGATTGACCTGCAAGATCTTGCACATTAGGTAGAAGTGCAGCTGTTGAAAGAAAAACCTGATATGCATATCCTGGCTCAGAAGTCACCAGATAAAGTATAAACGTCTCACCAATACCACTAGAACTACCAGGATTTACACTGCAATTAATGTACTTCACAGGAAGATTAAATGGCGACCCGTTTTCGCCGTTTCTGCCTGTGTCAAATACGTCTTCTTTTTTCAATTTAAAGTCCTTTTCGCCGTTTTTTGTTAGATACCAAGTGCACTGACCGTAAATCAGAAAATCATTGGATCCTTTAATTAGGTCCATTGAGAATGTATGTTTCTGACCGGGGGAAATCCCAGCGTGCCCGTCAGCCCACATGGAATACCGTTCGCTTGTAAAATTCTCTCCCCAATCCGTCGGTGAAGTCACGTTTGATGGACAGGGTGGTCTATCAAATTTCATACGATTCGGTGGATCGATATGAACGTCGTTGATTGTTGTGCCCCCCTGAGGTACTTCTACAGTAAACTCACATGTAACGGTGGATCCATTTGTAGTGGACGTGACGTGACTAATAGTCTGAGCCTGGGAAATGGTCCCAACGCCAATCAGTAGAACAACAGATAACGCTATATAAAAATTTTTTTTGCGCATTATGTTTCTCCCTGTATTTTTTTATACTTTACTTCTCAATGCGGATGATCATTCCTGAAAGAGGACTATGTCGAGTGGCGGACAATTATAAACATCCGGCATGCCGTCGTTATTTAAATCGAGCGTAACAACAACGTACAAATGATTGCCGACTATTTCAGGGTTGTCGTTAAGATCTATTCGTGTTTGTGAGAAACCCTCGTCGTCGATAACTTGGTATGCCCCTCTCATTCCTGACGTAGAAGTAATCCAATCAGTCGTCGGAACATCGTTCATGTTGAGGCCGATTCCTAGTGTGTCGTCCTGGGTTGCAACGGCTATTGATTTTGAGGCGTAGACTTGATAGGCGAGACCAAGCCATTTGGTTCTTGAGTTTATTAGCAGGAATCCGCCTGCTTCATTCCTAGATCCAGGCCCAACCCAGGCGGTAAGCCCCTTGATTGGACCAAGTAGATCGTGGCCGGCTCCATTTTTGGTTGTATCGCAGATGTGGCCGGTAGTTCGTTTCTTATCACCATCATTGGTAAAATGTACGGTCCACATTGCTAACAAAGGAGACATCCCATTCTTGGCAGGAACTGAAATTTTAAAGGTGGCCCCTTCTGGGGGTATCGCAGCACCCTTATCGCCGCTATAGAAGTTGTAGCTTTTGCCTCCTCTAGGACGGCTAAAAACCCAATTATCAGGCATCTCTACCATTTCATTTCCATTTGAGTCTTTTTTGATGAAAGGAAGTGCTTGATTAGGGGGAACAGGAGTAATATGGACGTCTTTTACAGTGGCACCTTGGGGATCAATCTTAAATGTGAAAGTGGATGTGTTGTTTTGTACAGGAGATTGAGTTATTCCCTCAGAGACCACAGGATTAGTGAGCGGCAATAGGGAAAATGCGGAGCAAAATAAAATAAGACTGGATGCAGAAATGATGCAAAGAATTCGGAGTGAATGTCTCATAGGTCCTTCTTCCGTTGGAGCCTAGTAATTGTCTTTAATTGGTTGTTCGTTCTGGGCACGATGACGTGGCGTCATTACGATTGGCTTGGATGAGACCCAGATTCGCCTTACTCACTTTCTTTTCATCCACAACTTTCGATTGTACCTCGGTTCCGGTGTGTGTCAAAAAAATTGTTGCTTATTTTGTACATTCATGACGTTTTCTTTTCTTGTCCGATGCGTGGGGGTTGTTCAAGGCGACCGCCGCCCCCAATCGGATCCCCGTTCCCAACATGGTTGAGGATAGGAATCTCAATCCCCTTGGTCGCTCTCGTGGCGTGCGGAGCCCTCCCGTCTGGCACAAACTGAGCACTGAAAGGGAGCCGAATAGTGTTGAAAATCTCAGACTGAGGCGCTTCAAATCGGAAAAGGAAGCACTCGCGACCGGTCCGAGCTCTCATTCTGGGCAAAAGCTTCCAAAACCCCGAACACGGAGCATATTTCTTTCACAACGGTCGTAACGGTCTCGTCGTTGACCTGTCGTTGCTCCTCGGATCTGGCTCTCTAGCTTTCAGGCGGCAGGATGTCTTTCCGGCGGCGCACCAACGCTGTGGATGGGGGGCTCTGATCATCACGGCTCGCGTCGATCCATGAACGGCTCACCTGCCGATCATCGGAAGAACTGCGCAACCCGTTGCTCATCGGATCTACGTTCTTCGCGGAATGCGCCGTCGCGGATGGCCGGCTCGATGGCGTAGGTCGATTTCTTGCCGTCCCGTTCCACCTCGATGGTGAACCATTCGGCCGTTGGATCGAGCCAGACCATGCCGAACTTATACCGGGTTTTGGCCTCGTCGGACACGCGAAAAGTGCCCCATCGGATCGGGGCGCAGCCCACGATGCGATCGCCCACCTCGAGGGGCGTCTTGGCGGCCGGGCCGTCGGGATCAATGGCGACCACCGTGGCAGGTAAACCGTACGTGTCGGGCTCGATACCGAGGTAAGTCAGACGCGTCGGCGTCACTTCGAGCTCGGAAAAGAAGCCGTGGCTCCAGAGAACCGCGTCCAGGTCCGGCCACGATTGGCCCCCGGCAAGGAGATCCCTCCACAGGCCGCCGGCGTCGCGTTCCTCGAACCAGGAGTGAAGAATGTCGAGAGAATAGCGCTTTTTCCCGATCAGATCGCGCAGGAGCTCCACGATGCTCCCGGTTTTCCTGTGGCGCAGCTCGGCGTCGAGGAGAAAGGCGAGTATGGCTCCCCCCTTGTAGGCGATCGTCTCGCGCGGTCCGTCGTGGTCCCGCCACTTCACGGTGGCATCGTCGAACCGCACGCGGCCGAATGCATCGCTCCGTCGCGCTTCCTCGTCCAGTTCGCGCAGGCGCTCGGCGAACCAGTCGCGGGAAATGATCTCCTCTTTCGCGAGATGCCACAGGGAAAGATAGTCGTTGAATCCCTCAAAAAACCAGACGATCGACTCGCCGTCATCGACCTTACCCGGCAGCCACTCGTGGTGAATCTCATGGGCGGCCAGGATGAGGTAGTAGGGATCGATCCTCGGACTGAAACAAAGCCCGAGGGCGTGATCGGTGCGAATACCGCCGCCTCCAGGCTGCTCACCGGTGATGAAGATCCGGACCGGCTTGCCGAAGGGCGTTTCAAGGTTCTTCGCCACGGCCGTCACGAAGGGACGTGCAACGCCCAGGACCTCTTGCGTCATGTTCTTCGCCCGGCCGAACTGAATGACCTCGTAGCGCTGGCCCTCCTCTTCGGCGGTGGCGATCGCGGGCTCCCGGCCGAAGATGATCGGACACTGGTCGATGCCGTGGTCGAGAGCGACGTGCTGCCGGTTCTCGCTGGCACCGCCCCAGCCGGTGAAGATCGTGAAACCCGCAGGTGCGACGAGATCGATTGCGATGCGTGCGTCGATCGGCTCGCCGTTCCGGACCACGCGCATCAACGTGTTGTGAGCGTACCCTGCCGCCGTATCTCCGAGCCGCCAGGGAAGGAGACCGTGTGCCTGGTGCCGCTCGCTGCCGTGGGGCGTGATCGGAATGGTGTACCGCAGGTCGAGTCGCCCTTTCCAACGCGAGCTCTGCTCGAGCTCGAACCGCTCCGTGGCCGCGATGCGGCGAAGGCGCGGCTTTCCTGTGAGGTCACTCACGTAGCCCTGCACCTCGGTCCACTCACCCCAGTTCTCGAGGACCAGCGATGGCGGACCGCCTTTCCGGGAGATGCCGCTCGCCTTCAGGTGGATCTTCCACATGCCGGGAGCAGGCGCGGGGCAGTACGTGACCTCGTAGTAAATGGTGGGGGGCTTGTCGAAGGATGGGTTGGCTCCCAAGGATGTGAAGCAGATCGACAGAATCGACAGAAACGAAGCGGCGTGTAACATTTCGACTTACCCTTTCTGTACCGAGGCGAACGGCTCATCCCGTTCTTCGTGAATCCGATGTCGGCGTTTCTCGACTTGTTGATCCGCATAGCTCGGATTCCACCCCACGTCTATTGCCTCACGATTTCGAGTCTATGCGGAGTCGGTCGATCTCTTGGCTCCATAATGGTCTTCAGCTCGTCATGTCGATTTGGTGTCGAGAAAGAACCTAATGTTTTTGACACGAAATGACTGTTATGTTGATTTCGTGTGTGAAAATATCGTAACATATCTATCACGAAATCGACATTGTCTCTGTGGTGCAAGACAGCCTGTACTTAGCGGGCTCCTCCGGACCGTCACGTCTCGTCAGGTTTCGGCTCAAGGATAACTATCTGCGGTTTTATCTCAGGTATGTAGAACCGCTGAAATCCAAAATACAACAGGGGCTCACAGAGACCTTGAATATTGAATCACTCGTAAAGTGGGATGTGATCATGGGTTTTCAGTTCGAAAACCTCGTACTGAACAATATCCCGGCGCTTTGTTCGCTCCTGTCAATCAATATGAACTCTGTGCGCAGTGCATCTCCCTATTTTCAGAGGACAACGCAGAGACACAAGGCGTGCCAGATCGACCTCTTGATCCAGACACGACATACGCTCTACGTATGCGAAATCAAATTACGGAAAAAAATCACGAGGCACATAATCCCCGAAGTTCAAGACAAGATCGCGAGGTTGAAAAAGCCGAAGAACATGACCATCAGACCAGTCTTGATCTACGAGGGCGAGCTCGATCCGAGCATCGTAGAGGAAGATTTCTTCGACCGGTGCATCCATTTTGCGGACTTGCTGGAATGTCGCCCGTAGCTCTTCGCTGGAATCCCAGTGGCCTGCTATCCCTGCGTCATTTCGTGCTTCGACAGAAAGACAACGCTTTTACACCCACTCCACGATCAGGCAGCCGCCTCCCCCTCCAGAAGCGCCCGTCCATTCTTCCGGTGGTGCCTGAGAATTTGATCGTCGAACTAACTGCTACGGCACCGTATCCCCGCAGCATAGACCAAAGCTTTACACCTATTTGTTAGTGCTTATGAGGTCTCCCATATAGCGCGGATCGGTACTGCAAAAAGCCCATTGCCGAAACTGACGCTTGCCTCCCCGTCGTACAGCAACACCCCGGCTGCGAAGCGACTGCCCGCAGCGTCTTTTAGCTTGCGTAGGCCGCGGAAATCCGCGGTTGTTACGCTCGCCGCCGCTTTGACCGCGACGCCGGCCAGTTCACGGCCACCGCGCTCGAGCACGAGGTCCACTTCGAAGCCGTCCTTGTCACGGAAGTGATGAAAGCGGATCTGGTCCGCGTGCCAGCTCGCCTGTCTGCGCAGCTCTTGAAAAACAAAGGTCTCGAGTAACTGCCCGAACACCATTCGGTCTTTTGTCAATGCCACGGCGTCGAGACCAAGCAAAACGCAGGCGAGGCCGGTGTCCCCGAGATGCAGCTTGGGAGACTTGACGAGTCGGCCGAGACGATTCGTAAGCCAGGGGGGGAGTTCCTCCACAATGAAAAGCCGTTCGAGCAGCGTGATGTACTCTCGAATGGTTGGGCGGCTCAACTGGAACGGTCCCGCGAGATCGCTCACATTGAGGAGCCGCGCCGTCTGTCCAGCGGCAAGTGCCAGAAGCCGTGGGAGCGCGTCCAACGAACGAATACGAGCCAGATCACGGACATCGCGCTGCACCAAAGTTTCGATGTAGATACGATACCAGGCGGCACGGCGGCGGGGTGTCTTGCGTTTGAGAGCCGCAGGATAACCGCCTGCGACGACGCACTCGGCAAGCTCCGCTCCGAGACGCTCATAGGTCCGCGTTTTGAATGCTGCACTGAAAAGAGCCTCTAGAAATCCACCCGCGCATCCGACCAACTCGCACTGAGCGAACGGATGCAGCCGCAGAATCTCCATGCGACCGGCGAGGGACTCGGAGAGCTTCGGCATCAGCAGCACGTTAGCCGAGCCGGTGAGAATAAACCGGCCAGGGATTCGGCGTCGATCTACGATTCTCTTGATTGCGGGGAATAGCCGGGGCGTCCGTTGCACTTCATCGAGAATCGTCCGCTCAGGGAGAGCATCCACGAAGCCTACCGGGTCGGCCTGCGCAGCGGCGAGCGCTACATCGTCATCGAAGTTGAAGTAAGCGAATCCACGAGGATCGCCCGCCAATCGGGAAAGCGTCGTCTTGCCGCACTGGCGCGGGCCGTGGACGAGTACGATAGGGGTATCGTCAAGCGCCTCAACGAGGCGCACCTCGGTGTAACGTGTGTAGAGCTTGCCTTTGTTCATGGCGGCCAATTGCAAGTTTAACACTCGGCTAATTGAAACTTTTCGTATCGGCCAATTGAAATGTTCTCCGATGAAATACGCCCGTATATCCCATCTGCACGCGTCGGAGAGCATTCCCGCGAGTGCCCAGCGTGTTGAACTCGCGCAACCACGCCAGCACTCTTTCCCGACCTGGCCTCACCGCCGAATAGTATTTCGGCTCGGTTCTCGAAAATCATGTTGTTGATGATCAACGGTGAGCTTTCGCAACAGTAGATCCCTCCGCCGTAGTCCGAAGTCGAGTTGTTCCTCATGACGTTGTGAGATATCGTGGGCTTCGAATCTTTGCAGTAGATACCAGCGCCGCGGTCTTCAAACAGTTGACGAGATTTCTAAGTCGCCAGTATTCGACCGTCGGACTCATTGCTAGGGCATCGTCTTTACGCGACCCCGAATTTCGGCACTGTATTTACCAAGGACATCCTGGCGCTGTCTGGTCTGCCGTATTAAACTAGCTGCCAGAATCGGTTCATCGAATTTCTTTAGGAGGGTTTTTAGCTTGAAGTGGTCCGATCGATCGCTGACGCGTAGCCGGTGGGAGGTGTTTTGATGGCAGCATGTGACTGGAACGGCGCGCGGTGGTGGCGGTTCGACTTTCACGCGCACACGCCGTGTTCGGAGGACTATGCGAAAGGAAGTCCTCAGCAGGAGATACTCAGGCAACGGACCGCAACGGAGTGGTTGCTCGATTTCATGAAAGCTCAGATCGACTGTGTAGCCATCACCGACCACAACAGCGGGGAGTGGATCGACGAGCTCAGGAAGGCCTTAGAAGAACTTCGAACAGATCAGCCGGAGGGCTACCGGCAGATTCACCTCTTTCCAGGCGTGGAGATTTCGGTCAACGGCGGCGTCCATCTCCTGGCCATTTTCGGGTGCGACACAACCACGTCGGACATCGACTCGTTTCTGGGAGCCGCTGGGTTTTCAGGAAAAAAGGGCTCTTTTCACGACGTGACAGCTAAATCGTTCGAGGAGGTGGTCTCCGAGGTCGAAAGATTGGGGGGAATCGCGATTCCCGCCCATGTCGATGAAAATGATCGCGGCCTTTTTGAAGTACAGCAAGGCGCCACGCTCAAACAGACTCTGGAATGCGGCGGAATCTTCGCGATGGAAGTTCTCAGTTCCAATTATTCCAAACCTGAAGTTTACCGTGAAAAGAAGCTCCAATGGACCGAAGTTCTGGGCTCCGACTCGCATCATCCATCTGGAAACGCTGGCCAGAACTACCCGGGAAGCCGTTTCACCTGGGTCAAAATGGGTACGCCGAGCCTGGAGGGGCTGCATCTTGCCCTTCTGGATGGTTCCCTTTCCGTCCGCCGATCAGACGAAGTGATTGGCAATCCCAATCGGCATGCGCTGTTGGTGATGGAATCGATAGAGGTATCCAATGCCCGGTACATGGGCCGCGCGCAGCCCTTCACATTGCGGTTGAACCCCTGGCTGAACGCCGTAATTGGCGGTCGCGGCACCGGAAAGTCTTCTCTGATCGAGTTCCTTCGCATCGCCCTGCGGAGGACCACGGAACTCCCGGACGAGCTGAAGCCGGAGTTCGAAAAATACGTCAATGTCTATAAGAACCGGGGCGACGGTGGACTTCTGACCGATAGCGCGGCGATCTGTGTGATCTACCGCAAGAACGGTACCAGATTCCGACTCCAGTGGAGTCCAGGCGGTGAACTGGACGCCATCGAGGAGGAGCAGGTCGGCCAAGGGTGGCGTCCCGCGGAAGGCGACGTTGTCCAACGCTTCCCGATCCGGATGTACAGCCAGAAGCAGATCTTCCATCTTGCTAAATCACCCTTGGCACTTCTCAGAGTGGTTGACGATGCTCCCGAGGTGGATCGACGATCATGGAACATCCGTTGGAGGGAAGAAGAGAACCGCTTCCTCTCACTTCGTGCCAAAGCGAGGGAGATCGAAACTGGACTCTACGAGGAACCCCGTCTTAAGGGCGAATTGGATGACGTCACGAGGATGCTGAAAATCTTCGAAAAGGTAGGTCATGCCGACGTCCTCAAGTCCTTTCAGCGGCGCAGGCGCCAGCAACGAGCCGTTGAAACCTGGGAAGAGGGGTGGGCTGACGTTGGCGAGCGATTGCGTCAGATCGCGGGCGATCTCGTCCCTGATCCCCTCGACGATGCATCATTGGACCTGGAGTCGGACGAGGATGTCGGACTCCGTGAAATTGCCGACAAGGTTAGAGAAGAACTCGACGTTCTTCGCGAAGCTCTGGAAAACCTTGCAGAGAAGGCGGACGGGGTTCGCTCCGGCTGGCAACGAACCAGGAACAAATCTCCATGGAGACAAGCTGTCGATGCGGCTTCGCGGGCCTACGATTCCCTGCGCGGTCAACTGGACGAGGAAGGCGCCGGAGATCCTTCAGCTTACGGCGAGCTCGTTCAGCGACGACAGAGCATCGAAAAACTACTGCAAGACCTGGCGGATCGCAAAAAACAGGTCGAGAGCTTGCGAGAACAAGCGACGGCCAGCCTGTGGAAGCTTGCGTCGATCCGGCGCGAACGTACCGAATCTCGGCAGTCTTTTCTCCAGGCGGTCTTGAAAGACAATCGGTACGTCAACATCGAGGTCGATCCCTACGGCGCAAAAAAAACCGTTGAAGCCGAGTTTCGTCAGTTGATCCAGCGGGAAGGTCGCAGCTTCGAAAAGGACATTGGCGATCCCAACAAAGGCGGTTTGCTAGGTGAAATCTACGATAAAGACAACGGGATGGAGGATTTCAAGAAGGTGCTCGCCACGGTTAGACAGAAGGCTCGAGACGCTGGATGTAAAATAGAGAGCGTAATAAACACCTTCGAGGAGCTCGATCCGTTGATCGAGGAAAACGGCATCCACTCGGACGGGATCGAGAAGGCCTACGGCGTGCTCAAGCAGAAGATCCACGCAGAGGACAGAGAGGAAATCGATCAAGCTATCAAAGAGTTCGAGACGCAGCTCTGCAGGGCAAGGATTGAGAGCGGGATCGCAGAGCTGAAACAGAAAACCCGTGAGATCGCTGCCGATACACACGATCCGAATGCTCTGGGGGATCGGCGATTTGCTCAACACATCGGTAAACTTCAGCCCGAAGCCCTCGACCGGCTGGACCTCTGGTTTCCCGAGGACTCTCTCGAAGTCCGCTACAGCCCCACCGGCGACGGCCGCAACCTCAGATCGATCAAAGAAGGCTCGCCGGGCCAGAAAACGGCAGCGCTCTTGGCCTTCCTGCTCTCCTACGGAGAAGAACCTCTCGTGCTGGATCAGCCCGAAGATGATCTGGACAACCACCTGATCTACGAGCTGATTGTGACGCAGCTCCGCGAGGTCAAGCAGCAGCGCCAGATCCTGGTTGTCACCCACAATCCGAATATCGTGGTCAATGGCGACGCCGAGTTGGTCGTGTCGCTGGCGGCTCGCGGTGGTGGGACATTTACGGACTGCGAAGGAAGCCTTCAGGAAAAGAATGTGCGGGACACAATTTGCAAGGTTATGGAGGGCGGGCGCGACGCCTTCAAGAAACGTTACCACCGTATTACCCTGGAGCCATCACATGTTTGACGGTCCCGAGGAACTTCTCCGGAAAATACGGCTCGGCGAAGACTCCTCTCTCGAGCTCAAAACCGTCCATTTTCGCGGAAACCGGGTCTCCGAACCTCGACGTGACGATCTCGCCGATGAGCTCGCGGCGATCGCCAACACACATGACGGTAGCCTCGTGCTTGGCGTCGATGACAAAACGCGCGATATCCTCGGTATTCCGCTCGATCGTCTCGAGACGGTGGAACGCTATCTTTTCGAGATCTGCAACGAGAGCATCAAGCCTCCGATCGTCTTCCGGTCGTTCCGCATCGAGTTGCCCGACTCGACCGGGGATCTTCAACCTCTTTTGAAGGTCGAGATCCCACGCAGTCTCTTCGTGCACAAAAGCCCTGGCGGGTATTTCTATCGCCAAGGGAGCTCGAAACGGGAGATGCCCACCGACTACCTCATGCGCCTCGGACAACAGCGCAGCCAGGCGCGCCTCATCCGAAGATCCGTCTGTTCCTGTTCGAAAATCGCCTCGAGCTCTATTCTCCCGGCCCGTTGCCCAACACGGTAACCGTTGAAGCGATTGCGCTCCGCCAGTCGACTCGGAACGAACTGCTCACGACGCTGTTGGCGAGGTGTCCCGTCGAGGATCCTACCGGTGAGTTCAAGAGGCAGTTCCTGATGGAGAAGCGCGGAGACGGTGTGCCCATCATCTTCGACGAAAGTCAGAAGCTCTCCGGCCGCTTACCCGAGTATCGGGTGATCGATGATGCCGAGGTGCTGCTGACGATCTACGGCGCTGCTCCTCCTTCGGACGATGAGAATTGAGATCGATTTTCCTCACGGTGATTTGAACTGCGGCGTAAGTCGCTGATGTATGGTTCAGAATATAAGTAGGGAGAAGCTCCGAAATCACCCTTTTTCAGATCAAGATCCGGAAGGTCATTATCAGGGACAACGGCGTCAGGAATCTTGTACCGCATACTTAGGTTTTATGAAAGGCTGTCGAAACCGCACGATCTTTTCACCGTTGAAAAAAGTCAGATCAGCTGCAACTGCGCCTTTTTTTCGAAATCTACGTTGCGAAAACCTCGATGAATCACCCGCCTAAAATCGAGGACTGACGCATTTCGAGAATATTGAGCGCACCCACGACGACATACAATCCAGGAGACTCCTCCAAGAGGTGGAAGTCCGCGGCCCTCTGCGACCCAATCGAGGAACCGAGAACTTCCCGTGTTCGGTTCCTCACACCAATCCCGCTTCAGAGGTAAACACGTCACGACCGGATCGAACCGAATCCATGAATTGACATCGGAGAACAGGGAAGGTATCTTATGTCGAAAGGGACATACACTTTGTGCATGCTGGTATTTGATCGGGATGTAAACAGGGAGATCCGCCGAATTGGACGGCAGCATACTTTTGCACAGCGACGATTCACGAGAAATATCTGCAATTTGCCAATGTGCAGAAATCTCTTTTCCGAGTCATTTTCTAGGAATCAGTCGCCGAAACAAGAAAGCGAAACAGCAGGGTTGAGCCATGAATGAGACACAACAAAAAGCACTGAATCTCTTCACCTATCTGAAAGAGCTGTGCGCTCTCAGAATCAAACAGATACATGACGTCAATGATTATGATGAAATATTATGGTTCGAGAACGTTCCTGATGCTACGCAATGTCGCTGCATCGCGCGAGAGATGCTGCAGGGAAGAGATTCCTCTGGGAACGACGCGGAGGTTTGGATCGAGGTTCAGAAACCTCACATAAAGAGCCCGCCGGAGGTTCCGGACGTTCTCGAGTCATGGATCGTGATGGAGAAGCTAACGGATTCATTGCTTGAAAAACCCTCGATACGAGAAAGAATACCCGTCGACTCCCCCCCTGATCCTGAAACCGGCGAGATCACCACTGAGATCGCCTCGCTCGACGATCATGAAAAAATACGAGAGCGCTGGGCCAGTTACTTGGAGCACGAGTGGATCCCCTGGGCCGAGGAGGATCGCCGACTTCAGGAGATACAGTCTGCCTACAACCAATTGTTCAAGATCTATCAACTCCAAGATAAGCTTGGAGAGCAATACGAAGTCACTGTTGGAATCGGACTACTCTCCTGGAAAAGCTCCAATAGTCGCGACATCCGTCGGCACATCCTGACACTTCGAGCGAGGGTCGAGTTCGATTCTGTTCGTGGCATCATGTCAGTCGTTCCAGGTGTCGACGGCCCACAACCAAGTCTCGAGATCGATATGCTCGAGACACCCGACCGTCCGGATGTGAGAGACCTCAAAGCGATCGAAAACGCCGTCACTGAACTCGATGGTGAACCGTGGCGTAAAGCCCAACTCGACAGTCTCATGAGCATGTTCACGAACACTGTTTCCACGAAAGGGCGGTATTGTGCTGAACTGTCACTCCGCATACCTAAAGCCGAAGATCCGACCGTAAGTCTGTCACCGGCTATCATTCTACGGAAGCGGACACAGCGTACCCTTGGTTCGTTCTATGACCACATCGTCAAACAAATCGAAGACTCTGCGTGCATACCTGAAAACACACGTCGGCTCGTGGAAATCGTACCCGAAGAACGACCTTTTGATGATGACGATGATGATATCAAAGAAACCGCTCGCAGATCCCCGGTTTCCACTGGCGACGACGAACTCTATTTTCCGCTCAAGTCAAATAGCGAACAGAAACAAATCGCGCGTATTATCGAGCAACAACGTGGTGTCCTTGTCCAGGGACCTCCCGGAACAGGTAAATCCCATACGATAGCAAACCTTATTGCACACTTTTTAGCCAAAGGGCAACGCATCCTCGTCACCAGTGAAACACCTCGAGCGCTCGAAGTTCTCAAGGAAAAGATTCCACCCGAGATCGCTGAACTCTGCGTTGTGTGGTTGGGTTCAGATCCAACGTCGCGACAGTCGCTCGAAAAATCGGTTGACGAGTTGACCCAGCGCAATATCAGATGGATTCCATCTGCAGCAGAATATATCGTCTCGCAACTGAGGGAGCGGCTGGCGTCCCTTCGTGAAGAGAAAGCTCGTCTTCAGCATGAGCTACGTGCGTGCCGCGAGTCGGACGTTTTTGTCCATCATCAGATCTTTGGAGATTACAGCGGCACGCTCGAGAAAATAGCTCTACGAGTGAACGAGGAATCCGAGCGGTTCAATTGGTTTGGCGACAGACCACCAGAATCGGCCACTTCGGCAGTTACGGCAGATGAGCTCTTGAGCCTTCACCAAGCTTACAGGAATATCAGTTCCGATCGGATCCAGGAGCTCGAACAAGAGTTTCCTAAACCTCAGGAACTTCTAACGGCTATGGATTTAACGGAGCTCGTCGCAGATGAGAGCCGCAAAATCGCTTGTGGCCAACAACTCAAGCCCAGGAGACAATATAAAGGCTACACAACACTACTCACTTGGGAACCCTCGAAGCTCTCGAATTTCGTGGAGCTTATCCAGCAGCTAATCTCCCAGATGGATGCACTGTCCAAACATATTCATCCATGGGTGGCGAAGGCGGCACGCGAGATCGCAGGTGGGCAGGGCCGAAAGTGGCAAGAACTGCTCACAGGGACCGAAAAAGAACTGGCGGTCATTTCCGGAAATGGGCAGGTATCCGATTCGACTGAGATTTCTGGGCTCAGCAACCGTAACCACACTAAAGTAAGAAAAGACGCAAAAGCACTCAGAAGCCACCTAAAAAGTGGTAAGGGACTCGGTTTCGGCCCCTTCAAATCAAAAGTCGTCAAAAGGTGCAGGTATCTCATCAAGGAAGTTCTGGTCGATGGAAGGCACTGCAATAGCATACGAACGCTCCAACAACTTATCGATTGGCTGACGATCCAGACTGTACTCCATGACCTCCGCGATCTCTGGCAGCCCATTTGTGCACCTCCCGAGGGGGGTAAAGCGTCTCAAATTGCTGCCTACAAAGATTTATGCAGATCCCTTTTGGAATCTCTTACAATCGTCGAAACTTTGAACGGTCCGAAACAAATAGTCGATTCCAAACCCGAGCTTTCTTCGCCGCGTTGGTACATCATCGAAGAAGTCGAAGCTCTTCGTGACGCTGCACGGGCGGCGATCGCGGAAAAAGAAGCCAGAGAAGCAACTCGGCATATTGATTCCTATCTTCATTCTCTGAGGCCTCTCCGATACTGTAAAAACTATCATTCCGTCACAGGTGAACTGGTCTGCGCCATGGAGAATCGCGATCCTGGCGCATATGAGAAAGCGTATGAGCAACTGCAAGGTCTCGAGGCTGACAAGACGACGTGGACTGCTGCGTGTGTAACCAACACCAAGTTCCACCGGAGTTGCCCGCGAACGGCAGAAGATTTCGTGCAATCGCCGGACGATCCCGACTGGAAAGAACGTTTCCAGAATTTTGATGCGGCCTGGAAATGGGGTAAGGCCTATCGCTGGTTAAAAAAAGCATGTGACCCGGAGAGGCCCATTCGGCTGAACGTTGCGTTGGAGGAGAATCGAAAAGGGGAGCGGAAGACTCTGAAAGAACTCGCCGCTCAATTGGCCTGGCAACACTGCATGAAAAAACTCGGTGAGGAGCAACGGCAGGCGCTTATTGCCTGGTCTCAGGCTGTCGCCCGCATTCGAAAGGGCACCGGCAGGCATGCGGAAGGTCATCGTCAGACTGCTCGAGGCAAGCTGAACGAGTGCCGGCGCGCCGTCCCCGCCTGGATTATGCCGCTTTATCAGGTAGTACAGACCATCAAACCACAACCCGACCTATTCGACATCGTCATCATCGACGAGGCAAGCCAATCGGGACCAGACGCTCTTTTCCTGACATACATCGGTAAGAAATTGATCGTAGTCGGCGACGACAAGCAGATCAAGCCGATGAACCCGGGAATCGACAGAGACCAGGTCACTTATCTGAGGGAGAGGCATCTGCGTGAAATACGCCACAGTGAATCCTTAGATTTGGAAGGTAGTCTCTACGGCCAAGCGGAGCTCAGATTCCCCAATCGTGTTCGTTTGAGGGAACACTTCCGGTGTATGCCCGAGATCATACAGTTTTCGAATAGCCTCTCATATTCCAATGAACCGCTCATTCCTCTGCGGCAATATGGAGCAGATAGACTCGAACCTGTGAAGACCGTACATGTTGCCAATGGTTATCGGAACGGGACAAGATCTCCAAAAATAGTCAACGAGCCTGAAGCCAAGGCCATCGTGCAACAGATTGCCGACTGCTGCGAAGATCCCCGCTATAACAACAAAACTTTCGGAGTGATCGCCTTGCTCGGTCATGCACAATCAGAGCGCATCGCGAAGCTCCTCATCCAGGAAATAGGCGCAGAAGAAATAGAACGTCGCAAACTCATCTGCGGAAAGGCGTACGATTTCCAGGGTGATGAACGTGACATCATTTTCCTTAGCATGGTCGATGCTCCCGGTGACAACGGATTGTGCAGAAAGGTAACCGATGAAGATACTCAACGCAGGTTCAACGTAGCCGCCAGTCGAGCCCGTGATCAGTTGTGGCTCTTTCACAGTCCCACACTCAACGATCTCCGTCCCGAATGTCTCAAGTACGAACTACTGCAGTATTGCCTCAAACCCAATGTTGGCGGACAAAGTCGATCTGACATCGATCTCGATAAACTGATTCTGCTCTCCAACGACTCCCGGCAACGAGATATGCAGCAAGCACCGGAGCCTTTCGATAGCTGGTTCGAAGTCGACGTATACATCGCCATCGCCGGACGTGGCTACCGTGTACTACCCCAGTTCCACGTCAGTGAACATCATCGTTACATCGATCTCGTTGTTCAGGGTATGCAAGGTTGGGTGGCAGTCGAATGCGATGGTGATCAGTGGCATGGGCCGGAAGACTACGAGAAAGATATGCGTCGCCAACGGGAACTCGAGAGGATCGGGTGGGTTTTCCAGAGAATACGGAGCAGCGAGTTTTATTTAAATCGAGACGAGGCTCTGCAACCTCTGTGGGAACTTCTGAAACGCAGAGGTATCACACCAGAGTCGGAATGGACTACCGACCATGCCGAATCAGGACGAGTGGTCAGCGAAAGCGACAACGACATCGAAGACTCCAGCGGTGTCGTCGAAAAAAAGAAAGAGTGGCATGACGAAACAAAAAGAGATGATCCGGCTATCCTCGTACAAGCCGCCGAGCTGAAAACCAAAGATATTTCTTCTGAGGGGAAAGCCGCGCAACTTGCGGTCGATCCGAACACTGTGCCATCAAAAAACGGTGAGGACCGTCTCGCCGCGGCTCTCGCCTATGCGACCCGTAAAAAAAACCGCCGGATCGAGGATCTCACGGCCTACGAAATCCAAAACGCTATCTTGTCGATCTTGAGGTCAAGCCCGAACGGAACATCTATGATCAAGGCAATGACCGCAGGTGTATTGAAAGAGCTCGAAATCCGTACTCGTGGCAATCCGTGGGCTGAATTCGAAAAACGGGTCATGCGCAACATCGGAGCCCTCAAACGAAAAGGTATTGTCGAAGAATACAAATCGAAAAACAGACGTTTGCGTCTAATCGATACCCAGATACAGCAGATCCTTCCTCAGGATGATTCGGGACGGAATCGTGATGCGGCGTTGTCCTAACAGCTCGTTTAAAAAATATCGGCTACGACGTGGCGAGTTTTCCGATCAGGACTTCTCCGGGATATGTTTTGCCTTGGTGCTTCATCTTCCAACCGAGGGCCGGGAAGTTCCAGGCGTAAAAATCGATGTCGAGCGTTTGGAGGGAATCTCGCCACGCCTCGAGCGCATGAACTACAGTTGGTGGATCGATATCTTTGAAAGAGGGTTTGACGAACACGATGCCAAATTTGTGTTCGACTGGTTCTGTGTTTTTCCGTACGTCTTTTAACGCTGACTCGAGTTTAGACTCGGTTGCTTTGATGAGCTGTTCGTTGGGCTTCGAGAGGTCGAGCCATAACTGCTTCGCCTCGAACACGTATTCATCGCTTCGGTGGGATATGTAGAGATCTGTTCTACCCGGGTAGGCCTCATTCCCCTCACCTTTTTCTTCCGGGTAGGCCTCGAGCGCCTCGCCCTCCTCCATCCATGCAGCGGCGGCAAGGAGTCCCACCGAAGAGCGTTCACCGTACCACCATGGGCAGTCGGGCTCTTCGTCACGATACCATGCCTCGGTGGCTTTGCCGACGAGCTGGATCCATCTCTCGAGTATCGGCTCGAAATTTTGAAGTTTCCGAGTCCACACGTATACATCCGGTTGTTCCATCTTTGACTCCGAGTCTTTAGAACTAAGAAAACGAACGGTTGATCCATCAATTACTTTAGCTGGCGGTCTTTGATTTATCTAAACGATCATGGCCTATCTTTGCGACGCTCATGGCGTCGAGGTGGTGCACGGCAGCGGCGGCAAAGGCGTTGTGTAGCGTAGTTTTGGCGGTGAGGCGTTGTTCGAGCTTGTCGAGCAGGTCCATCAGCTCGTCGACCTTGGCGACGATGCGGTGCTGCTCGGCGAGAGGGGGGAGGGGGATAGTATACGATGCTAGAGACTTGCCTGTGAGATGCTTAATCGTCGCGCCAGTGAAAAGCTCGCTAAGTCGCCCGCTCCATGCGTCGCAGCGCAGTATGTAGGCCAAATACCAAGAGGTTACACATCCATACGGTCTTGCCCGATGAATAGCCTTCTGATAAACCATTTCTGCAACGGAATTATCACATACAGCAGCTCGTCCCGGTTCGCCACCCTCACATATGACCAGATCTCCTGCAGCCAGTGTGCAATCATCTAACTGCTCATCCTCAAGACGGAGTCTTTTTAGGTCATCAAGTACGAATTGGAACCATTGAAGATTAGCATTTCTAATGTAGGATCGTAATGTGCCTGTGTTCTTGGCTTTGTCGAGCATTTTACCAAGGCGTGATTCGGTCACTGTGCCGAACCGACACCACTCCCACCCTTCGGGCACCTCGAACGGAACTTCGTCCGCCGACACCGGCGGTAGCGGCTTGGGCTTGCGGATCTTGCCCTCTTTGACTAGTCGGGCCTTCTCCTCGGCAATCCGCTCCAGCAACACACTGGCAGGCTCATCCTCCGGGTCCTGCGGCACGAGGCGGCCGCGGACGGCGAGTTGGAGGACGGTTTGGCGGAGCGGGTCCACGTCGGCGGGGTCGGTGAAGAGGTCGTCCATGCGCGCGGCGATGCGGTTCCAGGCGACCTCGACGTCTTTATGAGTGTCGGAATCACGCAGCGCCGCCAGCGCGGCATCGCGCAGCGCAATCCGGGTGGCTTCGCGCTTCGTGCGGGCGGCCTCCAACCGATCGAGTAATCCCATCAGCTCATCCACCTTGGCGACGATGCGGTGCTGCTCGTCAAGGGGGGGGAGGGGAATTGGAATCCTCTCCCAACGCGATTTGTTGATTATCGGAATAGCAGTTGAAGATGTAAGTTCGGCAGTCCTCCGTTGGAAGTCTCGCGATGCGAGAGACATCAGGAGAAAACGAGGCGAGGCCAATAAAGGGGTCGCAGCATGGACCTGTTGGTTGAAAGTTACGTCGACATTGGCCAATCCACACTTGCCAATAGATCCCCCGATTCCCACGAAGAGCGTAGAGCCAGCAGGCGCGATCCGTCCTGTATTGTCGGCGGCTACACGGGCTATGCGATTACTATGGTCCGCCCACATTGATCCTATGTGAGCTGGTTTGAGATACGGAATTGTGGGACCATCTTGAGCCGCAAGAGCTTTCTTTGGAGTTGTGCCAGTCTGAGTTTCCGTCACATTGCAGAGCCGACACCACTCCCACCCCTCGGGCACCTCAAACGGCACCTCGTCATCAGACACCGGTGGCAGCGGCTTCGGCTTTCGGATCTTGCCCTCTTTGACCAGTCGCGCTTTCTCCACCGCGATCCGCTCCAGCAGCACACTGGCCGGCTCATCGTCAGGATCCTGCGGTACGAGCTTGCCGCGCACGGCAAGCTGCAGCACGAGCTCCTTGAGCCGGGTGATCCCCTCGGGAGCCTCGGCCAGCGTCTCGACGGCGGCCATCAGGTCCTGCGGGGTCATATCTGCTCCTCCCTGGTGAGCGCCGCGGCGAGGACCTGCCGCAGCTCCTCGCGCAACGCTGCCGCTGCCGCGCACTCCTCGTCGAAGCGGGCCATCAGCTCGTCGGGATTCTCGTGCGCCAACCCGGGAGCGTTGGGATTGGCGATGTCGAGATTGAAACCACGCTCGCGGATTTGGGCGCTGGTGACCTTCCAGGCATACTCGTTTTCGGTGCGGTTGTTCCACCAGGCCTTCTCGGGCTCGAACTCCTCGATACACATCGGCTTGGTCTTGGAGTAGGACTTGTAGCCCTTGGGGTAAGGATGCTCATAGTACCAGACATCGGAGGTCGGTTTGCCCTTCTCGAAGAAGAGCACGTTGGTCTTGATCGATGTATAGGGAGCAAACACACCCTTGGGCAGGCGCACGATGGTGTGCAGATTGCACTCGGCCAGCAGGCGCTCCTTGATACGCGTCTTGACGCCCTCGCCGAAAAGGGTTCCATCGGGCAGGACGACCGCGGCACGGCCGCCCGCTTTCAGCAGCTCCACGATCAGCACGAGGAAGAGGTCGGCCGTTTCGCGCGTGCGGAAGTCGGCGGGAAAGTTGTTCTCGATGCCGTCCTCTTCCATGCCGCCGAAGGGGGGATTGGTGAGCACCACGTCGACGCGGTCGCGCAGGGTGATCTCGCGCAGGGGGCGCGACAAGGTATTGTCGTGAACGATCCCCGTGGGTGTGTCGATTCTGTGGACGATCATGTTCGTCGTGCAGAGCAGGTGCGGCAGCGGTTTCTTCTCCACGCCACGGATGCTGGCCTGGAGCTGGAGCTCCTGCTTGGGGGTTTTCACGTCCTGATTACGGATGTGCTCCACGGCGCAGGCCAGGAATCCACCGGTGCCGCAGGCGGGATCGAGGATCGACTCGCCGAGCCGCGGATCGACCATGTCCACGGCGAACTGGGTAACCGCACGGGGCGTGTAGTACTCGCCGGCGTTCCCAGCGCTCTGGAGGTCCTTGAGAATCTTCTCGTAGAGCTCGCCGAAGAGATGCCGGTTGGTGGCGTCGTTGAAGTCGATGTCGGCCTCGATCTTGTTAATGACCTGGCGCAGCAGGGTGCCTGACTTCATGTACTGATAGGCGCCGGCGAACACGCTTTTGATCAGCAGGCGGCGGTGGCGGAGCGCTCGAGCTGCCCTGGCCGCAGCGTCGTCGCCCTCGACGGGCAAGCCGACCTCCATGTTCTTGAGCGCCGGAAAGAGCGTGTCGTTGACGAACTCGAGAAGTTTGTCGCCGGTCATGCCCTCGCGATGGGCAGCCCACTTGCTCCAGCGCAGATCGTCGGCTTCCCAGTCGTCGCCGTTGTTCTGCCAGGTTACGTCGATGAGCGGGGAGCGGAAGTCGTCCTCGATGAGCTCCAGCTCCTGCTCGCGGTCGTCCCAGATCTTGAGGAACAGGAGCCACACGAGCTGCCCGATGCGCTGGGCGTCGCCGTCGACGCCCACATCCTTGCGCATGATGTCCTGGATCGACTTGATGGTGGTGGTCAGGGCCACGGAAATTCTCCTCTGCGTTTTCAGGCAACATCCTCGTAGAGCGCGGCCTCGAGCTCGCGGACAGCCTCGATATAGCCGTCCCTGCCGCCAAAGTGCCCCACCAGCTCGACAGGGGTGCCGAGCTCGGAGAGCGGCTGCACGCGCAGCATGCCGGGATCCTCCAGCGGCACGAGCCCCTGATCGGCATACTTGTCGAAGAGGGCGCGCTGCTTCAGGGTTCTGGCACGCTCGCGCCGGGTGACGGCGGGTTGGCCGAAGGCCACGTGGCAGACGAGGTCGAAGGCATCGAGGTCGCGGCCGACCTGTTCGCGCAGCTCCTCGAACAACACCCCTTGCTCACGCAGTTCCTCGATGACAGCGGCCTTGCGGTCGGCTGCGGTCCAGCGGCGCAGGAAGTCACCGAGCGTGGCGTAGTGCTCGCGAACGCGCTTCCTGGTGTAGTCGGTGAGTGATTCGGTGATCAGCTTGCCGTCCTCGCCGTAATACTGGACACGCTCGGCGATCACGAACACGTCGACGCCGCTGACTACGAATTTGGTGGCTCCCTCGGGCGGCGGGAGCGTGGTGGTCGTGCCGTCATCTTGGTTGTCGTGACCGTAGCCGTCGTCGTCGGGCGGTACGGTAGGCCCCCCGGCGTCGGGCTCGTAGATGACGACCGGTTCGCCGTCCCAGTCCTTGTCGGCGAAGAGCTCGGTGGCCCGCTTGAAGTCCAAAATCGTGAACCACAGCTTGCCGGCGTCCTCGTGGATGCGCGTGCCGCGGCCCACGATCTGATTGAACTCGATCATCGATTCGATGCGCTGATCGAGGGCGATCAGTTTGCAGGTCAGCACATCGACACCGGTGGTGAGCAGCTTCGACGTGGTGGCGATCACCGGATAGCGGTGCTCGGGGTGGATAAAATCGTCGAGCGCACGCTTGCCCTCGTCGTTGTCGCCGGTGATCTGTACGACGAACTTGTTCACTTGCGGCGCCTCCGCAGGGAAACGCGCGGCCACCTCGTTGACGAGCGCCGTGCGCATGCGACTGGCATGGTCGATGTCCTCGCAGAAGACGATCGTCTTGCCGTAGGGGTCGGTGCCTTCGAGATAGGCCACCACCCGCTCGGCAACCCGCTTGGTGCGCTCGTTGAGCACGAGCACGCGGTCCATGTCACGCTGATGGTAGATGCGATCCTCGATCTCCTGGCCCAGGTCGTCTTTCATCCCCTTGGCGGGACGCCAGCCCTGCAGGTCCTTGTCGAGATCGATGCGCACCACCTTGTAGGGGGCCAGGAATCCGTCCTCGATGCCCTGTTTGAGCGAATAGGTGTAGACCGGCTCGCCGAAGTAGGTGAGCGTGGAGACCTGCTTGGTCTCCTTGGGGGTGGCTGTCAGGCCGAGCTGCACGGCGGAATCGAAGTACTCGAGGATCTCGCGCCATGCGCTGTCCTCGCGGGCGCTGCCCCGGTGGCACTCGTCGATGACCACGAGGTCGAAGAAGGTGCGGCTGAACTGCTTGTAGACGTTTTTCTCCTCCTCCGAACCGGTGACCGCCTGATAGAGCGCCAGGTAGACCTCGTAGCTCGGATCCATGTTGCGGCCGCGCACCTTGGTCATGACCGAGCCGAAGGGTTTGAAGTCGTTGGTGATCGTCTGGTCGGCGAGAATGTTGCGGTCGACCAGGAACAGAACACGTTTGACTCTATTGGCCTTCCACAGGCGCCAGATGATCTGGAACACAGTAAAGGTCTTGCCGGTGCCGGTGGCCATTGCGAGCAACACCCGCCGCTGCCCTTGTGCGATCGCCTCGACCGTCCGTTGGATAGCGATGCGCTGGTAGTAGCGTGACTGCTTGCCGCCGGGCTCTTCATAGAAGGGCTGGCGGACGGTTTTCTCGACGTCGACGGTCAGATTCTTCCATGCGCAATAACCACTCCAGAGATCGTCTGGCGACGGGAAGGCATCGAGGTCGATCTGCCGTTCCCGGGGATTCGAAGCACCGGTGCGGTCGTGAAACAGAAAGGCGTCACCATTCGAAGCGAAGGGCACGTCGAGGGCATCGGCGTAGGCGAGCGCCTGCTGCATGCCGCCGCCGATCGGATGGCGATTGCCCTTGGCTTCGACGATCGCCAGCGGCAGATGGGGCAGATAGAAGAGCAGGTAGTCGGCGAAGCGCCCTTTACCCCGCGAGGCTAGCTTGCCGCGCACCTTGACTCGCCCGTCGGTGAAGTAGTACTCGCGACGGATCTGGGTCTGCGGGTTCCATCCCGCCTAGGTGATTGCGGGGGTGATGAAGTTCTGGCATATCTCCGCTTCGGTCGTGGATGACTTGTTCATCGGAGCGTGTCCTCCCTGGTGTGCTCGCCGAATGGACTTCCCACCACGTCTCTCAACATGCCAAGGCGCTTGGCAATGTCATCTACCGCGCTCTAAAGCTCCGCTTCGATCGTGGTGAGGTTGTCCCAAACTGCTTTGTCGAAGAGATTGTAGTATAGGACGTTAGTGCCGACAAGGTCAATGAGACCTCCGGCGGTTTCGCCTCGTCGTCGAGCAGCCGCGCGGGTGGTGCCACCGTCTCCGGCAGGCAGATCAAGGAGATTTTTTCTCTTGCCGTCGGGGGCTATATTAGTGTTAGGCACCGGGCTGACACCCCTGTTGAGAGTTCCTTTGGCAATCTCCGATATTACAAGATTCTCGCAAAGACTGCCGCGCAAAGGATCGCGCGATGCCTGTTCCACAGAATCGGTTCTTCTGAAATCACTCGAATGATCATTTTTGCCCAGGCACACACCGATGTTGTGCAAATCGAAAATTTAATTTCGGATATGCACACGAATGGATTTCAATCGATGAAACCGTTCAGTCTCGGATTCCCCAATGGATCGGACATAATAGAAAAAAGACCAGTTGATTTTTTTGAAGGCACACAATATTATACTGTACAGAATAATTATTTAGTTCAGTAGAATTCTACTGTTCAGGAAATAATATGAACAGAAAAATGAGGTTAGAGCCCGAAGCTGCTGTGATGAAATTACTTACAGAGGTGCTTCCCGACATAGAATTCAAAGAATCCCATGCCTCTCCGGATCCTGAATCAACTGACTTTCAGATCACAATGAATGACTGGGAGTACCTGGTTGAGGTCAAATACTTCAGCATGATCCGTATCCAAGAGCTTATCGGCTCGTTATCAGCGAGTATATTACGAACTAAACGTTTGGCGAAAAACATCTCCGCCATGCCATTGGTCTTGGGTTACGCACCTCGGATCGGTTCCAAAGCGGTTGAGCGGGTCGAGGAGTTCATGTCGTTGAACGCCGATGATGTGTCCTGGGGACTCTTAGACCAGGCCGGTAGAGTACGGCTCCACTTCCCGGCCCAAGGATTGGATGTGGACCGAAGATCGATCAAGGGAGCCGAAAAAGCGGAACCGGAACGTAGCCGCCAAGTACAGCTCTTCTCAGACCTGAACCGTTGGTTGCTCAAAATTCTGCTCCTGCGAGACGCTCCGGCAGGTATGTGGGGCGGCCCGCGGGAGCTGGTGGACACTCCCACCCTTCTTGGCCGAGTGGGTAATGTCTCTGTTGCCAAGGCCCACCGATTTTTCAACGCGTTCGAAGACCGCAACTACTTGAGACGTACGGCAGAAGGCATCCGCGTCGTGAGGAAGGAACTCCTCATGAACGCTTGGATGACAGAGGAGATTCACCACCAGAAAGCCGAAATGCCGGCCCGGTTCCTATTCGAACCCACGGACAACCCCCTGGAACGCCTCACCCGATTGCCAGACCAGCGTTTTGCGATCTCTGGATTCGAAGCCTGTCGATTGCACGGTGTTCTCCACACTGTCTCACCTGGCTTGACCATACATGTGGAGGATGATTTCAGCGCTTTCCTGGAGCATTGGGATCTGGAGGAATGCACTCATCGGGACGCCAACGTCGTCTTGACTCGACAGAGGTACCCAGAATCCGTTTTTCGCGGCACTGTGATGTTTCAAAATTTGCCTGTAGTGGATCTACTTCAAGCAGCCTTGGACGTGAGACCACTGAAATCCCGGGGCTTGGAGCAGGCAGAGTTCATTATTCATCACGTCTTCAAATGGAGCGATGAACCATGACCTTTGAGCCGAATCAAGAGCTCCGGGAAGCTTTGCAGGAACTCGCAACGCTTTTTGCGACTAATACTTCGGCCGGACTGATGGCAGTCGTCAACGAAATTGGTGATGTGCAAGGTTCGAGATTTTCCGAAGAATCTACGGTACGAATCATACGCCGGTTCTTGGAAGCGATGGAGGTGGTTTAATTCAACTTTCCTATTTTTTACTCAAACGGATCTACTAAAGAATAATGAAGGGGATCGAAATTCCTTTCCTCTTAAAAAAACGCGACCGTGCAAATCCAGAACAGGGGCTTGTGAGTTTTTCTGCCGTTACCTCATGAACTGGATGGTAGCACATTGATTGTCACCTCCTCGATATTATCGTCCATCTGCAGGTCGATCAGCAGGTGGTATGGATCGATGCCGGCGCGGGCGGGCTTGCGTGGAATCGTGATTGTGATCGTCTGCTCAGCGGAATGGATACGGTGCTTCTGCAAGTAGATCGGATCATCGAATCCGTTGTCGACGCTGGCGGAGGCGAAGATTCCAATCTCCACCCAATCATCGATCGGCACAGGGGTTTCGACGCCCGCGCTGTCGACCACCACCTTGCGCGCTCGTACGTCAAGCGTCACGTGCCAGACACCTGCTTCGGTCTGCTCCGCCGTGGCTCGCTCCGTCTCGAGCTCCCAAAAGGTGTTCGCTTCGAAGAGGTCGTGCAGCAGATAGTGGAGCGAATCCGGCGTGACCGCCTCAAGCTCCCGATAGAGATCGAGAGACGTCGGCAGCGGAGGTGCTCCAGAACCATGCTCCTCGAGCAAGCGCCGGAGTGCATCGTTGACCCGCTCCTGGCCTATGTACTCGCTCAGTGCGTACATCGCAAAGGGGCCCTTGCGGTAGCCAAGATACGGGCCGGTAGCCCGAAGCAACGGGACCGTAGCGCGTACGGGCGGGATTGGATACGGCTCCCGCATCCAGCTCAGGAGTTGGCGCAGATGCTCGTGGCCGTAGGTTTCCTGCACAACCCCCATCGCGGAGTACCACGCCAGGCTTTCGGTCAGCAGGATAGCTCCCTCGACTCTTGCGTACGTCAGTTGACCGCCCCACCACTGGTGCGCTACCTCGTGTGCCAACACCGCAAACACGAGATCGAAGCCCCGCGGATCGTCCTGTGGATTCAAGAGCGAAAATCCTTCTTGAAAGTCGATCGTGGTCGCCTCGGCATGCATTCCAAACCCGTGACCGGGATGCTCGACGAGCCTGATGTAGCTGTACGGGTATGGCCCGAACTGCTCGCTATAGTGGCTCAGCGAGGCGCGTACACTCCGGACCATGTGGTCCAGATTCGCCGCGTGCCCCGGGTGATGGAAGATCTGGATTGCGACGTCGTTCCACCGTCCTTTATGCACCGCGTAGTCGGCGGAGAAGAAGGCGTATTCGTTCCCGATGGGGACATCGGTGGCATAATGGAAGTAGCTGCGCCCGCCTTCCGTCCATGTCCGGATGAGCGCCCCCGGCGCGACGGCGATCTGACGCTCGTCCGTGCCTACTACCGCCTCGAAGGCAATCCGCTCGGCCCCGGTCGCAGTCTGACGCGCCTCGATGTCGTAGAGCGAAGGCATCGCAGGGCGCGGAGGAAGTCCGTGCGCCCGCCGCTCCCAGTAGTTTCTGAGCTCGCGACTTGGCTGGTAGCCGAGGGCCGGCAACCAACGATTCGTGAAGTAGGTGCCGTTCGCCACCACCGAGGCATCGATTCCGCTGTTGCGGAAACCACGCGGTTCGACATCCGCCTCGAAGCGAAGCTCCAGCGAGTCGCCGGCCTGGAGCGGCTCCTCCAGGGTGTAGATCCGATGGCCGAGATCCTCATCGGCGAGTTCGAGCGTAGCCGGCCGATCGAATTCTACCCCTGCAGTCTCAACGTCCGGGACGGTGGCCAGATGGACCGAGTCGATTGCCACCGTACTGTTGTTCACGAGAAAGTAGTTGCCGCGGATCGCCACCTCACGCCGATCGGGATAGATCTCGACGTGAAGGTTGATCCCCGTCAGCCAGGGTTGCGGGAGACCCTCGTACCGCCCGTAGCGCCGCTCGTATTCGGCGCGCCCATTCAACATGTCGGAGGCGGTACGGTATTCATTCAGTACATTCGTGTTGTAGAAGATGAAGCCGCCTGAGGTGAGGACGAGCCCCACCGCCGCCGCGGCAGCCCAGGCCGTCAAATGCGTGAAGCGACGACGTGCCATCCGAAGCCGCCTCCAGAGGCCCCCCTCCCTGCCCCGCACCCAGAGCACAACAGCCACCACCGATAGCAGCAGAGCCCACGCTGTCCAATAAAGCTTGAACCAGAGCCACGGCCCGAGGAAGGGGCCGAATCCGCGCATGTCCGTGTAGGACCAGCCCGGATCGGATCCATAGACGAGAAGGCCATGACCGCCGCGGGCGGCGATTAAACAGATCAAGGCGAGGATGACCACCAAATGACCGACGTGTTTCTGATTCGCCACGACGTGCACCACGAGGACCAGCAAGGCGAGGAGGAGGTAGTCGGCGAGCTGAATCCCGAAAAGGATCTGCAGGTACAGCCCGATCTCGAAATCGAGACAACCCATGCCCGCCTGAACGAGCATCCCGGCCGTCATCCGGATGGCCAAACACAGGGCGAGCACGAGACCGAGTCCGAAGAACTTGCCGAAAAAAAGGACCCATTCCGGCACCGGTGCCGCGTCGACGATCTCGCTCAGGCCTGTTTCCCGTTCCCGCCTGACCAGTCTGCCTGAGCAGAAGACGATGAGGAGCGGGATGATCAAATGGGCGGGTGGGATCTCGGGGATAATCAGGCTGCTCAGGACGTAATCGGCTCTGGGGAGCAGTGGAACGCCCATGAAGGACAGATCCGCGAGCACTGATACAACCGCGAGCATTGCGACGACCGCCAGAAGCAGGAGCCCGCCCCGGCTCTTCACAATGTCCCCGAACGATGTCCACGCAATGGCGAGCGTCTGGCGAGCGTGGGTTGCGAAACCGAACGTCCGCCGGACCTGCGGCACGGAGATCGGCGTGCTCCCGAGGTTCTTTGTGCCCGCAGGCGTCGGGGAGTGCGCATCTCGGCGTCGCGTAATGCGACTCCACCACGTCCACCACGTGGTCGCGGTATGATGGCTCAAGCGAAACCGGAAGTGGGTGAACGCGAGCGTGCCCAGAGCAAAACCGAGCCACAGGAGGCGGTTCGCGAGCCACGAGCCCTCCAGGGCGATCAGGCGCGTATTCAAATCGATCGGTGTCCATCCGTTCCCGAGGTCTTCGATAGCGATGACGCTGAGCGGATCCAGCAGTTGCCCTGCCGCTTCCCACCGCGCCAGAGGGGCCACGACAAAGGCGGTGACGAAGAGGAGTAGGCCGCCGAGATAGCTCGCAATGGCGCGACGGCCGAGTGCCGCGAACGAGAACTGGATCGCCGTAGTGACGAAGGCGTTCGGCAACGCAATGAAGGCGTAGGCGGTGAGGTAGGCCGCCGGCCGGAAGGGACCGCGGATCTCGGCCCCCACCCCAGCCGAGTAGATGGCGAGCAGGATACCCGCCGGCACGGCGAGCAGGATCGAGGCATTGAGGACAAAGGCGGCGAGGAACCGTCCCCCCAGGTAGTCTGCCTTGCGGACGGGGGCGGTGAAGGTGAAGGGAAACATCCCCGTCTCCACGTCCCGCGCGGCTGCGTCGCCGGCTACGTAGGCGGCCACCAGAATCCAGAACAGGCAACCGATTAACGTAACCTCCGCGACGACGAACGGCGCACCGAAAAAGTAGTCGCCGTTGAGCGCGTCTGGTAGGTAGTTTTCTCCCGTCCACAGGAACGCGACGACACCCAGGACCACGAAGAGGAGCCAGGTCGAGACATGGCGCGCCTGGTAGGTGAGCTCGAAGCGAAAGATCTCCCGGAGCTTCAAAATCCAACCTCGGGCTGCTCGCGGCGCTGGCCCATATGGCCCGTCATCGTGCTGAAGTAAACATCTTTGACGTCCGGCTTCGCAGGCTCGAAGTCGGGGCCGGGTGCCCTGTCGCTGTAGACATGCACGACGGTGCGCCCCGCGAAGAGCCTCGTCGAGATTACCGCGTGCTCTCGCTCCAGCTCGGGGAGCTCTTCCTTCGCAATCACTCGGCACCAGATCCGGCCATGGAGCTCTTCGACCGCGCGCAACGGCTCGTCCTCGAGCAGAATCTCCCCTTCGTCGATGATCGCCATCTTGGTGCACAGCTCACTCACGTCCTCAACGATGTGAGTGGAGAGGAGCACGACGCTGTTCTCGCCCAGCTCGCTCAACAGGTTCAAGAATCGTACGCGCTCAGCCGGATCGAGACCGGCCGTCGGTTCATCCACGATCATCAGCTTCGGATGGCCCAAAAACGCCACGGCGAAGCCGAAGCGTTGCCGCATGCCGCCCGAATAGCCGCCCAGCTTCTGCTTGCGTACCTCCCACAGGTTCATCTGCCGGAGGAGCGTTTCCACGACCTCCTTGCGCACCCGACGCTGAGCAATACCCTTGAGCAATGCGAAGTGATCGAGCAGGTTCTCCGCGCTGACCTTCGGATAGACGCCGAACTCCTGCGGCAAGTAGCCGAGTCTTTTCCGTACTTCGTACTTCTGGTTCAGCACGTCGGTATCACCAAGGCGGACGCTGCCTTCATCGGGCTCTTGCAGCGTAGCCAGGATGCGCATCAGCGTGGACTTGCCGGCGCCGTTGAGGCCGACCAGGCCGTACATTCCCACCGGAATCGTGAGGGTCACGTCCTTCAGCGCCTGCACGCCGTTGGAATAGGTCTTGGATACGCCTCGAATGTGTAATTCCATTCTCATACGCCCTTCGTGCTCTTTCCACTTCACTCGGCTAAAGTGTTACCTTTTTTTTAGATCACACCGGAAGCGCAGATGTCGCCGCCTCCCATGAAGGATAAAGGGCCGCCACACCGCAGCGGTCAGCCTGTGTCGGATCAGGAAGTGCCAGAGAGGGTTGGATCGTTTGTAGAGGCAAGTCATGAGCAGATAGATCGGCACGATCGAGAGAGGACGGGGACGGCGTTTCCAGATCGACTTGAAGGAAAAAAGGCGTTGATAACACCAGCGGTAGCCCTCTTCCAATTCTCGCGGTTCCATGTGCTTGGGCGCAAAGACGGCATGGGCCGTGTCATACCGATTCCAATCGGTGTGGAGGAGGCGGCCTTCCGCCTCGAGCTTTCGAAAGAGGGGGGTTCCCGGATAAGGGGTTAGGATATGGAAAGTGGCGCAGGCCAGACGCGTCTCCTCTATCCATGCCACGGTCTTTTCGAAGACATCGGGCTTGTCGTTGTCAAATCCGAACACAAAGCTTCCGTTGACATGGATGCCCTGGTCTTTGAATACTTGCACCCGTCTGGCATACTCCTCCGGCCTTGGACTTCTCTTGTTGTTCTCTTTCAGGTTCTTTTCGTACAGCGATTCAAAGCCGATGAACACCCCGGTGCATCCCGCCAGGGCCATCCCTCGCACAAGGTCTGGATCATCGGTAATCTCGAGGTTCACGGCCGCGCTCCATATGCGATTCAAAGGTTCCAATGCCTTGCAGAGATCGGCCAGATACTTTGGGTCGGCTCCGAGGTTGTTGTCGAGGAATACGGCATAAGGCGCGACATCGGCTTTGATCTCTGCAACAACCTCCTCGATGGGCCTGGCCTGGTAGGGCAGAGACAGACCTCGGGTGGAGAGGTAGCAAAAATCACAGCGGTTCCTGCACCCCCTCGTTGCTGTCAAGCTGAAGGGGGTGAGAAAGCTGTTTCTGGGGATGAGGGTGCGTTTCGGCAGGGGCGCCTCCCTGTAGGAACGGCCAAAGTCTGCCTGATAAACCGCCCTCATCTTGTTTGATTCGCAATCGAGGAGGAATTCGTGCCAGGCGAAAGCACCTTCGCCTATACAGATGGCATCGGCATGGGCAGCCGCTTCCTCAGGGCATGAAATCACATGGGGACCTCCCAGGATGACCGATGCGCCCCGCTCTTGGTACCAGGCTGCCAGTTCGTATGCCCGTTCTGCGCTGGTGAGGTTTACAGTGATGCCCACCACTTCAGGGAAGGGATCATGGGGGGGAGGCCCCTGGAGCAGGTTTTCGTCCCAGAACTTCACGCGCCATTCAGGGGGTGTCGCCCCGGCAACACTGGTCAGGGAAAGACCGGGCGTCAAAACATGCTTGCCGAAGCTGGCATCGGGATCCTTGGGATAGAAGGGATTGATCAGAAGCGCGAGGCGGGGAGCGGGTGGGGAGGTCAGGAGGTCAGGGTCGAGCGCTGGGGCGATCCTCATCTCGAGCGGAAAAAAGCGCTCCCCCCTATTTGGTGGCTGCTCGATCGAATCAGGTCTCAAGAGCCCGAGTAGCCAGGCTACCTGTGCGCACTCCATCCCAAAGGGCAGGTAACCGGCATACCCTAAAAGCGGCATCTCGAAGAGCAGGAAACCGTGGACATGGGGCACGGTGTAGTGCCATTTGGCAAGGCTGTAGTAGTTCCACATCTCCCAGAAAAACCCGCAGACCAGGGCTGCCTGGGCCGAGGTGACGGGACCTCGCCAGTCCCCCTTTGACACGGAGGAGAGCAAGTGGCTCTGTTTGAAGAAGGTCGGTACGGCCAGTGTGACCACAAGGGGGGATATCCAGAGGAGGCTGAAGAGGTGCTCGGGATACACGCCGATCAGAGCCAGGCCCAAAGCGCTGAAAAGCAGCAGGCCCAGGGCAAGGCCACGGGGCTTTTTCGGCTGGATCGGCAAAAAGGATAAAAAGGCTCTGCTCATCGAGGGGAATGAGAAAAGCAGGCGCTGGGTGGAGAGCACGGCGGGCAGCACGGTTGAGAAGGCTATCGAGGCATGGCAGACGGACTGGATCGCTTCGATGCTTCCCAGGCTGTAGTGCCAGTTCTGGACAAAACCGTTCAGGTATTCGAAGAACCACCAGAAGGCTGCGCTCGCTGGAAAGAGCAAAAGGAACCTGACGGACCGGCCGGTCAAGAGACAGGTTCCCGTGCGGGCCTCGAGCAGAGCGTTCACCACCAGGATGTAGCTGATCCACAGCGGAGTGAAGGTAAACACTTGGAGGGAAGCGAACCATTCGAACCGCGTCCACGCCAGTGTCCATGTTACAGCCATCATCCCCAGACCGGCATAACCCCACCAAGGAAGAGTGCCGAGGCGGAAGCAGGGTGTATCACCCTTTTGAAAGCCAGCACGCAGAAAACGGATCAAGAAGGGTGTTGTGATGGCCAGGACCAGTATGCCGTAGAGGACAAAGGCGATCCACGAGAAGGAGGCGCGCACAGGGTTTGCGGTTTGGGGCAGGGGAAATCCCTGGGGCCAGCTTCCACCGATCAGGGGAGGCAGGATCAACAGGGCGATTATCAGGCTCGAGCCAAGTCCTTTTCTCATGGGAAGAATCGTCTCTATTGGCAAAGTACTTTGCATAGCAAAGTGTCAGGGTAAAAAATAAGCGCCTCTTCAGCCTCCCGGAACGAATGAACCGGATCATGCCTTGGCAGGGCGGGTGCTCGGATAGGCACCGCGCCTGCTGCCTTTCCGATCCAAAGAAGCCGCTTTGGCTCTTTTTGCCGCCTTCTTGAGTACCGCCTCGAGGGCCTTCAGGTACTGAAGAAAGCTGTCCCGGCCCGAATCGGACAAGAAGACCAAGGTTTGTGGCTTCGAGTCAACAAAGCTTTTTTCGATGACCACACATCCCGCATCTTTGAGCGTTTTGAGGTGGCGGTTCAGGTTGCCGTCAGTAAGGTTGCATGCCTCTTTGAGCGCAACAAAGCGCATCCCCTCTGGGGCGCCGCACAAGCAGGAAAGGATGGCCAGACGGTTCGGCTCGTGAAAGATCCGCTCCAGGGCGGCGTAAGGGTTCTCGTGTTGCTCAGCCATGGATGCTCCTGTCTACTCACCCGTTTAAAACCCGAAAAAGGCCCGCAGGCTGGCCGCCGGGTTCCGGTTGAAAAAGAAAATAAATCCACCGATCAACTCACCTGTAAAAAAGACAAGCCCCATGGGCCAGGGGTTGGTAAAGGAAAGACCCGGGACCAGAAGACACAGGGCGCCTGCTGCAATGTAGTAGAGACCCAGGGGAATGACGGCTCTGGGCATTACCCAGCGAGCGGAGAGGTTGGCAAGGCCGTAAAGGCACATCCAGATGCCGAAGAGATAGGGGTACTGCCCGCCCAGTACCATGGAAAGGGTCAAGATGCCGCCCACCAGAAGGGGGAAGACCTGGTCAACGGCCGGCAGAAGCTGCCGTAGGTCCCTTTTATCCCCAGGCTCCGACAGGAACCAGCAGAGCAGGGCGCCGTAGTTGAAGGAAACACCGAGTAACCAGACCACAGCCCAGCCGTAGAGATGAGCGCGGTCTGTACCGGGGTATACCCCACGCGACAGAATCACGGCGCCGATCAGGGCAGCCGTTCCACCCATGGCCCGGGCCCGTCCGGAGTATCCCCGAAAGCGCTGGGATTCCAGCACCCTCTGCTGGAGCTCCCGCACCTGCGCCAGGGCATGATGGATGTGATTTGCGATCATCCTGTTGCTCCTATCGGTTTATTACTGCAAAGAACTTTGCATTGCAAAGTTATTTTTAGAAAAATTTCAGAGGATAGGAATCTCAATCCATCTCGTCGATCTCGCAGCGTGCCAAACCTTCTCTTCTAGCATAAACTGGACAGCGAAATCGGCCGGTACGACGTGAGAATATGTCACCGGTTGTTTACCGAAAGTTCGGACCGGATACCCGGGTGAGATGGAGGCGCGTGTGAATAGGCGTGATTTCTTGAAGGCGACGCTGGTGGGAGGAACTGCCCTTGCCTGTCCGTCATGGCTCGAGGGGCTATCCGACAAGCTGGCAAGCCGGCCGAACATCGTCCTGATCATGGCCGATGACCTTGGACTGGAGACCCTCGGATGTTACCGGGGGAAAGACTACCAGACACCCCACCTCGATGCCCTGGCTTCCCGAGGCGTTCGCTTTACTCACTGCCATTCTCAGCCGCTGTGCACGCCGTCGCGTGTTCAACTGATGACCGGCCGGTACAACCATCGCAATTACCAGGGGTTCGGCTATCTCGATCCGCAAGAGGTCACCTTCTCCAATCTGCTACAAAGCGCCGGCTATCGCACCTGCATTGCCGGCAAGTGGCAGCTTTGCGGGGATGCCGAGACTGTGCGCGGCTTCGGATTCGACGACTTCTGCCTGTGGAACATGCATCGCTACCGAGAAGGCACCAGGAACGCCAAAGAGCCGGAAAGCTGGAAAAAGCGCTACGCATCTCCGACGCTCTACGAAAATGGCCAGTGGACGGAGCACAGCGAGGGGATCTACGGCCCGGATGTCTGTTGCGATTTTGTCTGCTCCTTCATCGAGAAGCACAGGAAGCAACCTTTCCTGGTCTACTACCCGATGATCCTGACCCACACCCCCTTTGTCCCCACCCCGGACAGCATCGATCAGGCAGAGTCCAACAAAAAACGCAACTTCGGCGACATGGTCCGCTACATGGACAAGATCGTCGGCAAGATCGTCTCGCAGTTGGAAAAACAGGGCATCCTAGACAACACCCTGCTCCTCTTCACCGGCGACAACGGTACGCATCCTTCAATTACCTCCTTGACGGAAACCGGCACGGTCAAGGGTGGCAAGTCGAAGACGATCGATTCCGGAACCCACGTGCCGCTCATCGCCAGTTGGCCGGGCACGGCACCGCCGGGCCGGGTAGTCGATGACCTGGTCGACTTTTCGGACTTCCTTCCTACTCTGTGCGAGGCGGCGGGCTGTGCGCAGCCGGAGGACAGGGTGATCGACGGCCGGTCCTTCTTCCCTCAGCTCCAGGGTAAAAAAGGTTTCCCCCGCGAGTGGATCTACTGCCATTACTGGGAAAGGGGCAGGGTCAAGGAGCGCACCCGGGAATTCGTCCGAGACAAGCGCTGGAAGCTCTACGATAACGGACAGTTGTTCGACACTGCCAGCGATGCGCTGGAACAGACTCCCCTGGTCGAGCTAAACGAGGAAGCACTGGAAGCGCAGGAACGCCTGCGGAAGGCTTTTGCAGCGGTCAGGAAAAAACAATAGGAGGCCGACAGGATGAAGCGGCCGCGATATCGGCTGAGCAGACGTGATTTTCTCTCCGTGCTGGGGGCGGGCGCCCTGGGCGCGGCGCTGCCGTCGTTGGTCAACGGCGATTCACCGCAGCCATCGGGAAAACCCAACATCCTGTTCATTGCCGTGGACGACTTGCGGCCGCAACTGGGATGTTACGGCCATAAAAAACCGCTGACGCCCCATATCGACCGGCTGGCCGCGCGCGGCACGGTTTTTAAGCGCGCCTTCTGCAATGTGCCGGTGTGCGGTCCCTCGAGGGTGAGCGTCTTGACCGGCATCCGGCCGCGACCCAGCCAGTGGCGGTGCAGCGATCTCACGGTCGACTACACCACGCTCCCCGCCTATTTCAAAGAGCACGGCTATCATGCGCAGTCCAACGGCAAGGTGCTCCATCACCTGAACGACCGCTCAGAGGATTGGAGCGAACCAACCTGGCGCTCCATCGAGATCTATCACGGGAAAACGGACTGGGCCAACTACAACGCCTACGGCATCTGGCAGGATGAATCTTCGGCAAAGGCAGTCAATCCCAAATCGCTGCGCGGGCCCTACTGCGAAGCGGCGGATGTTCCCGACAACGCCTATCAGGACGGCAAGGTCGCGGAAAAAACCATCGCGGACCTGAGGCGCCTCAAAACGATGAACAAGCCATTCTTTCTCGCCTGCGGGTTCTGGCGGCCCCATCTACCGTTCAATGCACCCAAAAAATACTGGGACCTCTATCAGCGTGAAGATGTGGAGATGGCCACCAACCGGTTCCGACCGGAAAACCTGCCTTCCCCGTGTCGCACCTCCGGAGAGATCGATCGCTACGCGCTCACCAACGAGCGCAAGCAGACCGAGGAATTCCACAAGGAAGCAAGGCACGCTTACTACGCTTGCGTGAGCTATATCGATGCCCAGGTCGGCAGGGTGCTCGCCGCGCTGGACGATCTCGGGCTCGCCGAGAACACCATCATCGTTCTATGGGGCGATCATGGCTGGAATCTGGGTGAACACGATTTCTGGGGTAAGCACAACACGCTGCACAACTCGCTGCATGCGCCGCTTGTCGTCTGCGCGCCCGGAACCAGGCAAGCGAGCAGCACCGACAGGCTCGTCGAGTTCGTCGATATTTTTCCCAGCCTCTGCGAGCTCGCAGGTCTGCCGATTCCCGGCCATGCCGAGGGCCGGAGCTTCGTTCCCCTGTTGACCGATCCCGGCAAGCAATGGAAAGAGGCGGTGTTCAGCCACTGGACGGGATGTGAAGCCGTCAAGACGGATCGCTATCTCTATACGGAATGGAAAAAAGACGGGAAAGTCACCCATCGCATGCTGTTCGACCATGAAACCGATCCCCTCGAAAACGTCAATATCGCCGAGCGTCCCGAAGCACAAGAGATCGTGGCCACACACAGCCGGCTCATTCAATCCGGCTGGAGAAGCGTGAAATGACACCATAATACGGTGCCGTAGCAATCTGTTCTAGGGTTCAGATCTTACTTGACCACGTAATCTCCCTCGTGTGCGCGGCACGGCCGTGTTACTTGGCTTCATGCAATACAGCCCGACGAATTGAGACCTCGAGGACTTGACGCCGCGGTGGAAGATCAAGCATGAGGGCGCGGCGAACGGTACGACAGATCAGCGCACGGTATTCGGGATCTGTTGCCGCAAGGCGACTGTGGCGCTCATATCGGTATTGCGTCGTGCTCAGCGAAATACCCTGGAGGCCTGCAACCTTTCGATACTCTAAGGCGCAAAAGTCGCGCAGTACACCCGCCTCGAGTACATCCCATAGTGAGCCCGGCTTCGCACGTGGAGAACTCCGCCGATCTGGACGGGCTCGGTAGTATTCGGCGATCAAGCGCCGTAAGGTATCTGGCATAGCGATGACGGATCCGAGACTCGTTCCGTCGGCAAGGCGTGCCTTGAACTTCATCCATGACTGCTGGCGAAGCGATGCACCGTGAAGAAGATCGTCGTAGGACAGCGGCACATCTGAGGTTCGGTTTCTGATCTCAATGAGTGTCTCGACCGTGTCGACAGGCATTCCCATCGACCATGCGTCGTAGGTTTCACCCTCGAAAGCCCTTTGGTTACAAGCTTCGCACACCATTGCTTTGACGAGATCACGAGCAAGCCAGTCCGGTCCAAGACCCCAGCGGTAGGCGGCGGCGCTACCGTGCGCGTAGGTGGAAGGGAGCTTACAGATCTTCGCATTCACTGGATTCTGGTCAATGTAGCGCACGACCATCTCCCAGTAGACGGAATCTTCGATGAGCCGAGAACCGAAACGTCCACGCACGAGTGTGCCGTCTCTGCGCTGGTTGCGGTTGTACCAGCGGACATATTGATTCTGGATCCACTGTAGTGCTTTCGAAATTTTCCCGAGCGGACTCCGTATCAGTAAATGAAAGTGAGTGGTCATCACGCAGTACGCGTGAACCTCGATTAACCTGCGGTCTACCGCCTCACCGAGAAGTCCAAGGAATCGCGTGACGTCCTCGGTGCGCTCAAACATTGCCCGCTTCGCCAGACCGCGATTGTAGACGTGGTGCCAGGCGTTTGCATAGTCGACTCGTCGTCTTCGTGGCATATCGTCCTCCTTGTCATTACGAGAAGGACGGCCTTTGACGTTCTGACGTTACAGTCTTCTTCGTACGAAATGCTACGGCACCGTAATGCTACGGCACCGTATTGGGGAGATGTGACATCGTGACCGCGTCGAGCTCTACAGCCTTTACCGGGGAAAAAGTCAATCAAAGATGATGCGTATGAAATTGCTTCGTTTTCGCAGAAGCAACGTAAGGGTTGCCCTGTTGGGATTTGGCCCCTTATGCGCACATTTATTTTTTCGATGTGACAGGATTAACACAGGCTAAATGGTGATGTGTGTTGAAGAGTGCCAATCACATTGAAACCTTACTACACGTGATAGTGTTCTTCGATGACCGGAATAGGGGCCAAAGGTAAGCAACTAGCTGATCTCAATACAAACATTCCGATGCTTCAACGTTGATTGCCTTGGTGGAATGTGACTGACCGGAATCGCTCTTTCTATTTGAGGAGGTGTTTTATGGACCAGCGTACATGCTCCCCTGCGGCTGCATCGTGGCGCCTGCTGCCGATCGCGGCCTTTCTCGCCGCAGCTCTCCTGATCCTGTCCGCGCCGGCGACGGCGCAGCTTTCCTTGGTGGGCGAGGCGATCCTCGACCCTGCCGACAGCGCCCGGGGAATCTCCGTCGAATTGTCCTATGCATACGTGGGCCTCTTCACCGACGGGATCCAGAAGAAGGTCGATTTGGCCATTCCCTCCCTGCCGACCACGGTGGCGACCTTCAATCCTGCCTTCGGTGACGAGTGGGCCGAGAACTTCGTGCATAACGGCAAGCTAATCTGCGGCCACAGCTTCGGCGGCCTGAACCTCTGGGATGTCACCGGCGCTCCGACTGTGCTCGACACTGCGACCACAACCTATCACTACGACGGGCTCGACGTCCTCAACCCTCCGGGACAGGAATTCCTGATCTACAGCGAGCACAACGCTTCGAGCGCCCCGGCGGGGATCCGCGTGTATGACATCCTGGGAGGTTCTCTCACCTACGTGAGCGATGATCTGCTCGGCGGCAACCTGCGCGACGGGAGGTTCCTGGTCGTTACGCGGGACAGTTGGGTCTATCAACTCGACGGCGGGGCGGGTTCCACGCGGCCGCTTACCCTGAACATCTACGACCTGACCATTCCCGTTTTGCCGGTGTCGTACCCGCAGTTCGACATGGGAAACGCCGTGGGCAGCTACGAGGGCCACACCGACCTGGAGCTCGATCCCTTCGTGCAGCAGATGCTCTACGCCGCCTGCGGGGACGACGGACTGCGTATGATCGACGTCAGTGTGCGCTCCGCGCCGGTCGTGGTGAACACTCTTGGAGCCCCCGGATACTATGTCAAAGAGCTCTCCTTTCTCGAGAATTCGATATTCTTGGTCGTCTCCGTGCGTCTGCCGAGCGGCCAGTGGCGCTTCCGCGTGCTCGATTGCAGCATACCGCCCAGCCCCGTGCCGGTGGGAAGCTGGCTCGGCAGTCCGAACTACGAGATCCACGATCTTCAAGCCGAGTGGCTCCCCACGGGACCAGCCGTGCTGGTGGCGGGTGAGAACTCGCTCGGCCAGGCCACCCTGCAGGTCTGGATGTAGAGATATAGCCGCGCCGCCTCGTTGACGCACCGCGTCCACGACGCGCGTCAGCGACCAGGGCAGGGCAGGGATCGGGCAAGAGTGTGTCTCTGTGGTTTCGGAAAGCTTGTCCTCCCTGCCATTTTTACCTTTACGTTGACGGCAGTAGACGACCACAAACAAGATTGTCCTGCTGCGATCTACCTCGTTTGTGCTGTTTCAGTCGCGCAGTTTCAATTCGATCCGAGATCAAGACATCGGGCGCTACCAGACGCGCTCGTTCCATGTCTTGATCAGATTGGATGTTGCTTTGCGGGTCGTGGTGGAACTTCCCCCGCCGCGGCTGACTTTGGAGCGATCCTCGAAGATCAGATCATGGGAGTATTCCTGTGAATTGAGGCCGAACCAGACGTCGGCCGAGCTACCCCCGCTGTATCCTCCGTGCTTGGTGAAATATCCCACGTTTAACCGGCCCGATACGGTCCAGCGGTAGCGCATCCCCTGGCCCTCCGGTGGAAGGTCGGCCACACCGAGGAGGCTGAGCAGGATGGTCTTCGATAGGTTCAACATCCCCCCGATTATCGCCATGCTCGGTTTCTTCAGGCGACCATCCGGTGCCACGTGGTCGGTGTGCCCGCTCGAGAGGAGGGGGGCCATTTCATCGAGGATCGGTGGCGCATGGCGATCGAGCCCATCCACCCGCACCATCTCGAAGACTGGTTCACCCTGGCCGGAGACCAGAGCCAGCTCGATCCGGAAGGGATATTCGAGGCGATAATGCGACGCCTCTTCACCCTCAGGCCCGGAAGGCTCGACCGTCGCGTTCGCCTCGACCAGGGTGCGGCATACGAGCTTGAAGCGTGGATCATGGGTGATCCTCGCCGGATCGATAGAAAGGCCTGCAATACCGTGCGTCTCGGTGTTCAGGTCGACGCGGATTTCATATTCCAGATCGAGGAGGCGCTCGTCCCCGTGGGAGAGGCTGATGCTGGCCGTGTAACCGGCTTCGAGTCTATCGTCATTGTTTTCCCGATTTTCCGGATTTGGCCTTTCACCCTCTCTATACGAACCGTGGACGGTTGCCGCAGGCAGAGCCAACAGGTGATCGGGCAGCGCTGGCAGGATATAAGGATCTGGATGGTTGACCACGAACTCGTCAAACGACGGCAGGATCTGCATGTGGATACCCATGACCAGGACGATCCAGATCGGGTAGAGAAGCACAACCAACAGGAGGATCGCTCCCCAGGGATGAAGCACCATCCGGGCGGCGACAGAGGGCTGGCGACCTGCGGGACGGGCCGAGGCCTTGGCTGTGTCCGCAAACGCCCGGATCACGTAGAACAGGGGGAGATTGCTGAAGACGATAGAGAGCGTTGCGATCGCCATGGAGACGATGTCGCCGGCCCACGGCCCGTCCCCGGAGTGGAGCGACGCGATGGTCGTGGAGATGGCAAAGATCACCGCGGCGGCTCCGTAGCAGAACAGCGATCGTGCAAAGGCTTGCCGCCACCGCTTCGCGAGATCACTCAGGGTCTCCTGCGTGCAGCGATACTGCATGCCACGGGCGAAGAGGATCAGTGCGCAGGCGAAGAGCACCGTTGCCAGAGAATCCAGCATTCCCATCGTCCCGTCCGACCAGGCCAACTGATCGTCGAGGGCCTGTACGACTTTGCCGAGATCTTCCAGAATCTTGACCACAAGCTCCAAGAGCACCAGAAATCCCACACCGTGACGGAGGGCTGCACCATTCTCGCCTCGGTGGGGCAGCATGCCATAGCACGCCGAGATGATCAGGAGACCTCCCAGGAGGTGCGTGAAGATGCTCAGCGGAATCACACCCAGGGAAAAATTAAGATCCAGGCTGAGCAGGATCGCACCGATCACGAGGATCTTCGGGCTTTTCAACCGATGTGACACTGTGCTTTCTCCTCTCTCCAGAATTGTCAGAATTTTACTCTGAGCGGAAAATATTCTGGCGCAGGATCATGGGTTTTGAAAGGTACTCAAAAAGGCGTTTTGCTAGCCGATGTTTGTGGGAGTTGCGGCCACGTTGATCTTTCCGTTGGTAACCCTGAGGAACTATGGAAGCTTTACAGAAAGATTCGATCATCATGACTGATTTTTCAGGCTTACCGAAGGCACACGATCGATCAACTGTTCGCGTTTCAAATGCAATGCGTCCTTGGCTATTACTGCAGAGCCAGATCGTTCGCTTCGATAGTTCCTGCGATTCTAAGTAGCCCACTTCCCGGCATTCCAGCAGCAAACGCAATTACCAGACCTGCGAACCAGTTTTTAGCCAACATTGAGAGACTCCCGCATCTACTGAACAGTGAAAACCACCTGCTGTCCGGGCGACATGGTCAAGAGTAACAAATCATCCCTTCCGCGCACCGATTCCCTGGCGATCCCTTCGACCGAGAATCCCGCCTTGCCGAAGGGGTTTTCCAGCCGGCACGGCCCGCCCTTCATCGACAGGATCTCCACCCGCCGGGTGAGCCCGTCTTTGCGCTCGGCCGAGACCAGGAAAGCTCCCTCGGCCCGAAGCGTCCGGAACGAGGCGTCCTTCCAGCGCTCCGGAACGGCGGGAAACACCCGGATCGTGCCGCTGTAGCTCTGGAGCAGCATCTCCTGGATGCCTGCGGCCGCGGCGAAGTTGCCCTCCAGCGTGAAGGGCCTGTAGCGGAAGTTCGAGTACCCCTTGCCGCTCTGGTCGCCGTTGCAGTGGAAGGAGGATCTCAGGCAGAACGCCGTGGAGAAGATTTCGAGCGCCTTCTCTGCGAGAGCCCCGTTCCTCGCGCGGGCCGCCATGTTGGCGAGCCACGCGAAGCTGTAGCCGGTCCACAAGGAAGATCCCAGCCGGTCGAGCTCGGCGAGGGCAGCCGTGATGACCGCCTCGTCCTTCGCGCCGTTCTCCCAGCGGATGAGCCCGAGGGGGTGGATCGCCATCAGGTGCGACAGGTGGCGGTGCGACGCCTTCAGGGGATAACCCTTCGCCACCAGGAGGCGCCCGTCCTCCGGGGAGAAGGCCAGGTCCGGCAGCTCGCCGAGCACGTCGCGCCAGTGGCCGGCCTCGTCAGACAGGCCCAGCTCGCCGGCCAACTCGGCGGCCGTGAGAAAGGTCCACCGGATCAGGGCCAGGTCGTAGTTCGTGATCGAGGGGAACCACGCTTCGAGCCGGTTGTCGTTGATCTCCGGTGACGAGCTCAAGGGGAGCGTCCGCTTGCCGTCCGCACCCTTCTCCGTGACCGCTTCCAGGAAGACGGCCGTGTCCCGCACGAAGGGATAGGCGCGGTCTTTCAGAAACTCGCGGTCCATGGTGTACCGCCAGTGCAGGTAGAAATGATGAGAGAGCCACGCCGCCGTGGTGGACGAGTGGGTGTACTGATGCCAGCCGCCGATCTGGTTGTTGTGGAGGTCCGCGGTCATGGGCACGTTGAGCCCCGGTTTCTTGAAGAAGCGCCGCGTCCATGCCTCGGCGTTCTTTCGCGTCTTCCAGAGCCACTCGACGAACCCCTCACCTCCGTCCAGGTGATTCCCTGAATAGCACGGCCAGTAAGAGAGCTGGGTGTTCAGGTCATGGTGGTAGTCCCCCTTCCAGGGCGGGATCTTTCCGTTGTCCGCGGTCCAGGGGCCCTGCAACGTGATGGGGGGGGTGTCGCGCCGGGCTGCCGCGCCGAACTTGTACGTTTCCAGGTACCACTGGCGCTCGATAACGGGATTCGGGATACGGATCGAGGATTTTTCCCAGTAGGCGCGCCACCATGCGCGATGCTTCTCGAGCTCCTTGTCGAATCCCGATTTCAAGGCCTCACGGCAGCTCTCCATCGCCCGCTCCAGCGGATCGCCCCCTGGCTCGATGGAGGTGGCGATCGACCAGGCGCCGAGCCAAGTGTCGCCCTCCTTCCGCCACTTCAGCACCACTGCAAACTCGAAACCTCCCCAGCACTCCTGGGAGAAGGCCATGGTCCTCGCGGCCCTCAACGTTTGGGTGGGCCGGTAGCCGAGCGAGGCCAGGTCGCCGGGGCTGATCTTACCCGGTCCGGCCGGATCCTCGACCTTCCCGCTGAAGGGTGGAGCCAGCAGATTCATCTCCACCCCGCCTGGCCCGCGGATCTCGATCATACCCACCGGGGCATCGGCATGGACGAAGACGCGTGCCGTCGTCCCGTTCTCGAAGGTCAGTCGGGCGACGGCCTTTTCCACATTCAGCCGTGCCTCTCTGAAGGCGGATTCACCCGGCAGTTTCAATTCGATCCGGCCCGCGGGAATCTTGGTTGGGCCGGCGTTGCCGTACGGATCGTCGTAGAGGCGGTGGAGATCCTGGATGCGACCCTCGGCCACCCACTTCCGCATGGTCTCGTAATCGTAGTCCTCACTCTCGAATTCGGGAACGGGACGCAGGTCCCAGAGGTCCGTGCGGTCCAGCGAGATTTTCAGCGGATAACCGTCGCCCCAGACCAGCGCCCCCAGCAGCCCGTTTCCCAGTGGCAGGGCCTCGTCCCAGGTCATGGAGGGCGTCTCGAAATGCAGCAAGTCGCACGGCCGTTTCGTTTGTCCGAGCAGGCAAGATGCCCCGATCAACAAGAGTAGGGATGATGCAACAAGCATGCGGAATGTCTTTCGCGATGAATTGCCTATCATAAGGATCGGTCTCCTCGAGAAACGCACAAAGAACACCATCGATTACCGTGAGCGCGTTCATGGTGTACCTACCTGGCAAAGGAGCATCTTTGAAGGGGATTGCGGTTGAGGTCTGTGGTGGTCCGGCGGCAACACTCCTCGGCCTCATCAAAATGCTGTTGGAGTATTTTGCCGGGGGCAATCTCATCCCCTTGACGCCATCATCGAGGAGAGCGAAACCAAGAGGTTGCGCCCCCCCCGCGCTGCTCATTCCCGGCAGAGGCTGAAGGGACGGCTCAGGCCGTAGTCGATCAAATCGTACGTCTTTCCTGGCGGCGGACCAACGGGCATGCTGTGGTAGAAGGCATTCGGCCATGCGGATCCACGTATCGGTCCGCGGTGATGGGGTCCCAAGAGATTCTTGAGGCTGCCGAAGAGCGTCACCGTGACAGAGTTTTCCCCCGTGACGATCCTGTCCGTGACGTCGAGGCGCCAGGGCTGCCAGCCGATGTAGCCGGCGCTCTGGCCGTTCACGTCTACGCGTGCAACGACGCCTGGGCTCTCCAGAATCTCTACGGCGTAGCGTGCGGGAACCTGCCGGCACGCAAAAGTCTGGGTGTAAGCCATCCGTCCTGCGTAGAAGGGGCAGCCTTGGTCGGTCCAGGAACCCAGCGCAAGGGGCCGCGGCGGCTCCATGATCCAGCCCTTTGCGGCACTCCGGAGGGTGAAATCGCCGAGGAGGAAGATAGGCTCCGGCTCGTGGTGGATCGAAAAGGGCTGTGCCGCCGTCTTGATCACGTTCTCGCCGCTCCGCAGCCACGCCGGCTCGATGGCAAAGACCTTGAAGGACCGGTCGAGCCACGATTGACCCTGCACCAGGCGCAGCGGGTGGCCGTTCACCGTGACGTCGTAGCGATCCCCGCGCTCGACCACGAGTTCGAGGCGCGGCAAAGCCTCGAACCCTTCGATCACGAAAGGGTAACGCAGCTCGAAACCGGAGTCCGCGGGAAAGGCGTCCTTGCGGATCAGCTCGTCCTCGAACTGTACCGCTCGATCCCACGGATTGCGGTCGAAGCCGTGGGCTTTGTAGACCTGTGTCTGCGCGTCGTACCGGTAGAGACCGGTAGAGACCGGTAGAAAGTTCACCGTCGATGACGAGGTCCATGAAATCGAGAACGAGCACGTTCGGGTCGAGCCTCTTGACATCGGGTCCGCTTGCGACCCGACACGATGCTGGCGCGCTGGCCGCCTCCGCCACCGGGGTCTTCAAAGTGGGCTCGCCTTCCGTCCACACCGCGCAGAGCGCGCTTCCAGCCGGCGGTAGCTCCAGATCCCACCCGATTCCGGGAAGCTCGGTCCCGCCGTGACGTTGCTTCTGCGCGCGGGGAATAGTGGGCTCAACGCTCCCGTCGACCAGATTCCAGACTTCTACGCGGCCGGCTTCCGTCGTGAACGAGCAGCAAGCCTCTTTTTCGAGGCTCGTGTTCACCACGAAGAGCAGATAACCGTCCTCGAACTCCCGGAGATGGTGATAGACCCGGCCGCCCTCTGAAGCCTCGGCCGTCACGGCCACCGCCGGCGAGACGAGCGCCCTCTCCGTGTTTCCGTAGGGCGCTGCCGCCGCGATCCAGCGCTCGCCTGCCGCCTCGGCGAGCTTCGCAGGCCGAATCTCCTCCCGCCCGTTCACGAGGGCGGGCGCCTCCACGTAGCTCACCACCCGGCCCCCTTGCGCCGTGAACTCCTCCATGAGCTCCAGCGTGGAGCGCTCCAGGTTCTCGAGGCCTGGAGGCAGAATCACGACACTATAGGAACGCTGCCCCACGATGAGACAGCCTCCCTCCACGCGGCTCCTCTCGGCCATCACCGGCTCGCTCCCCAAGTCGAACCCGACCTGCGCCGCAGCCAGTTCGGTCACGTACGCTTGAAAGGCACTCCCCAACTCCTCGAGACGCCGGCTCGTTGCGCGGCTGAAGTTGTACATCCACATGGTTGTGGTCGGCTCGATCACCAAGATGTCGTTGCGCTCCTCACCGGCGGCGAGGGCCCAGCAGAGACGGCCAAAGTAATCGGCCAGGAGATGGTGCGCCTCCCACCACGGCTCGTGGTAGGAGAACGAAGGCGGGTGATCGGCCTTGCGTGCCCCGCGGATCGTATAATAGCTGAGGTGCGGATTGAGGAAGTTGACCCCGCCCACGCAGAGCCAGTCGCCGATGCGCTTCAGATCCTCGAAGCTGACCTCCCAACCCGCGGCGCCGTAGGCCTCGCAGAGGGTGCGCACCCGGCCGAGCTGATTGGCGATGCTGCGGATCTCCTTCAGCGCTCGGAAGTTTCCGAACTGGGCGTGCGGACCTTCGGAGTACTGATTCATGAGGCAATCGATCCCGGGTATGTGCTGCCAGGCGTTGAAGCTCATCACGTCCGAGCCGTGCCCGACCTGGGGCCAGCCGTGCTCCCAAACGTGCCCTGTGGCCGCGATCCCTCGCTTTTCGCAGGCCTCGAAGTAGGGTTTTGCGAAGTGATCCAGAAAGAGGGATAGGATGGTCGCCGCGTAATCGTGGCGCACCGCACGCCACGGCCCGACTTCGTAATGCAGCGCAGGGAGATGGTCGAGAACGGAGTAGCCGAACAGGGCTTGAAACGTCTCCGGCAGGCGAGCAGTCCAGCCCCCGCTCGTGTGCGGTTCATCGGTAAAGCAGGCGAGCACGCTCTTTCCGTACTCGCCGTCGAGCACGCGGTCGTAGGCCCCAAGCGTGATCTGGAGGAATTCCTCTCCCGCGCCCGGCCGCAACAAGTCCACGTAAGAGCGACCACCGTGCCAGGGGGACGTGCCACCGAACACCGTGGAGTAGCGCAGGTAGGTTGCGGGCTGAAGTCCGAGGTCGGTGGCGGTCTTCTTCTCGTTCGGCTCCAACGTGGGTAGCTTGACGCGCTCGTATCGAATCTCCGACGAGCGCTCCAGGTCCTCGATGGTTTCGGCTTGCCCGGTGCGCCAGGCGCCGTTCACCATTCCGTGCGTAAAGGTCGGCTCCGCGCCGCGCACATCGATGAGCATGACTCCGCAGGTCTTGCCCGGCTCGAAGGCCCTGGTCCCCACGACCAGCGCCGGATTGCCGCCCAGATCCCCCGATCTCTCCACGAGCGTGAACTCGAAGACCGTGGTTTTGCCTGCAAACCGAACGGACACGTTCGGCCTAAGCCACGTGTCGTTCATGGTGCCGTCGTGGACGATCTCGAGGCCGCCAGCTTCGATCGAGGCCGAGAGCGCCTGCGGCGCGGCACCGGGGATCAGGCTCTCCTTGATCCAGCGAGGGCCGAGGCAGTCACGGTTGAAGTCGTCCTCGAGAATCACGGTCTCGCTGCCATCCGCCGTCGTCTGGGAGAAACGCACGTCGTCCACGTGGAAGTTCCGTCCCACGATGGCGCGGAACCCGATCCCCCCTTCGAAGGACTCACCGAGATAGCGGAACGCCACCGACCCGAGTCCGCCGGTATGGATGAAGCCAGTGCGCCCATCCGGTTCAACCACGAGACGGAACCTCTGCGGCGTGGCAACCCCGCCGATGCGAAATAGGGCCAGGGTGGTCTCGTCGATCACCAGGTCAGCAAACTTTTCCGGCTCTCCTGACGTTCGTGTGGGTAGCCTGAAATCGGCATAGGCACCGTAAATCGGTATTTCGTGGCCGAGATCAAGGATTTAGCGTGAGGAATTATCAGTAAAGAAATGCGCACGGAAA
>Ga0190284_1000175_pt1 | contig 47006 bp, 41 predicted proteins | sample 48691812_MG_FD_161668 | JGI IMG/M metagenome (GOLD analysis project Ga0190284, IMG submission 161668) | Hydrothermal vent microbial mat bacterial communities from Southern Trench, Guaymas Basin, Mexico - 4869-18-1-2_MG | ecosystem: Environmental > Aquatic > Marine > Hydrothermal vents >...
GCGCAGGTCCGGCGGCAGCAGCATGGGCGTGTTCCGATCGATGTTCACGAATCTGGTAGCCATGTCGGGAGGGTACCACGGATCGCCGAAAAAAGCGCGCCAAAAAGTCCGACAGACTGCTAGCCTGCCAGAATCGGCGTTGTGGTCGACCTCCAACGAGCCGCAGGCAGTGATGTCGGGTTCGTCCACGAGGGCGAGCACCGTCCGCTCGCCGGTCCTCTGGTGGACGTCTGCCGACAGGCGCACCCGTTGCACCGGGCTGAGAAACGTGCAGATCGTATCGTGGTCGGGGTGGGTGTCCGCCGTCAGGAACCGAACCGCCACATCTCGATAGGTGGCGCGTTCGATGCGTCTGGAAGAAAAGATGCCGTTCGCGTAGCAGTAGATGATCAGCTGCAGCATCACTTTGGGCGGATATTGCTCTGAACCGCTGCCACGACGGTTGATCTGGAGCGTCGTGAGATTCATTCCCGCGACCGCCTCGATGACAAAATGCACCATGTCATCCTCCGGAATCCACTCGCGCAGGTCCGGCGGTAGCAGCATGGGCGTATCCCGATCGACATTTACGAATCTGGTAGCCATGGGGCAAGGATAACCGCGCTCGCAAAAAAATGCATTTCGTCCCCTGCACCATTGCGCCACCACGCCCCGCCAGGCGTCTTGATAGATAGAGCAACGCAACCGGCTCACAACGGCCGGCTTAACAGAAGCGAACACAACGGCCCGGCCGGCAGCGCATAGCCGGCAACGATGCCCGCCGAGCGGACACTCGAAGGAGATCGACGATCCTGCGCACCGTGCGCGAGGCACAAATAGGGTTCCTTGTATGAGGAGAAACACAATGAACACACGACCGATTGCAGGCTTCCTTAGTGGTGAGCCTATGAACATCGACTGGAATGGCGGACGTGCTTCGCCGGGGGAACCGTCCCTCCGGCGGGTCGCTCATCCGACACACGGTGTGTCGGGCGCGGAACGAGGTTCTTTAGCAGAAGGAGCAGAAAAATGAGAAGAGCAATGACTAACATGTGGATTGTGGCCGTGGTCCTGGCGGTGCCCTGGGCCACCGTCAGCGCGCAGACTCCGATGGGCACCGCGTTTACCTACCAGGGACGCTTGGCCGACGGTGGTGTCCCTGCTAATGGGGATTACGACTCGCGGTTTGAGCTGTACGACGCCGAGACCGATGGCTCGCAGGTGGGCGACACGGTCTTTGAGGACGACGTGACGGTCGCCAACGGGCTGTTCACTGTGCAAGTGGACTTCGGCACCGACATCTTCGCCGGTGATGCACTGTGGTTGGAGGTCGGCGTGCGTCCCGGAGACAGCACTGGCGCCTACACGACCCTTGACCCACGCCAGGAGCTGACCCCGGTGCCCTATGCGATCCAGGCGGAGACTGCCACCGCGGTTCCGGGTGGGATCAGCGGCAGCGGCACAGCTAACTACATTGCCAAATTCGTAGACTCCAATACCATTGGTGATTCCGTCATCTACGAATCCGCTGGCGCCGTCGGCATCGGGACGCCGAGTCCAGCTCATGACCTGGACGTTCAAGGCGAGATCTATGCCAGCGATGGACTGCATACGGGAGACAGTGCTTACGGGGACGGGGTGCGATTTGGAAACAAGTACTCCTCCGCCGCCGATATCAACCCCATCGTAACCTGCCGTTCAGGTTATCTGTGGTGGGACTATAGCGAGAAAGCACTGAAACTAACCGAAACGAATGCGTACAATGGCTACTGCCATTATGCCGGCTACAGGTTAGAGCACGGGATAGGACTTAGTCTTTTCGGCTCCTTCGTCCCTCCTGGAGAAACAAAGACGCTCGCCACACTTAGTGGCAATGGAGGTTTCGCCACAGTTCAAATTACTTCAGAGGGACCCAATGCTGGCTATATTTTCCTACACTGCATGTATTCGAATGGGAAGTTTGTCGCTCACTATCGATACAGATACCAGTAGAAATATGCACGGTGCAGGTAGACAACCGAGTCCTGAGGTTGCCAGAACACTGTCTCAAGGAGTCCGGCTCCAACCCAACAGGGGCTCATGTTGAGCTGGGTCGAACGCGAAGAGGCTGTATTGGCAAGCGTGGTCAAACGGCAAACAGGAGACAAGCGATGAATTGCAGAGCAGCAGGAATGGTTCGAATATCGACAACGTCGGTGATCGTTGCGGTTGGCGTAGCGGTCGCCGGGATGAACGCCATCTACGGGTTGCCGGTCGCCAGCGGATACGCCATCGACTGGTACACGATGGACGGCGGGGGCGTAACATTCAGCATCGGCGACCACTTCGAGCTGGCCGGGACCGTGGGCCAACCGGACGCGGGCGTGATGGCCGGCGGGAGCTATGAGCTGGAAGGCGGCTTTTGGCCGGGAAGCCTACGGTGCCGTGTCGCCGACTTCGACTGCGACGGCGACGTGGACCTGAATGACTTCGCCACCTTCGCCGGTTGTCTCCACGGGGTAAACGTCACTATACCTCCGGAGAATTGCAGCGCAAGGGAATTCGCCGACTGCGACCTCACCGGCGACGGCGATGTGGACATGGCGGACTTCGCAGAGTTCGCGGTGAACTTCGGTCCCTAGTGGTGCGGAGGAACGACCGGCGACATATTCGCAGGGCCGGTGCCGAGCCGTTCGGCGCCGGCCCAGTGTCGTGCGCAGCGTAGGTTTGCCTTCTCGACCGCAGATTCCACGGAAAAGAAGGACAGGCCACGCGCGAGATCCAACATGAGGGACATCGGGGAAGACGTTCTCAACGGTTGTCTGGAGGCAGGCTGTGGTTAGGCGGTTTCTCTTGCTGCTCGGAGGCGGGTGGGGATAGCTCCTCCGCGGCGAGTTGCTCAAGACGCCAAAGGGCTAGGTGGTACTCGCTCATGGGTGTTGGAGCGGAGAGACTGGGGTCAAGAGGCAACTCGATGTCCACACATTCCTGGAAAAACGCCCGGGCGTCGTCGATCCGGCCCTTCAGAAGACACGCCTCGCCCGCGTAGTAATAACCTTCGCAGGCCTCCTCCGGGTTCCCTTGGTCGGCCATGTTCACCAACACCCAGGGTTCGTATTCGCCATCGAGGCAAGCGAGGATCTTAGTCAGCCAACTTTCGCGAGCCGCGCCCCATCGCGCAACCTCAAGCACGTCCCGTGCTTCGTGAAGCGTGGTCTCTGCACTACCCACCTGACCTTTGCTCTCAAGGCGCCGCGCCTGCTCGCGGAGCACAAGGTATAGCCGCGCGTCGGCATACGAAGGAGTGTCGTGCAGCTTGCGGAATCTGCGATAGTCCGTCGCGGCTTCCTGCAACCGCCCCAGAATCCACCGCGGCGTAGCGCGGAAGTAGTATTGGTAGTAATAATCGCGTGATCTCCCGATCCTTGGCCCGAAGCGCGCGATCGCCTCCGTGTAGTCTGTGATGGCATGCTGGTACTCAGCGGCACACAGGAAAGCGTGCCCCCGGTAGCGAAGAAGCATGCCGTGCTCGAAGGGGGTCAGCCGCGCTGGATCCAAGCCCATCAGCCGCGTGTACTGCTCGATGGCTTCCTCATAGCTTCCCTGCTTGGTGAGGATGTGGGCCTGGAGCCTCTGCCAGTTGTAGGGATCATGTCCGAGATCAACGACGTGCTGCGCCACCTCCATGGCGCGGTCCAAGTTTCCCGTCCGCTCGCACAGAAGTGCGAGTCGTTGCCAGGCGAGACTATGGGCGGGGTCCCGCTTCACGGCATCGTCCACATGACCCAGCGCCTTGTGCAGGTCCAGAGTCGCGAACGATCGAAGGTACGACGCCTCAGCCGTGTTTGGCATAGCATGATCTACTTGAGCCTGGAACGGGCCAGCTTTGGGGTTGTTTGTCTCACGGTATATCTCCGCCAACAGGGCACAGAAGGCCTGCTGCGACGGATCACGCTCGATTCCCTGCTTCAGAATCTCTATTGCCTGACGCACCCGATTCTGGCTGCGCGATTTCCGGCCCGACCTGAAGTTCGCTTGGGCCCAAACCAGGCGAGCTTCGGCTAGTTCAGGGTGTTCCGCGACGAGAGGACCAATCGCGTGAAGGACTGACTCCAGGTTTCCCAATTCCAATGCACATTGGTATGAAAGCACGCGCCAACGCGCCTCAGCCAACTCACGGTGGCTCCACCAAAGGCCGCCAACCAGCCCTGCCAGCCCCAAAACGGCAATCGCTGCGCCCACGCCAAATCCGAGGCGGTGCTTGCCCAGCTTCTTACGTATGACGTACAACCCGCTCGGCGGCTTCGCTAAGATCGGCTCGCCATCCAGATAGCGGCGAACGTCGGCGCCGAGTTCCTGCACCGATTGATAACGCCGGGACGACTCCTTCTCCAACGCCTTGAGCACGATGGTTTCCAGATCGCCGCGGAGGGTGCGGTTGGTGCTGCTGGGTTTTTGCGGGGCCTGCGTGCAGATGGTCTGGACGGCTTCGGGCATGAACTGGCTGATCTCGTACGGCTGGCGGTCGGTCAGCAATTCGTACAGGACGACGCCGAGGGCGTAGACGTCGGTGCGGGCGTCGATCTGGCGGGTCTGGCCACGGGCCTGCTCCGGGCTCATGTAGCGCAGTGTGCCCATGATCCCGCCGGTCTTCGTGGCCGCGACGGTAAGCGTCACGTCGGCGTTGGTGATGCGGGCCAGGCCGAAGTCCAGAACCTTCGGGTTTCCCTCGGCGTCGACCAGGATGTTCGTTGGCTTGAGGTCGCGGTGGATCACGCCCTGCTCGTGGGCGTACTGGACAGCGTCGCAGACCTTGCCGAACAGCTCCAGACGTTCTTCCAGCGGCAGATCCCGGTCCCGGGCGTATGCGTCGAGCGGCTGTCCGGCGACGAGTTCCATCGCGAAAAAATGTTGGCCCTCCTCGGTGCGCCCGGCTTCGTAGATCGTGGCGATGCCGGGGTGGTTCAGGGCGGCCAGGGCCTGGCTCTCGCGCTCGAAGTGGCGGATGTCCTGCTCGGCGACGAAACGGCCGCCTCTGAGCACCTTGAGCGCCACCGACCGCTGGGGCGACTGCTGCTCGGCCTCGTACACGATCCCCTGGCCGCCCTCGCCGAGCAGGCCTTTGATGACGTACGAGCCGACCTTCTCAGGCAGCGGAGCACCCAGCGATTTCGCCCCGACAGCGGCGGCCCGCATCCCCGCGCGGATTTCCTCCGCCAGCTTGCGGCACCGCGAGCACTCGGCCAGATGCGCCGCCAACTCCGGCGCATCGTCGTCGATCCAGCACCACAACTGCTCTTCGGGCACACTGCAAGCCATCGCCGAGTCTCCTTACGAGCGCTGAAGAGGATGTCGCGGCCTCTGGGGCTGCCCTGGGGCATTATAGCCTGTCCGCCGCGACCACGCGATGTACGGCATCACGCCGCACGCGGTTGCGAGTCTGAAAAACCTGTTGGTCTTGATATTCGCGTTCAATCGTGCTACAAGTGGATCATCGGAGCCAAAACGCCTCGGGTCGCGTGGAGCGGTTGCCGGGTGACGGGGCAAGCGCTGCCTGATACCATCCGGAACCCAGGCTCGGGTCACGTGCGGCTGTGGCTTGCTTATGCTGAAGGGCAGATCGGCATGGCACCCCATCCTTTCGCGGGGGACCACAAGCAAGACGGATCAATTGTGCTAGAGGAGCGGCTGCCGGCCTGCTGAGAACTCGCCCGGTGCCGTGCGGGAAAGAGGCTCCTCTCCCGAGTATCGTTGAGGGACGATGGCGAACCAGAACCCGATTTGGGAATGCGCCAGACGCGACTTGGTTTTCATCGGAGACGATGGAATCCAAGACGTATTCCTGTGGGAGCATTGCCGGAGGGTCGCACAAAACGCTCGGCTCATCGCCATGTTGCCCAGTGTGCCCGCCCGGCGCATCGACGCCGACGCCCTGGAGGCTGCTGCGCTGTATCACGACGCGGGGTGGATCTGCCAATGTCGCGAGGGCATTCTGGGGCGATTCGAGTTCCTCTGCAAGCCGACCTCTCCGCTGCAACGCGACCTCGCCGCATCGTGCCTCACCGAGGCGCTCGCCGGCCATCTCAAGCCCCGCTCGCTCACCACCGCCGCAAAGTTGGTGCGGCAATTGAATGACCGTGACGTGCGGGCCGTCGAGGCCCAGATCCTCGCGGACGCGGATAATCTCGACGAGATCGGCGGACTTTCCCTGTGGAGCATGATCCGGCGTCACACGTTCGAGGGCAAAAGCATCGAGGCCACCCTGGAAACATGGCGACGCCAGCGTGAGTTCCAATTCTGGAAGGCACGCATCAATAAAACGGTCCGCTTCGAGGCCGTCAAGCAACTCGCCTTCGAAAGGCTGGAGCAGTTCGACGAGTTTATGCGGTTGCTGGGACGGCACCACAGCGGGGATGACATTCGCGAACACGTCGAGCAAAGCACCAAAACGGTGCCGTAATCCTGTTTCCGGTGACGCCCACAAGCATGATTAATCATCTACGTATCACGGTCCTGGTGGAGAATACTGCCGGTGCCCGCGGCCTGCTGGCCGAGCACGGCTTGGCGTTGTGGATCGAGGCCGATGGAACCAACATCCTCTTCGACACCGGACAGGGGATGGTCCTGGAGCCCAACGCCAAAGTCCTGGGCGTCGATCTAACCCAAAGCGATGCGGTGGTCCTCAGCCACGGCCACTACGATCATACCGGTGGGCTCGAGGGGGTGCTGGGCGACTTCGCCCGTGCGGCGATCTACGTACATCCGTGCGCTTTTGACGCCAAGTTCGGCCGATGCGCTGACGGCACCGGTCGTATCGTCGGCTCACCGATCCGGGACGCCGAACAGCTCCGCGCGCACGTGTCGCGAGTGGTTCCCACGGCCGAACCCACCAAGGTGGCTGACGGCATCTGGATCACCGGCGAGATTCCCCGGCGCAACGATTTCGAGGACACCGGCGGGCCGTTTTTCCTCGATGAGGCATGCACGAAGCCGGATCCCTTGATCGACGACCAAGCCTTGTACGTTGAGTCATCCAAGGGCACGGTGGTGCTGAGCGGCTGCGGGCACGCGGGGCTGGTCAACACGCTCGAAACCGTCTCTGAGCTAACCGGAGGCGCGCCCATCCACGCCGTCCTGGGTGGTTTTCATTTGTTGAACTCGTCGGGGAACAGAATCGAGCGCTCGATCGCGGCGTTGCAGCGCTACGGCGTTCGGCACATCGGACCGGCGCACTGCACGGGTTTGCCGGCAACGGCCCGAATCCTGGCCACCTTCCCCGAGGGCTTCATCGCCGTAGTCGCCGGGGCAGAGATCACCATTCCATAACCCCGGAGTCGGTGACCTATCGGCCGATCGGCGTCATCCACTCGCCGTTTCAGCAGCGGCTGGCGTCACCCCTTGTGGGTGACGCTGCAGACGAAACCGACAGCCCCTGTAGTGTTAGAAGAGCTACTCTCATACCCGATTCCGCCGCGCAGGCAGCGTATGGTGTTCAGTTTGGGCGGGGCGGTCGCAACGACCGATAAGTCATTGTAGAATCTGTGGCTACGATTGGCTCGAGAGATTCGTGCGGGACCGACTCTCCGCCTGGTCCCAAGGAGCAGGGCTGATGACAAGTGAGATACCAGGGGGTCAGACGGACGACGTGGCGGCCGTCGAGCAATTGGCCGAGTCCTACGACCGCATCTGCGCGGAAATGCACAAGGTCATCGTCGGTCAGGAGCGGGTCATCGAGGAGTTGCTCATCGCCTTCCTCTGCCGGGGGCACTGCATCCTCGAGGGGGTGCCGGGGTTGGCCAAGACCCTCATGATCAGCACGCTGGCCCGCACCTTGTCGCTGGGCTTCTCGCGCATCCAGTTCACACCGGACCTGATGCCGTCGGACATCACCGGCACGGAGGTCATCGAGGAGGACAAGGGCACGGGAACGCGGCAGCTTCGCTTCGTCAAGGGGCCGGTGTTCGCCAACGTCATCCTGGCGGACGAGATCAACCGCACGCCGCCGAAAACACAATCGGCCCTGCTGGAGGCGATGCAGGAGCATCAGGTGACCGCCGCCGGCTTTACCCACAAGCTTCCCGCGCCGTTCTTCGTGCTCGCTACCCAGAACCCCATCGAGCAGGAGGGCACCTACCCGTTGCCCGAGGCCCAATTGGATCGTTTCATGTTCAAGGTGTTGGTGGATTACCCCTCCGAAGAGGAGGAGTTCGAGATCGTTCGGGTAACCACGGCGCCGCCGGCGGACGACGTCGCCCGGGTGATGGGCGCCCGGGAGGTCATTCAGTTGCAGAGAATCGTCCGCCGCGTTCCCTGCGCCGACCACGTGCTGCGCTATGCGATGAAGTTCGCCCGCTGGACGCGCGGCACGGAGGATGCGTCGCCGCAGTTCGTGTCCGACTACGTAGCCTGGGGCGCCGGCCCGCGAGCCTCGCAGAACCTGGTGCTCGCCGGCAAGGTGCGGTCGATTCTGCGCGGTCGATATTGCGTCTCCACCGAGGACATTCGTGCTGTTGCTCACCCCGTCCTGCGTCACCGCATCATCACCAACTTCAACGCCGAGGCGGACGGCGTCAACTCCGATGACATCGTCGATCGGCTGATCGGCGAGATACCGGCTGACGACGCCGACGGCATCGATCCGGCAATGTCCAAGCGGGTGTTCGTGGAGGAGAGTCCTGAGTCCTGACAAAGAAGCTGTTAGCTATCAGCTCTCAGCTATCAGCCAGAGGAGAGGGCTGAGCTGAGAGCTGAGAGCTGAAAGCTGAGAGCTGAGAGCTTGGCGTGGAAACTTCGGTGGATTACAAACGGTACCTGGACCCGAAGGTGTTGGCCAAGATCAGCGGGCTGGACTTGCGGGCGCGCCTGCTGGTGGAGGGCTACTTCAGCGGACTGCACCGCAGTCCCTATTGCGGCGCCTCGGTCGAGTTCGCCGACTACCGGCAGTATGTCCAGGGTGACGACTTCCGCCACATCGACTGGAAAGTCTACGCACGAACGGACAAGCACTACATCAAGGAATACGAGCAGGAAACGAACCTTACCTGTCTTCTGGTGGTGGATTGCAGCGAGTCCATGAGCTACCAATCGGACAACGCTCCGATGTCCAAACACGATTACGCCACGTCGGTCGCCGCCGCCCTGGCGTATCTGGCCTTGCGCCAGCAGGATTCGGTCGGGCTGGTTCTGTTCGACGAGCGGATCACCCAGTACATTCGCCCGTCCAACCATCGGGCACACTGGAAAACGCTGGTTCGCGAACTGGTTGGCGCCACCGGCCCAGGCAAGACCTCTGTCCGGAACGTGCTCGACGACGTGGCCGAGCGAGCGGGTCGGCGCTCTATGGTCGTGCTGATCAGCGATCTCTTCGACGACGGCGCGGAGATTCTAACCGGGTTGCAGCATCTGCGCTACCGGCGGAATGAGGTTCTGGTCTTCAATGTCTTGGACCCGGCGGAGCTCTCCTTCCCGTTCGCCGGCCCCACGCGCTTCGAGGGTTTGGAAGCCACCGACACGCTGCTGACCGAGCCGCGGCTGCTACGGCAGCGGTACCTCGCGGAAATCGACCGTTTCGTTGCCGGGCTGCGTCGCGGGTGCCGGGACATGCAGATCGACTACGAACTGTTCGACACTGCCGGCGCGCTGGATGCGGCAATCAGCGCCTATCTGGCCACGCGCAGCGCGAGTATTCGCCACCGGGCGTCACGCGTGCTGGGGAGAAGGTGATGGAGTGCTGAGTGCTGAGACTTTGGACCTTGGACTCTGAACTGATTGGTCCGCGCAGCGGACCCTACTGAGGAGTAGCGACGCACGCGATGGGGATCATCTCGGCGATTTCGGTGTTGCATCCCTCGCTGGCGTTTGCGGGCCTGGCGGCGGGCCTGATCCCGCTGATCATTCATCTGATCAACCGCCGGCGTCACCGTCGAGTGCCTTGGGCCGCCATGGCATTTCTGCTGGCTGCTGCTCGCCGGCGTGCCCGGCGAGTGCGGTTGGAGCAGTGGCTTCTGTTCGCGATTCGCGTTTTGGCGATCGTGCTGATCGGGTTGGCGCTTTCCCGCCCCTACGTCACGGCGTCGCGCTTCTTGGGGATGGGACACTCGCATTCGCATCGTGTCATTCTGCTGGACAACAGCGCGTCGATGGGGGCTTCAGCCGGCGCCGAGTGGGGGGACCGCTCCCTTACGGTCACGGCTCGGTCATACGCGGACCGCTTCCTTACGGTCACGGCTCGGTCGGATGCGGACCGCTCCCTTACGGTCGCGGTTCGGTCGGACTCTGCTCGGTTGGGCTCGGTGTACGACCGTGCCCGCGAAGTCGCGTCAACCTTGATCGATTCGTTGCCGAAGACCGACGAGGTCAGCATCGTGTCACTGGCTGAACCCGCCTCGGCGGTGATCGACTACCCTTCGTTTGACCGCCGCCGCATCCGTGATGCCCTGGCCAAGCTCCCGCTGACGCAGCGCTCCACCGACGTGGCCGGCGGGCTCGACCACGCGCTTGACTTGTTAGAAAAGTCTTCAGCCGCCCCGGAAAACCGCTACGTCTACGTGATCTCCGACGTGGCTGGCGAAGCTGGGTCGCCAGGAAGCGACGAAGCGACGGGGGAAGGCAACAAGGCGTGGGAACCGAGCCGCGACCGTAAGGGAGCGGACCGCGTCCAACCGAGCCGTGACCGTAAGGGAGCGGACCTGGGGAACGGACGGAGGAACAAACCGACGGTGGGTCGTGGGAACGTGGGAGGTCGTTTGGCGCTCGCAGCCCGTAGGGTTGCGGAGCGGGCCGCTCTGGTGCTGGTTCCCGTTGGCGAACCGGGGGCGGCGAATGCGAGCATCTCACGCCTGGCCTTGGAATCTACGGTTACCGCCGCGCGGGTTCCGGTGTGCTTCGCCGCCGATGTAGTGAACTACGGCGCTACGGAGTTGCGCGGTGGTAAGTTGCAGATTGGAGTATTGGCGGGCGGAGCCCACGCCACCGAGCACATCGACCGGCGCATCGCCCTGCCCACTCTGGGGCCTGGGCACGTGGAAACGGTGACGTTCTCGATGGTCTTCGATTCGGCGGGCGCCCATACCCTTCTCGCTCATCTGGACCTCGGCGCCACTCGACCTGACCGAGAGCCGGACCGGCAGGATCGATTGGCCCTGGATAACGACCGCCGACTCTCGCTGGAGGTGATCGAGGCGCTCGGTGTGCTGGTAGTGGACGGAGCGCCGGGAAGAACGCGCCTGTCGGGGCAGGCGGGTTATCTGCTGACGGCCTTGAACCCGTGGGGCGCATCACAGAGTGACGCGATCGTGTCAGCGAAGGCGATCTCCGACCTTCAGCTCGGCGGCGAGGTCCTCTCCAAGTGGGATGTCGTCGTGCTGTGCAACGTTCGGCGCCTCGACGGGGTGCTCTGGCAGCGTCTGCGAAGCTACGTCGAAGGCGGTGGTGGGTTGCTCGTGTTCGCGGGGGAGGCAGTCGATGTCGACCAATACAACCGGCTCGGCTACGCCGCCGGCGACGGCGTCCTGCCCGGCTCGTTGAAGCCGCCGGAGGGAGAACTCGAAGGGAGCGATTCGGTGCGGAGCGATCTGGGCTTTGCCGCCGGCGAGCTTGCGCACCCGGTAATGACGGATTTTGAAGGTGTCGCCGCCAGCGGCTTGTTCGCGGCCCGCGTCGATCGCCGCATGCCGATCGAATTCGACGAATCGACGGGCGAGGTCGTGCTCCGCTATACCGACAAGACACCGGCAGTCGTGATCCGCCGCCGCGGTGCCGGGCGTAGTTGCTTTGTGACCACCACCGCCGACATGGCGTGGAACAACCTGCCGGCCAGGGGCGATTACGTTTCGTTGATGACGAATCTGATCGCCTACCTTGCCCAGCCGCAGCCCCGCGACCGAAACATTGAAGTGGGCGAACCTATCGTGCGGCGCCTGACGGCAGAGGAGTCGTCGATGCCGCCGGACGTTCGCCTGCCCTGCGGTGAGACGCAAGAGGCGCCGGTGTCGGTCGTCGACGGTGAGATTGAGCTGCGCTACACAGCCACCGAGCGGGTGGGCTTGTACACCACATTCGTCGGCGGCGCCGCGCGGACGGTCGCGGTGAATCCACCGTCGGCCGAAGGCAATCTCGAACCGGTGGACGCAACCGCGCTGGCCAAGATTATCGACGCCCCGTTTACGGAGATAACCGACCGCCAGGAACTGGTCACCCACACCGGGGCGCCGAGCACCCGCGAACTGGGATCGGGACTCATGATCGCCGTGCTGATCCTGCTGCTGTGTGAGACGTGGTTGGCTATGCGGCAGGGACATCGCCGCGACGAAAGGCACCGGCCAACAGTGCGTGCACGAGGTACGTTGCACCGGGAAGGGAATGAACCCTCCTTATGACCGATGAGCCGTCCATCATGCTCCGCGCCGCGGAGTGGCTGCTGGGTCTCGACCGCATCCGGCTGGGGCGTGACGCGCCCGTCCATCTCCAATGGAATCCGCCCTACGCGGGTTGGTTGATCCTGGCGTGCGTTCTGGCGGTGCTGCTGGTGGTGATCCTGGCGTACTCGCGCGAGCGGGGTCGGCCCCTCCGCCGCATCCCATTGGCCACCCTGCGGGCGGGGCTGGCGGGGCTGGTGATCGCCCTGGTCTGCCGCCCGGTGTTGATCTTGCAGCGCAACCGCGTGTCACCATCGCAAGTGGCGTTGCTCATCGACACGTCGGCAAGTATGTCGCGCTGCGACGGCAGCACCAGTCACGCGATCAAGTCCCAGACCCCTTCCGTAGCGGCCGGCGCCCCCGCCGGCCGTCGGGCTGCGAGACGCAGGCCGCTACAAGAACCGGGTTGTCAGACAGAACTTGGTTCCGCGATCGATTCGCAGGTTTTTGCCCCCGCGGACTCCCGCTTGCCGAACACCGAATCGTCCCCGGAACTGAGCCGCCTGGACCTCGTTCGCCGAGCGCTGACCGCGGCGGACTCCGCGGCCCTGCGCACACTGCTGAGGCATAATCACGTGCGGATGCAACACTTCGCAGCCGACGTCAGGTCGCTGGGCACGGCACGGACGGTCGCGGAGCTCGAACCGGTCCTGTCGCAACTGGCCGACCTGACCGCCAACGGAACGTCCACGAATCTGGCCGGTGCCTTGGAGCGCGTGCTGGGCCGAACCGGGGGCGGGCGTTTGGCCGCGGTCATCCTGGCCAGCGACGGGCAGAGCACCGAGCCGGGGTCGGTCGCTGGTGCGATCGCCGCCGCCAAGGCGAAGCAGGTTCCCATTTACCCGCTGCTGGTGGGTTCGCCGCTGCCGCCGCGCGACGTCGGTATCCGTTCGGTCACGTGGGACGGCAACGTGTTCGCCAAGGACATTCTCGCTGTGCGCGTCCGCCTGGAGGCGACCGGTCTGCCGTCGCCCACACCGGTTACGGTCCGATTGCTCGGCGCGGGGCGTGGGCTCGAGCCCGCCGCGCAGGTCGTGGCGTCAGAGACCGTCGAATTGGGGGGGGGCGTGACGTCAGCGGAGGTCGAACTGCGTACGAAGCCAGCGGGCTCGGGGCGAATGCGCTATCGCGTCGAAGTCACCGGAATCGACGGGGATACGGATGCCGACAACAACGCCGACGTGGTGGACGTACAAGTCTGGGATCAGCCCGTACGTGTTCTGTACGTTGAGCAGCTTCCGCGCTTCGAGTACCGCTACCTCAAGAACGCGCTGGTCCGCGAGGACACCGTGCGGGCCAGTGTTCTGCTGCTCGGAGCCGACGCCGGGTTCGCTCAGGAGGGACGCGCTCCCATCCGCCGCTTCCCTGAGACGGTGGAGGAACTCAACGGATACGACGTCGTCCTGTTTGGCGACGTCGATCCCACCACTGACTGGTTGACCGTGTCGCAGGCGCGGATGTTGGTCGAGTTCGTGGGTCGCGGTGGCGGGTTCGGCCTGATCGCCGGCGAGCGGAACGCCCCGCATCGATTCCGCGGAACCGTGCTGGAGAAGCTCGTTCCGGTGCGCATCGATCCGGACTTCCTGGGCCGTTACGTGGAGGTTCTGGCCGATGCGTTCGTCCCACGACTGACGCGGGAAGGGCGGCGCAGCCGTCTGTTTCGGTTTGACGTTGCGGGCCCGCCCCCCCAAAACGAAAGTCGAACATGGGTGGAGGCGCTTCCCGGGTGGTACTGGTTCGCGCGGACATTGGGGCCCAAGCCCGGTGCCGAGGTGCTTCTGGAACATCCGGTGGTCCGAACCACCGATCGTCCGATGCCGCTGGTTGTCACCGGTCGATATGGCGCGGGCAAGACCTTCTTCCACGGTTCCGACGATACGTGGCGGTGGCGACGGGGAACGGGAGAGTTGATCTATGATGGCTACTGGATTCAAGTGGTTCGCGCGCTGAGCCCCGCGCGCGCGGTTGATGGGGATGCCCGCCTGGTGATTCGGCCCAAGAAGCGTCGATACCATTTCGGAGAACGCGTGGACGTCCAGGTGCGCATCAGCGACGCGGGTCTGTTATCCGGCTTGGAGGAGAAGGTGCGATTGGCCGTACACGACTCGGAGGGGCAGCTCGTAGCGAAGGTGAACGGCAATCGATTGAGTGCCTCTTCGCCTCTGTTTGAAACGTCATTCATCCCGCCGGAATCCGGGACCTTCTCGGTCACCGTGATCGACCTCCCCTTTGTGGGGCCGGTTTTGCAGCCTGCCGAGGCAGCGTCGATCCGCGTTGAGCGGGCTTCGCTGGAATCCCGCCGGCCGGAGGCGGATCACGCCGTCCTGGGACACCTTGCGACCCAGACGGGAGGCAAGCCGGTGGCGCTGGACCGGCTGACGGAGGTCTTCGCCGAAGTGCGCGACCGTAGCGTGCGGATTCCCGACGACGTGAGCGAGACACTGTGGGATTCAAAGCTGGCGTTTATGCTGTTTGCGATCCTGATTACCTCTGAGTGGATTCTGCGTAAGGTGTATGGAATGATCTAATGGGTGTAAGTTCGTGAGTGATTTCGACCTGCTGCAACGACTGACTGCGATGCGCACCGCCGCACGGCGCCGTCTGGTGCTGTACGGACTGTGCGCGACAATCGGCGGCGGTCTGCTCGCGCTCACGTTTACCGTGTTGCTCGACTGGTGGCTGTGGTTGCCGCCTGTCCCGCGGCTGGCCGTGGGGGTGTTGTTCACGTTGGTTTGTGTGGTGGCGGCTTGGCGATGGGTTCTCCGGCCGCTGGGCGCGCGATTCACGTTGAGCGAGATGGCCGGCAAGCTCGAGCGCCGTTTCCCCCACCTCGGCGACGCCCTGACCAGTACGGTGAGTTTCCTTCAAGCTCGTACGGTCAGCGAACCGAGCCGTGACCGTCAGGGAGCGGACGGTGAAGTCGGAGAACCGAGCCGTGACCGTCAGGGAGCGGACCACGAGGCAAATAACGCACGAACAAGGGCGCGGAGGCCGCAGGCGCCGCCGACACACTTCGGGTCGCAGGCGCTGATCCGACGGGCGATCGAGGAGACCGATCGTAGGGTTCGGCGAATCCCGCTGGAGCAGGTCCTGACGCTCAGGCCCCTGGCTCGCTGCGCGCTGGGGGCCCTGGCGGCAATCGTTGTCGTGGCGATGATCGCCTGGGCCTCACCCGGTTGGTACGGCACCGGTCTGGTCCGTTATGTCCAGCCCTTCGGGTCCGCGGAATGGCCGCGTCGCGTCGAAATTCAGGCCCTCCAGGGTGACACGCAAGTGGCATTCGGCGGCGCGCTTCCGATTCGCATGCTAGTTACCCGGGGGATACGGGACGATCTCAGGGGGATCATCCGCGTTCGGGAGGCCGACGGCGAGATCAGCACCTTCGCCATGCAGCGCGAGGGACCGGCCGACTTCCACTGCCAGATCGATCAAATCGTCACCGACTTGGTTTACTGGTTCGAGGCGGGTGACGCCGACACCAGGGACGCGCCTTGCCGGGTCACGGTGGTGAAGCCTCCGGCCGTCACGAACGCGACCGCGCGGGTGTTCGCGCCGACCTATGCCCAGCCGCGCCCGCCCCAGGAGTGGGACCTCGCCGGCGGAGAAGTCCGCGCGGTGGTGGGCAGCACACTTGCGTTGGCGGTCCGCTCCAGCGCGTCGGTGGGAATCGACGAACGAGGTCGGCCCATGGCGTACCTGGAGTTCGACGCGGCGCCGGTCGTCCCGCTCGATATCGCAGGAGCCGATCTCACCGACCTGAGCGGCTCATTCAAATTGCGGGAGGACGATACGTTTCGCATCGTGCTCAGGGACGCCAACGGCTTCGAGAACGATTCCCGCCGGGATTTCCACCTCAGCGCCGTGCCCGACGCAGCCCCCGCGGTGACGGTGGTGGAACCCGCGGCGCTCACCGAGGTCACGCCGACCGGGTCGGTGGCGCTCGTCGTCCGCGCCGAGGATGATTTCGGTATCCGGCGTATCCGGCTGACCGGCGAGCGGCTCAACCGTACACCGACGATCAATCTGCCGCTGGCCGATGATCCACCGGTGACGCCGAGGGGAGACAACCTCACCGCCGAAATCCGGAGCGTGTGGGAACTCGCCCCTTTGCAGCTTCAGGCCGGCGACGTTGTCGTTTACCGTGTGGTGGTGACCGACAATTGCGCCGACCACGGTGCGCCGGGGCAGTCCACCAGCTCCGCGCCGTTGCGGTTGAAGACAATCGCCAAAGCCGACTTGGAGAAACGTCTGCGCGACGAGTTGTCCCTACTCGAGGCCCGCGTGCGGCAGGCCCTGCTCGATCAGGAGGCGATGCGCGACGAGATCGGCCCTCTGGCTGATGGAATCGCCGCGGACGTCGCGTGGGCACCGTCCACCACACCGAGCGAACACGCTCGTCGTCTCGCTCAGCGACAACTCCGTCTGGGTGACCAACTGCGGCGTCTTGCCGGGCGATTCGAGCAGGTGTGCGAACGAGTGCGTCTCAACAACGCCTTCGACGAACGCACCCATCGGCAGGTCGGTGATGTTGTCGGGCAACTCGACCGGACGGCGTCGGGCAGCATGACGCAGGCGGCCCGGGCGCTGGATCGGTTGGGCGACCGTCCCGCATCTGACGACCCAATCGTCGCCACGACAGCTCGGCGGATGCAACTGACCACGGCCCAGACGGCCCAGGCGACCGCGGTGGATGAGCTTCAACAGGTTCTCCGTTGGATGGGGCGGTGGGGAGACTTCCAGGCGGTTGTCGCCAAGACGCGCGACCTGCTCGACCGCCAGCAGCAAGTCCGTGCCGCCGCTTTGCGGCAGGGACGCGCCGCCGTCGGGAAACCCATCGATTCGCTTACCGATAAGGAACGCACGAGCCTCAAACGCGTAGTTCGCGAGCAGAAGCAGCTTGCCCGTGAGATGGATCAGTGGCTGGACCGAGGCCGATCGCTGCGTGAGCGCCTACAGGCCAAGGACCCCGCATCCGTTCAGGCCCTGGATGGCGCCTTGCGCGCCGCCGTCGCCCACCGAGTTCTACCCCGCATGAAGCAATCCGCCGAGGCGCTGGACGACAATCGCACGGCCGCGGCGTCCATCGAACAACGGGCCGCTGAATCGGGTTTGGCTGCGGTGCTGTCGGCCTTGGAAGCCCGCCAGGCGCGCGAGCTGGCTGCGCTGCGCAAATCGGTGGAGCATATGCTGGGCGCGGTCGCCGAGGTCCTGCGCAGACAGGAGGCCCTCCTGGCAGCCGTCGAGGAGGCTGTCGAACGCGTTTCCCTTCCGGCCAGGCCCGATGCCACCACAAACGCTCTTGCGAATCTCGCCGACGAACAGCACGCGGTGCGTCGCAACACCCAGCGACTGGGCGACCAAATGAGCGAATCCCCCGGCGCCGCGAGGGCCGCCGCCGAGATGGACAAGGCGCCGGCACCGATGCGGAGCGCCGAGCGCGAACTGCGAGCGAGTGTCCCCGACCGAGCAGTCGTCGGTCAACGCGAAGCGATCGCCTTGTTGCAGGCTGCCCTGGAGGAACTCCGACTGCTCGCCGCCCGGACCGAACAGCGGATCATGCGGCAGACTCTCGCGCAAACACGTCGCAAGCTTCAGGACATCCGAGACCGACAGGAGGAGGTCAACGGGGAAACCGGCGAACTCGTGGAGAAACGCAAGGTCCGTGGCCGACTCAGCCGGGCGACCGCCCGGCGGGCTTCGCGACTGGCCGCTCGACAGGGCGATATCCGCGAGAGGACCGAAGCCGTCCGCAGCGAACTGGAGAGTGTTGTGGTCTACGTCTGGGTGCTGAACCGTGTGGGCGAAACGATGGTGGTCTCTCGCCAGGCGCTGACCGCCCGCCGCTTGGATGATGCGCTGATGGACAGCCAACGTTGGATCGTGAGCGAGTTGGGCCATCTCATCGATGCCATCGCGTCGATCGAGAACCTGCCGTCGCCCGACGACTTCGTCGATGGCGGAGGAGGAGGCGGCGCGATTCCGGTCGAGAACCAGCCGCTCGTGCCTCCCGTTGCCGAGTTGATCGTCATCAAGACCATGCAAAAGGCGCTCAACGAGAGAACAGGCGCGCTCCACGCAGCCTTCGTCGGCATCGATCCAACCGAAGAGGACCTACGCCGCGCCCGGGCGCTGGGGCACGAACAGGAGCAACTCCGCGAACTGACCGAGCGAGTCACGCGCAAGGCTCGAACCGGAGACTGAGCAGAAGGAACTGACTGACGTGGGGAAGAAGGCAAGAGGCAATAGGCAAGAGGACCGAGCCGCGACTGTAAGGGAGCGGACAGTCAACCGAGCCGCGACCGTAAGGGAGCGGACGAGAGGTACGATGATGAAGCGTATGTGCGGTGTACACATTCGGCTGTTGCAAATCGTCTGTCTCTTGTCGGGTGCCGCGGCGCACGCCCATCCCGATGACGATACCGCTCCGCCGGACCGCCCGTCCGAGACTGACAAGCAGCGCGATGGCGACCTCTCCAAGCGCCTGATTCACAAGACAACGACCGGGACGGACGCGGACATTATGGGTGAAGTTGCGTCGCTGATGTTCGACGCGCAGAATCGGCTCGTGCGCGAGTTGGACGCCGGATCACAAACACAGGCCGTCCAGGAGCGGATTCTGCAGCGCCTCGATAATGCCATCCAGATAGCACTCCACCAGAGGTCGCGGTCGCCCTCGCGGCAAGCATCCAAGGGCGAGCGGCGCGAGATGTCCGAGAAACCCCAAGACAGCGAGAGTCGAAGCGAAAAGGAGGGCGGGGACAACGTCACCGATCCCGGCGAGTCCACAGGCGCCGGGCCCGACACCGAGTCAACCCCGCGGGAGCGCGGTCCGTTCCGCGAATGGCGCCGCGGGTGGGGACATCTGCCCCAGCGCGACCGCGACGAACTCTTGCAGGGAATCGAGGAGGAGTTCATCGAGCGGTATCGCCGACAGATCGAGCAGTACTATCGTGCCCTGACCGAGGGCGAAGAGGATTCGTGATGCGCGCGGTATTCATGCTGTTGGGTCTCTGGGTGCTGCCGGGAGTGCTTCATCTCCCTGAAAACGCTCCCGATCCTGAAGTAGCAGCCGGCGTCCCCGCCGGTCGAACGGCCTGCGGGACGCAGGTCGCTACAAGGCATTGGTCACGTTGCGCTGTCGTGTTGAGCCCGCACGGATTCTCGACTGATGACACTTCCTCGAATACGAACGACGAACTGCCGCCCGCGGCTCAGCTTGCGATCGCCAAGGGGCTGGCGTGGCTGGCGGCCCAGCAGGAAACCGACGGCTCGTTCGGCGGGAAGTCGCACTACGGTCGCCACGTGGGCATCACCGGGCTGGCGGGCATGGCTTTCCTCTCGGGTGGTAACGTGCCGGGCCGCGGACGATACGGGACCGCGGTCGATGGATGTGTCCGGTTCGTACTGGACAATCGCTCGGAGAGCGGTCTCCTGGCGGCGGCAACATCGCACGGGCCGATGTACGGGCACGGATTCGCCACCCTGTTCCTCGCCGAGGTCCACGGCATGACCCGCGACGAACGGATTGGCGAGGCGCTCCGCAAAGCCGTCCGCCTGATCGTCGCCACGCAGAACAACGAGGGCGGCTGGCGCTATCAACCGGTTCGTGCCGACGCCGATCTTTCGGTCACCGTTTGCCAGATCATGGCCCTTCGCGCCGCCCGAAACTGCGGCCTCTTCGTGGAGAAATCGACGATCGACAAAGCCATCGAGTACGTCAGTAGAAGCCAGAACCCCGATGGCGGATTTCGTTACATGCTCAACACCGGGGGGTCGGCGTTCGCGCGTTCGGCCGCGGGTGTCGCCGCCCTGCAATACGCGGGGATCTACCAAGGCGAGGAGATCGAGCACGGGCTGCAGTACGTGTTGAAGTTTCGCCCGCCGGTCGAGCAGCACGTGGGGCATTATTACTACGGTCACTACTATGCGGCCCAGGCGATGTTCCTGGCCGGAGAACGACACTGGCGGGAATGGTTCCCGGCCATCCGCGACAAACTGCTTGCCGAACAATCGCCGGAAGGGCACTGGCAAGGGCAAGCGGGCACCGAGTACGGGACGGCAATGGCGCTGATCATCCTCCAGATGCCCAACCGCCTGCTGCCGATTTTTCAGAAGTAGGACCATGTTCGCAGCAGCAAAAGAACCGAACCGCGACCGCAAGGGAGCGGGGAGAAAGGCAACAAGGCAACAAGGCAACGAGGCAACAAGGCGTGGGAACCGAGCCGCGACCGTAAGGGAGCGGAGCACCAACCGAGCCGTGACCGTAAGGGAGCGGAACACCAACCGAGCCGCCGGTGCATGCTGCGCCGCACGGCTTGTGCTCACGACGGCGCTACTCTGTGCACACCCTGCGGCCCAGGCGATTGCCCCACCCGATACGAACGAGGTCACCGCGACGACCCTCTCCGACGTGGCGGTGCGCGGCTGCCTGCGCACGTTTTCCCTCGAGGACGGGTTGAGGATGGAACCCTCCGGCGACGTCGGGCCGGTGATACGGCCGGCCGACGAAGTCGTTCAGATCGTCGTGCACCACGAGCCCCGATGGGCCGTGTCCCCGGAACAACGCATTCCGGTGGAAGTGCGGTTGGTGGGGGGGGACAGGCTCTTCGGCGAACCCGTGCAGCCTCAAGACGACCGGGAGCACAATCCCGCCGAAGAAACCGTGCTGTTTGAAACCGCTGTATTCGGTGTGCTCGAAGTGCCGTTGCCGCTGATCGAGCGCTGGGTCAACACGACTCACAACCGAACCGCCGGCGACGCGCTCGAACGGAAGCGCAACCACCGCGCCAAGACGCCATCCCTGGACGATCGACTCTTGCTCTCCAACGGTGACGTGGTGCACGGCATACTCCTGGCCATCGACGACCGCCAATTGACCTTCGAGTCCGACGGAATCGAGATGACCGTACCGCACTCCCAGGTGGCAGCGGTCGATCTGATCTCCGAGGCGCATTCGAGTGGTTTGGGGCTGCGCGCCAGGGTAACCTTCGTCGACGGATCGCGCGTGACAACCGACGAACTGGTGTGCAGTGGTGATGGGCTCGGGCTCACCCTGTTCGACGGTCCGCGGCGAACGGTGCGATTGGACCACGTCGCTCACATCGACATCGTCGGCGGGCGCTGGGTGCGGATTACCGAACTGCCGCCGATCAGCGTCCAACACACGCCGATGCTGTCGCTCCCGTGGTCCTACGTCGAAAACGCCAACGTGTTGGGCGGTCCGATGCGCATTGCAAACCGGGTGTTCGAGCACGGTGTGGGAGTCCATAGCGAATCGTCTCTGATGTACGACCTTGCCGGCGAATACCGTTGGTTTGTCACCCTCTTCGGTATCGATGACTCCGCCGGCGGCGCGCCCGCACTCGCCGACGTGACCGCCGAGATTCGTGTCGACGGTCAGGTGCGCCACCGCCGGGAGCACGTCACCCCCGGCAAGCTTTGGGGCCCGATCCGGATCGACGTCGGCGGGGCCGCCAGGATTGAATTGCGCACCTTGTTTGGCGAGAATGCCTCCATTCAAGACCGGTTCAACTGGGCCGACGCCGGCTTGATCCGCGCCGCCCCTCCGGCCGAGTGACGCGATGAAGCTGCCTCCCAACTCCTGGTCCGCAGCATCGCCGCGTTGGCCGGCGAGCGCGTCCCAGTGCTGCGTCACACGTGAAACTGCGGGTTGCAAAGGGCGCCTCCAGAACCGAGCCGCGACCGTGAGAGAGCGGAGACATAGGGAATAACGCCCGTGGGGTGACCGCTTCCTGACGGGCGCGGCTCGGATACCCCGCAGCACAGCGAACCCTGCGGTTTGGATCGTGCCACTATCGGACCTGGGGTGCAAAAGACCAGGAACCTCCAGATATGTCGCCGGCGTGGGAGTATAATGAAAACGTAGGCTTGATCCCGGGAGTGAAGCATGAAGCGAGAAAACATCACACCGAAACTGGTCGTCGTCGCGGTCGCCGTGTTCCTGCTGACATGGAGTTGGAGCCTCCACCGCAGACTGTGCATGCTCGAAACAAACCTGCTGGTGCAGGCGAGGGCCCCCGCTTTGAAGAACCCTTCCGCAGCCGACTCCGCTTTGGCAAGGCGGGTCAAGGTCCTGGAACAGGGAATGGCGGCGGACCCGGCTCTGGCGAAGCGCGTCCGCGCTCTGGAAGACCTGGCAACGACTGCGCAGTCCTTGGCCGCGAAAGTACTGGCGGCCGGTCCTTCGCTTGGCTACGCCTTCGTGCCGCCGAGCGACGAGTTCCGTTGGCCTCTCCTGCCACATCCGGCCGACCAACTCGCGCACGGCCAAATCGGATCGAGTGCGGATGTCGAAGATGCCATTCTCCTGGCAGTCGAGGAGCCCCCACCGGACGCTATCGAAGCGCTGACGACGAACGGCGTCGTCAAGCCAGCGCGGGTTGGTGCCCGGGAACCGGCGTGGGAAGCTGTCCAGGTGGTGTCACCGGATGTCGCCCGGCCGCCCACAAAAAGCCCGCGGGTTCTCTGGCTTGAATCCATGATCATGGAGATTGACGCGGAGATTGAGTCGCTCCAGATCACGTTGCAGATGAGGGACTGCCATCCGCGAATCATCGAGCTTGGCGAGTTGAGGGAGCGATACGAACGAGTGCTGGCCGCCGAACCGGCTCACGCCAAAGAGCACGAGAACAACCGCGAGCAAGAAGACCTGACACAACAAAATGAGCCGCGGGCTTGAGCCCGCGCGGACGGTCGCACACGGTGAGGCCTACGGATCGAGGAGCAGTTCGGCAGGCATCCTGACGCGGGTTTCTCACCCCATCGCTACCGCCAGAAGTAGTTCCACGTGTAGTCCAGATCGACACGCTCACCGGCGTTTAGGGTGAACTTCCAGACGACCGCCATGCTTGTTCCCCCGTGTCGCCCAGATTCGTCGGTCTGGAGCACACGACGACAGCTCGGACGGGACCCATCGTAAAGCAAGAGATTGGTTGCCTGCCTCCATGTAACATTCGTGTCGCGGTACGCATGACATCGTGTCGGTCACAACAAGCTGCGATCATCGGGCTCAGGCCCGTTCATCACGTCAGAGCAGCCGGAAAGGAACGAACTCGGCTAACTTCCATTGGCTTATACGTTCCAGACTGTTGTCGGGACTGTAAGGGTCCTGTTACGCCTGAGAACCCTATGGGAGCGCGAGGTGATTCGGCGGACGGCCTGATCGTATCGAGCGGCGCGTTTCGGTTGACAAAGTCGCCTGGACGATGTAATCATCACTGCACGGTTGTGAGAAATGCGCGTAATGACTTTGAAATGAACACGGAGAGCGATTATGAAACTCAGGATTACGGTTCTTCTGATCGGGTTGGGTGGTGCGACTGGTTTGCTGTTTCAGTTCGGCGGTTCCAGCGCGGTGGCCGGCGACGAGATGACGGTGGCCGTCGGTTCGCTGGCGATGGTCCCGGTGGCCGGGGCGGAGCACGAGTACGTCGGCAGCAAGAAGTGCAAGATGTGCCATAAGGACCAGTTCAAGTCGTGGGAAACGACCACGCACGCCAAGGCGTTTGAGATCCTCAAGCCCGGCGAGCGCAAAGAAGCCAAGGAGAAACACGGGCTCGATCCCGCGAAAGACTACACCACCGATGCATCCTGCCTCGCCTGCCACACGACCGGCTTCGGCAAAAAAAGTGGATACGCCATTCCCGACGCGGCCGACGAGAAAGCCGTCAAGAAGATGGCGACGCTGGGGGGTGCGGGCTGCGAGAGTTGCCACGGGCCCGGGAAAGATTACAACAAGGTGAAAAAGGCCATCAAAAAGACCTTCAAGGCGGACGGGACGAAGTACAAGTTTGAGCAGTTGGCTGCCGCCGGCATGATCAAGATTGAGGCTTCGACCTGCACCTGTTGCCACAACGACAAGAGCCCGACGTTCGCGGAGAGTAAGGCCCTCGATTTCGAAAAGATGACCGCGGATGAAAAGGCCATCCACGCCCACAAGGAACTGAAAATGCGCGAGGACTAGTGCATCGTCACGCCTCAATTTTTCTTAGTCAGTTTCCGGAGTTCCAGGAGTTCAAGAACAAGAGGGCCAACACAACTGGCGATTCCCCAAAGACCGGAGACATTTTGCCATCACCAGCCGACCCCGAGGTCACGCCAGAGGAACGACTGGAGGCGGCCCATGAGGAACTGCGAAGCGCACTCGCCGACGGTTTGCTGGACCGCGTGCGCGCCGCATCGCCCAAGTTCTTTGAGCATTTGGGTATTCGGCTCCTCGTCGCGATGGGTTACGGCGGCGGCCGGATGGATCGTGCCGAGGTTACGGGCAAGAGCGGCGATGACGGAATTGATGGCCTCATCCGCGAGGACCGGCTTGGGCTCGACATGGTATATGTGCAGGCCAAGAAGTGGGACAACTCCGTAGGCCCGGGCGAGATCGACCGGTTCATCGGCAGCCTGACGCGCAAGAAGGCTACGAAGGGTGTGTTCATCACAAGCGGGACGTTTACCGGCGGCGCGCCCCGGGCCGCGAAGGGAGCATCCGTCAGGGTTCGTCTTATCGACGGCGACGAACTCGCCAGCTTAATGATCGATTTCAATGTCGGCGTCGCCGAGGCCGAGAAGTACGTCATCAAGAAAGTGGACGCCGACTTCTTCGAGCCACTAGCGTGATCCACGGGGGAGCCAGGTCCTTTGAACCTGGAGGCTCGATTCTGGGTTAGTGGCATGGCTCGCGTCATCCCCCCCCTTGCCTCCTCCACAGCCCGGCCATATCATCCCGGTCGGCTGGTTCTGACCGAAACCGGGGGCGCAGCGCCGCCCTCCGTAATGCAAAGGAGTCCCTGCGATGGCCGACTACATCCCCGGCGGCGATGCCGCGTTCAACGCCTGGCTGGACAACTTCGTCACCTACGCCACCGCCAATCTGGCCAACCTCGGTCTCGTGGCGGGTGACCTGACGCTGGTCACTACCGCCTAGACCGCGTGGGGAAGCTGGCGCCCAAAGGTGAGAATGGGAGTCTGAACCCATGACAGACCAACAACTCCTTGAACGAATCACTATCAACCCGAAGGTGATGGTCGGTAAGCCGGTCATCAAGGGCACACGTCTGACCATCGAGTACGTTCTGAACCTGCTGGCGCATGGTGCCACGGTTGCGGAGATTCTCGACGAATATGAAGGGCTGACCCAAGACGATATTCAGGCGTGTTTGCTGTTTGCCACGCGCTCACTGGAGAACACGGCCTTCATGCCCCTCGCCTCGGAGACGGCGTAAATGCGCTTTCTGGTGGATGAATGCACCGGTCCGGCAGTGGCGCGCTAGCTGCGCGGGCAGGGACACGAAGTCTTCTGTGTTTACAGTGAAGCGCGCGGGATGGACGATGATGATGTGATCCGGGAAGCCTCTGCCGAGGACCGGATTCTGATCACGAACGACAAAGACTTCGGAGAGAAGGTTTATCGAGAACGACGCCCCCACAAGGGCGTTGTTCTTTTGCGCCTTGAAGACGAACGAACCTCCGGCCAGATCGACACCATCCGGCGATTACTCGATCGTTACCCTGATCGGTTGACCGGCGCTTTCGCAGTTGTGACGGAGACGCGAGTTCGCTTCGCTCGGGTGTAGCCACAGCGAGCCCGGTCTTTCGGCCGGGTGGGCGTGATAGGCTGTATCATCCCGCCTGGCTGGACAACTTCGTCACCTACGCCACTGCCAACCTGGCCAACCTGGGCCTCGTAGTGGGTGACCTGACGCCGGTCGCCACCGCCCAGGCCGCGTGGGCCACATCACTCAACGCCCATGTCACCGCACAGCAGGCCGCCAAGAGCGCGACCCAGCAGAAAAACACCGACCGCGTCGCCGTCGTCTCCCTCGTCCGCGCCCTGGTCGGCCGTCTCCAGGCCAGCCCGGACGTCGACGACACCGAACGGGCCGCCTTGGGCATCACCGTGCCGGACACCGAACCCACCCCCACCGACCCCCGCGAAGCGGGGAATGGAACCCGCCTTCGGCGGCGGCCGATCCTCATGACCGGCTGTCTCCTGCGCCTCCAGCACACCTGTGGGACCGGCTTTCTAGCCGGTCGTGACAGGCTGGAAAGCCTGTCCCACAGCATGGGCGACGAGTCCACGCCGACCAGCAAGGCCAAACCCGCCGGCGTGATGGGCGCGGAGATATGGGTCAAGGTCGGCGCCCCCAAAAAAGGGGGGGGGTATGCAAGCCGCCTTCGGCGGACCCCCGGTCGATCCGGACACCGACCTCCGCTTCCTCGGCGCCGATGCCCGCACGCCCTACCTAGCCGAGTTCTCCGACGCCGATGGCGGCAAGCCGGCCGCTACGCAACCGGGGTTTCACCACGGGCTGCCAGACGACCGGATTCTTCACCATCCGGCAAGCGTTGTTGAATCTTCGCGTCTCCGGAGTCCGTCAGGAGCCCAGCAACGAGCAGTGCCGTGCTGAGGCACAAGGTTATGGCTCGTCCTTCTTCGTACTCTCGTCAGCTTCGCGCTCCGTCGCGTCGCGCTGGGTTGCATTCGTGGGGGTGGCGGAGAGGCTGCCTTCGATCACCCGGCGGACGATCATCCGCGTTGCTTCCACATTGTGCAGCGGGCCGGCTCGGCGCAGTGCTCCGAGAAGATGCTGCCCCGCCGTGTCCGCCCGTGTCTCAGCCTGGTCGAGCAGGCCATCGACTTCCTGCCGCCATGAGGCCGGCATGCCTTGGTATTCCTCGTCATGGCACTCCACGCAAAGGAGATCGATCACCTCGATCCCGGTCGACTGCGATCGATCGTGACAGTCTTGGCACCCAACGTCACCGGCCATCGGCTCGGCGGGGATGTCGTATGCCTCAAAGGCGGCGGATGTGCCGGCCCGAAAGTCGGCCTGCGCGGTGTGGCATCCGGCACAGGTCCTTTGCGGAGCAGCGCCGCCGTCATGACATCGATCACAACGCAACTCCGCGTGCCGCCCTTCCAGCTTGATGGGGTGAATAAACTCTCCTTCAACGAGCACCGTGGATTCGCCTTCGCGATCCACGCGGTTGAGGAACGTATGGCAGGCATCACAGGCATGGATGATCGCGTTCCCGTCTTGGTCGATGTGCCGACCGTCGTGACAGCGGAAGCAGCCGGGCGAGGTCTTATGGCCGATGTTGTCCGGATACGTTCGCCAATCGACCCGCATGTGCGAGAAGACATTGGTGCGGTAAATCTCCGTGACGGTCTCGATGGCCCGGCGGATTCGTGCCCGCTGTTCTGGTGACACATCGAGGCGGTTGGTGCTGTAGAACCCCGTGATGGCGGCGGCGATTCCGTCCTCCGCGCTTCCTGCGTCCGGATAGGGATGAACCAGTGCAGCCACCGCTTCGCGTTTGATGAACGGCAACCTCGGGTCAATCGTGCCTTCCCGCAGGGCGATATCAACGGCGTCCGCCGGCGCGAGGAAGTTATGGGCTGGTCGATTGTGGCAATCCATGCAGTCCATGCTCCGCGTCCGACCCTCGGGCTTCGGAGCGGAATGGGGCTGACCGTCCGAGCGAAAGATCACCTCGTTTCCATCGGGGCCCGTCATCTTGACCCAGGGTATGTTCTGAAGTTTGTCATCGGCGGCGACGTATTCGATGCGCCCCGCCCATGCGATGTGCATGTGAATGCCCCCGTCACGTCCGGCGGACCGGGATCCGCCGCCGGTCTTGAGTAGCATCCTGATTTCATGGGGCGCGTTGTTCTCGTCGGAGGCGAAGCGCGTGAGATCGGCCAACTGGGCGCCGAAGAACTTCTCGGGCCAGTGGCACTGCTCGCAGGTTTCCCGGGCCGGCCTCAGGTGCTCGATGGCGGGAGGAATCGGCCGAGAGTAACTGTCGCGCAACACCGCAAGTACCTGGCGCGTTCCGGAGAACTTCGCCTTGACGAACCAACTCGCCCCCGAGCCGATGTGACATGCGGCACACGGTACACGGGCGTGGCCCGACCGGGCGTAGGCCACCGCCTGCGGTTCCATGACCGTGTGACAAGCCTGTGAGCAGAACGTAACCGAGTCGGTAAAGTGATACCCCTGGTAGCTGCTTACTCCCACCACCGGAAGCAGGATGAACGTGCCTCCCAGGACGACCTTCGCTGCGCGGCGCTGGCTCGGATCGTTGAGATCGATCCTTGGGAAGCCAAAGATCAGTTTCTGCTGCGGATCGCGCCGATGCAGTCTCCAGCTCCGCAGCAGAATGCCCAACGGCATGGCGATCAAGCCGAGGAGCAGAATCCCCGGCATCAGCAGGTACCCCACGATGTCCACGTACGGATTGGTGACCGGGGCGGCGAGATGGAACAGTCCAAAGGTTAGCAGGCCCAGCAGGCCGATGATCGCCAGGAAGGCGCCGGCCAACGTGATGTGGTTGTTCCACAGGGGACCGCCGCCGGATGGTTGAGAGGAACTGGGACGAGAACTCGCCATGTGTGTTGAATCCATCCCGCCGGAGTGGCTCTTGTCGAATTGGCCCTGCGAGTCCACGTTCGAGTCGCCGGGTTGTGTCATGTCACGTCATCGCATCCGCGGGGCGTCGAACATCAACCACCCGTCAGATGCCGGCCCCATCGGCGTAAAGGTCCTGGCGGGTGTGAGCCTGTGTAATCCGGCTGCCGGGCGGTACGCCGTGCGGCAGCCAGACGTTTCCACCGATGACCGAGCCGTGGCCTATCGTGATCGGTCCGAGGATCGTGGCCTCGGAGTAGATGATAACGTTGTCCTCGACGTTGGGGTGCCGCTTGATCCCTTTGATCGGCTTGCCATCCTTGTCCAGCGGGAAGCTCTTGGCGCCGAGTGTGACGCCCTGGTAGAGCCGCACGTGGTTTCCGATCCCACAGGTCTCGCCGATGACGACACCGGTGCCATGATCAATGAAGAAGCTCTCGCCGATGCTCGCGCCAGGGTGAATGTCGATGCCGGTGATGCTGTGGGCGTGCTCCGTGATGATCCTGGGAATAAGCGGAACGCCAAGTGTGTGTAACTCATGGGCGAGCCGATAATTGGTGATCGCCAGAACGCCTGGGTAGCAGAAGATCGCCTCATCAGGACAAGTGGCTGCCGGGTCGCCTTCGTAGGACGCCTGCACGTCCGTGGCCAGGATCCGGCGCGTGGCCGGAAGCCTGGCTAGGAACCTGCGTGTAATCGACTCGGCGCGGGCGTCACAGTCGGCACTGGGATCCGCGCTTGGGTTATCACAGGCGAAGCACAAGCCACGTCTGACCTGCTTTTGCAGGTTGCGCCGGATTCGGTCGAGCGTGCTGCCCAGGTGGAAGGCCGTGTTCTCCGCCGTGAGGTCCGAAGCGCCGAAGTAGCCGGGGAAGAGCACCGTCCGGAGCGCCTCGACGATGTCGATCACAACGTCGCGCGAGGGTAACGGTTGTCTACCGGGGCACCCTCCCGGCGGTCGCCAAAGACCTCCGTTGGCTTCGCAGAGCGCGGCCACCAACGAGGCAAGTTGACCGTCCACAGGAGCCGTGTTGTCAGGTGCGGCCCGATCTTCTGGTTTGGTCGTTTCCATGGTAGTTCTCAAAGAGCCACATGCTCAGGTAGAGCTCCCGGGTGTCGGGAAACACGACCACGATCAACTTCCCAGTGTCCTCCGATCCGGTCGCAATCGCAAGGGTTGCTCTCAAACGAGCGCGGGCGTGCATGCGGCGCCGCACGCGGGCGAGGGCTTCGCTGAGACGATTTCCGCCGCCCTGAGGCCGGAGAGGAGCATCCCCCCGAACGTCGGCCCCATGCGAGGCAGGCCGCGCACCGTGCTGACACTCATGCCGCACACGATGAGACCGGGGTAGATTTCGCCGGTGTTCTCCACAATCGCGTCCTCGGCAGCGTCGGCGTCCATCGGCCCCATACCGGCGAGCTCGATGAGACCCCGGTCGGCGAGCTTCTCGGCCACCGCGGCGTCGTGTCCGGTGGCGTCCACCACCACACCGGCTTCGAAGGAGACCGGGTCCACACAGGTGATCTGCCTGGGCAGCGCCCCCACCGGCGTCCAGTTCACTACCGCGCCGTGGACGCGGCCATCCTTGAGCACCACGTCGTCGACGGTGGTCATGTTCAGAACCTTGACGCCGGCGTCGCAAGCGGAGGCGATGAGCTTGGAGCATGCCGTCGGGGCGTCGGCAACGTACAGGCCGTCGCCGGCGGGCGTCAGCGGCACGCCAAGCTTCTCCAACTCCGTGTGCCCGGGGGCCCGTACGGTAAGCTTGTTCATCAAAAAGCCGCCGATCCAGAACCCGCCGCCCAAATAGTTGTTGCGCTCGACAAGCAGCACGCGTGCTCCACCCTTGGCCAGCTCGCGCGCACAGATCAAGCCGGACGGCCCGGCGCCGACAATGAGCACGTCGGACGAGACGTATTCCTCGAGGTCGTCGATGAAGTTCCTGAAGATGGCGCGGGTCACGTCTCCGTCCGAAACCGGTCTGAAAATGCTATTCGTCTTCATGTCTGCTACCTTTCCTGACTGGACTCTGAGTCCTTAAACAACCACGTGCTCAGATACCGTTCCCCGGTGTCGGGAAGCATGACCACAATTAGCTTGTCCTTGCTTTCCGGTCTTGCCGCTATCTCGATGGCGGCCCAAAGAGCGGCTCCGCTCGAGATGCCGGCCAGGATGCCTTCCTCGCGAGCGAGGCGCCGCGTCACCACACCGGCGTCTTCGTGTTTGACCTGAATGATCTCGTCCACGAGGTCCATCCGAAGCACGTCAGGGACGAACCCCGCGCCGATACCCTGGATCTTGTGCGGCCCGGGCTTGCCGCCCGAGAGCACCGGCGAGTCGGCCGGCTCGACCGCGATCACCCGAAACGACGGCTTGCGCGCTTTGAGGATCTCGCTCACGCCAGTGATGGTCCCACCGGTTCCGACGCCCGCGACAAAGATGTCCACGCGGCCGTCGGTGTCCTGCCAGATTTCCTCGGCGGTCGTTGTCCTGTGAATCTCCGGATTGGCCGGGTTGGCGAACTGCTGGAGAAGCAGGTGGCGGGCATCCGAGGCCGCCAGTTCCTCGGCTTTGCGCAGGGCCCCGGACATCCCCTCCGAACCCGGCGTAAGAACCAGCTCGGCGCCCAGGATTTTGAGCAGCTTACGACGCTCAACGCTCATCGTCTCCGGCATGGTAAGGATCAAGCGGTACCCCCGCGCGGCGCAAACGAAGGCCAGCGCGATCCCCGTGTTTCCGCTGGTGGGCTCAACGAAGATGGTGTTATCGTTGATCTGTCCGGCGCGCTCGGCGGCCTCGATCATGCTCAGCCCAATGCGGTCCTTCACGCTGGAACAGGGATTGAACGACTCGAGCTTGGCGACGAGCTCGGCGCCCAGCCCGGTCCCGATCCTCTTCAACCGGACAAGCGGGGTCCTCCCGATAAGCCCGGTGACGTCTTCCGCAATCCTGGTCATTTCTCACCTGCCTCTGGGGGTGGCCCGGTGTTCTTTTTTCTGTCCCTTGATCCTGGAGCACTTCTTGACCCCCGAGGCCACCATAGCTTCGAGAGTGACGTTGTCGAGCACATCTTCGATGGCGCCGCTGAGGTCCCGCCACACCCGACGGGCTGGGCATCGCTTCGATCTGTTGCACACTCGGCTGTCCGCCACGCAATCCACGAGCGACAGCGGTCCTTCCGCGGCGTGCAGGATATCACTGAGCTTGATTTCCGTGGGTGGCCGGGCCAGGACGAAGCCGCCCCCGGGTCCCCGGACGCTTTGGACCAGGCCGGCTGACTTGAGCGCTGTCAGCAAGGCGTGCAGGTACTTCCGGGACAGGTTCTGCCTTTGAGCCAGGGTGTTCATCAGCACCGGGGCCTTCCCGAATTGCCGGGCCAACTCGAGCATGGCCCGTAGCCCGTATCGTCCTCGCGTGGAAATCCTCATTGCCTTCCCTACGATGGTCTACTAGAATGGTAGACTATTCTTGGTGTGCGGGCAAGTCAACCCGCTCTTTGTGAGTGTTTGCCGGTGCCGATTTACCTGGACAATAATGCGAGCACCCGGCCTCTGGACGGCGTCGTCGAGGCCATGAAGCCTCTCTTGGGGGCTGAGTACGCCAACCCGTCGAGCCTGCACAGGTTCGGCCAGCAGGTGCGGTACAAGGTGGAGTGCGCCCGCGAGCAGGTGGCGGGTTTGATAAATGCCGATCCCAAAGAAATCATCTTTACCAGCGGGGGGACCGAGAGCATCAACCTGGCCATCCGGGGCGTGCTGGCGGCCCAGCCAGCCAAGCGACACCTGATTACGTCAGCCGTGGAGCACAGCGCGGTAGGTCGATTAGCAGCCCAACTCGCCCGAGAAGGCTGCCGGGTCGACGAGGTCAGGGTCGATTGTGAGGGCCGGCTGGATCTTGCCGAACTCGAAGAGAAAGTCACCGAAGACACCGCCCTGATCTCGGTCATCCACGCCAATAACGAGACCGGGGTGATAATCGACGCGGAGCGAGTCTGCGAGATCGCCGCGCGACATGGCGTTCGCGTTCACCTCGACGCGGTTCAATCCGCCGGCAAGGTGGCCGTCAACGTTAGGGAATTGCCGGCCCCCCTGCTGAGCCTCTCGGCCCACAAGATTCACGGCCCCAAGGGCGCCGGTGCGTTGTATGTTCGCGGGCGCACGCGATTGACGCCGCTGACCTTCGGTGGCCGTCAGGAGCGCGATCTGAGACCGGGGACGGAAAACGTCCCCGCAATCATCGGCTTCGGGATTGCGGCCGAAGAAGCGGCGGCTCTTGGGCCGGAGAGGATCGACTCGATCCGGCATCTTCGCGACGATTTCGAGGCCCGCGTTCAGGCGGCCATCTCCATCGCCAAGGTCATCGGTACCGAGGGCGAGCGCGTGTGCAACACGAGCAACATCGGTTTCGAGCGGCTGCAGGCCGAGGCGATCTTGATTCTGCTCAGCGAGCGCGGCATTTATGCGTCGGCCGGCGCCGCCTGCAGCAGCGGCTCGCTGGAACCGTCGCATGTACTGCGGGCCATGGGCATCGATCCGCAGTTGGCCCATGGCGCGATCCGCTTTAGCCTGTCGCGTTTCACAACGGAGGCCGAGATCGACCAGACTCTAGCCGTATTGGTCGAGGTGATCGAGCGATTGTCGGGGATGGTTACGACCTGATGCACCGAACGACCGTCCGGAAGATAATGCGGTGTTCGCGGCGAGAATGTGTGTTGCACGGGAGGTTGGATAGCCCTATGCTTACTGTTCTGTAGGGCTGATGCAACAGCCCGCAGCCTCTTTCGCGGACCGGCGCGGGTCCAACGGAGAACCATCGTGTCATTGAATCGACTGCTGAGCGCGTTGCTCATAGGGACGTGTTGTCTTGTCTGTCGGGTTGAGGCGCAGGAGGATCAACCGGCGCCGGAGGTGCAGGCCAAGAAGCCCGTCCAACCGCCGGAAACGGAGAAGCCACCGGCCAAACTGGCCGGCCCGAAATACCTCAATCTTCGTTACGACGAGGATTTCAGCTACCTCGATGGAGAACCGGGGACGTACCGGAAGGACTTCTTCGATCCGATCAAGAACATCCGTCTGGGCGAAGATCTACGTCTGAGCATCGGCGGCGAGTTCCGGTTCCGCCTGGAGGCGGAGACCAACAAGGGCTTCGACGCCAACGCACGCAGCCAGGACACGTTCCAGCTCTATCGTTACTTCATGCACTTTGATCTCAAGTACCGCGACCTGGCCCGCGTGTTCTTTCAGGGAGCCGCCGTGTTCGACGAGGATCGCGATTTGGCTCTGCGCGGGCTCGACGAGAACCGCTGGGACGTCCAGCAGTTGTTCTTCGACGTACGTGTACTGGGCGAGGACGTGCCGCTGACCGTCCGCGTCGGGCGTCAGGAATTGCAGTACGGCAAACAGCGTTTCGTCTCGCCGCTGGACTGGGCGAATACCCGGCGCCGGTTCGATGCGGTCAAGTTGTTCTGGAAGGACAAGGACTGGCAGTTCGACGTGTGGTACGCCAAGCCGGTGGTGGTCAAGCGCAAGCAGGGCGACGACTGGGACGAGCAGTTCGATTTCTACGGCGCGTACTTCACCTACACGGGGATTCCACGACACGGCATTGATGTCTACTTCTTCGCCACGGACAAGACCGGCAGCTACCGCAACCCCAACGGCAAGGTGGGAGACGAGTGCCGCTTCACGTTGGGATCGCGGTTCTGGGGCAAGACCGGCCCGTGGGATTATCAGGCCGAGGTCGCCGGTCAGTGGGGGCGCTGGGCGGGTCACACCATTCAGGCGTGGAGTTGGACGGTTGACGGCGGATACACGTTCAGCAAATGTCCCATGAAGCCGCGACTTGGTGCCGGTTTCGACTGGGCCAGCGGCGACGAGAACCCGCGGGACGGGAAAGTGGGGACCTTTGACCAGGTTTTCCCCCTGGGGCACGCCTATTTCGGGTTCCTCGACCTGATCGGGCGTAAGAACATCACCGCAGTCAAGGTGGACTTGTCGCTGTGGCCGGTGGAGAAGAAGGTCAAGACTGCCTTGGCCTACCACACGTTTTGGCTGAATGCGGACAAGGATGCTCTGTACAACGCGGGAGGACGTCCCGGTCGGCGGGACCCCGCCGGGAACAGCGGCTCGGAAATCGGGCATGAGCTGGACCTGACCGTCCTGTGGAAGATCGACGTTCACTCAACACTGTTGTTCGGGTATTCGCACTTCTGGGACAGCGATTTCATCATCAACACCGGCAAGAGCGAAGACCCCGATCTGTTCTATGTCCAGTACAAATACCAGTTCTAGCAGGACTTGTTACACGGAGGAATCGATCATGAGGAAACTGTCTTGCGTTGCGAGAATCACTTTGAGCGGGTTGCTGTCCGGTTCGATCGTCCTGGCCCTGGGCAGTTGCACGACGCAGACCGTCAAGACGCAGTTCGCCAATGGGTTGTCCGGTGCGCTGAACGGTCTGTTCAACGTGGCCACCACCGATTTGGCCAACGAGATCTTCGACGTCGATGACTAATACACCCCAGCCACGAACACCTGGCGGCGGCGTAGGCGTGCTGCTGGTGGTATTGGTTTGGGGGGGGCTGGCCGGTCTGTTTGTCGTGGACCCCTGGCCCTACCGGAAACCTTATGCCGAAGCTGCCCTGGTCTCCAGGCAGATGATAGACGCCGCTACGGTCCGCACTCCGACGCTGAACCCCGTAGTCAGCATCGCCGGGTTTAGCTATCAGTGCGCGGAGTGCCACGGTTTGTTCCCTTCGCGCCCGGAGAGCGATCGTCTCCTCTTCCAGCATCGTCACATCGTGCTGGACCATGGGATCAACAAGCGCTGCCTGAACTGCCACAATCTGGAAGATCGCAACACGTTCTCCGCCAATCGGACGCAGACCCTGCCCTACGATCAGCCGCAGTTACTCTGTGCCAAGTGCCACGGGCCGGTTTATCAGGATTGGTTGCACGGCGTTCATGGGCGAACCAACGGCTTTTGGGATCGATCTCGCGGTCCGCTGGATCGCAGGCAGTGCACGGAGTGTCACGATCCACATGCCCCAGCGTTTGCTTCGATGGCGCCGGCGCCGGGGCCGAACACCCTGCGCATGGGCGACCAGAATCGCGAGCCTCTCCAGCACGGCGAAAGCGGCAACCCCTTGTCGATTTACAGCCAGCGGATGGAACCGAGTACCACGCATTCAGGGCCAGATCACTGATGGATGATCCCCAGAACACGCCAAGCATGACACGGCGGGGCTTCTTCACGAAGGGGGCGGCGGCGGTGGCCGGCACCTCGGCGTTGGCGGCGGCGCTGTCGCCGCTGCGCGATTTGACCGGTGACGACGTGCCCTCCGTTGAGCAGTTCTGGCAACGGCACTATAAGGAAATGTCGCCCGAGGAGATGCAGACCGTCCTGGACCGCATCGCCCGCGAAGTTGAACAGCGGCACGGGGTCACTGCCGACGTGCAGGACGTCAAGCCACTGGACGGCGTGGAGTACGTCTACGCCCTGAACATCAGCCGCTGCATCGGCTGTCGTAAGTGCGTCCACGCCTGCGTCGAGGAGAACAACCAGTCACGCTCCCCAGAGATTCAGTACATCCGCGTGCTCGAGATGGAGAAGGGGAGCATCAACGTCGAAACCTCCAACCACCACTATGACCCCCCGATGGTCCCCGAGCACGATAGCTATTACATGCCGGTGCAGTGTCACCAGTGCGCCAAGCCGCCCTGTGTCAAGGTATGTCCCGTCGAAGCCACCTGGCAACAGGCTGACGGAATCACGGTCATAGACTACGACTGGTGCATCGGCTGTCGGTATTGCGAAGCCGCCTGTCCCTATTGGGCTCGGCGATTCAACTTCGCCCGGCCCGAGGTGCCGACGGACCGGTTGAACCCGGAGATGGCTTACCTATCCAACCGCCCGCGTTCTCAGGGGGTGATGGAGAAGTGCACGTTCTGCCTGCAGCGGACCCGCCGGGGGCTGTTGCCCGCCTGTGTGGAGGTCTGTCCCACGGGTTCGCGGAAGTTCGGCAATGTTCTCGATCCCGACAGTGACGTGGTCTACATTCTCAAGCACAAGCGGGTCTTTGTCTTCAAGGAGGACCTGGGCACGTTTCCACGGTTCTTCTACTACTTTGACGAGCGCGGCAGCCGGTACCACGAACCGTCTGAATCGACCGCCCCAGGAGATCCGGCATGAAGGGCCACGTCTCGTTGCTGGGGCAGTGTGTGCGGGTCAGTTTCGTGGGGGGCTGGCGTTACTACACCTGGATGACCCTGCTGACGGTGTTGGCCCTGGCGGGCCTCAACGCCTGGTGTCGGCAGTTTGTTCACGGTCTGGTTACCACGGGTATGACCGATCAGGTCTCTTGGGGTTTGTACATCGCCAACTTCACGTTCCTGGTGGGGTTGGCGGCGGCGGCGGCCATGCTGGTCATTCCGGTCTACGTCTACCGCAACCTGCACCTGCACGACGTGGTCATCTTCGGTGAGCTGTTGGCCATCGCGGTGATCGTCATGTGCCTGCTGTTCGTCACGGTTGATTTGGGCCGACCCGACCGGTTCCTGCACATCTTCCAGCGGTTCAACTTTCCGATGTCGATGCTGACCTGGGACGTGGTGGCTTTGAACGGCTACCTGCTGTTGAACCTGTACATCTGCGGCTACCTGCTCTACTCGGCGTACCGCCGACGGGAACCGTCAAAGGCGCTCTACGTACCGTTCGTCTTTGTGGCCATTGTCTGGGCAGTCAGCATCCACACGGTGACGGCTTTTCTGTACGTGGGGTTGGGGGGGCGTCCGTTTTGGAACTCGGCCATCATCGCCCCGCGGTTTCTGGCCAGTGCGTTTGCGGCGGGCCCGGCTTTTATCATCCTGACGCTTCAGATCGTTCGGCGATACACCGACCACGAGGTGACCAACGATGCCCTGCTGACCCTGCGCCGGATCGTACAGGTGGCCATGGTGATCAACTTCTTCCTGTTGGGTTGCGAGTTGTTCACCGAGTTCTACACGGACTCGGCCCACCTGGCGTCGGCGAGGTACCTGTACTTCGGCATGGGCGGGCGGGGCGCCCTGGTTCCGTGGATTTGGGTGGCCCTCACCTTCGGGATGACGGCTACGATTCTGCTGATTCTGCCCGTGTCGCGTGGGCTCAAGGTGTTGAATACGGCTTGCGTGTTGGCTATCGTCGGCATCTGGATTGAAAAAGGCATGGGCCTGATCGTGCCGGCCTTTGTGCCCACGCCGTTGGGTGAGATCGTTGAATACGTTCCGACGTGGAATGAGATATGGGTTTGTTTGGGCATCTGGGCCTTCGGACTGTTGTTCTACACGGTTCTGGTGCGCATGTCCGTGCCGGTCCTGTCCGGCGAACTGACCTACAAGAAAGAACGCGGCAAACCGACGGAGTCGAAACCGAACCGTGCAGCCAGCACGGCGTGATGTGGGAGCAACCAAACCATGAAGCCCAAAACCACTGCAATCGTGATTTACCTCGTGATCCTGGGGATGGGGGGCCGACCGGCCGGCGCCGGCTCCTTTGGACTGCCCGAATTGTCGGAACAGAGCAAGGCCTGCGTAGCCTGCCACAAGAACGAGGACGGCATCTACGCGCAGTGGGGCGCCAGCGCGCACTTCAGCGCCAACGTGGGATGCTTCGAGTGCCACGGGGCTGAGGAAGGTGACGCGGACGCCTTCAAGCACGAGGATGTGTTGATCGCCACCATCGTGTCACCGCGAGATTGCGCCAAGTGTCACGAGACCGAGGTCGCCGAGTTTGCCGAGTCGCACCACTCCAAGGGTGGTCGCATCCTCGGTTCGCTGGACAACATCCTGGCCGAGGTGGTCGAGGGGAATCGCGGCATGATCACTCCGGGCTTTCCGCGAGGGAACAGCGCCGCTGCCGTCAGCGGCTGTTGGCAGTGTCATGGTTCGCAGGTCAAGATACTGGGTGATGGGAAGGTGGACCCTGCCACTTGGCCCAACACGGGCATCGGACGTATCAACCCGGATGGCTCGGAGGGTGCTTGCACCGCCTGCCATAGCCGGCACCGCTTTTCGGTTGCCCAGGCCCGCCATCCCGACAACTGCGGCAAATGTCACATGGGCCCGGACCATCCCCAACGGGAAATCTACTACGAATCCAAGCACGGGATATCATTCCTGGCCCTTAAGGACCAGCTTCACCTCGATTCGGCGAAGTGGGTGGTTGGTGAAGACTACACGGTGGGCCCGACCTGTGCCACGTGCCACATGAGCGCTGCCAGGGGCAAGCCCGCCACCGAAGACCGGGCCGCCACAAAGGACCTGCCCGTAACCCACGATATCGGTATGCGGATCAGTTGGAACAATCGGCCGGCGGTTTCCATCCGTCCGGAAGTGAGCGACAAGAAGATGGGCCTGGCCGGCGCCGACGTGAACTGGGAAACTCGCCGGGCCAACATGAAGTCCGTCTGCCTCAACTGTCATAACCCGCAGTGGGTGGACAACTTCTACGTGCAATACGACAATCTGGTTAAGCTCTACAATGAGAAGTTCGCCAAGCCGGGGGCGGAGTTGTACAAGCTGGCTGGACCACTGATGAGACCGGTCAAGTTCGCCAACAAGCTTGACTTCGTCTGGTTCGAGATCTGGCATCACGAAGGCCGGCGAGCCCGGCACGGGGCTTCCATGATGGGCCCCGACTACACCCATTGGCACGGCACCTACGAAGTGGCCAGAAACTTCTACAGCGAGTTCATCCCCGAACTACAACACCTGGCACACCAGGGGCGCGAGTCCGGCGATGCGAAAAAGGTAGCCGCCGCCGAAGCGCTCGAGCAGAAGATCGAGGAGGTCCTAAGCTCCGAGAACCACCGCTGGTTCCTGGGCAAGAGGCCCCCCGCGAAGCGCCAGCGCCGCAAACAGGCCGTGGAAGATAAACGCTAGGCAGTAGTAGATGCCGATCGCGATGAAAAGGATTCCCGTGATCCGTCGCGCCCAGAACTCGAACTGGGTGATCCTGTCAAAGGCTCGGCCGACCGCACGTGTGCCGAGTACGATCAGGATCGCGAAGACAAGGACCGGCAACGCGGTTCCGGCGCTGTACACCGTCGGCAACAGCAGGCGTGATTCGTACTTGACCGCCAGCGGAACAAGGCTGCCAAAGAACAACGCGGCTGATCCCGGACAGAAGGACAGGGCAAACACAACACCCAACGGCAGAGCGCCCCACATACCCCAGGCCTCGACACGTTTGCCGACCTTCTCGGTCAGCCCGGACCCTTTCGTGTTGAACTGGATCAGTCCTACCAGCACCATGCCGACCAGGATGAGGATTGGTCCCAGCAGCTTGTTCATGTACTTTTGCAGGAGATGGGACACTACCGGGGCGGAGAGCAGGCTGGAAACGAGCAGGGTACCGAGGACCACATACACCAATGTCCGTCCGAGTGTGTACAGCAACCCGGTAGCAAGGGCCGCGCGGGGACTGCCGATCCGCCGCCCGACGAAGGAAATCGCGGCGATGTTCGTGGTCAACGGGCATGGACTGATCGAGGTTAGAATCCCCAACCAAGCCGCCGAAACCATGCCGAGAAGCAACCCGTCCGTCACAAATCCTCCTCCAGGAAAGCCAGCGCCTCGGCTTCGACGTAGGTCTTGAACTCCAATTCCTCACCGACAAGTTCCCAGACGCGGTCGAGATTCCGCCACTCTTTCTGCTCACCATTCTGTGTGTCAACCAGCACCAGGGCGCCGGAGGTAATCTGGTAGTCTTCCACGAAATGTTCATGGGCCGGCTCTTCCACGTTCACCGCGCGCCACTCGAGTTCTCCGGTTTCCAAAGCATGAGGGAAGGCTTCCTTCAACGCCTCTTCCGCGTACGCTTCGATGGTCAGGCACTTCCGGCAGCGTTGGGTCCGGTGGAAGTAGTACGCGATCAGCTTGTGACCGGTCTGCTGGTCGGGTTCTATCAAGGTTGGCTCCACATCACTAGGCGTCTTGGACTCCGGCCTCGCGACCCCCATCTGCCCTGACTCACTCTGGACCACCCGCTTCGAAGTGGACTCCTGAATGATAAGGCAGACCACGCTCACCCCGACGAAGGCAAGCAGCACAACCGTGGTGATGCTCTTGGCTTTCATGACGCCTCCACCCCTACCTCACCTGCGACGGCCGTTCGCCGGGCCCGCTGCGGGCTCACGACAACATCTCCTGGATTTCCTCTGGTGACGGAACCCTGCCGCTCGCTTTGACCTGGCCGTCCACGACGAGCGCCGGCGTCAGCATCACGCCCCGCGACGTGATTTCGTTGATGTCCGTCACCTTCGTGACCTCGGCATCCAGCCCCATCTTCGTCAAGGCCGCCTTGACGCCGGCGGCCAGTGCGTTGCACCTTGGACAACCCGGTCCCAGAACCTCGATCTTCATCGCACACTCCTTAACTCAACGCCCCGTAGCCCATGCCAACAATGGTGGCCATCACCACAACCAGAATCGTGAACACGGCCGTCTTCCTGTTTCCGATGACCGAGCGAATCACCAATAGGCTCGGCAGCGACAAAGCCGGGCCGGCGAGCAACAGCGCCAGCGCCGGCCCCCGGTGCATGCCATGTTCCATAAGCGCCTGTAGGATGGGGATCTCGGTCAGCGTCGCGAAGTAGAACAGGCAACCAACCACGGAGGCGACAACGTTCGACTTCAGGCTGTTGTCGCCGACCAGAGCGGCCACCTGCTCCTCAGGGAGCAGCGCGCCCAAAAAGCCCACGACGAACACACCTCCGAATAGTAGCGGCACCAGGAGCTTGGCGAAATCCCAGGTGTTGTGCATCCACTCTTTGACCTCGTCGCGTTCGAACCAGCGCCAGACCATCAGCAGCACGGCCAGACCCATTGCACCAGCCAAGTACCATTTAACGTGGTAAATTGTCATCACCCAATTGTGAGCATCTTCGATGTGGGCGACGTCCGTCTTCGCGAGCGTGATCTTATCGCCGACTTTCATCCCGGCAACGGGCCGGTCGACCTGCACGAGCACTTCGTCCTTTGTCTCTTGCAACAGGACGGCCGGAATCTCCGCGCCGTCGGCCTTGTGCACGACGACGTTGCCCGGGTTGTACCAATCGCTGAAAACCAAAAAGGCCATCATGCAAGCGAAGTAGAGAACCGTTTGCCAGAGGGATCGCCGGGGCCGAGGCGGATCCGGCATGGTAGCCGCCACCTCAATGCGCTGCTGCTCGTCCTTCCGAAAGACCGCGGCCATTATCAGGCCGATGATGATGCCAAAGACGATGGCGCCTACGGCTCGGGCGGCCCCGATCTCGAACCCCAGCACCCGCGCAGTCAGAAACACCGCCAGGATGTTTATGGCCGGCCCCGCGTAGAGGAAAGCCGCGGCTGGCCCCAGCCCGGCACCTACCCGATAAATACCTGCGAACATCGGCAGCACGCTGCACGAACAGACGGCCAGTACCGTTCCCGATACCGATGCGACTGAATACGCCTCGACCTTGTTGGCCTTGGGCCCAAGATGTCGGAGCACAGCTTCCTTCGACAGAAACGTGATGATGGCCCCGGCGATGAACAGGGCCGGCACCACGCAGGCCAGCGTGTGGTTACGGGCGTACCACTGGAGCATCTTGAAGGCTTCGAGGATCGCGCCGGTGACCTTCAAGTTGGAAAGCGGCAGGAAGTACGCCACCAGGAAAACCGCGAGGAAAGCACTGAATATCTTCCATTGCTTCACTACCGAACTCCGCCACTCATTGCTTCATGCCCATGCCACCATAAATGGGGCGAAAAAGAAAACGCCGTTACCGAAGCGCAGCTCGTTGCTCCTTCAGGTTGTCCCTTAGCACCGACTCGACACATTCCCAGAACCCCTGCAGACAGCATATCTTCAAGCTGTAGAACGTCATGGTGCCCTCTTTCCGATCCTCCACGATGCCCGTCTGTTTGAGCACCGCGAGATGCTTCGACACGGTTGACTGATCAGCACCGACCAGTTTCGTCAGATCGCAAACGCACATCTCGCGTTCCGCCAGGGCGTCGAGCATGAGCAGGCGGCTCGGATGGCTGAGCGCTTTGGCGATTCTGGCGCGTGCTTCGTAGTGTCGTCTTGACCTTTGCTTCATGGCTCTAGGGTAATAATACCATGATCCACGCGAAAGTCAAGTTGACATTTGCCGGGAATCCGCCCGGTGGCGCGTCGTGCCGCCTATTCACCCTCTCTGGTGCCCCAGGCGGGTCCGTCCCCCGTATGTCGAATAGCATCCACAAGGCAGACCCAGCACCGCAGAAAGGCGGCGGAAGAGTTCCGCAGGCGTTACAACAAGTAGCAGCATCCGCCCCGTCTTCGTCTCGGAGGGCGCCCGCACGTCACGAGCTTGGGTTCAAGTCTGGCCCGGATTTCTCACCACCAAGGCACCAAGACACCAAGATCGGTGATAGAAGTCCCGGCCTCTGAGGTATTGGCCGATCACACGCGAAGACTGCTGATGACAGTTTGTTTTCGTCGGACATGAGCCGGAACAATACAAGTTCTTTTTCTTTGTGTCTTGGTGGTAAAGACTCCGTGAGAAATGCAGGCTAGTTCTCACCCTTTGTCTCGCCGTCATGATCGTGTCCGTGGTCGTGATCGTGATCATGCCGGTGCTCGTTTGCAGCCTGGGTGACGCACTCGCTGAGCGTCTTGTACAATGCAACCATTTGGGCATTCAGCGGTCTCACGTGCTCCGCGTTGCCCGCCTCGCCGGTCTTATGAACCTCCTCGGCTTTCGAGGCCAGGCTCTTCCGCGTGAGATTGACCGTCTTAATCGCATCCTTGGCTACGCCGCTGTCTTCATCCGCCGCAAGCTTCGGCAAACTGGCGCATATCTCGACGATGAAGTGACAGGGCTCGTGTATTTCCTGAATCTTGGCGGAGGCGAGCATCGTCTCGATCTCATCCAACTCCTGCCCGATTTGGATGATTGCGGCCGAGTAGGTCTTGGGCATCTCCCCGTGTGTATGGCCGTCGCCTTGATGGTGGTCGTGCGCGTGCGCAACATCCGCCTCGTGGTCGTGCTGCTGTTCCTCCTTGTCTGTGGCGGGGTCACCGTTCTTGGCCACGGAGGAGATGTCACTCTCGCTCGAACCGGGCTCGTCCTTCCTGCATCCGCCGATGGGGACCGCCAACACAAACAGGAACGTGATGATTCCGACCGCAGACAAACTTCGCTTAGTCACGATCAAACTCCTTTTGGACTCTCGCAATCGCCGGATGGCCGCGTGGCGTCCGGTTGGGACCTGGGTAGGTGTTTCGCTTCTTCGACGCCCCCAAGGGACGCTTCAACTGTCGCCGGATAGCCTCGCTCCGCGGCTTTGCGCCCGAAGCGGAGGAACACCGTCGGCGTGACGAAGAACTCCAGCAGCGTACACGTGATCAGCCCGCCGATGATGGTGATCGCCACTGGATACAGGATCTCCTTGCCCGGCTGGTCGGCTTGTGCGGCCAGCGGGATCAAGGCCAGGCCGGCCGTCAACGCGGTCATGAGCACGGGCGCGACGCGCTCCTGGCTGCCTCGGATGACCAGTTCCTCGCCGAAGGGGACTCCCTCTTCCCGCGCCAAGTGCAGGTAGTGGCTGATCATCAGCACTCCGTTGCGCGAGGCAATACCGCACAGCCCGACGAACCCGACCAGGCTGGCGAGATTGAACGACTCACCCACCAGCCACAAGGCCGCGACCGCACCGATGAAGGCGAACGGGATGTTGAGCAGAACCTGAAACACCACGGCGACCGAACGCAACTGGTTATACAGAAGCGCACACATGCCCAGCAGACTCACCATCGACAAAACCAGAATGGTCCGCGTGCTGCGCTGCTGGCTTTCATAGGTGCCCTCCAAACGAGCGAAGTAACCCTCCGGCATCTCGATCTGCTCGGTGATGACCTGCTGGATCTGCTCAACGGTGCTGCCCAGATCGCGACCTCGAACATTGCATGAGACAATGATGCGCCGGCGGGTGTTCTCGCGGCCGATCTGGTTCGGCCCCCACGCTTCCTGAATCTCCGCAACGTCGTCCAGTAGTATGACGGCTCCCGTGGGTGATATGAGCCGCATCTCCGCCAAGCGACTGGGATGATTGCGGTACTCCTCGCTCAGCATGACGACCAGGTCGTACACGCGCTGCCCCTCGAGAACCTGGCTGATCACCTTGCCCTTGGTCGCCATCTCAAACGCATCGATGAGTTCCGCAACGGTGAAGCCGTGGCGGGTCGCCTCGGTGCGATCGACCCTCAGGTGCAGTTGCGGAACATCGATCTGTTGCTCGACGCCCAGGGCAACGACGCCGCGGACACTCTCCATGGCCGCCTTCGCCTGCTCGGCAATCGCCCGCAGTTCGTGTAAGTCCTCCCCGAAGATCTTGAGGGCCACGTCGGTGCGGACTCCGGAGAGCATGTGGGCAATCCGGTGACTGAGCGGCCCGCCGATCTCGACCAGCACACCCGGGATGGGCGCGAGTTTCTGCTCGATCGCCAGTTCCGCCTCCGCACGCGAGCGCAACTCCTGCACCGGCGGGGGACGGCGGCCCGCGGGCGTCGCGCAGGCATCGGGGGCCCGCGCCTCGTCCGCCGACCATAACTGCACGTCCATTTCCGATATGTGCACTCCGTGAACGTGCTCGTCCTGCTCGGCACGCCCGGTCCGCCGGCTCACGTTCTTCACGTCCGGAACCTCGAGCAGCAGTCTCTCGGCCAGCATGCCCAGCCGATTGGATTCGGTCAGCGACACGCCCGGGGCAGCGTACACGAACACGGTCGCCGTTCCCTCGCTGAACGGCGGCAGAAAACCGGTCCCCAGCCGCGTCATCAGGAAGGCCGCCCCGACGAGCAGGACGATCCCGAACCCCAGCACGGTGAACGGGCGAGGAAGTGTGATGCGGTAGATCGCCCGCGCCGCCGCCTTGCACGCCGCCAGCACTGCCCCGTCACCCCGTCGGGCCAAACTCTTTGCGTTCCCCAGCAGGTAGATGCACAGTACCGGCGAGACCGTGAGCGCCACCACAAGCGAGGCGAGGATGGAGACGATGTAACCGATCGCCAGCGGCTCGAACAGCCGCCCCTCGATACCACTCAAGAAGAACAGCGGCAGGAACACCAGCAGCACAAGCACCGTGCCGTATAGAATCGGCCCACGCACTTCCACGGAGGCCTCGTATATCACGCGCAAGCGCGGGCGAGGGGTCACGGAAACGCGGTTCTCCCGCAGACGCCGGAAGATGTTCTCCACGTTCACGATGGCGTCATCAACCACCGCCCCGACGGCCACGGCGATGCCTCCCAGAGTCATCGTGTTCAGCGTCATGTCGAGACCGGCGAAGACCAGGGCCGTAAGCACCAGGCTCAGCGGCAATGCGGTAAGCGTGATCAGCGTGGTTCGCGCATTCAGCATGAACAACGCCAGCACCACGATGACGAGGATGGAACCGTCTCGCAGCGCCTCAAAGACGTTGTCGATGGCCCGATTGATGAAGTCAACCTGACGAAACAGGTCGCTGTTCAACACCAGGTCGTCCGGAAGACTGGTCCGCAGCGCCGCCAACGCGGCGTCGATCCGCCTGGTCAGTGCACGCGTGTCGATGTTGGGGGCCTTCTGCACTGTGAGCAACACTGCCGGAAGGGCGTTCATGCTCCCGTCACCGCGCTTCACCAACCTCCCGGACGCGACGACATCGGCCACGTCGCCAACCCGCACCGGTCGGGCTGCACCATGTGTACTGCTCTGCCGCGTCGCGACCAGCGAACCAGCGATGTCGGCGCAGTTGTGCACCCGGCCCAGGTTGCGCACGACCCGCTCCTCGTTCGCCCCCACGAGGAACCCCCCGCCGCTGTTCACGTTCGAAGCGGAGAGCGCCCCCTCCAGGTCCTGCAAGGTCAGATCGAATCGCCGCAGCTTCTCGGGAACAGCGCGAACCTGGAACTCCTTCAGCTCGCCACCAATCACAGAGACCTGGCTGACCCCTTTGACACTGAGCAACGCCGGTCGTACCACCCAGTCGGCAAGCGTGCGCAATTCCAGTGAGTTGCTGCTCTCTGAGCGCATGCCGATCAGCATGATGTCGCCCATGAAACTTGATTCCCTCGTATGAACCCCTGTTTATGAAGGCGTGTGGAGGGGGGCTGGCGGATGAGATGGCGACGCTAGGTGGGGCGCAAGTGCAGGATGGGGACGATCGGGCGGTTGGTGGT
>Ga0190284_1000176_pt1 | contig 46936 bp, 62 predicted proteins | sample 48691812_MG_FD_161668 | JGI IMG/M metagenome (GOLD analysis project Ga0190284, IMG submission 161668) | Hydrothermal vent microbial mat bacterial communities from Southern Trench, Guaymas Basin, Mexico - 4869-18-1-2_MG | ecosystem: Environmental > Aquatic > Marine > Hydrothermal vents >...
CTACATAAGACCCTCCCGAGAAGGTTTCCCTCTCCCCATTTAAAATCCACCCATCCACCCTCACCCAATATGATAAGATAAGGTTATTTGCCCATTTATCCATCAATTTATTTATTTTCACCTACCTCATCTTTTTTCACTCCAACCCTTGACATTTAATGAGATTTGTGTTATGATATTGGTATGAAAGATTGAAAATGGATGAGAAAGGGGGTGAGAGAAAAGATGATCAGAAACCAGTATCCAATTCAAAGGCATCCTAATGGGAAAATATCTGTCAACCAACACATTATCAACAGTCTGGAAATATCATATAATCCAGACGACAACAGATTTCATGTCTCCAAAGAAAAAGATTTAGCCTCAATAAGAACATTTGCTAATAACAAAAAAGGTTATGCCAATGCTCTTTATTGGATGAGAAAACAGGAAAGGAATAAAGATTAATCAAACCAGTATCGTTTCGTTTAACGAAACCATCCAGAAGGGAAGGAGGGATTATGAATAAAGTCTTAAAATGGTCAGGAACATGGCCAGCTAACTGTGATCTTTGTGGAAAAGCCTTAAAAGAGGGAGCCTTTTTTATAGATGGAAGGACTAAACTTGGCCCTTGGGCTTTAATGTGCAATCTTTGCCATACTATTAGTGGAGTAGGCCTTGGCCTTGGTAAAGGACAACTCTATGAATCTAAGACCTTAGAAAAGATACTGGATATTCAACCCTGGAGAGGGTAAAAGAATAAGAAAGGAGAAAGGAGAAAGTATGAAAGATTTTGATCAGACAGATGATCCATTAGAAGGAATGAGTTATGAAGCAAAACACTATCTAAGACCTATCATCAAGGAAATCCTAAACCTATCTCCTGGTCAATCCATCTTAATCAAGGCTAAAAATGAAAAGAACCTTGTCTCGGCCAGGAATCATTTCTATAACTGGAGAACCCGCCAAGGATTAAAGAAACATTTAAAGACTTACCGAGAAGGACCTTTACATCTCCGAGTACTTCGAGTGGAAACTATTTCCTCATTTAAAATTGTACAAGAAAGGCCTTACACTCCAGTCGAAGACTTCGTCCGGAATAATATGCTCGAGTTAAGAGTGGATGAAGGGATAGCCTTCATCCATAAGGCTATTAAAAAAGGAATCCTGGAGGAAGAGGATTATTCTCCTATCCTAACTGAATTCTGTAGGGTCATGGGGGTAGAGGAGGAAAAGGGAAAGGAGAGGAAAACAGATTTATTCACAGATATTAAAGGAGAGGAAGGAGGATAAAATGGAAAAACTGGCTAAAACAGAAATGATAAGCCAAGCGATCAGAAAACAACACAGGAATCAATTTACTATTAATGATATTATGGGGAGACTCGATCCAGAAGCAGGGATTAATAAACACTATGTTCAAACTCAAATGAGTATAAAAGTACGGAAGGGAGAGATTATCCGATTAGGAAAAAAGGGAAGAAAAGGAACGGTCTACGAAAAGGTTAGGAAGGGAAGGGATCTTGAAGAAAAGATTCCTGAAGAAAAGACTCCTGAAGAAAAACCCTCCCATTTATCTATGGCCAAAACCGGAGAGGCTCTATGGGTTTATATAGAGACCCTCAAAAAACAGATTTATAAACAATTTGAAGAGATTGAAAAACTCCGAAAAGGTGGAAGGGAGTCTCTCCAAAGGATTAAAAATCTAAAGAAAATCCGTAATGATCAGACTCTTCATATAGCAGCCCTTCAGAAAACCCTAAGAGAAAACTCAGGTAAAACCTTCAGAATGGATGAGGTTGCCAGGGTGATTAGGAATGGAAAACTGGAAAAGAGGGGAGGAATAATAAAGAGGGGAGGAATAATAAATGGTCGAGCTTGATTTAGCCTTTTGGAAGTTTAAGGATCATACACAACGAGTAAATAGGGAAGAGTGGCATCAAATCCTTATGAAGAGTAGAGATAAACCTATAATTAATGGAATTATAAGACAACTTAAAGCAAAGTATCTCGGAGCAGGGGTTTATGAGATCTTTTTAACCCCTCGAAAGGAAGAAGGGGAGGGAAAATGAGAAGATTAGTTATTATATCAGGAATAGGGGTATTACTATTCCTCGGAATTTTAAGTGCTAAGCTGGCCTACGGAGGAGATTGGGCTTCAGAAAATGGGTATGGAAGTTCTTATGGCTATATCCCTGCATATCCTTTCTATCAGCAATATAGAGCCGAGATGTATAGACATCGAGGCTATTGGAGAGGGTTTAGAGATCCAGTTCCCAGAGGATATACCTCAAAACCTGTCCCAACTTGGAATTATCGAATAATTAGACAGATGGAACGAGATCGGATAAGAAAGGAAAGACAAAATGGGACAGATTGGAAATCATGGGACAGCAGAAGAAATTATAATCAGAATTGGTAAGGGTGAGAAGGTAATCATGCCCTCTTGGCAACTTAAAACCTTTATAGAGGAGACGGAAAGGAAACAATTAGAGTTTAAGATACAGGTTTACCACCCATACCCTCAAGTAATTATCTTAGTTCCATTAGGGGAGAAGTTGGAAATAGATGAAGAGGGAAATTTTATTCTTTAGGGAGGGGAAATTATTTTCACCTTTTGGAAAATAATTGACTGCAAATGTTGCATTTATTGACCTAATATGGTATGATTATTTAAAAGATAAAGGAGGATTTATGAACAGGGAAGAGGAGAGGGAAAATAAAAAATATCGAAAACGAGACATCCTCGAAAGACTCGGATTAACCTGTAGAAAGTGTAATGGAGAAACTGAGATAATAGTGGAGAGGGAAGCGGCTGGGAAAATTATTCGCTTCGAGGGAGGGAGTAGAGTAACTACAACAAAGCCTACCCACAGAGGAAAACTGTGTTTCTACCACCGGAAAAAAGCAAAGGGAGGCTTCGAAAACCCTAAACGAACTTATCCAAGACACCAAACTGGAATGGAAAGACTTAGTGAATGGAAAAGGAAATAGACTTTAATAAAGTTGGAGAGATTGATCCTGATTCAATCTTCTTTAAAACCTTAAAAAAGGAATTTAAAAACTTTCCTGTCAGATGGGCAAACTCCAAAGATCTCCTCTATGCTATGCCTTATGATAGAGATGATTTTCTCATTCATCTCGTAGGAGAAAAAGCGGAAAGACTAAAGAAAGAAGAAAAGGAAAGAAAATTCGACCCTACCCAAAAGTGGAAAAGGAAACCCTGGACATATCAAGAAGGGAGAATTTTTAAAGTCCGACTTATAAAGACTACAGCAAAAGCATATCTTTTGGCCTTTTCCTTTGGAAAATCTTGGGTTCCCAAAGGACAAGTAGACTTAGAGGACGGGGAGGTTTGGCTTCCTAAATGGTTAATAAAGGATAAGGGGTTGGAAGAAAAGGATGCAAAGGTGGAACCTCCCTTTGAGTGGGAACCAGGCCTAAAGGAATTGGGGAAGGTAATTATACCTCCAAAAAAGGAGATGAAAAGAAAATGACCAGGGAAGAAAAGGCATACGATATTGAAGAAGAAGGAGACTTCGAATTAACCCTAACCCTCAAGGCAGATCTATCACCAGCAGTTCCACAATCTTGGGACTATCCAGGTGATCCAGCATCAATAGAGGATCTATTAATCCTCATCGAAGGAGAAGAGGTAGGCTGGGCCTTACAGGATAAAATCCTCGATAAATTTAAAGATGAAATAGAAGAATTAATCTGGGATAGAGCAAGAGAGGATAAGGAGGAATTCCTCATATCTCAAGCTGAATATCGAAGAGATGCCCTGGAAGATAGATAAGAAAGGAGGAAGGATGGAAATAGAGAAAGGAGAAGCTCTATCCGAGAAAGAGGTCAAGGAGATCCTTATAGAATTAAAGAATCTCCACAACTCAATGACCCAACAAATTTATAAACTAAGGGAAAGAATCACTTCCTATCAAACCCTATTACTTCAAAAGCAGAGAAAGCGTATTATGAAAGATCAGTTTTCCTCCATAAATACAACCGAACTCGAAAAACAAACAGGGCTAAGTAGGGAAGAGATTCTCAGGGGAATTGTTTTGATGAAGAAGGAAGAGAGAAAACCTGATTAAATTTTATGGGAAACTTTTCAGATAAATCTTATCAGGACCTAAAGGATCAGTTAGCTCCGGATTCTTCCCCTATTGAATGGGAAAGGCCCAGACTGGCCTGGTCTAAAGAGGTCTTCAATAGACATAGACATGTTTTCTGTTCATTCTATAAAAACTGTATGAACTATGCAGCAGGATTACACTGGAAAGGCTGGTCTTGTAACTGGTGCAAGCACAATCCCCACCGCTTTAAGGAGACAAATTGGAGGGAAGAGAAGCGGAAAACAAAGATGATAAAAAAACTTCGAAAAAGGATTATTAAGGATTTACCTAAAACTAAACTACCCCCCAAGAAAAAACTCGAAGAAAAAACAATCAAGGTCTTACTAAGAACCTTAAAAGATTTGGAGAAGAAATCTCGTGAAACTTAAACCTATTGACTTACCTAAATCCTATGGACAAATCTCCGAACGGGAACTTCGGGCCGAAGGCCCTCCCAAGAAATGGGATAATACTCTTCGAACAACATATAAACAGTGTGCAAGAAAATTCTATTGGTGGAAGATTAGAAAAGTAGATTATTTAGTCAAGCCTTCCTATTTCTCTTGGGGAACAGCTTGGCATGAGATCAAAGGTTATTGGCTCACCTCGAAAGGAATCAAGGCCGAAATCTATTCTCCTCAATGGAAAGAAGATGCTACTATGGCTTTAATGGTAGGGCTAAATAGCTGGGATAATTCTGGAGGAGTGGATAATAACCTCGACACAAGAGAGAATCTTTCCCGACTATGGAAGACTACTTTAAAATCTTACCCCTCCGAACCCTACGAGGTTATTAAAGGAGGGGCGGAAGTTGGCTGGTTATGGCCCCTGCCCCAAAAGGGTGGACAGACTTCCTCTTATTACCTTGGTGGTTCTATGGATGCAATAATCTACTGGGAAGAGTTCGGTTATCTCCCCCTTGAAATAAAGACTACAGGAATGTGGTTATCAGATTGGTATCTTCTCCAATGGAGTTTTAGTTCCCAGATTACTCAATATATCTGGTACGTAACTCAACTCCTCGGAACAGAAAAGACCTACGGGGCCTATTTAGACATCACCACCAAGCAAAATACTCACAGGGCTAAAGCCTCAACTACTCCTCAATTTGCCCGTCCAATGCAGACCAGATCTGAAGACCAACTAAAAGAATTCGAAAATGATTGGAGAGGAGATATAGAGCTAATCGAAAAATCCTATGATAAATGGCACTTTCCCAAGACGGTTGACACTGTCAACTGTACCGGTGGAGTAGGAAAGAGTAGGTGTCCCTACTCAGGTCTCTGCCTAAGTGGAATTCGAAAAGGTCTTGTCGATCCTATGGCTTTTCCAAATCTGACCTACAGGTCTCATGAATGGAAACCTTGGGAGAGGAGTAGAGGAGAGAGGAAAAGAGGAGTCCTCACCGCCTTTCCAACAAGCGGAGAAATGGGGGTGGATAAATCTCAAGGGATTAATAAAGATCTATTAAAAAGACTTACCTGGCGAAATAAGGTCATCTTCAAAGGGGAAGAGATAAATCCCAAATCTACATCATTACGTTAAACGAAACGATCGAGAAAGGAAAGGAGAGAGACTGTGGAAAGAAAAAAAGTTATAAGGATTTTAATCTATGAAGGAGAAGTTGATTGGTTAGAAACTACACTATCAACTTCTCGGGTTAAGCCTACTATCCCCTTGGAAATAGGGAGTTGTACGATTAGGGAATTCTTAAGAGAGGAGATGAGAAATGATGGAGAAAAGGAAGGACTTGGAACAAGAAATGGAAGATAAAGAGGGAGAGGGAGGGGGAGGGAGAGGGAGAGGGAAAGAGAAAAGGGAAGAGGAAGATGAACCTATAAAGATTTCTGCCTTTAAAGAAGGGGTGATTATGAAGGCTTCGAACATGTTCCTTGATCCTGAAACCTTTCTCTGGAAAGTCTTTTTAGCAGGGAGCTCGGGAGCTGGGAAGACTATGAGTGCTACAACACTTCCAGGGAGAAAGCTCTTGGTTGACTTTGATAATCGAGCAGATACGGTTATAGGAATAGAAAGGGTAGACGTTTATCCTTGCCATGAACCGGAACCGAAATCTCCCAAGGCCTGGCAAAAAGCCGAACGGTTAAGAAAGGTTATAGTGAGCGAGGTAAGACAAGGAATCTTTCCCTATGACTCGATTATCTTTGATGGGTTGACTATGCTGGGAAGAATGGCACTAAACTGGGCACTTACCCTTGATCCTAAACGAGGTCTTGGAGGAGCACCAGCTCAACAACACTATGGACCTCAGATGGATAATCTCTCGAAATATGTCCTCTCGACTTTAGCCTTACCCCTTAATATTCTTTGGACAGGACATATAGAGCTGATTGAAGAAAAAGATACGGGAAGACATAGGAACCTCCCAAAGATTACAGGGAAGCTGAGGACGGAGGTGGCTAACTGGTTTAGTGAAACCTATTTCTGTTTTAGGACTCCAGATTCAGAAGGAGTTTTGAGGTATTACTGGCAGACTATGGGAAGTGGAAAGAATGAATTCTTTAAGAGTTCGGTTAATCAACTTGGAAAATTTTGGGAAGATCCAATAGGAATTAACTTTGACAGCAAAGCTATCGGGTTTAAAGACTTATTTGAAAGAAGATTTGGAAAGAAAGGAAGGAGGTGATTAAGAATGGGAGAAATTGTTGAGATGGTTGCTCGGTTTTTCAAACTAACCCCCAAGAAAAGGCGTTATAATGGCGAAGAAGATGGGATTTCTATCTCAATCTATGTTGAAAAGGACCGAGAAGTTCCGGCAGAAATAAGGATTACCCTAACCGAGGACTAAGTCCTCAAACTGAGGCTAAGCCTCAAAAGGAGAAATAGAACTATGGCAACTTTTAATGTGGGAATAGGTAAAGATGATATTCAGGAACCCATCCTTTTGGTTGAGGATTGGTATGAAGCAGAAATAACTCGGGAGCCCTATGAAGATAAGAATTCTCATTGGAAAGGGGTAGGAGAAAATCTTTCCCTTGATGATGCTCACAGGGTTAATGAAAAAGTAGGGAAGAACATCGTGGTTAATCTAAAGATTAATTCTGAAATTCCCGAAGCGCATGGAAGAACTTTCACTAAATGGCTTTCTCTACCCAACAAGTTTGATGAAGGGCTCTACATGAATAATGGACAGCCAAGAGCAGATTGGAAAGCTGATATTATTCATAAATGGGCAGAAGCCTTTGGAGGAGGATCTGAAGGAGCAGATGCCTCTTTTGCAGAAGGTCAAAAGGCCTTGATCTATGTCATCGTTGAGAAGGATAGAGATGAAGAGACAGATATTAATGCTATCTCTATGAATGTTAATCCAAGAAGTCTTACAGCTGGAGAATCTGGGCTTGAAGGAGATGATTCCTTTGATCCAAGCGCTGGGTTGCTCTAAGACTTAGAAGAGATGAAGTTATTGGGGTTAAGGACTATGAACAGAGAGAACTGGATCGGGTGAAGATAAACCCCCTTTAAGTACAACACCATAGTCCTTAGCCCCTCTTTGACAAGGAGGAGGGAAAAGATGGTTAAAATACAACTAACAGCAGAACAAGTCTTAGAATATATAATTAACGGAAATTATCAGGCAGCAATAAACCTCGCACAAGACTATTTAGATGCTTTTAACAACCAAACAAAAGAGGAAGGGGATGAAAGAATTTAAATTTCAGATGGATGATAATCTTTGGGAGAGATTCTATCGTGCTTTTCCAGGACATGGAGAAAGGTCAATCCTCCTCCGAAAAATAATCAGGAATATAATAAGCTTAAAGGCTGATTATAAAGCCTTTGATCAAGTTGTGGCTGAACAAGTGGTTGAGGATTTAGGAGAAGGAGGGGAGGATTATGGCTCGACGAGCTAAGAAAAAGAAGAAAAGAAGGAATTTTGATCCTCATAAACCAAGAAAGTGTATCAATTGTGGTAAACCAGGTCCTCACTTTGTTCCACCTTCTTTCGGAGAGAAAGGATTTTTTACCTGTGAGAATAAGGAGGATAGAAATGGATAATCTACCTTCAGTGATCGGAAAGGCCCCATCGGAGATGTCTCTTGGAGAATTTAAGGCTAAGCTCTCTATCGAACGAGAACGAGTTCGGCGAGGGCTGACCTTCTGGAAGGACAATATAAGAAGGAAAAAAGGGGGAAAGAAGGCCTCTCCAGGGACTAAGCTCTCTGCCATACTGGCCGAGGCTGGACTATCCCCTTCCGAAATGGTCAAAGGGATAGAGATGCTCAGAAAGATGAAGGGGGAAAAAGAGAAGTGAAAAAACCAAGAGAAAAGTATCTTCATGATCCAAGTTATAGACTGTTAGTTGATGTATTAATAAATGAGATTATAAAATATAACTATACTCCTTCCGAACTAAGAGAAGCATCATTATTAGCTTCTATACTATATGAAGAAAAATATTCAAGATATGGATATGTCTTCACCAAAACCCACAACTCCCCCAAAAAGAAGAGGAATAAATGGCGGAACTTAAAGAAGTAGGAACGTACTTAGAGACTAAGGAAACAGTTTATGCCCTTCTCCCTGCAGACATTGTGGTTAGAGAAGATAGGCATAGACAAAAGTTTAACCGTAAACCCCTTGATGCTTTAATTGACTCTATGAGAGAGGTTGGACAACTACAACCGGGTATCTGTCATAAGAATGGGGCTGAAGAGATTGAACTAATAATTGGAGAGAGAAGACTTCGCTGTTGTACATTCTTAGGCTTAGAGTTTCAATTCCTCCTTAAGGAAAATATTAAAGATCCATTAATCCTTGAACAGATGCAACTTGATGAGAACCTTGTTCGTGAAGACTTAGCCTGGCAGGAGGAGGTCCTGGCAAAGGCCAGACTTCACACCATCCTAACCGAGAGATACGGAGCAACAAAGCCTGGAGTTAAGGGAGGACATGGATTAAAAGATACAGCTGAATATCTTGGATCTAAACTCACCTCTCTTCATGAAGATGTAACCTTAGCCTCTTTCCTCCAAGTCCCCGAAGTAATGGCTTGTTTAAATAAGACTACAGCTAAAAAGGTAGCCAAAAGACTAATCCAACAGGTCAAACGAGAAGAATCTCTTCAAGAAGCTTTAGGATCAATCAAGGAAAAAGAAGTAACCCTCTCCGAACAAGAGAGATCGGAGTTAAAGCTTAAAGCCCTCGAAAAGCAAAATGAATTAGTCGCTAAGGGTATGGGAGTAGCCGAAGCGAAAATAGAAGCCAGAGAAGTAATGGAGAAAGAGAAAGCAAATCTTAAGAAGGAAAAAGAAATCTCTCCCACTGAACAAAGACTTGTTTACTTCTCCAAGCGAGCAATTCTGGGTTCAATGGAAGAAAAGCTTGCTTCCTTCCCAGACAACCACTTTGATCTTATCTGTTTCGATCCTCCTTGGGGAGTTGAGTTTGATTCTGTCCGAAAACCTTCTCCAGGAACTAAGGAATATGAGGACTCATGGGAAAGGTTTTGGGCTGGTCTTAAAAACTGGCTTACCTTCATCTATTCTAAGATGAAAGAAGATTCTCATCTTTACATGTTTTTTGGAATAGTTGCTCATGGTTTTGTCTATGACACTCTCGAAGCTGTAGGTTTCTCTACTAATCGTATGCCTTTAATCTGGCACAAGATGGGAGCTCACGTAACCAGAAATCCTACCATATGGCCAGGAAGGTCTTACGAACCTATAGCTTATGCCAGAAAGGGGAAGAAACCCCTCGTTAAGATGGGAGCACCAGATGTAATCTCAACCCCTCAACCTACCCCGTCTATCAAAGATATTCATCCCTCGGCTAAACATCCTCAAATCTATAGAGAGCTGATCTCTCGCTCCGCCTCTCCTGGAGAGGTTATCCTCGACCCTATGGCTGGTTCTGGTATGTTCGGAGTAGCAGCAGAGTCCTTAGAAAAGACCCATGCCCTCAATTGGTATATGATAGAGAAGGATTCAGATTACCGAAACCTCCAACTCCTAAACCTAAACAAGGGTTATGATGAAATTATTGGAGAAAAGGAAAGGGTAGAAATAGAGATAAAAGGGAAGGAAGGAAGGGATAAATATAAACCTCCTACAAGTTTTAAGGGTTTGACTCCAGGAACACCTGAATGGGGAGAATACTTTAAAAATAATCCCGAAGAACAAGATGCTATGCTTGCTTGGCGGATGGAACTGAAGAAATAAGAAAAGGGGGAAAAGAAAATGATCTTAGTAAAACCAAGTCATAAGATTTTAACCTATACACCACTGGCATTACAGACAATAGAATTTGCTGGGAGGACTTGTTATAAATCAGAAGATAAGATCACAGAAGATTCTGCAGAAAAATTCGTGAAGATGATAACAGGAAAGGGCCACCATTCTGTAATTGAACATGCCGTTGTAACAGTGAAGATTATCTGTGATCGTGGTGTGTCTCATGAAATTGTTCGCCATCGTCTTGCCAGCTATTCCCAAGAAAGTACTCGCTACTGCAATTATAAAGGTGGAGTTACGTTTGTTATTCCTCCTTGGACTGATTTTAACGAAGGTGAGTATTCTTCGGAATCTGAAAATTACTGGACAGTGAAACCAGATGCTATGTCTGAAGCACAGTGGCTCTGGTGGTGTGCTTGTATGGACGCAGAGGAAAAATATATATATTTATTGAATTGCGGCTGGTCTCCTCAACAAGCTCGTTCAGTTTTGCCTAACTCCACAAAGACAGAAATAGTAATTACAGCCAATATTCGAGAATGGAGACATATCTTTACTCTCCGCTGTAACAAGGCTTCTCATCCACAGATGAATGAGGTTATGCGTCCACTTCATCAGGAGATGAAAAGGCTAATTCCAATAATTTTTGATGCTATAGTTTATTAAAAAGAGGAAAGGAGGTAAAACCTCATGATCCCATACGAAGAGAATATACTTCATATACTTAAAAAGAGTAAAGTTACCTTCATGTCTGAAATTTCTGATTGGAATCCTGATGGTATAACTGAGGAAGAAGCAAAGGTAATAGCTCAGAGACATAGTCTCACCTTAGAAATTCTTGAATCTTCTTTTCTCCCTACTCTTCGTGTTTTCAGATTTGAGATAAACCCTAATCTCGATGATTCCGTTAAACGAAACGATCAAGAAGGGAAAGGGTAAAAGATTATGATTAAACTTGATAAAGAGAGAGTAGAGGGAATAGATGAAACGATTAACTACTAATATAGTTCCTCCAGATGGACCAATTAATTCAAAAGCGTTCTTTATAGGAGAAGCTCCTGGAAAGAATGAAAATGCCTTAGTCCGTCCCTTTGTAGGAAAAGCCGGACAATTTATGAATAGAGTTCTGGCTAAGAAAAGGGTGGTTAGGTCTGATTATCTTTTTCATAACATCTTTAACCAGAGGCCTCCAAAGAATCAGCTAAGCTATTTCTATGAGGATAAGAAGGCAAATCAAAGGACTAAGCCTACTTGGGAGGGCAGGGAACATATAGAAAGGTTTAGAGTTTGGTTAGAAAAGATTTATGAAAGGAAGAAAAAGACTGGAATTGGACCTAATCTTATTGTAGCCTTAGGGAGACAGGCTATGTTTCACCTCTGTGGGAAGAAGCGAATCTATAAATGGCGAGGGAGTGTTCTCCCCTGTACCTTAGTTCCAGGGCTGAAGGTTTATCCTATGCTTCATCCAAGTCATGTGATGAGGACTATGCAAGAGGAAAGGGTAAAACTAACCGGGATGAAGAAGGAGAGAGCCCAGAACGCCTTACCCTTATTTGAGGTTGATATAGATAGGGTGCAGATACAGATGGAATTTCCAGAGATAAGGTATCCAAAGAGGAAGTATGATATTTCTTTATCCTTCTGGGAATTAAAGAGTAAATTTGAAGAGATTCTTGAAGATGATTCGGAGAGGATGATCAGTGTAGACATAGAGACCTTGCAAGGTCATGAAGGACCACTGGTCTGGTATATAGGATTTTCAACAGAACCTAGTTATGCCTTTACAGTTCCACTAATTAAGGTTAGGGGAAAAGCTTTTGCTTGGTCATTGGATGAAGAAGCAGAACTTTTAAAGCTTATCTCAAAGGTCTTTCTTCACAGGAAAAAACTTAAAATCTTTCAGGGAGGACTCTATGATCTTGCTATACTCGGAAGATACTATGGTTTGCGGTGTGCAAAGGGAACCTATGCAGACACAATGTATTGTCATCACGCATCCTATCCTTATCTTTGGAAAAGTCTCGAAGTACTCGCTTCCATCTATACATGGGAACCTTATTATAAAGACGAGGGTAGGGTATCCTTTGGTAGTCGTACCGATGAAGCTGAGGCCAGATATAACTGTAAAGATTGTGCCGTTACCAGAGAAATATATCCTGTTACGGTCGAGAATGCAAGAGAACTTGCCACGTATGACGGATATAGAAGAACTATGTCAATTCTTCCGTCCCACTTAGGAATGACTATCCGAGGGATAAAAATAGATCTTGAGGGAAAGGAAAGACTGGGGAAGGATTTTAAAAAGGAAGCCTATAAGGCTCAAACCTTTGTAGAAGAAAAGATTGGTTATGAGATTAATCTTAATTCAAATAATCAAAAGAACAGGTTGCTCTATGGGTATTTAGGTTTAAAGCTACAGACGAGTAAGAAAACTGGTAAAGCAACCGCAGATAAGAATGCCCTCAATAAGCTAAGAAGACTTTATAATAAAAAAGAAGAGGGAAAGATTATTCAGGCTATGATGGATTATTCTAAGTTTAACAAGTTAGCCAATACCTATACCGATATGAAGTTGGATGTAGATGGAAGGCTAAGGACGAGTTATTCGGTGGTCTCAACTTGGAGGATGAGTTCGAGTTCTTCTCCATACGGCGGGTTTAAGAAGGAGGATAGAGAAGGTGGAAATGTACAAAATATTCCTGTAAGGACTAAAGAAGGGAAGATGGTCAGACGACTCTTTATTCCTGATGAGGGAAAGGTTCTACTCTGCTCGGATAGAAGACAGGCCGAGGCTATGTTTGTTGCTTGGGATGCAAGGGATATGACCAGGATTAGGATGTATTTAGATGGTTGGGATGTTCACTGGTATAATGCTCGGTTAATCTTTGGAATTCCAGACGGAATTAAATATATACCTAAAGCCAAATTTAGAAATTCAATTACCAACGAGGAATATACCCTTGAGGTCTATAGATTTATAGGGAAGACGATTGTTCATGCAGGTAACTATGGTATGGGGCCTTATAAGCTTCAAGAGATTCTGGCCCTCCAAGGTTTTATTCTTGAGTTTAGGGAGTGTAAGGCCTTTCTAGAAACTCATAAAGCAAGAAATCCTTTCTTAGTCCAGTGGCAAAGAGATATAAGAGAAGAGGTAAGAGCTACACGGACACTCATAAGTCCTATAGGGAGGAAAAGGGAGTTTATGGGAAGGATGAATGTTAATCTTTACAATGCCGCTTATGCCTTTCGTCCCCAAAACTTTGTAGGAGAACTTACGGAAATTACTATTCAAAAGATTTGGGAGAAACTGGGGGATAAGTATGAGATCTTGATGAATGTCCATGATGAAGTTATTGGACAGTGTAGAGAAAAGGATATAGAAGAATGTATGGGAAGAATAGAAGAACTTTCCTCTTATCCAGTAGAGATTCATGGAAGAGTTTTAGATATTCCTGTAGATTTTAAAGTGGGAGATAATTGGGCAGATGCAGAGGAGGTAAAAAGATGAAGAAAGGAAGGGCTTTAAGTGAATAATCCTTACAAGATTTTAGGGCTTGAAGAAGGGGTTTCAGATGAAGAGATTAAAAAGGCTTTTCGGAATTTAGCCAAGGCAAACCATCCTGATAAAGGAGGAGATTCTTCTATCTTTGCTAAGATTTCCCGTGCCTTTGCTTTAATCCGAACCCAGGAGAGAAGGGAAAGATTTAAAAAGGATGGAGGAAAAAGGAAAAAATCTCTCAAGCTTAATGCTATGGAGGTTATATGTGTGAAGTTAATCCAAAGTATAAGAGAGAGTAAGACTCCTAAAGAGTTGAAATTTATTCCTTTAATTTATCGAGCTAAAAAATCTTTTCGTATTGATATAAAAGAATTTAAAAAAGAGTTTAAAACTCTTAAAAAGGATATAATTATTTGGGAAGATCTTATTGATCGCTTTACCTATAAGGGAAAGGAAGAAGAAGAAAACTTTTTAATCTATGCTTTAAATAAAGAAATTGATGCTTTAAGAAAATCGAAAAATCTTTTAAGAAGACAGATGAAGATAGCATTCAAAGCGATAAAACTCTTAGATGATTATGACTTTAAGAATGAATTAAAGAAAGAGTCGACACATTCTACTTTTACTTTTATTAATATTAATATTGGAAATCCTAACACCTCTACATCCTTTTGGGGAAAGGGGGAATAAAAATGAAAACCTATCCGTTATTAGGAGACAACCAAGATAATGAGATTCCCTTTTGAGTCGGCAATGTAAAGACTGGTTGCAAACCCTTCGAGAGTATATAGAGGATACGGAATCACCTCGAAAGTTTTGGCTTTGGTCAGGGCTGTTTGTTATCGGTTCTGCCCTTCAAAGAAGAGTTTGGGTTCCTTTCGGCCTTGACACTATCTTTCCAAATCTATTCTGTATGTTTATTGCTCCTCCAGGTTGGTCAAGAAAGGGAGCACCAGTTGGCTTCGCCAAACGGATTCTTGAGGATATACAGATTCCAGTAGGAATTGACTCCCCTACGAAACGCCATCTGACTAAACGGTTAGCCTCCCTTTCCGAAACCGAACATTTCTATTATGATGGGTTTAAGAGGGGACAAGCTCCGCTTGCCCTCCCTTCTAAAGAACTCTCCTCCTTTCTGGCCGTAGACCCTAAAGGAATGATCGAAGCCCTCACTGATCTCTATGACTCCCATGAGAAGTGGGACTATGGGACTTCTGGAAAGGGAGAGGATTTTCTCCGAAATCTTTGCATTTCCTGTCTCTTCGCTACAACCCCAGACTGGATAGCCAATAACCTTCCAGAAGGATCTGTTGGTGGAGGATTTACCTCTCGATTCATCCTCGTTGCAGCTGAAGATGTTTATAAGGAGGTCCCTTGGCCACCAATTCCAGATCTAAAGATCTACAATAAGCTTAAAAAAGATCTTGAAATTATTTCCCATATTACTGGAGAATTTAAAGTTAATAAGGATGCTATGGAGGTCTATGATAAGTGGTATTATAAAATTCGTCCTTGGGCAGAACAGATAGGAGATACAAGACTCTATAATAATTTCTCTCGTGTTCATGTACAAGCTATAAAAACCGCTATGTGTCTCCATGTAGCCAGAAAAGATGACTTAATTATTGAAGCTCAAGATATGGAAAGAGCTTTAGTCTTAATTAAGAATATCTATGAAACCGCTTCGGCTGCTTTTTCAGGTCATGGGAAATCTCCTCTGGCTTTGGTAATGGATAAAGTGATTAAAGCTTGTCGTACTTATGGAACGATCACAGCAGGGAAACTGTTAAAGCTTAACTATCGAGATGCAACCAAGAAAACTATCTTAGAGATTATTGAAAACCTTGAAACTATGAAAATGGTCTCTGTTGAACATTGTGATAAGACAGGAACAACCTTTGTTAAATGGATAGGGAAGAGGAGATAAAGCTTATGGATGATTTAGAACCAAGTAAAGACTTTGATGAAATTGCTGAGGATATTATAGGAGAGAAGAAAGGAAATTCTCAACCCAGGAATACACCCCAAAGGATGATGATGAAGAAAGGTATGCCTATAAATTTTTATGGTTGTAAGTACAAAGTGATTGCTGTAAAGAAAAACGGGCGAGTAGTTCTTCAATTCAAAGGATTTTTAAAGGAGAAACGTCAGGTTTAAGTTTAAAATTATCACTCTTACTTTCTATTTATTCTGTTCGTATTCTTAAAATGGCTTTGCTAAATCCTTCCCATTCATCTTCCTTATATCCTCTATAGAAGGATTTTATTTGAAGCCCTCCTGGAATAAGGATCATTGCAGAGTCTAAAACTGCTTTAGCATGTCTCGAAGAAACCTCTGGCTGATCAATATTCTTCACTGCTGCTGCCATATGATAAATCGGGGACCAGGAAGGGGGAAGGATAAACTCATTAAAAGCTGAGGGAAAAGGTCCAAGGGCTACAGATCTTCTTGCTGTAGACTGTCCCCAAATAGGCCTCATCATATGGTAAGCCATAGCTTGAGAGGTAAAAGCAGTAAGGGCTCTTTCTGCTTTAGCCCCTGCAGCTCCTGTCATTAACCACTTTTCAATCAGGCTTCCGTAATTCATCCACCAGGATTGAAAGACAAATCCAGTTCGACCGATTGCTCCATACTTTCTTAAGGCCACAGGAGCCTCTGCAGCTCCATAGAGATACTGTGTATCTGCTATCACATCAGAGACATAGGTAGCCTTAGCCTCTGCAAACTTTCCCCTATGAAGGAGATCTTCTATCTCAGCGTGTTTCCAAGGGTGGCGTTTAGAGAGTCCCATCTTCTTAGAGAAAAAGCTAACAGAACCCTTGGTCTCCGGATTGCCAAACTTCTTAACCAGACGCTCCCACTTAATAGTTGCTGCTCCTCCAGTAGTATACCTATTAAATCTATCCGCCCCTTTAAACATCCACATACCAGTGTCTCGTAGAGTTTCTATTGTTGGTAATTCCTTTCCAAGAAACCTTTTCCCCTGCTTTAAGATTGAGGGTCGAAGATGAATCTCTGGAGCATATTCAGCAATGGCCCCGATAGAACGGATATACTCTCTATTCTTTGGATTTAAAGCCCAACGATAGCCCTCTACTAATTTCCCCAGATCCTTCAATCCTCCCATATCTGCCGGAACAGTTAGAAGGGGTTGGAACAGATTCCTTACTGCTGAAAACGGTTTAAAGCCCAGTCCGCCAAGATAAGTAAGATTGTTAATAGTATAGGAAAGATTGATAACCCTTTGCTCAGACCATAAACCCTCTCCTCCCCATTCTTTCCCAACAGCCTTTCCTAACCTCTGCACTCCTCTCTCTCCATATCCATATGTATGAGTAAGGAATTGGGCAAGTTTATAGTCAGAGATTGTAGGGATACTTAGAATCCCCCCTACATAGGCATCAACATATTCTATCCAAGCCGGTGGCAGCCCTTGAGCATATTCCACAATCTCTCCAAGTTTATCATAGAGGAAATGCTCCTTAGCATGAGCCATTGTTCTTGCTTGAACCATAGTTCCAAAGTCTACAGGTTCTCCTCTCATCTTTTCAAGCTTTCTAATCTTAGTATAGAAGGCTGATTGTTCTTTAAACATTCCTCCTCGCCATCTCATCAATAAAGCATCTTCATGTTGAGATACTCGTGCTACATAGTTTTCCAGATATTTCGTAAACCCTCTCCCTGTTTCTCCCCAAGTGAGTCCTTTATTCATAGTCTTTAAGACTTTCTCTAAGTCCTTTCCTTCAGCCCTAAAATAGGGGTGGGTTTCTCCTTCAAAGATCAATCGTGCTCTCGCTTTCTTAAGAATTTCTTTCGCCCCTGTAATCTTTTCCACAGGAGTCTTCTGGCTCGCTGTAGAGAATAATCTGTCAATTTCATATTCCAAGCCCTCTGCTCCAGCCATCATGTTATCAATCTGATTTTGCCCTAATTCTGTCATTCCACCCTTACGGAAAATACGAGGAATCTGCATTTTCATATGTTCTCCGTAGAGATGATCAGAATAAGCCCTCCAATTCTCTATTAAAATCTTACTCCTTGGAGAAGCATCTCGAATAAGTTTATTCATCTGAGCCTTCAATTCTTCTCTTTCCGCCTTCCCAGCAATCTTTCCCACTCCTATAGTCAATTCATCCAAAGCTCTTAAGATTTGATAGGCTTCATCCTGAACCTCGGTGGTAAGCCACTTAGCTTTTTTAGCTACAAATTCTCCAGATTCTTTAATTACAACTTTAGTAAAAGCTCCACTTTGTTCAAGCATCTTAGTAAAGAGAAGGGAATGATTAAAGTAATTCCTATTCATTCGACCTAAAGCTCCCTTGAGAGGTGTGTAAATATTATCAAGAGTTCCCAGAAATCTTTCCCCATAACCAAAGACTATCCTTGCCGGTTTCAGCGTAGCCATCAGTGTTGGCCTTGCTATTTGCCAAGTAACTGCTTTATTTTCAAGCATGTCAAGAAGGATATTATTCATCTGATGAGGAGTTACATCTCCAAAGGAAGTCGGAGCCTTCTCCCCAAAGAGCCTTTTTGCATGAGCATCAAAAATATGTTTAGTAGTTCTCTTTGTAGGTTTAGCTTTATAAACATCTTCAGCTAAAACCCTTTCAAACTGTTTATTATAGTATTTTGCCCTCAATACATCCTCTCCAAAGGCTTCCTTTACTCCCTTCTTCAGAGAGGGTTGAGGATAGAGTCTTCCAGATTTCCACTTAGTTCCCTTTTGAAAGGCTTTAGTCATATCCTTTCCCTTATACTTCCTATTAAGAACTACATCCATCAACCTCCCCTCATCTTCCCCTGCTAAGACCGAAGCCACAGCCTCTGCTTCATCTTTTCCAAAACCCTTTCCTCGAAGTTGTTTTTGAGCATACTCGGTATAGGAAAAAGGTTTCACCTTTCCGCTTTCCTTTCCCAAGATCCTTCCAATTCCTTTAATAGCATCTTCAATAGGCAAAACCTTTCCTTCAGCTGCCTTAGCCCCTAATTTTCCTCCCAAAGCCTTTAGCGGTTTCTTAACCATGCCTCTAAAGAGATATTTAATATCCTTTGTTATTGGTCCAGCCCAAACCCATAAAGCAGCAAAGAGCTCCTCATGGAGAAGGGCGTTGATCTGATCTTGTTTATCCAACTGCATAAAGGCATCTTGAGAACTTTTCCATACAGCCAAGTTGGCAAAAGGGATAAAGTCTGTTAAGGTATGAGCAGCTGCATAGACGTATGGATGAGATTCGGCCAGGATTTTTTCCTCATCTCTTAGTCTTGGTATTTTCTTCATTGTTCCGTTTAACGAATCAATCGAGTCAACATCAAATAGAGGGTCGAGAGAAGCAGGGCTTCCATCAAAAGAGGGTTTTGCTGATTCTTTATACTCGTCAACATCACTCAGTGGATCATAAGCTGTGGGCATAAGTCTATCTCCTTAGAGGCTTAGCCTCCTATTTAGCTAACATTTTAACTGAAGCAGCCTGATAATTTCCTAAAGGGATTCCCCACTTGTTAGAGACCAAGTCGAGGTCCGCATCATACCAAACCTTCATCATTTTGCCCTGAGAATCTGGTAAGCCAATAGGCTCTCCACGAATAGGGATAAGAGCTACATTATCATCAGCGGAAAGAAAAGGGATATAACTCCACCAGGGTTGTCTTTTAGCTCTTACAATATTAAAGGAATACTGAGGAAACATAGCTTTTAAATCTACAGCTACAGTTTGTGCTTCAGTCGAACTTTTCAAAGCTCGCTCTTTCAGTTCCCTTATAGCTTTATCATCAGGTTTATCCATCTTCCACTGCATCATAGTATTAACAAGTTTAGCTGGATGAGAAAAATCCCATTGAGATTTAGGCATAGATTCTACATTAGTAATCCGACTTCCATAACGCTCATCTTCTGGAGCAAAAGGTTTATAGATATCCTCGGTGGTTATCTTCCTACCATTTACTTGCATAAATCCTGTTTTACCTGTAGGGATAACTCCACCATTAAGGATAATGTCCTTAGCAGGGATATTATATTTCTCTTCTAAGGTCTTTAGATCTAAATCTTGTTGGGAGAGAATATTTATCATTCCATCTTTATTTCGAATAGCAGCAGTACCATCCGGATTATAGATAAAGCTAAGCTTTTCTGGAGCCATAGCTTCTCCTCCCATAAAGATCTGCATAGCACGATTATGATCAGCAGAAGCAAACTTATATCTTATCATCATAGCCTTATTCTCAGCTTCTACCGCCTCACCCGAAGCTTCATTAAGAGTAGGTCTCTGAGGAGGAGGGAATTGAGAAAGGAATTCTCTCCGCTTATTGGCCATCTCGGAGGTTGGTCCGTGAGCTATATAGGGCTCGATAGCCTTCTTAAGATCAGCAGGGAGAGAGTTCTGATAGGTTTTCATAGAGTTAATAATATCTTCTTGAAGAGCTTGAGATTTAGCGGAGTTATATGAAGAGATTAAGGAAGAGACGGTAGCCTTAGCTCGATTGTGAGCCTCTTGCCTTTGAGCATCGTAGCGCTTTATGTCAGCATCATATCGCTTCATATCAGCATTGTATATATCTGTTAACATACTTAATCCAGGATCAGGTCCTGATGGTGGTCTTAGTGCAGGTACTGGCATCTTAGTTTACCTCCTCGAGGCAAAGCCTCCTTATGAATTGAAAAAATCAGAGATTGATTCTCCAGAAAACGGGGAATAGTAACTTCCTGAGAAATCTCCTGCATAACTCTCATTGAAAGGAGACGATGAACTTCCTCCACCTCCGATTCTACTCTTCCCTATATCAAAAGCTTCTTGGGTTCGTCTTTCCCTTGAAGAATAAAGTCCTCTAAAGAACTGATTCTGAGATCTTGTTTCATCTTGAGCCTGACCTTCTAAATTATATCTCCTATCAGCTACATATCTTGTTGCCCCTGCAGCTTCGCTCGCAGCAAACCTACTGGCTGAAGTTGTTTCTCCTACTTCCCATCTTCTAAGAGATCGGTCAAGAGCTGATTGTTCAGCTTCGAATTCTCTTCCCTCTCTTTTAAAGGCCAAGTCTTCTTCGAAGAATCTTTCCCTCTGAGCAGAGGTTATATCAAACTCTCTTTTCATCTCAGTTAACTGTTCATAAAATTGATCCATCGAGGAAAGGTAAGCAGCTTCTTTATTCCCCTCTGCCTGAAGAATATCTTTAAAGCGGTTTGGATCCTTGTAAGCAGTCTCTGATGGTAGAAATATTCCTCCTCCATAAGCCATGATTTACCTCCCTGAGGCTTTGCCTCTCTTCCTTGTTATTGTATCTATATTTTCTTTATTATAAATAGTCTCTAAACAATCTTTATTTTTACAAAACCAAACTGACTTTGAATTATCTGTAGTTTTAGTTTCTCTATTAATATTAACTGGTAAAAGAATCATGTTACTTTGACATAGAGGACAAGACTTATAAAAAGATTCAATAATCTTTATCCTCTCTTCAGACCTTCTTTTTACTTCGGAAACATATCTTTCTGCGTCATTAAATGTATAGCCCTGTTTCTTGAGCATTTTATTATAGTTTAAGAAATCTTGGTGTTGTCCGAAAGTAAAAACCTGCATATCCTCTTCAAATTTATCTATATTCATTAAGAACATCTCCACTCTTGAAAATAATTTGTTCTACCACTACAAGCAAAGCTGGCTGAACCTCCATAACGACCAAGTACAAATTCTCTCCAATCAACAAGATCACCAGAATTTGTAAAGGTAGCTGAAACAGAAGTTAAAGACCCACAAAAAGAACCACCACTTCCAGCATAATACACATCACAAGTACCACCAAACATTTTCATCCTCTCTATAAGGTTATGATAAATATATGCTGGACTACCCATAGCTCCAAAACCTCCAAATAATCCTGATCCATCACAACAGGTAAGTAGACAATTACCACTATACCCTGTAGGGATTCCAACATATGTAGCTATTGTGTTCCAAACTCCAGTTGTACATCTTATATAACCAGTAGTTGTACTTCCATTACAACCAGTTATAGTTATTACTCCTGGACCACATGCATCAGCATCAGTATAAACATTAATATTTAAAGAATCTGTTTTAAGACTTGTAATTGTACATCCAGAATTAAGCCAAAATCCTGTTCCAGTTATTGACCAAGTATAAGGACTTCCATCAGCACCATCTGTAATATAAACCATTGCAGAACTTGGGGTTGTACATCCTGGCGCGGTCCCAGCATTTATAGTATCTGGAGAAGATACATCATCATAGGCTATCTGAGTATCATCATCACATTCCTCGCACTCAATCTCTAAATCTATACACCCACAAGTATAAAGGTGACCATCATAATACTCTCGGGAGAAGGCAGGGATTGATGCAGCTACTCGATAATCTAAAACTCCTCCCCCAGAAAAGGGAACAACTAATTCCTTAATAGCTTCCCCTTCAAGAGTTCCTCTGACACAAATCGTTGCAGTTCCACTATCCTCCTCAGAAGCCTTAAGATGAATCTTCCCAGAAATCCCATTCTCAATACCTATAATCTCTACCAGATTCGGGTCAGAGGATTCAGCTGACCAAGCTATAGATTTATCAGCAGAACCAGGGGGTAGGAGGCCTATACTCACCCCTAACCATCCATCTTCTCCACAGCCCAGGGATAAGACCCCTAAGGTACAGATTCCTGGATCAAACTTAAATGTCCAGAATCCAGACTCGTCAGGAAAGAATCCATCACCTTCAGGAGTTGATGGCCAATCAGGATCAGGCATATTTAAGTGCATTTGACGATAATCTTGGTCTAAATATGGCTTTTCAAAGAGCGATTCCACCTTCACAGTATCATGAAGCCAACGAGCAGTAGTACGAAACAGCTCTAAGATTGAAGCTTTAAGATCTAAGTATGGTCGTCTTCTACTCACGAGGCGTAGCCTCCTCTGAGGAGATAAATCCCCTCCCTTCCTTATTCATTAATTCCACTTCCAGCAATCTCATAGTAAAAAGAATAACATTCTATTTCTTCGTCAGGGTAATTGAGTTTGAATTCAATCTGAAAACATTTACAATCCTCAATCGAAGCATCAAGATGAGGAACTACAATATTATAATTATCTGCATAGAGACTCATCTTTTCAGGAACAATTAATTCTTCTCCTACTGTGGAGTTATCCTTGAATACAGTTACTGTAACCTCTCCGGATTCTTTAACCTTAAACTCAGCCAGGATTCGCCTTAAGACAAATCTAACAAGACGTTCAACCTTTTCATATCCTATAGATCTTGTCTTAATAGAATGTTCAATAGCTTTGTCAGTATTAGAGGTATCCTTATCTGTAGTATCTGTTTCAAGTCTACAAATCCAACCAGAAGAAGAACCTCCATAAGCATAATGTCTATTATCATTAGCTCTAAAGTCTACTCCTGTGTTAAGACTGATTTCCCTCTCCCAAGGGGGATACCACTCAGCAGTAATATAGTTAAACACTAATTCTCCATCAGGAATAATCAGATGATACTCATTGTTAGTCCTGTCTACAAAAGCTTGAAGACTTGTTATTGAGGCTGCAGCAATACAGGTAGAATAATTAGGATTAAAATAGTGATCTATCTCTTTTGATTCCTTCTTAGTCTTCCTTCCATCAAAGGTATAAACTCCATCAATATCTTGCCAGATAGCAATTGTCATAGGTTCTTCTCTATGGATAGCAGGAAAACCAACTTCAGCTACAACCGCAGACTTCGGACTTGCCAAACCCACCTTATCAGTAATCTTTAAAACTCCAAAAGTAGCAGGAGAATCTCCTTCCAAGAGCCAAACCGACTTCTCTTTAAAGATAATCAGCTCATTGTAAAATTTTATAGCACAAAGGACTTTATCCTTAGGTCCAAACGGTTTAGTGTATCCACTATCTGCTCCACAAAAGGTAAAAGGAGCATCATGAGCAGAATAACGAAGCCTATTTGGAAATTCAGGATCTCCCCATACAAAAAGCCTTCCTTTAAACTCTACACAGCCATCATAAGAGGGAAGGGTTTCTGGGAAAGCTCCATAAAGTAAAGCATAAATCCTTACATCAGTACTTAAAGTTGCATCCCAACTAATCCTATACCAATATCCAGGTAACTGATCTCCTTGAAACATCCGTCTGTAAGAGGTGTAGGCAGAAGCATCATAGTAAAGAGTTCCGGTCTGGGAGAAGGATGAATCTCCAGTAGTATCCAAAGTTGTATCAGCTAAGTTTGTCGTTATTGCTTCCCAAGAATCTCCATCCCAATGATCTATTTGATCTATCTGAGCATTATCAGTATTAGTATACCCTGTAACTATTGCTATTCCAAATAACCCTGCAGGTTCAGGAGTTTTTATATATAGAAAATCACTCGTAGTTCCAGAACTTATATCTATATACTGAGAGGTTGACTCATTAGTAACCTTACCTAAACATTCTTGATATTCTCCAGCACTTTGATCATAAAACCGAGCCCCTGTAACCCAGTCCATTTCTCCATTCCACTTATTAGTCATGAGAGTAGCTGCTTGGGTTGCATTAATAGAGACTACATCCACTGAATTAGACAAAGCTCCTGAGAAGCTTATCTGATAAATATATCCTTCAATTCCATAGTAAGCCCTCATTTCATCCAAAGCTGAAGCTGCCCAACTAATTGTACCACTTTGATTCATAGTCTTGGTAGAAGTAGCTGCATCCAAAGTTCCATCAGTTGTTCCACTCACTGCTGTCCAAGCTCCAGATCTCCAAGCCTTAATGGTAAGTGTTTCAGCGGTTGTATTAACTGTAGTTCCAAGGACAAAGACTAAAGCGCTTATCCTTTCTTCTACAATAACATAAGCTACGTCACTTGCTGCTCCTACCATGATAGCTTCAGTATCTGATCTTCCATCAGTGACTAATCTTGAAAAATCGTTATAAGAAGATTCAGAAGAATCATAAGAGAAAAATCCTCTCACCCTTGGAGAACTTCCTCCATAAGCGATAGGTCTTCCAGATCCATCAGCATGGAAAAAGTATTCCCCTATTGTTGCCGAGAATCCAGGAGTCGTACCTACACTCACCCCTAAACTTGTTCCAAAATTAGGATCAACAACAGGAGGGAGCTTACTCTGAGCAGTCTGAGTTAAAAGCTTAGAATTAGCTTGAGCTATAAAATGTTCATCTGCGTTAAATGGGTTTTCGTAGTAATGAAGAGAATCTATCGAGGCTCCTGACTCTAAAACTGTGGTATTATGAAGAGCACAACCAAGCCTTGCTTTCCAACCTCCTTGTTGACTTACCTTTCTGATATTCTTTCCACCTGCTATCCAACTTGGGGGAAGAAGAGTAGGTGGAGTTACTCCATCATACTTTCCAGTAAATCTTTCAGGAATGAGAACTGTAGTCATTAGTAATCCTCCGCTATCCTTACATATGTCGATCCAGAAAGTCGTGTAGCTAAAAATTCTTCTGCTTCGTCCTTAGCTGTTTTCAATTCTGACTTATAGAAACTAAAGAGTTCTTTCTCAAAGGTTGAACTCGGTTTAACCAAAGCTCTAACAGTAGCTCTTAAGACTATCCAGTTATGAAGTTCTTGAGGCAAAACAGAAACTGTGCCATAATAATCATTAGGTGCAGGATCTATAGCTGAAGCTGCTATCGTAGCTGTAAAAGTCTCTCCATCATAATCTGTTATTTCTTGATTTACGTTTAGAGTATGATTAGTTTTATCCCTTACCTCAACCATCACTCCATTATAATAATCATCAAGACCTGACGGCCACATATCAGCTTGAAAAACAACAGCTAAATCTTCTGTTCCATTACCACATTGTCCTGCATGAAGATCAATAATCCTTCCTTGATACCAAACATAGACTGCTGTTTCATAGCCTTCCTGATTAACCTCCAAACTTTTCCCAAGAAAATAGGCTTCAATAGTCCCACTACTTAGACTAATCCCTGATTCCCTTCCCAGTCTCCTCTCCCTTATCGTCCCTCTAATAGGAATAACTCTTCCTGAACCCACCTCCTCTATATAAGCAGGTCTTAAACAATCAGAAGGAAGGGTTATAAGAGAAGAAGATGGAGTAATTGACTCCGACTTCTTCATCAACCAATCACCAGGAGAATCAATCACCAGTCTCCCTACCTCTATATGTTCTTGATTTAACCTTCGCATAAGAAGTCGATCTGACCAATGTTTCTCTAATTTCTCTCCAATATTATCTCTTAAGAGTTCTAACATTTCATAGGCATTCACAAGATAGACCTCCTCGAAGGGGCAAACCCCCCCTTTTCTTTTTATTTAATCATTCCTTCATCTGAAACATCAAGAGTACTTTGCTCAGGAGCTCTCAAAAGTAACTCTTTCCTCTTCCCTTCAAGATCCTGTGCAATCCCTTGCAGGGCCTGAAGTTTAGAGGTTTGAAAGCTTAATCCTTTGTTAATCATCTCACTCACTTTATTAATTTGCTGATAGACTTTATAAAAGGCTTTTTGCTCTTTGGTCAACTTAAACCCCTCTACTGGTTCTCTTGCGATTAAGTCTGGCATGACACTACCCTCCCCACCGAAATCTTCTCCGGTACTTGTATAATCTTACAATGAATATTAGCCCAATTATCAATAGCTATATCTTTAAGCTTATTTTTAAAATTTTTAGCCCTTCGCCTTCTTTCCTGATTATCCAGTTCATCCAAATATCTAACCAATTCACCTTTCGAAAATCTGGCTGGATCTCCTTTCTGAAGCCTTAAAAGAATATCAGCTCCGAGTTCCCTATATGTCCTATCCTTAGTCTGAACAGTCAACATATGAAAAGGAGAATCTCCATTCTTTGGAAACCTCCATATTTCCCATTTCTCACTTCCCCAATCCCAAGCTACTTCAAGTTCTTCATCAAGGACTTTCAACTGTTTAGTAAATCCTTTATCAGGAATCATCAAGCCTTGCCTAAGGTTTCCAAATTCTTTATACTCCATCCTATTTGGAGCCAGAAACTTAACCTGTTTATTCAGGGGATCATCCTTTAAATTTTTAGCTCTTACTCTCTTAGCATCAGCCATTGAGAGATTCAAGCAAACTTTCTTTCTTTTTTGTTCGGGAGTCAACAGCATCTTTATCCTCCATCAGGCTTTGCCCTTTCTCGATGGTTTCGTTTAACGAAACAATACTGGGTTTAAAATCTTCATCTCTATGTTCCGATTCATTATACTTAACAGTAGAGATTCCAAGAGAATCTCCCTTCACATAAATTAAGGCTGAGGTGTCTCCATGGGCTATAGCATGTTCAATCCAGCGTTTATAGTTGGTATAGGTCATAGGGGAAAAGGGAGGAGTAGGAATATAATCCTCCCACACAGCTTCAAGGAGGTTGAATTTGGCTGAATGGTCAATAGAGTCCCACTTATCTGAGTTTCCGAAATCTCTTTCAAATTCTGTACAACCTCTCTTGAGATAAAGTCTTCCCTCTTCTTCACGTTTTAAAATATAGTCCTCAGAAAAATGCTTAATCAAAGTCTCCTTGATTCGCTTATAATGCTTCCTGGCTTTCTCCAACCCTCCGTAGAAATCACAGTACCAAAAGGCTCGATAACCTCCTAATCCGGAGGTATAATCTCTATTCTCAAGCCCACACTTAGAGGGGAGGGCCATCTGAGCTTGTACCTTTTGAAGTTCAATGAGCTCGACTACAGTCCTGGGGGCAAAGACAACTTTCCAACATTGTTTACAAGGTGGGGGGAGGATGTGAAAGCATTCGAAATAGATCTCTGTCCACTTTCCACATCTACGATCCTTGCATACCTTGGCTAATGTCCAAGGATTACGAAGGTTTAAAGTCCTACGCATTTTAAACTTTTGAGTTTTTCGATCTACATAAACCGTTCCGGCTTGAACCAAATGCATGATAGGATCGATTACATCTATTCCACAGACAGTTTCATAAAAACTAGGCTCGGGGGATTTGGGGGATTTGGGGGATTCTTCCTTCATCTTATCTCCTTTAGAAGTGGGGAAAATGGAGGAGGCTATATTTACTCCCCCATTCTCCCCTACTGATTAATCAGCAGTATAGGTTAAATCACAGAGGACACCGGAAGTCTGCCGATTATTGACTCCCAGTTCTGCGTAGCGGAACAGCACCGCTTCATAGGCATCATAGCCGGAAATTCGACTCAATACCGCTCCATCTCTATCCATCCAGCTGTAATCACTCATCCGATACATCTGGAGATCTTTCAAGGTAAGGAAATAGATCTCTCCATCAATAGCATCTGGATCAACCATAAAAGGAATCCCATTATAGTCGATTGCTGTCCAGCCACCATCAAGGGACATGGTGTTAACAAGTCGTCTCCTTGCTTCCATATAATCAATATACTCTCTCCGAATGGCATGAGTAGTTATGATCATATCTGGACCGTAATCCTTACCGGCTTTCAACTCAACCTTATCAAACAGCTGTTGCATAAGGGCAGGAGTAAGAGCTCTTTGAGACGCATACCTTCCTCCACTACCCGTTAAGACTTGAGCTTTAAACCAAGGAAAAGTTCCAACCGGAAGACCTTGAAGAGCATCTGCAGCTGGGGCACCTGCAGCTTTAAACCCTCTGTCAGTTCCATCAAAGAGAGAGGCGTAATCAACGTTCTGATCATCAACAATCCCTCTGATCCCCATGATCTCTCTTCTGGCCGCACCGGCAGCTGCTCCAGAGGTCACTGAAGCCACATTAGCAACTCTTGCCAGATAATCCCCTGCATTCTCACCACCGGAAGGTGCTGGATCTGTATGAGTTGTGCCCAGAGTTACATAGACACCTGAAGAGTGCTCAGTGATGACTCCAGTAAGTGGAATCTTCATGGCATCTCCATCAACCAAAATGTCTGTACAACCACTTGACCAGGCAGTTCCAACATAGCAATAACCACCAGTCCCATAGGTTGCATCTACTGTAGCCCACTCATCAATGTACTTTGAACCAAACGTAGATCCAAAGCCATCACCTCCAGCTACGTTACTACGGTACCTCTTTTGAACTGTATATGGAGGAGCAGCGGGAATACTTGGCCCACCGATTCTGGCAATAATTCCATAACCAGTTCCCCATAGTTGACGGTTAATATCCTTCATGAGGTCTTTCACAATTCCTTCGACCTCGGACTCAACAACTTTAGCATATGCCCCTCTTGAATCTCGAGTAGCTGCTATTGTAGGTCCAGTAAAAGTAACTCTACCATAATTATACTTCATAGGTACTTCACTTTTCTTGAACTTCTGATAATCAGCTTCAGGCAATGGGCCACCATCTCCCCTGGCACCAATACCAGTAGATCGACCAAAATGATTCTCAATGTAAGCTATCTTTCCACTCACATCTTCCTCATTGACATCAATCTTCTGAGCCAAGATGGTATCATTGTTGAGATACTCTTGTATAGCTGGCAGGTACATATTCTTTAGTGCTTCATCATAAGTTGCCAGCAGGGCAGCACTTGATCCCGAATAAGCCACAATTTCTCTCCTTAAGGGCTAAGCCCTTTCTTTTGAAACATTTCATGAGTTACACCAGACGGAGAGGAAAACTTGTCTAAATCCTCTCTACCTTTAAGCCTTCTTTTACGAGAGGAAAACATAAACTTCTTCCCCTCATAAACTGGAGCACCACCATCATCACTCTGTTCCTTAAGAGCATTAAGATCAAAGGAATCTAGCTTCTCCATATCAATCTTACTCTTATCTATGACTCCGGCTTTCACTAAGGTTTGAATAGTAGATTTAACAAATCTTTTTTCCATCTGTGTAGCCTTAGCCGCTTTTTCTTCAGACATAATCTTTGCATGATCCCAGAAGCCTTTCGACTTATCATGCTGAGCCTGTGCCAGAAGTTTGGAAATATCTTCATCCTCAAGATTTGAATGTATAGCCTGGACATCTCGTTTTATATTTCTTCGATAGATATTTGACTGACCTTGATCAAGTTCCTCCACCCGAGAGGTTAAAGTCTCTAAGGCTTTAGCTATAATCCCAAACTGTTTGGTCTGTCTCTCATCACCGAGGAATTTAAATCCTTTATTATCATCATCAGGCTTCTTATCCGAAACTTTCTTTTGAACAACATTTCCTTGTTCGTCAATTATTCCCTGATCAATTAGGGAGTTTGCTATAGCAAAGGCAGCCTCAGAGTTTTTCACATACTCTTCAGGACCAATACCATATTGAGTTAAAACTTTTTGGAAACCAGATAAACTTTCAACTGTCTTTTCAAGGTTTCCTACCTTTTCCATTGTTTGAGCTACTTGCTCAGGGGTTAGAGTAACCATTTCCTCCCCTACTTTAATTTGGATGGAGTCACCAGTCCCTCCAGAGGCATCGCCTCCTTTCGACTGACCCCCAGTTCCACCTTTATCTGGCATAATTTATCCTTCCGAGAGAGGCTTTGCCTCCTCTTTTACTTAATATTAATTATCTGTGTTTTAAGATATTCTTCAAAGTGTCTTCCTCTTATTATCATATCCTCAAGGATGAAATCAAGATCTCCTTTAGGATTTGCAAGCATAAGAGTCTTCTGACACTCTTCTGGAAACTCTTCGAGATTAACATTGTTTTCTAATCTTATTTTACAGTAAACTTTCCAAGCTTTAGCTGCTTTAAGAATAGAAAGTACAACAGTATTCCACTGTTTAACAATTTCTCTAAGAATTTTATCCCGCTCTTTCCTCCCTTCTTCTTTCTCCATCTACCCACCTCCTTTCATAACTTGCTCCTCAGCCAACATAGCCTCTCTTTGTTCCGCAAGAAACTCTTGATGAGCCATTTGATGAGCTAAAAATTTAGTATCCATCTCCACAAAAGCTTTAGAATCTTGTAATTTCATCTTCTGATAATCTAAACCTTTTTGAAAAGATGAGTGTTCAACCATATGAATAGCATGATTATCATAGTTATTAATGGGAAGATCAACTCCTATCTGAATCATTTGATTTTCCCATCTTGCCACTGCTTCGTCTCTCTTCTCCCCTGAATAAAGATCCTCAACGATAGCATCCTCGAGCATAGTCATCACATGACGCCTAACCTCCGGATCCTCGGGATTCCCATAAAGCCCATTTTGAAACCTGCCCATAATCTTGTTCTCTCGAGCTAATCTTGAATCAGGTAGACTTGATTGTTTCTTAACAGTGACATCTGTATTCCCTCTCAAAATCGAAGCTGAAAAGGCCATTACCGAAACTTCTTTATCTCTTCCAGTAACCTGAATCATTCTCTCTTTAGTATAACCCTTTTGAACCCTTTTCAACACCCCTTCCATCAACCCTTCCATAGATTCTTCAAACACTGCATGAGCAGGGATCATCCCATGAGCATCTTGTTCCAACAGAATAGCTACCATTTCTCCGCTTCTTATATCACTCTTATTAGTCCCTTGAGTTACTTCATGCTGAGAGAAAAGATTATTAAGACTTTGAGCCGTAATCTCTAAGGTCTGAATAAAACTTCCTGGCATATTCTTTAAGGTCAATAGTTCTGGCTTATGCCCCATAACCGGCTTATAATAGATATGCTGTCCAGTGACATTATCAAATTCAATCCTCATATTAGATTTATCAGGAATTAAATACTTCCCTCTACCCATAGTCCGATTAAACTCCATAATATCACTTAACGTCTGATTCCAAGTCTTCTGCAAGGGTATCCCATCTTCAGCTGTAGCTTTACCCCAAAACTGTCCAGGAATATCTATATCCTTAAACTGTTCAATATTATACTTAGTAAAAGGATAATCAGATTCCTGAAGAATAATTCCATTCGCAGCTGTAATAAACTTTCCTCTTGGGAATAAAAAGTCAGGCTTGTGGTAGTATTCTAAGAGCAAGGCCCCTGGAAACTTCCTTGTTTGCGTCCCCTGACTCCCCCCAAGGAGAAAAGACGTACTCACCATATTTAAGGCTGCAGACTCTTCTTTAACATTTTTCCCTTCCTCGGGATAGTTTTCTCGAATATATTCTAAGCTTTTCCATTTACTCTTAATCATCCAAGGCATAGAATGAATATCTACATCTCCCATAACAATAGCAGGGACTATAATCTCAAAAGGAGACCATATTCCTATATCAACATCCCCAAGGTAAACCGCTTTCCCACTTTCCTCATCAATCCCAATCGGACCAAGTTTTCTATTCCATCTATGATCCATGAAAACATTGCCGGTAGAGTATATCCATCCAGCTCCTAATCGTACTTTTTTCTTCATACGATTACTTTGCCAAAAAGACTTCAAAAACTTATCCCCAGCCTTTGCAGCCTGAATATCTTCATCTTCAGTAGTACTCGGCACCACAGACATAATGGGATTATTCTTAATAAAATCAGCAATCTGCCTCCTCACCCTTGGCATCAACTGATTATCCATCATACTAATCCTACCCCTAACTGGAGTTAGATTCTGTATGATATGAGCTGTAGAATTAAAGAAAACATACTGCCTTCCTGCTAAAAATGCCATATTCAAAAGCCATTTTTGCTCGAAAGGCCTCCTCGCCTCCATCCCCATTTCTTTCCTCTCATCTATATGAGCCCATAATCCTCTTTTCTCTTTATTTTGAGGATGTTTGATTCCTTTTAAATAATCAGCTGCTTTGCTTTCCAATATCTTCATCGCTCATAACCTCCCCAGCATTGGATATATCGGTTAAGGGGGAACCATTTACCTCTACAGCTACCGAAGTATCTTTCCAGTGTTCGGGATTCATAGTAGCATATTGATCCCATTTAGTAGCCATAAATCTGTTCATAAGATCCAAATTCTGTTTCGCTAATCTTTGGATCTCTGCATCTTTCTGAATGAAGATTCTTTGCACCATCTCCAAAGTTATCTCCAACTTATCTAATCTTTTCCCTACATCTTTTCTAAAGCTCACCTTTATTCTCCTCTCGATTGTTTCGTTAAACGAAATGATCCAGAAATTCCTCAGCCTGAAACCCCTTTCATCTTCTCATATGTCCTTGATGCTCCAAGACCTAAGAGGGAAATGACCAGGGTCATTAAGGCTCCCGTATCCATTTCAGGGCGTAGGATCTGTTTGTCAAGAAGCTTACTCCCCCACTCTAAGAGAGGAAAGACTACAAAATTCATCGCCAGACTTACCCCACAAACCCAACCAATAAAAGGCCTCCAACCCGCAACAAAGATAGTTCGATGAGAAGCTTCGATCATATTAATCTGAGCCTGCCATTTATCTGGTTCTTGTTGAACCTTCATTAAAAGGATCTCGGCGGCCTTCTTCTCCTCGTCGGTTTCTACAAACTTATCAACCACATCAGCTACATCTTTGGCCAGAGATCCAACCCCACTTCCCACCATCTTTCCTAAAAAGCTTCCTAATCCCATTAGTTTATTTCCTCCTCTTCAATGATGAAAAACCCATCTGGTCCTTGAGGTTTCCAAAAAATTATCCAAGGTTCAGGGGCTCCTTCAACATCACTTTTAAGCCAGAGTGAGCATTGATCCTTCCCTTCCCATTCTCTACAAGCTCTAACCTCTACAGCAAAGTTACCAGATCTCGGCCGAGGAACAATAGTGTTGTGGATAGGCTCATTTACCCGAAAGGAGGAAAAGTAAATAGCCTCACTCTTGTCCCTCCACCGAGTCCGCACCTCATACCACTGAGCGAGATCATCACCTGCAGTCCATTCAACCCTAACCGTCTCTTTATTAATTCCTACAACTACTAAGACTAATAGGACAAAGAGCAGAATCTTAGTTTTCTGAAAAGCCAACAAAGGAACCTCCTCAAAGAGGTAAACCTCTTTCCTAAATATTTTCCACTACCAGATTTGTCGGGACACCTGGAGCAATAAAATCGAAAGGGGAGGCTACTAAAGCCAAATCTCCTTCGTTCCCTACATCATCAACAGCACAGACTCCTAAAATGTAATTCCCTTCCCCTTCAAAAGTTTCCGAAGGAAAATCGTCAGGGAGAAGGATAGATGTTTTCGGCATTACAACCTCAACATAGGGAGAGGTTTTAGGATCAATTGTCTCTCCTTCATTCCCTACAAACACCCTATGAGACACAATATCTGAATCAGGTGCCGCTGTCCAAGTAAGTCTTTTCTTTTTAACTCTCATTTTTCATTTCTCCTTAATTCGTGTTTTCGTAACAAGTAGTTATAATGGCCTTCTGAACAACCGTATCGTTTAGCTCTTTGTTTTGCTGTTAAATTCTTAAAATATTTTTCGTGTTTAAGGATTTTTATCCTCTCTAAATAAAATTGTCTTTTCTTATAATCAACCTTACTTGTAATAGGCCAATTAAAAAAGATAAAAGCATCTGGAGATTTAGGATTAAACCTCTTCAAAATGGACCAGATCTTGAAAATCTTGATCAGTTATCGGCTCCTCATCTCTATCCCAATTACCTCCCCATCTTATCTCTACCCCTAATTTTTCTGCTATAGCCAGAATTATTCCTGCTAAAACACAACAGTGGAATTGATTCCAACTTATCTCCCCATTTATATAGGGTACACAATCAGCAGCCTCGGCTGGATGGAGATTATGTTTAGAATTTGGCCAATTAACCTTAGACTTTCCTTCTTCAAAAGCTTTATTTTGAGTCTCTTCATCCCTAAAAGTTTCGATAATAGAGAAATCCATAATCCCCAAAGATAAAACCTCTCTTAAAACCTGTTGTAATTTATAAGAAAGAAGGTGTAACTTCTTCTGTGATTTTTCCCCAAAGATAAAATCCATCACTTACTCCTCCTTATTGCTTTGAGAATATCCTGTTTCATAACTTCTTGCTGTTTCATTACTGTTCGATGATCCTTTTCTCTTTGCGTTTGTTGATTTTCAAACTGTTTTTTAAAATCATCTTGATTTTTAATAATTACTTGTTGTAAAATTTTAATCTTATTAACTTCAAGAGCTTGGTCAGCAGCTATTGCTTTAACCTCGCTCATTTCCGATTCATGTCTAATCTTGAAGGTTTTAACCTCTTCCGCATCAATGGCTCTTACATTCCAGTAGACTACTGTGATAATAGGAAAGAATATTCCAACAATTATAGCTAAAGCTTTCCAACCAACTTTATTCCTGTCCAATTTCTTTGAGCAAGCTACAACTCCTCCTGCTCCGTCTGAACCATAAAGAGTCTTCTTAATCCCATTCATATCCTTACAATCAGCTAAGCATTTCTGTCCCTGCGTCATTTTACTCTCCTTCGTCATAAACCCACTTTTCAACAGGTTCTCCTGCAGCAACTTTACCATCAGAAAAGGTTATATGTGCCCAGAATACCCACTTCCCAACCTCATCAAGTTGATCAGTGTCAGCCATAGTATAACCTATAACCCCAGTAGAGGCTGTAACAATCGTAGCCATCCAAGATCCAGTTTCTCCACTTGGTTTTTTATATTTAATCAGAACAGGATTGGCAGATGTAATATCTTGTCCTACCGTTAATCTTATCGTTAAAGCATCTTGTCCTTTATAAATCTTTCCCATAGAGGTAAACCTCCTGAGGCATAGCCTCTCTCCCTATCGTAGCGAGCTTATATGTTCATAGAATTTGGTTAATCTACTCTGTTTCTCCATTACCTTTTCAACAGGTGAATCTTTCAAATAATCCTTGGTTATGAAACTTCTTAGTGAGATCATATCCCTACCTACATATCTCACCATAGGAATACCAAAACCAAGAGTTATTTCTAACGGATTTGTAAGGCTTACTGTAAATCCAACCTCTCCACTTAGCCCTAAAGTCATTACCAAGGCTTCAGTAAGAGTTACTACCGTTGAATTTGCCTCTTCAGTACCAAAAGCAGAGATTAAATCATCTATATTTGAATGATAAGAAGCTTTTAACCAAGCATCAGATCTTTTAATCTGAGAAATTCTTACTTCATCTATAATACCTGGCCAGTTACTATTAAAAACATCAGCATCTCCAATCTCAAGAGAAGCTCCAATAGCATTACTTGCATTACTATATGTAGTAGAATTTCCACTAACAAATTCCCATAACTTAGCAGCATTACCTCCTGTAAGAGTCCAAGCAAGATGACACCAATCGGAAAAATCTACATTTATATCAGTCACCCCACCTATATCATAGATCCACATTCTTATAGTTGTATTACTACTAGCTTCAATACAAATATCTCCTGTTTGTCCAGAAGAAGAACATCCAATAGGACAATCATAATTAGCAACTGTTCCTGTTTCTTTACAAATTATCTCTATAGTTCCTTCAGACGTTAATCTCGTTATACTAACTGCTATATTATCATCGAGCCCATCAAACTCGATTCCTTTTCCGATTTGTCCATCTACAAGGTCTCCACTGGTCATAGTTCCAGCTGGAGTTCCATCTTTATTATTAGAAGTTGAATCCTTAATACATCCAGTTCCTCCTGAAGGATCCTCAGCCATATGCCAAACTAAAACAAAATCAGAATCCCACACATTTTCAGCTGGAGTTGATTCTGTATCTCCTACATAAGCAGTGTTATCACTTTGGGCTGAATCATAGTAAATATAAAGAGTAGTTACACTTGCTGCAGCTACACTTGGCACCTTAACCCAGAGCCAAGCCTTTTCCGAAGCATCATCCCACCGCTCAATCTCTACATAAAGTTCAGTAGTTCCATCTGAACTTGTAACCGCTATCTTCTTCCTATTAGCATCAGAAGTAAGCTCATCAAAGATCGCAGAAACATCATCACCTCCAGAGCCGCTCGACGCCGAGAGGTAAAGCAGTACTGGGAAATCAGTAAGATCAGAGTCAACATTAGAATTACTAATAGTAACCTCAATCCTTTTCGCCCAAGTTCCTAACCAAGCCACTTTCCCTCTCTTATCCTATTTTAATCTCAAGGTCTCTAATCTCAAAGGTATTTCCATCAGTAATGGTATAATCAGTACCAAAGTCGATACAACCAATTACTGTATCATCTCCTGTACTATCATCATAGATTACTGCCGCCCCCGTAGGCCCGATAGAACCTCCTGCTGCCAACCAGGACACATCATCACAGGTCATAAGTCCTTGATTATTAGTATCATCTTCAGTCCAACTAAGCGTTGTCAAAGCCTTATCATCCTGAGTATACCCATTCCCAGTCGCCAGCTGGTCAGCCGTTAAATCTGCCAGAGTCGCATGAGCATCCTCATCAAAGGCAAAGGTAGTGTTCATCAGAATAATCTTCAGTGTATCAGCAGATAGATCTATCTCCTTCTTCCCTATTTGATACTTAGCATGATTACTTACTGTTAATGTTACTGCCATGAGATGAACCTCCTATTTCATGAGAAGCATTAATTAACTTATCATACTCCTTTAATTGACTTTTCTTATAGATAATCTCTGCTTTAAGTCTTGACTTTTCAGCTGTAGCTCCATGAACAAGAGTACTTTGAGTCTTTTCTTCGATCTCCAAACTATCAATTTCCGCAGCAAGCTCAGCCTTTTTCGCTTCCAACTCTTTCTTTTCTATCCCTTTAACCATTATAAGATCTCCCTTGCATCAGCTCTTGAGTCAATAATGTCTTGAGGTACTGCTACTCCACTTGAGGGATCATTAGCTCTAATAATATACCAATCAGTATCGTTTAAATACTGTTGAGCCTCTTCTTGCAACTCTTCCATAGTCGGAGGATTAGCTTCAAGATAGGCCTCTTTCTCTTCCTCTGTTTTCTCTCTAACCTCTCCAGCAACAACCTTCCTAAAATACCAAGGCAGAACTATCATCTCATCCCAATTAGAAACTGGAACAATCGCTCCTTCTGGCAACGGAGAACTCCCTGTCATTAGATCAACCCCATCAGTAATCTCTAATCCGTATCTCAAAATGTTTCCTTAATCTGTTCAGTCATTGGTTCTGGTGCAGGAGTCGAATTGATAATCTGTCTCGCTCCTAAGATATTCCTTTGCCTTCCAATACTTCTAACATCTCTATCATGCTGATTGATATTAATCGTTGTTCCTAAGAATGAGGAATTATAACTGTCAATTTCAAGTCCACTCGAAGCATCAACATCCCTGAATATCGAACCGAAAACATCCTGTTCATCATTCACTTTTAAATACATATTGCCCGGTGTGATGCTCAACTGACTTCTAATGGTTGGATTGTATATTTCACTTCCAATCACTTTGAACCTATCAATATCATAATCCATCGAAACCCCAAGATTCCCTTTCCGAAAACTCGAAACAGACCTGTATTGTTCAACTATAAATTCAAAAGCATCAAACCCCTCAACAAATCTTGTATTGATTGAAACATAGTTTTCATTAAACAAAATAATCCTGTTATATCTCTGAACCTGAACACCACTAGAATGTGGCCTACTTAATCTATATTGAACATTAAAAGCAATTATTGAAAAACCGTTCGACACATTTCTCCCTTATGGACTAGTAATTACTTTTCTTGATCCTGAAGGCCACAAAATAATCGTTCCATCGCCTGCCTGAACATCAAGAACGGTTGATACCCCCGAGGCATAGGAAAAGTAAAAATCAACTGTATTTCTAAAAACATGAATTCCATCCCCTAATTTCAACGTAAATATATGAGCAGGAAATGCGTTTTTATAAATATCAAACTTACCACCGATCCACATTTCAGCCGTATATGTATCACAATCAAACTCTGCTGTTTCTTGGCTTGGAGGTGCTACATCACAATGAATGGTCAAAGGTCCTAGAAAATAATGTCTGCCTGCCTCTAATCTGAAAACTTGCGCATCCTGCGTATATTCAACTTCAACAGTACAACTTGACTCATATTGCCTTGGTAAAAGATTATGAACCGCACTTGCTGTATATAAAATATATCTGAAATATTTGATCGAAATCGTGCCAGTATCAACCATGACAAAAGTTGACCTGAATCTGAATACGAATCTCCCCGATCCTTTCAACTCACCTGTAAAAACATCAAACCCGGCATTAGGCCCATTTAATGTTACCCTGCTGGTTGTCAAAGAATTATATCTATTTATTGTCATTATTCCGGTTATGCTTAATTTCTGGCTGATCTCCATCACCGACAACCTGCTTCCCGTTAAAGTTAATTCCCCTGAAACCAAAACATTTTGAAATGATGCCGCCCCAACCTGATTGAGATTATAGGTCTTTCCAATCCCTGAGAAAATACACTCAGGATCTTTCCCTGTCCCAGTTCCAACTGCAAAAGTCCCCCCTGTATTCAGCCAATTTCCTTTAAACTCTATCGTATGATCTGGCCCTCCAGTTGGTCCAAAGTATCCTCCCTCAATCAAAAAGTCTCCATTAATAATTGCACTTGCATCAAGTAGAAGCATCTCTGTCATTGCTACCAATAACGACATATCCTTACAAACAATATCTGCAACAGGCCAACACAAGACGTTTCCATTCCCATCAAAGAAGACATCATCCGCTGATGTTGGAACCCCCGCCCCGCCAGCTCCGCCACTTACAAGCGACCAGTTCGATGCTAAGTGCCAATTTTGATCTGCGCCGACCCAGTATCTATTCGCCATCCTACTTTCCCATTACCAGTTCCATTTTCAGACTAACCGTTTGATTTGCTGCAAAGCTTAGCCTCACATAGACATCATTCCCCAACTCAAGGTTAACCAGACTAAACCCCGAAAATTCAACAACTCTTACTAATCCCTGCCCAATCGCATGAACAGCCAGCAGATTATCCTCCGCCACCATTGTATCTGCAATAGTCTTAAACCTTACTAATTCATCAGAGGTATCTAAGATCAAAGCCAAATCATTAGGACTAAAGTCTGTCTGATCATCAGGGGTAACATTAGGTGAACCAACAGAGGTGGCTACCTCTAATTCCGTATAAACCAATTTTGCAGCAGTTCTATAAAAGGCATCTTCTCCTCTCATAGCTGCCTTATTATAAAAGGTCAAAGTTAACCAAGCCGAAAACGCAACTCCTGGATCAACATCAATCCAAACCCTCCCCCTTATCAGCTCCCGAAATTCCATCCCTAAATCAACAGTTATATCTTCTTCATCACTCGCTACAAAATCAATATCCTTTTCCACAGTATCCATTTCATAGGAAGCAAGTCCTAACAGGGCCAATACCTCTGCAATAGTCTTCGGTTCTGGTGTATCATCAAGAGTAGCATATAGAAAAGTCGTAGCATTGAACTCAGTCCTTAATAACACTTCGCTTGGTAGATCGCCTACTCCTATATTTATCGGCTTACTCAGTATAGATTTATTAATCACGAGGTAAACCTCCTCCCCTATTCCTTACCATCCCCAAAGCCTCACATTCCCCCCTCCTACATCACCCTTCACATAGACTCCTACAATTCCTGCTATATTAATAGTCAAACTTTCTTCCGGCCTTAATTCCGCCTCCAACGTAGCCCCATCAAAAGAAATCGAAATCTCATCAGTCTCCGAATCATTACTCACGGTAAGTGAGTTCATCATTCCTCCCAAAACCCGTTCCACATAAAGATTGGTAGCCAGATAATCTTCGTAAAAATTAACCTTTCTCCCCACAACCCTTACTGCTTTAGCCCCTTCTTCAAAAGCCACCGCTAAACCTCCTTCCCACAGTTTTGACAGACATACTTAGGTTTAATCACATCCACTACCCTTTCCCTAAACCTCGGCTTGTCCACCACAACCTCTTTCTCCACAACCTTAACCTTTTCAACCAGTTTCTCCACCACAACTTCCCTTTCTACTGGAATCACCTTAACCTCTTCAACCGTTACTACTTTATCTTTAAAGACCGGTCTATAAATTTCTACCTCAACAAACCTTGGTACTTCAACTTCCTTCTTCTTAGTTACCACAACAACCTTGTCTACTTTTATTATTTTATCTTTAAAGACCGGAACTTCAATTTCTACCTCTTTGTAAACAGGTCTTTCTACTACAACTTCTTTAAACTTAATCTTAACCACTTCAACAACTCTTTCCTTATAAACTGGTTTTTCCACTATAACCTTTTTATAAATAGGAATTTCAACAATTCTTTTTACTTTAACTTCTTTTCTCTCTTCCTTTCCTCCCCTTGCAAAACCCATAGCTTTTCCCCTTTTCCGAGACTCTACCTCTTTATTGATAATTCAACCAGGCATCCATAGCTGTAACCGGAGCTACATTAGTTTCTGTAAACTTGAATTTTACAAATCCTGCTGTTGGAGCAGTAAAAGCTTCAAAATGAGATCCTGCAGCTTTAGCATTAAGAATAACCACCGGAGTACTCGGCTCAATAAAAGTTCCATTTACTGTTGAACAAACCAAAAGCGTAACTGTAACTGTACCTCCAGTATTTATCATATGCAGTGAAAAATTTCCATCGGTATACAGATCTCTTAGATCAACACTTTCCGAGATTATATTTCCATTCTGGGCGATTGCTCCAAAAGTACCTCTAAAAAGTTCTCTTATTTTAATCTTTGCTCCCATAATCCCCCCTTGAGGCACAGCCTCTTTAATTCTACATCATTTCGTTTAACGAATCCATCGAGTGTCCAAAATTATTTAAGTTATTCCTTTCTTCAATCAACCTTTGAGCTGTAGCAAAACATCTTTCCTCAATCGTTTTCGGCTCATCAGAAATAGGAACCGACTTAGGGTCGAAAACCGAAACCGGCAAGCCATCCTCCCTTTTCTCTACATCTTCTTCATATTCATAACTCGGGGCCAAAACATCTACCTGAATTGCTATTCCCCAAGCAATAACTTCATCATCATTAGTTCCTGCTTTAGCCTCAGCCTTTCCATGTTTATTCCTAACAAAGGTGGTAAATTCTCGACAGAGCCTCGGATCTCCCCAGCCCCGTTTTTCTAAGAGCCAATCTTTAATCCCACTTATAAGGGTATTACGGCTTGCCGTCGTCGTTCTCCAACCCTTCTTAAAGGAGACCGAGGCCTTAGCCGAATCATAACTGGGCATCATAAAAAGATTATCTACATCAAGCATCTCTACACAGAGATCAAAGGTTGCCAATCCTGGTCCATTAGTCTCAATTCCTACCCAAGGGGTGTCGAAGGTACTATAATAATCAGCAATAATTTTAATCACCCTTGCTAATTCAACCTCAGAGAGTTGGGAATAGTAGGTAGCATCACAGTCTTTAGTCGTCCTGTTGAGGACTTTTATTACACAGTAATCACCACCTTCTACCCCCTCGACCACATCTACTCCCAAGGCATAGAGCGTTTTGTGATCTGGCTCTCTAAAGTTGATTAGGTACCCTCCAGAGTCTCTTACCTCTGGAACGTCTTCAAGAACTAACTCCCCCAAGTTAAAGTCCTTAAAACTCTGAGGTTTACGTATAATTCTGAGGAGGGTTCCAACTCGTTTACCAGCCTTACCATCAAAGACCGGATTTCCTGCGCCAATATAATCTATATCTAACTCTTGGGCAACTTCTAAAGCAGACCTTCTTTGACATTCTTTATCATACCAAGGAGACCGAACAAGACGTTCCAGATCCTCCTCAACAAATCCTTCATCGTCCTTCTTCCTCGGCCAATTACAATAACCTCCTTCAGCCTTAAGCGGATGAAGTGACCAGTGGAGACGAATTTTATCCTTAGAGGGATCGGTTACTAAATCATAGTGCTGTCCTGCAGCCCCGAAAGGAGTTGAGTTTGGTATCCGACAAGGTGTAGCATCACCTGCAGATGTCCACGCAGCTTTATCCGTACCTTCCCATTTAGCAAACTCATCAAACAGAACTGCAGCATATCTTCCACCAGTTGAGAAGTTCGCATTATTACTCTCCCCTGTAATCGAACTCCCTGTCTCTGGATTTTGAAGTCTCATAAAATTGTCATGCTTTTTAAAGTTAAATCCTTTAGGACGAAGAAATTTTGGAAGTTTACGAAGGGCATATCTTGCCTTTTCCATCAAGGTTCTCATATCACCTTTTTTATCCACATAGTCTTCAATACGAGACCCAAGGAGAAAATCTGTTCCTCCTTCAGGCTTAAGCCAAAACCACACAAAGACCATAATAATCATCCAGGAGGCTCCCATATCTCTACTCTTTTCGATAGGGCAATCTTCTCCCTTATTAATATGAGCTACAAGTTTTAATAAGACTTTATCCTGATAGGGATAGGTGCAAAAGGGTTGATGATGGAAAGGCCTTCGCCTTACATCGAGGGTATAAAAGAAAGCATTAAAGGCAAAGAGAATATCCCTATGAAAGAGCTCTTTAACCTTGGCTTGATAAATAGGATCGAGCTTAGATCGGAGAAGAATTTTCCTCCTCCAATTAAGATTTTCTCTATAACCCTTTGGAAAGTCTTTAAACAAATCCTTAATCCTCTTCCTCAGCAATCAAATCAAATATATCCTTTTGTAGATCTTCTGTACTCATATTTTTGGTAACATGGAGCTCATTGTGCTGATGAAAATGGACATTTTTTGCTCCACTCTCTCCATGCTTCTTTCTACCTGAATCCCTATCCCAAATATCAAAAGCAGTAGAGAGTCTCATCTTTCTCTCTGAAAGAGTCATTGGAGCATCAGGTTGGTCATCTTCTTTAAAGAGTTCCTCCTTAATAATCATAGAAGCCCTTGGAACCAAGAGCCGGATATCCTCTCTTAACTCTGTGATATTATCTTCAACCTGAGTTTCCAATTCGGCCAGATAAGCAATAAAACAGGGAGAATTTATAATAATAGAAATTTGTGCCTCTTTCATATTATATATCCGAGCCAGATCTACATTTCTAATCTCTCCCATAGCAATTATATCCCTTGCCATAGAGCGATGATGATTCTTAAGTTGTTTAATCTTAGGACTAAGCCCCATAGCTGGTCTTCCCATTAATCCTTTCCTCCTTTATGCTTAATCGTCTTCCCACCCTTCCTCTTCACCCATCCTCCTCCCTTAGCTTTCTTCCAACCAGTTTTCTTCGAACAGATTGCCCAGGCACGAGAAGAGGGATAGCCCTCGGCTTTTAGACCCTTTACACATCTTTCCAGTACTGCAGGCATGAGATAGACCTCCTTCCTTAAAAGTCTTTAGGCAACTCACCAAGTTGTTTATAGATACCTATCTTATGAGTAGACTTACCCGAAAGGGTATCTGCAAATTCCAAGGCTTCATTAAGATATTGATGTGGACCAGAGGCCAACTCCCCGAATTTGGAGATCTCTTCAAGAGTTCCTCTGGGCATCTTAACCATCTTTTCCTTCAAGGTCTTAAAGGCCCCTTCAACAACCTCTCTACTCACATCCCCTCGATTGATCTCCCTCCCCAGTTGAAAGGCTTTTTTCGAAAAATTCTTAACTCCAGGATTCATAGCCTCAGCCAGAATATCCCTACCTCCTCTCATCTCAAAAGCACCCGCTGATTTAAAGATTTCTCCTCCCAATTCTTTAACAAGACTACCTAATTCTTGTGGGTTCTTTGAGGCTGTATATTCACCAATAATCCTTTTGAGGGAGCTGTAATCAAGTTTATTCTTAGAGATAAGACTCCCAACCTCTTCCATTATCCCATAGGCTAAATCCTCAGCCTGGTCTTTAGTTCTGGAAATTGAAGGATTCCTTTCAAGAATACCTCTTTTAATTGTCTTTGATTCTTTCCTAAACAAAGCTTTAAGATCATCTATATGAGCAACTTCATGTCCAAGAGTATTGTAAACTTTTTTAGGTAGTGTTGTTGGATTAAGTTGTAAGGTAGCCTTAGGTATATTCACCCGTCCCTTAACAGTCCCCATAGATTTAAATTCAACCTTTTCAAGTGGATCAAGGATTTCTTGAGGAAGCCTTCTTGTTCCACGAATAAATTTTCCTATTGTCTTTTTAGCCAAATCAAGAGCAAAAGGAAATTCTTCTTCCACCGTTTTAAGCCAGCTTTTTCCTCCTTTAGCCAAACTTTTAACAGCAGCCTTCTTAGAGATAGCCCCCATCAGTCCTCCCATCTCACCAAAGCCCAGGAGATCAAAGTAAAGACTCTCCCAATTAGGACGAAAATCCCCTACATTCTTGTGGAGATAGGCTTTGATTTCTTTATTACTTGTTCCGGGTGCTCCTTGAAAGCCCATAGTCCTCTTTCCCCCCTCTGTTGAGAGGTTTAACCTCTTTGATTAGATGTGTTCAGATGATCTAATCATATCACATTCTCCTCAGAGAGTCAAGCTCAACCACCCCAATTTCGACCAATAAATATTTATTCTTTTAGTCCAGGTATTCTTTTCCCCCTCAGTCTCCAATCCCTTAATTCTTGATCGTTTTGTTAAACGAAACAATGTAGGAGATCTTCCCCTCTCGATGGGTTTATCCACTTGTTACGGCTTCACCATCCTCGTTTTGAAAAGTGAAAAAAGTATACGTGTAATCTTGGGGGTTTTGAAGGGGGGTGGAGGTAGTCAATCCCCCCAGCCGGTTTTCCCCAGTTAAAACTATCCGAGTTAACATTGTTTCAGTTGTGATTGTTTCAGTTGAAACCATTTCATCTGTGATTGTTTAAACTGAACCCTTCCCAGTTGGTATGGTTTGAACAGAAATGTTATGGGTTGAAGTACTTTCAACTGTAATCATTTCAACTGTAATCATTTCAACTCAACGTATCCACCCTGTTACAATATGCAACGGCCAGGCTGTATGTAAAGATTTACATACCCGAAAAGGTAATGATTACAATAGGTTATGCGATTTTATGTAATTTTTTACCTAAAAAAGGATAAAACTTTACACAGTCGGTATGGATTTTGCTGTACCACAACGTGGTACTTAAATTTATTTTAATCTTTTTATGTAATAAAATCAATAAGTTACAACTTTTTTACTGTAATTATTGACATTTGGCATAATCTGTGCAATAATCAGGGTATATTTTGGACAAAATAAATCAAGAAGGGAGGTGACACAAAGTGGTACAGGCCGGAAATAAAATTGATTTTAACAATTTAAAAGAGAGGAATGAAAAAATGAGTGAGAATGATGAAAAAAGAGAAATTGAATATCATGCACCAGTAATCGAAAATTTTAACAACAAAGATTACTTGGTCACTAACATTGGTTTTACAGCTAAAGCTGATGAGAAATATCAGATTGCATGGTTGATTCCTAAAACTGATGAGGAAGCGAAAACCCGGTATGACTGCACCCTGGCCGATTTGGTCGAAGCCGGTATTCGCCAATTTTCAACCAGGCCCAATTACAAGGACGTTGGGTTTGATGAAGATGGAAATCTTTTGCCAGAAGGTCATAGTCTGATGCAAGCCTTGGCCGATACTTATCAGGTTGGGCAAAGGGCAACTGGTGGAGCAAGTCAGAAGGTCATGGCCCAGAAAGCCAAAAAGGCCGAAGCCGAGTTGGATATGACCCTGGACGAAATGGTCGCCAAAATGAAAGCCTTGAAGGAGCAAGGCCTATTGGATGACTAATCAATAAAATCGGGAGGTCTGGGGTAAAACCCAGGCCTTTCACCATACTGGGAGGTTAATCTTATGGGATATAGAATAAGTTTAAAAGAACGAGATATAAAAGTAATTGTCCCTATCAAACGGTTAAACGAACTCTTTCCAAAACATAAAACTGACTCTTATGAATGGAAACTGAGCAAAAAAGGTAGTTTAATGATTGCAGCCTTGACCGAACAAGGTTGGATAGCAATCTGGGCAAAATTTAAAACCGGCGATAATGTAGAAATTTATGCTATGAATGGAAGCAGGTCTTTTTACTCCAGACATGGTTATTATTTTATTGAAGAAATAATCAAATTGGTTCAGGATTATAAAGGCAATCTCAATTTATCAACACGAGAACCTGATACAGGCGGAGGTTCAATAACTATAATTTATCAGGGTGAAATGATTCATGGAGTGTTTAATAGAAAAATTGGTACTCCACATGCTTATACCTCAGTCTGGAAAGATACCATTTAAGCGAGCTAATCGCAAAGGCTAAAGCCTCAAGATAGAGGGACGCTCTTCGGAGTGATCCCTTTTTTCTTTTCCTTTCCTTATCCTCGAACGGGTGATATAGAAAGGGGAAAACAAATCCTCGATCGTTCCGTTAAACAAAACAATGTAGAATGGCAAATAAATAAATAAATAAATGACCTAACAACCTAATCTTATCATATGCGGAAGGGGTGGGGTGGGGTATTTTAGGTTGACTGGATGGGAAGGGGATAGATAGAAAAACCAGAAAAAATTTGGCCAGGGGG
>Ga0190284_1000177_pt1 | contig 46725 bp, 34 predicted proteins | sample 48691812_MG_FD_161668 | JGI IMG/M metagenome (GOLD analysis project Ga0190284, IMG submission 161668) | Hydrothermal vent microbial mat bacterial communities from Southern Trench, Guaymas Basin, Mexico - 4869-18-1-2_MG | ecosystem: Environmental > Aquatic > Marine > Hydrothermal vents >...
TTCAGGACGTGAGTGTACACCATCGTGGTTTTCACGTCCTTGTGCCCAAGCAATTCCTGAACCGTTCGGATGTCATATCCCGATTCGAGCAAATGAGTCGCGAAGGAATGGCGGAAGGTATGGCATCCGGCGCGTTTGGTCAATCCTGCCTGCATCACCGCCTTCTTGACGGCCCGTTGGACAATCGACTCGTCAACGTGATGCCGTCCCTCCTCGCCAGTCTTCGGATTTCGCCATCTCCCTTTTTGAGGAAAGACCCACTGCCATAGCCATTGCGAAGCTGCGGTCGGGTATTTCCTGGCCAGCGCATTCGGCATGACAACGTTACCGAATCCGTCAGCCAGGTCGCGGCGATGTGTCTCTCGAACGATTTCGAGATGTTGCCGCAACGGAACTTGGGTGACAGCTGGAAACATCGTCAACCGGTCCTTAGAACCCTTGCCGTCGCGCACGATAATTTGGTTCGCTGCGAAGTCCAAGTCCTGCACGCGCAGGCGAAGACACTCCGAAATCCGCAGACCTGCACCGTACATCAGACTCGCCATAATCCATTTGTAACCATCGAGATGGCCTAAGACCGCTTTGACCTCCTCGCGGGTCATCACAAACAGGCAAGCGCTTCGGAGTCCGAGCACGGATAACCTCACCGAGATCACCAACCTTGCGGCGAAGAACATGACGGTACAGAAAGAGCAAGGCGCTTAGAGCTTGATTCTGCGTCGAGGCGCTTACCTTTTGCCCAACCGCCAAATGGCTGAGAAAAGTGTTCATCTCAGGCTCCGCCATCTCAGCGGGATGCCGCCTGTTGTGGAAATTGATATATCTCCGCACCCAATAACAGTAACTCTGCTCGGTTCTCGGACTGTAATGGCGCCCGCGCAATTCGGCGATCATTCGGTCATACAGTCTCGGCCGAGGCCGACCAGGCTCAAGGCCCAACGGTATCGTCGAACGTGCTTTAAATTCGGCATCCGAAAGATCGTGAGACTCGCCCAACCTTGGAAACTCACTGGACTTGCCCTGATTATCCATGCAAGCCTCCTCACGATGAAATGTCAACAGGAAAGCTGCAAAAACCTTCTCAGGCCGGCACAGGTTCTCCCGTGTCCTTCTCGGCAGTGCGCAGGTGTGGACAGTGTTTTGCCGCGAAGGGCAATGGACTCGTCCGCGAAGCACACTAGTCTTGTGGGATTACGGACCTCGAGCCGGAGTACTCTCTTGGAATCCCTGACGCGATTCATCAAAAAGTGTTACCAGATTTTTCGAAGTGTGCGCTGCAGCCGCTGCATCGAATCTTCGAGAACGACCATTACTACTTTCCGGACCAGATCGTCACTTTCCCCGCAACTGTTCTCGAGGATCACTGCGTTGTGGTGTTCATTCGCACTGCAGGGGACCTTGTGTGGTGTGGCTGCCGAATCCTGCTCGACGGCTCGTGCTCCAGCGATTCGGTGAGCGACGTCCAGTCAAAACGCTTGCGTCTCGGTGTAACAGAATCGCAACGATTGAACAGATTTCTACGGCACCGTAATGGAGATCGGTCGTGATCACCGAGGAGATCATCTGTGACGAAGAGGTCGGAATCGAAATGGACGCCTCATGGGGTGTGGACCCGCAGCAGCAGGTCGTTGCCGAACCGCACCCGCAGCCCCAACAGCCAGCCGAACCGCCCACTACGATTATCCTGAACAAACGCTTCCTGCTGGACGCGCCAAAGACCTTCGTCATTGCGGTGCCCGAGGAAAAATCATATTTAGGGTCTAACTCCCGTGCCAGCTCTCTTTCACCAATCCGATTCCGATTAAAAAACCAACTGATCAGGCCGGAGTAGGGCTATTTACCACGTTTGCTGCAACTTTTTGCTTGATTGGACCATTTGAATTGACTATTTCGGTTGAAAGAAGGGAGTGGTCATATGAAGACGATAGCCATAAGCCGATTCAAAGCACACGCCTTGAAAGTACTGAACGAAGTCGCAGAAACTCAGCAAACCGTGGTGATAACGAAAAGAGGTAAGCCGCTAGCCCAAATCGTTCCCTATCGCAGATCCGAGATGAAGCCAACACCGGGTAGGCTTTCAGATGCTCTCGTTTTCGAAGAGGATATCATCACACCGCTCGGGGAAGGAATGTGGGAAGCAAGTCAATGAGATTTCTGCTCGATACGCATACCTGGGTGTGGTGGAATATGCACCCCAAAAAACTTTCTCGAAAAGTCACGAAACTGATCGAAAATATCGACGGATATGATGACTTCTCTTGTCTGCGATTTCACCCATCATCGCGATTCCCGAACGACAAGAGCAAATCGTGAAATGCCCTGTCACAGACCATCCGATCCGTAAACGTCAAAGCCGTGGAATGCCACTAGGCGTCCGATCCAAGCAGGTGGTATCATAGCGATTTTCACATGGCTAAACAGCTACGAAGGAACTTATATAGACACGATCCAAGTAGCACAAAGATTGACTTTTGACAGTGGGGTGAGTGATTGATGGCGCGGATGACTACTCGGGAAAGCTGAAGGACCTGAAATCGGATTCGAGCTCATTGCGACGCCGGGTGATCGCCTCCTGGAACGGTAGTTGCGAGGTGTCACCGCCGGAGAGAATCGCGCGCACGTAATCGACGAAGGCGCCGTTTTCATCGTCGGTCATCCACGTGTCTTCGCGGAAGTGCAGCAGGTAGTAGACGAACATCCCGAGCTCGATGAACCTCTCGTGCGTGGCATCGCCGTACTGGTCGATCGAGGCGTTCAGCAACCGGCTGAGCGGAATGAAGCGGCCGTTCTCTTTGAGCTTCTCGAGCTCGGAGACTCCCCATGCATAGGCCCAGCGGAGCGCGAAGTAGCTGGCCAGCCCTTCGGACAGCCAGGTCGGAGGCCTGCGCGAGAAAGCCCTGTCCACGAACTGATGCAGGGCGCTGTGTGTAACGTACATTCTAAGGAGCGTCAGGTTGTCATCGTAGATCGCCGCCACCGGACGCTCCGGACTACCTGCCGCGAAAAAGCTTCCGTAGATAGATGAGTGATGCTCGCCGAACTCCTCGCCGAACTGGTTGTAGAGCGGTACACCTGGAAAGATGTAGATCCGCAGGAGATCCCGCGTACGGAAGTCCGGTTTGAGGACATCCTCGAACTCGGCCAGCATCACCTCGAGATTACGTCCGATCTCGAGGGCCAGGCCGCGACTGTGTGTCGTGCGTACCAGAAAAGGACCGGTCTGAACATCCCAGGGATCCTCCCAGGCAGAGTGTTCCTCCCAGATCTCGATGGTCTTTTCCAGGTCGGCTTGCGCTCGTTCGAGAACGCTGCTCATTGAACGACTGTACGAGGATTCACGATCCTGATCGCGACCGAGACCTTGCACCGCATCGGACTGCCCTAGCGCCGCAGGCGATGATGTGATCAAAGACATTCCGATGATCAAAAATACCGTGTAGCTCTTCATGATCGTGCTCCCGGGAAGCGCTCCCCAGGTCAATAGCCCATACTTGCCAGCAGACGGCGTACGCGCCGGTCGCGTGCGGCATCCAGACCGCCCAGCGCCTCGTACCGCAGGAGGTGCTCGAGCGCCCATGCGCTCTCGCCGAGGTACTCGCTGTAAACGATGCCCAGGTTGTAGTGGATAAAGGGGTTGTCCCCGTCGATCGACGCTGCCCTGCGCAGCGCCTGGCCGGCTTCCTCGTAGCGCTCGAGCATGAAGAGCACCAGTCCCTGGTTCAGCAGGGGCTGGGCGCTGGTGCTGTCCAGCTCCGCAGCAGCCCGATATTGCTCCAGCGCCTCGGAGTATCTCTCCTCTCGCTGATACAAAATACCGAGGAAAATCCGCGCCTCGGGATCTTCGGGTGTGAGCTCGATTCCCCTCCGCAGCGAGCTGATCGCTTCGGCATCGAGCCCCTCGGCTTCGCGGGTCACGCCCTGGAGAATGTGCAGCTTTCCTTCCCCCGAGTGGCGCCGGATCCCCTCTTCGAGCAAAGGTTGCGCCTCCGAAAAACGCTCCTCTTCGACGAGCAGCGCCGCCAGCGCGATGTTTGCCTCCAGGGCCGCGGGATCGAGCTCGAGGGCCTCGCGGAACTGCCGCTCGGCCTGTTCGGCATCACCCTGAAGGCGATAGACTTCACCGAGTCCCGTGTACGGATCGGGAGCCCTCGGGTCGTTCCGAACGGCCCGCACATAATCCTCCACTGCCGCGTCCAGATCCCCCTCACGAAGGCGGATCGATCCGAGATAGTACGCCGACCTGGCATCGGCCGGGTCGATCTCGAAAACGCTCTCCAACACTTCTGTGGCCTTCGCGAGATCGCCGAGACCGAAGTGGACCGCACCCTGGCCGGTCAATCCCTGCACACAGCGCCCATCGATCTGGACCGCTCTCTCGAAGCATCGCATCGCCGAATCAAGGTCATCCTTGGCCAGGTGCACCCATCCCAACCCCGCCTCGGCGGCGGCGTAACCCTGGGTCGACCTGACGGCCTCCTCGAAATCGGCACGCGCCATGTCGAGGTCGCCACGCTCCAGATAGATCGATCCGCGCACCAGGTAGACCTCTGCGTCGGCGCACTCCATGCGCACCATCTCCTCGGTCGCTGCCAGGGCGGCGTCAAAGTCGCGTTCGGCCAGGCGGCTCCCGGCATCCAGCAAGAGGGACACATAGCGGTTTTCGAGGTCGGTGCGGTCTTCCGGGCTCTTCAGGCTGACCAGCGAAGCGGTCGTCGATTCCGAGGAACCACCCTGCGTCAGGATCAAAAACACGACGACGGCCACGGCGATCACCACGGCGCCACCGGCGAGAAAACGCACCGGAACGGCTCGTGCAGGCCGCTGCCTGGCGCCTGCGGTCGACCGCCCGCGCTTCCCTCGCGGCCGCATCTCGAGAGCGGACTGCCCGGCAACGGCGAACGCCACCGAGGGGTCGAGAGCCGCCTCGAGAGCCGCGATCATCTCCGCCGCCGACTGGTAGCGAGCTCCAGGATCGGTCTCGAGAGCCTTGTGCAGGAACTCATCGAGACCCTTCGATATATCGAGATCGGGATGCTTGTCGATCAGCGACGGCGGCGGCTCGTTGATCCGCTTCATGAGCAGCTCGGTCAGCGTGTTGGCCGGCGAGGGTGACTGGCCGGAGAGCATCTCGAAGAGGATCAATCCCGCCGCATACAGGTCGATCCGATGATCCACGGGGTTGCCGGCGCACTGCTCCGGCGCCATGTAACGCGGGCTCCCCAGGATCCGGCCCACCTGGGTCTTGTAGCTGTCGTCCTCCGGAAGATCGACCAGCTTGGAGAGCCCGAAATCGAGCACTTTGACCATCGGCGCGCCGTTGCCGCCCTCCGCCACCATGATGTTCTCGGGCTTCAGATCGCGGTGGATGATCCCGCCGCGATGTGCTTCGTCGAGAGCACGCAGAACCTGCCCGATGATGCTCACCGCCGTCGCGAGATCGAGCCGATCCTCACGGTTGATGATCTCCTTCAGGTTGGAGCCGTTGATGTACTCCATGGCGAGAAAGAAGGTGTCGTCGGCGGCCCGATCGAAGTCGAAGATCTGTATGGCGTTGGGATGATTGAACTTGCCTGCGGCGATGCCCTCCCGCTGAAAGCGCCGCAGCGACTCCTCGCTGACCTGCAGGTCGGAGCGCAGAACCTTGATGGCCACCTGTTTTTTCAAGCCGATGTGCTCGGCGAGATAGACCGTCCCCATGCTGCCCGATCCGATCTCCGAAAGCACTCTGTACTTGTTGGTCAGCGTTGTGCCGATCAGGGAGGTTTCAGGAGCCGGAGCCGCGACGATCTTGGTGCCGCAGGAAGGACAGAACTTGAACTCGCCTTGGATATCGATACCGCAGTTCGTGCAGGTGACCATGAGCTGTCCGCCTGAAAAAAAAGCCCGCGTGGTGCATCAAGGAATTACGACGCTCGTTCGAGATTGTTTTGATCTTTTTAGCAGTCCCGGATATGCGTCATTCCGGTACTTCTTTGTAACAACCCAAAATCTCTCGCCGGCCGCCGGCCGAGAGGGTGAATCCGGGGACCCTGGCGGCAACGAATCAAAATATTCATTGGTGTCCGTCACCCGCTATTTCTTTCATGGTTTCTTTTCCGCCGATCCCCTGTCAAGCGAATAATAGCAGCCGTTTGGGACGAACCTCTACTGCAATCTTTCCGGCCGGGAGCCCGGCACCGGGTCTCTTCCCGCTAGCGGGGAGTGCGGATGTCGTATTTGTGGATCTTGCGACGCAGGGTGTTCTTGTCGATTCCCAGCTCTCGGGCCGTAGCCAGCCGCTTGAAGCCGTTGCGCGTCAGGGCTTCCTTGATGGCAGTGGCCTCGATCTCCGCCAGGGAGAGCCCACCACCAACGGCGAAATTGTTGCCTTCGGGCAGAAAATAATCGGGGAGGTGCTCCAGGCCGATCCAGTCGCCGCGGCAGAGGATGAAGGCGTGCTCGACGGCGTTCTCCAGCTCGCGCACGTTGCCCGGCCAGTCGTGGCGCAGCAGCGCCGAGACGGCCTCCGGCTGCAAACCGAGCACCTCGCGGCCCTGGAGGCGGTTGAAGCGCTCCACGAAGTGATTGGCCAGCAGCGGGATGTCCTCCTTGCGCTCCCCGAGAGGCGGCAGCACGATACTCACCACATTGATCCGGTAGAAAAGGTCCTCGCGAAAGATCTGCTTCGCCACCAGCGCCTTCAGGTTCTTGTTGGTGGCCGCGATGATGCGCACGTCGGCCTCCACCGACTCATTGGAGCCCAGCGGCTCGAACCGCCTCTCCTGCAGCACGCGCAGCAGCCTTACCTGCATGGCCTGGGAGACATCTCCGATCTCGTCGAGGAAGAGGGTGCCACCCTTGGCGGCCGCGAAGCGCCCCGGCTTGTCGCGCCGGGCGTCGGTGAATGCTCCGGCCAGGTAGCCGAAGAGTTCCGACTCGAGCAGGCTGTCGGGCAGGGCGCCGCAGTTCACCGCCACGAAGGGCCCCTTGGAACGGTGGCTGAGCTCGTGCGCCACGCGGGCGCACATCTCCTTGCCCGTGCCGCTGGGGCCCTCGATCAGAAAGGTGCTGTCGCTCTCTGCGATCCGCTGCAAAAGATCGAGGATGCGCATCATCTTGGGGCTCTTGGTGATGATATCACCCGGCGCTCGCTGGCCCTTGATCTCTTTGCGCAGCTCCTCCAGCAGGGACAGATCGCGGAAGGTCTCCACCCCGCCCACGACCGTGCCCGAGCCGTCCTTGAGCAGAGCGGTGCTCACGCTCACCGGAATCCGCTCACCGTCGCCGCGCACGATATAGACCGGATGATTGACGATGGGACGGCCCGTTTCGATCGTGCGGCGCAGGACGCAATCGGTCTCGCACACGGTGGTGCGGAAGACCTCCCAGCAGAAACGCCCCTCCGCCTCGCCGCGCGAGATGCCCGTGATTTCCTCGGCGGCGCGGTTGAAGAGTGTTACGCGCCAGTCGCGATCCACGGTGAAGACCCCGTCGGCGATGCTCTCCAGGATGATATGTGTCTGGTCATCTGAGCCGATCGGTCGCTATCTCCTTCCTCGGTCACCGGTTTAGGGGCTCGCGTCAGCGGCCCCCGGCGGCAGCGGAGCTCATTCGCACGCGCAGAACCTCCTCGTCGGTGCCGCGCTCCTTGAAGATCAATGTGGCCGCCGTGGCGAACCCCTGGGGTGCGACAGGCGGAACGCCCTCGAGAGTATAACCGATCTTCGTCGGAATGCCCGGAACCAGCGGGATTTGTGCATCGCCGTTCACGTACCGCACCCGCACGGGGATGGTGCTCTCGTGGAGGTACATCTCCTTCAGCGTAAAATCGAAGGGCGCCAGGTCTGCGTGCGTGAATCCGGCGATGAGCTGCAGGGTATAGGTGCCACGCCCCCCCGGATTGGGAAAGAAGAACTCCGTCTTGCGGTAGGAGAGCCCCTCCTTCAGGAGGCTGGTCCCCTCCTGATCGAGGATGTTGATCGCGAAATCGGTGAAGAGGCCATAGTCCTCGGGCGACATCTCGATGGCGAACTGCACCCCCTGCAACCCCTCGTCGAGGCTGAAGGTGTGGTTGAACTCGTCGGTCTCTTCCAGGTGCTGCTCGAGGGTGCGGCGGTAGCCCCAGACCTGCCCCGTGGCCGAGGTCCACACCGCTTTGTTGTAGAGATTGGTGATCGTGAAGCTCCCGCGCGGTTTATGTCCAGGGCTGTACTCGAGGCTCAGCGGTGAGGCATCCTCGACATGGAAGCCCATGAACTCCACGTCCAGATCGTAGTGCGAGGTCTTTCCGGCGCGGTAGTCGCCCCACACCACGAGCTCCCAGACACCGGGCTCGATGTCGTTCTCATCGACGCTCGTTGTCGACTCGAGGGCGCTCACAGAGCTACGCAGAGGGGACAGATAGGCGTGCGACCGGCCTGCAGGATCAAAGAGCTCGATCCGGCAGTTGGCGTGACGGCCCTCCGGCACGCCGGTCTCGATCGACAAACGCGTCGCGCCGGGGGGTACGGCCAGGAAGTAATGACGCGGTTCCAGCGGCTCGCAGGTGGCGTCGCGCACGTTGAGCCGGTAGTCGTTCTGGGGACCGAAGGTGTAAGGCACGACGACGGTGCACTGCACGTCGAACTCGCGGTTGGCGGCGATCTTCGCGCCGCGGTAGGCTCTGATCCGGCCGCAGTAGAGACCGGGCTCGGCGAGCTTGGCGGGATCGAAGTGAACCCGGATCTGCGTCTGCTGGTCCTGGCGTAACGCAACGGAGTCCTGGACCGCCCGCAGGAAGGGGACCGTGCTCTCCAGATCGACGGACCGGAAGAAGTCGTTGATCTGCTCCGCCGGGGTGCCGGGAAGGAAGACCGGCGACACCCGGAAGAGCTGGCCATCTTCGCGGGGATAGTACACGCTGCGCCAGAACGCGGCGCGGCTCTTTCCGCGCGGCGCGCTGGGACAGAGAGTGCTTATCGCGTAATCCAGCACGGGATCGGCCTCGCAGCTCAACCACGACCGCAACAGCTCCCACGCCCGCGGCACGTTGACCATGCCGCATCCCTGTCCCAGGGCGTCGCACCCCTCGAGGGGATCAGCGCTGTTCTGCACCGCCCGGCGCAGCATGCCGATGTTCACCTTTCTTTCAGGGAAGGTCTGTTCGGCGGCGCTCACGAGCAGGGCCATGACACCCGCCATGTAGGGAGACGCCATGCTCGTGCCCCAGAAACGGGAGTTCTCGCTCCAACGCGGCACCGTGGAGAGGCAGGCTCCAGGCGCGGCAATGTCCGGCTTGTCCAGTTCGCCCCCGCGCGAGGAAAAGTGCAGCAGCCGGTGACCGCAGAGCTCGGCGCCGTAGGCGTCGCGCGCCGTGTCCGCGGTCATGACAGCCGCCACCGAGATAACCAGCGGCGCCGCGGCCGGGGTGCCGATCGTGGAGACCCCAGGGCCTTCGTTGCCCGCCGAGGTGCACAGGATGATGTTGGGATGGTCGTGGAGCAGCTCATCGATGTAGCGGTCGATGGCGCTGGCGCCTTCCACCTCAGAGCCAACCCCGTAGCTCATATTGACGATGACCACCTCATCGTCATGCTCCGTGGCGTAACTCCGTATGTGCTCGTAGGCCGCCTTCATCGACTCCGTCACCGTGGCTCCCCCGGAGAGGGTGCCGTCGCCGATCTTGAGGGACACGACCTGGGCGCCTGGCGCCACCCCGTTGAATCCCTTCTGCCCCTCGATCTCGTGACCGGCGGCGATGCCGGAGACGTGCGTGGAGTGATCGCCGTCGGGGTAGTGGAAGACCACCACGTGCTCCTCGGGATCGACCGTCAACGCCAGGGTCATCGGGCGGGTCTGCTTTTCAGGGAGCTGGCGTTGGAAGTGCAGCTCTTTCAGGTCATCGATGAAGCTGCGGTGCATCTCCTCGTCATCGAGCGCGCCGTCGGCATCGGTGTCCACGAAGGCCACCCAGTAGTCGGCGCCCTCGACGGCGTAAGCCACCACGGCAAAGACGTCGTCATCCTCGCCGTTGTCGTTGATGTCGACCGATCCGGTCACCTCTTCGTACTCGGAGTTGCGAAACCGCTCCTCCTCGAGAACGCCGATCCAGTAGGCGCCGCCTTCGGCGATCATCGGCAGTTTCTCGATGCCCGTCACCCGCAGCTCACCGTCCTCACTGCTCAGCGAACCGTCAACACCACGTTCCGCCTCCTCGAGCTCCACGTCGCCCTCGCCGGTGAAGTCCCGGGCGTCGATGAACTTGGGTTCGCCGGTGGTCGTCGTGAGCAGTCCGGGAACGCCCACATCCGCACCGTTGTCCAGGACGAAGATGACCACCCCGCGGCCGTCGAAGGTGGGGTGCTGCGCCACGAATCGATCGGCGCCGGTGGCCTTTAACGAGAGATAGGAGTATCCCTCGCCGGCGGCGATGGTCCCTGAGAACATCACCATAGCGGCGAGGACGACGAAGTAGAGACAAGAAAACGACCGGAATGACTGGCGTACTCTCATGGTTTCCTCGATTTATCGGTTTAGCTGGCACCTATCACTCGGAAGGGAGTGCGTTGGCCGCCGCCGTCCATGGCTGTTGAAGACAAAAGCATTCCGAGCGGTTTTCTCCACGGGCCGATCGGCGGAAACTGTCTTTCTAAAACGCCTGGAAAACCTTGTCAAGGCTCAAGAACGGGCGATGTGTCCGACCTCGCCGCTCGACAGCGATGTTGGCGGGACAGGGTCTTGTACGCGCCGCGGTACGACGTTTTCGGATATTTTCCGCCGCAAGCGCCCGAACGCAAACCCACGCAGCTCGCCGAAACCACCGAGAAGCACCCGTCCAGCAGGCTGAGGCGCTAAAACCAGGTTCGATTGGCGCGGGACACTTCTTTGCGAGCGGTGTCCCTCGTCTTTTCACATTCTCTGAATTGAATTGAACTGCGTCGTGGTGATGATAATTTGACCGACTGCACACGACGGCAATACATCGCGCCAGAATGAATGCGCCATGTGTCAAGGGAGGATATCGTGAAGATTGGCCGAAACGCACCCTGTCACTGCGGCAGCGGCAAAAAATACAAAAAGTGTTGCCTGAAATCCGATCAGTTGGCCGGGAATCAATTGAATCCTGAACAGCCATTTCCGTCTCCGATCATTCAGGGTCTCGATGCCAAATTCGAGAACTATCGAACGCTCGAAGCCGACCTGGGGGAGGCCATGTTCTTCCACTCCGATGTCGCGTTCGGGAAAGAGGCTTTCCGCGTGGCTTGGAAAGATTTCTGCGGCGACGATGCAACCCAGTTCGATCCCGAACTAACGCTCATGACGATATTTATGCCCTGGTATCTGTATAACTGGACAAAGAAGCACGGAGACGAAACCGTAGTTTTGAAGTCCACCCCGGCAGAGACCACCGTTGCAGAGTCTTTTCTCGATAAATACGGAGAACAACTCCCACCCGAGGAAATAGCGCTCTTGAAAGCCGCAAATCGGCGTCCACTGTCATTCTTCGAGATCAAGGAGGTCCCTCGAGGAATGGCGCTGCGCGTCAGAGACATTCTGCTCGAAGAGGATATCGAGATCGACATACGCACCGGCGCGCATCCTATCGATGCAGGTGACATCCTCTTCGGATCGCACATGCATATCGACGAATTCGTCATGACTCTCGCTGAATCGACCGATTTGGTATGGCCCAACAATAGGGCAGCCATTGTCGGGATGCGAAGCTGGATCAAAGAGAGCACCGGAACCGCAAAGCTCACGGAAGGCCTGCTCAGCGGATACGAAATCGAATTGATCGATTTGTATCTCGAGCTCATCGAGCAGCAGACGAATCCGCCGCCTCCCAAGCTCCACAACACCTGAAACGCCGCGGAGTGAGTTTTTCGGGAGCTGCTTCTACCCATCTCAGACGTCACGGCCATCGGTAGCCCGACCGGTTTAGGGAGGGCGGCACGGTGCCATAATATGTCGATCCGCCTGCCGATTGCTCGCAACCACCAGTTCGAAGGGATGGTCGAGCAATCCAACGGTAGTAACGAGTGCCGGGTAAACCCGCCCTCCATCACTGTCGGGCTACGGATGGCACTATCGAAAGAGCGGGGTCATCGTGTGAGCTGTGGCTCGTCACTTTTCGCAGAAGCGGCTACCGGCTTTTCTTCCCTTTTTCCAACCAAACAAACTGCTCTCGAGACTGTAAGAAAAGAACTCTCGCAAAGATCGCAGAGACAATAAAGAGATAGCTAAAGCGGTCGTTGGTGCTGCGATTCTCCTGTCTGGAGAAAAACCTCGACACCCCAAAATTTCTTGGCGTTCTTGGCGTCTTGGCGAGAGGAAATCTTGAACTGGATGTTAGCCCCCCTGGGAAATCTGGCGCTCGCGCCAGGAAGGCGGCTTCTACCTCACACGAAAGAGGGCACTGTTGCTGCTCACATGCGCTGCCGCCGCTCAGCCGCGAAGGGCGCTGTTGCTGCTCACATGCGCTGCAAAGCAGTGTCCCACGCTAGGGCGCTGAGCAATGGATCCGGGAAGATGGCCCTGTACCCTATCCCGTACAGCCTCCGCGATCTTTCGATCAAGTCAACACCCCGGCCATGAGGCGCTCGATGATCTGCGACACCTGCTGGGTCACCTGGCGGAAGCGGTCGAGCAGGGCTTCGGCCCGCGTGCGACCGATGTGGTGCTCGAACTTCATGATACGGGCCACCTCGTCCAGCGAGTCCACGTAGAGCTCGTCGTCGGCGGCCACCACCAGGCGGTAGATATCCCGGAGGTTTCTCAGGAAGTTCAACGCCTTGCGCAGCTCGTCGACCTCGACGTGGGTCGCCAGGTCGAACTCTCCCAGCAGGAGCAGGAACTGCTCGCTGATATTGTGCCGGATGTTGAAGAGCGACTTGTAGAGCAGCAGCAGGGTCTCGATGTCGCGCAGACCACCCGGACACTCCTTGAGATTCAGGCAGTCGCCCTCGAACTGATTGTAGTACTCGTGACGTGAGCGGACCTCCTTGATCAGGCTACGGATGAATTCGTGGCTGCGGTCGAAGATGTAAGGCTTGATGAGCCGCCGCTGGAACTCCTCGTCGAACCGCGTGCTGCCGACCACCAGGCGTGATCCGAGCAGTTGCGAGCACTCCACCATCACCACGTCACCGCCACGGGTCAGGAACTCCTCCATCTCGTCCATACGCGTCACGTAGGTGCCGAAATGATCGGCGAAGCGGTAGTGCGGCATGGTTCCGCGCTTGATGATCTCCTTGTTCATCTTGGAGACGATCTTCGTGCAGAACTTCATGATCTCGGGATCTTCCGAGTTGAGGATACAGAAGAGATCGAAGTCATCGTCGTAGGCCTGCTCGCGGCCGTAGCCGCCTGAGGCGTAGATCGCAAAGAGATCGTGGGTGGGGACTTTTTTGCCCCACTTGCGCGTCACCTCCTTGTGGCAGATGGTGAAGAGCGTCTGGAAATAGTTGTCCGAGAAGGTGGTGAAATCGACGTTAGTCTCGCTCACCGCGCGTCCCTTCAGCGTCTGCAGCCCTACGCGCAGGAACTCCAGATCGTAGTACTCGCCGAGCTTTTGCTTTTTACCGGTCGGGCCTGAAAGGTTGTCCACCTCCCCGAAAAATCCTTCGGCGATCTGACGCAGCTTCTCCGGTTCCTGGAGGTAGAGGATGAATCCAGGGTGCCGGGAAAAGGCGTTCTTCATGAAACGTTTGAAGTAGAGGCTCGTGTAGTGATTGAGGCGGCAGAAAAAGAGCAGACGGTCGCGCGCCTCGGCGAGGTTGGGATCCCAGGTATCGATCTGTAGGATCTCCATGAAGGTCGGCGCCAGATCGTCGTCAATGGCGGCAAGATATTCGGCGATCAATCCCGGGTAGTTGTGAAAGACCTGGGTGATGCGCTTCATCGCGCCTGGAGTTTTCTTCAGCCTCTTCAAGAAGAGCCGGTTGAAATCCTGAAAAAGCGCGAGGGCGCCGGGAAGTCTCCGGTTGCGGTGGATGATCATCATCAACGACACCAAGGAGAACATCGAGTACCGGGAGCAGGCCACGAAACGGTAGATGAGGCGGATCCGTTCGCTGCGGGAGATGTTCTGAAAGGAATGTACGAAGCGGGAAATGAGAATCCTCTTCTCCGAGTTCAGCGGGCGCAGCAGATCGTCCCAGAACCGGGTGCCTTCGAAAAACTCCACCAGATCGGCGAAGACCTTGGCGGGGTTTTCGCCGGGAAGCAGCTCGGCACCCTTCTTGATCTCGTCTTCGATCAGCCCGGTGAAGATGCTGGTTTCGCGCAGTTGCTGGCGCACGTCGGTGAGCAAGGATTCCACGGTCATGCGCGTCAAGCGGACATACTCGAAGTAGTGGATCAAGAGGTGGTGCCAGGCGGGTACGATCCCCATGCGCTTGTATCCCATCACACGCGCCACCTCGTCGAGGCTCGCGGCGATGTGCTGCTCGGTCAGGTCGATCTCCTCTTCCTGCACCTCGAAGAGCTGGAAGAGAAAGCGGAAGGTCTCCAGAAACGTCAGGCCCCGGTAGAGGCCGCGATATTTCTCGACGCGCTCCGGATCACAACGCTCCATCTCCTTGAGGATGTCCCAGGCATTGACGGCATCGATGCCAAAAACCGTCTTGCCCACGGCGATCAACCCCTTGATCATCCGCAGCCCATCCTCCTTGGGATTGACCTTTTCCGGCCCCACCGGCTGCAGCAGGAGTGAACGCACCTCGCCGACGATGCCTCTCACGAATCCCTCGTGGTGCTTGTTCGCCTCTCCGTGCTTCTGGTAGTAGCGCGAGGTGACCTTGTCCCTGAACTCCTCGAAGAGGGCATGGCTCCCGCTCATCGGATTGGCGCCGAGCATCTCATTGATGATCACGAAGTCGTGGACCTTGGTCTCGAGGAGCTCGATGTACTCGGGCACGGTGGCGTAGTAGCGCTTACGTCCCACGTTTTCCGAGAGATGGAAGTGGAGCCGCGAGGCGCGCTTGAGCATCTCGTTGTTCAGCCGCGACAGGCCCTGGTTGAACTGCTCGCCGATCTTGTCCTCTGAGACCACGATGCCCACGTCGATGTCGTCCTGATCGGCCTTGGTCCCCACGCTGCAGATCACGAACTCGGTGTCGTCGTCTCCCACGAAGATCCTGAGCAGGCGCGACATATAGGCCGACGTGAGCCGCCCGAACCCCTCGCCGGCGCGGCGCATGAAGTTCTCATAACAGGGCAGGCTGTCGAGCCCCGAGAGCACCTCGAGCTGGAGCACGTCGATGTTGCGGATGTTGAGGTTGAGAAGCTGCAACCCGTAGTAGCACCCCAGAAAGTTGAGCTTTTCGCGCTCGTCCGACCCGGCTTCTATAATGGTGTCCATCTCGAGCTCGAGGTCATCGGTGGGATTGTAGAGATGAACCTTGTGAGATTCTCCGCGGCGCTCGAGGTGGTAGAGCAGGCGGTCCTTGAACTTTTCGGCCGCCAATATGTATTTGCGATTGTGATTACCGAACTTGAACGCCCGGTCTTTCAGAAAGGAGAATGGATCGGCCATGTTCTTTCCCTTGCAGCTCATGAGGCCCGACGAGATCAAAGGAGTTTTGAGAAAGTCCTCGGCCGGTCATCATACCCCCTCTGCCAGACAGGGTCCAGAATCGCTCGGACTATTCATGAACGGCGTCGTGGGAGCGCATATATATCTCGACAGGCCGCGTTGTTGCGGCGATTTCGATCCTCACCGAGGCGCCAAACCCCGCCGCTGTTGAGAATCGCCGAAGGCGCCTTGCCAGCCGAGCGCCTGCACGATCTTGCGACGCCTCTCATGAAGAGTCCCGAAGAGAGGATATCTCAATGGCACTCGGAGTAGGTCGCTGCCTCCGATATATCCCTTGCTCGCATCCTTGCCCGGCCCTCAGCGCTGGTGTATAAAGGATCGTTTCGTGTTGTAGTACCATTTAGTCAACTCGAGTGAGCGCAGGTTTCGAATACGAGGAGTCGCCGTTCATGATCGATGATCTTTTGACCCGGTTCAAGACGAGAGAGGCGCTGATCGGCATCATCGGGCTGGGTTACGTCGGTCTGCCCCTGGCACGTGAGTTCGCATTGAGCGGCATGACTGTCCTCGGCTTTGACATCGATCCCAGCAAAGTCGACATGTTGCATGCCGGCGAGAGCTACTTTCGACACATTCCCGCCGCCGATATCCAGCGCATGGTGAGCAGCGGATTGTTCTCGGCCACCTCGGATTTTTCGCGTCTCGACGAGCCGGACAGTATCATTATCTGCGTGCCCACGCCGCTCACCAAGATGCGCGAGCCCAACCTGACCTACATCAAGAACACGGCACGCACCATCGCAAAGGCGCTACGGCCGGACCAGCTCATCATCCTCGAATCGACCACCTATCCCGGAACGACTCGGGAGACGCTCCTGCCACTTCTCGAGGAATCGGGTTTGAAAGCGGGCCGCGACTTTTTCCTCGCCTATTCTCCGGAGAGAGAGGATCCCGGGCGCACCGATTTCACCACCAAGACGATCCCCAAAGTCGTCGGCGGCCACGACAAGAACTCGCTGAAAGCGGCTGCGGCCTGTTACAAGACCGTGATCGACATGGTCGTGCCGGTCTCCTCCTGTGACGCCGCCGAGGCCGCCAAGATCCTGGAAAACACCTACCGCTGCGTCAACATCGCCCTGGTGAACGAGCTCAAGATCCTCTTCGATCGCATGAACATCGACATCTGGGAGGTCATTCGGGCAGCCAGCACCAAACCGTTCGGCTTCACACCCTTCTACCCCGGACCCGGCCTGGGAGGCCACTGCATCCCGATCGATCCCTTTTACCTCTCATGGAAGGCACGGCAGTACGATCTGACAACACGCTTCATCGAGCTTTCCGGCGAAGTCAACGTCTCCATGCCGCGCTTTATCGTTTCCAAGATCATGGAAGCGCTCAATGAGCGCAAAAAAGCGCTCAAAGGATCGCGCGTGCTCGTGCTGGGATTGGCTTACAAGAAAGACATCGACGATATCCGCGAGAGCCCCTCTCTCGAGCTGATCAAGCTCCTGCAGGAGCGCGGCGCCAAGGTGGACTACAACGATCCGTATGTGCCGCAGATTCCAAAAACACGCGATTATGAGCTCAAGATGTTCTCGCGCAACCTCACCGCCAAGATGCTCGCCACCTACGACGTGATCCTGATCAGCACCGATCACAGTGTCTATGACTACCAGTTCATCGTCGACAACGCCGAGCTCGTCGTCGATACGCGCAACGCCACCATGGGGATCAAGGGCGCTGCACGCAAGGTCGTCAAGGCTTAGAAGAGGGTTTCAGGGTTCGGGGAAGAAAAAACCAGCTCTCCCGGCCCATTCCTCAGCGTGGGGCACTGCATTGCGACGCCTGTTTGCAGCAACAGCGTCGTCAGCAGTTTCGACGCTGCAGTGTCCCATCTCGTGTTAGCAGCGGCAGCGTGCCGAAACAGCCGCAGCGCCTACGTGGCCGTGACTCGGAACCGTTCGTTGGTGTGCCGCACCCGTTGGCATCAGCAGCGCCCTTCGTGGCTTTTGCGGCGGCAGCGGGGAAATCAGCAGACTCCGGCCGGCTGCAAAAAAAGCGGATCGGTTCGAGAACCGATCCGCCTGTTGTCATTGTTGGGTTGAGACGCCGCTTTACTTCTTCTTGTCCTCGGCGCGCTTCACGAACGACTCCCAGTCATCCTTTTGAATCCTGGCGATCGCGCGGTGAACGTCGTCGTGGGAGAGCCCGAGGCGGGTTTCGATGACCTTCCACCCCACCTCGATCGCATCCCGCCACCCTTCGAGATTGGCGACGGGACTGAGATTGTCGGGAAAGAGCGACTTGCCGTCCTGATCCGTCATGTAACCAGGCAGGCTATCGTGACGGCCGAGAGGCAAGAGAGCCCCGCGATGGATGAAGTCCTCGAGCGCTTCCCATTCCTCGGCCTTCCACAGCTTTCCAACCTCGTCGAGGATCGCCTGACGATCATACCAGCTCTCGAGGGCTTGTTTCTGCGTGTCATTGAGGGTCATTTTCGAGCCTCAGCCTCTCTTCATACCTCTGTGCCGGCCCGATCGATCCGTTCTCGACGGGCCGGCCGCATCGACTCCAAAGACCGCTCTCAGCCGAGCAGCGCCAGGAACATACCCGCCGCCGCGGCCGATCCGATCACGCCGGCCACGTTGGGCCCCATGGCAGCCATGAGGGGGTTGACCCGGCCGTCGGTGTCATCGGAGACCACCTTCTGAACAACCCGCGCCGACATCGGCACGGCACTCACGCCAGCCGCGCCGATGCAGGGATTGATCTTGGCGTTGGCCGGCAAGATGACGTTGATGAGCTTGCCGAAGAGCACGCCGCCAGCCGTGCTGAAGGCGAAGGCCACGGCGCCCAGAACCAGAATGCTGATCGTATCCTCAGTGAGAAACCTCTCGGCCGTCATGGTCGCGCCCACCGAGATGCCGAGGAAGATCGTGGTGATGTCGATGAGCGAGCCGCCTGCAGTCTTGCGCAGCCGTTCGGTCACCTTACTCACGCGCAGCAGGTTGCCGAACATGAGCATGCCGATGAGCGGCGCGCACGACGGTATGGTCAGCACCGCCACCAGGGTCACCGTGATGGGAAAGATGATCAAGGCTCGCCGTGACACGGGGCGCGCCTGGGGCATGTCGATGGCGCGCTCCTTCTTCGACGTGAGCAACCGGATGATCGGCGGCTGGATGATCGGCACCAGGCTCATGTAGCTGTAAGCCGCCACCGCGATCGGTCCCAGGAGCTCGGGCGCCATCTTGGAGGCGAGAAAAATCGATGTAGGACCGTCGGCACCGCCGATGATACCGATCGCCGCCGCCTCCTGCGGGCTGAAGTTGAAGATATAGAAAGCGCCGTATGCGGCGGTAAAAATCCCGAACTGCGCCGCCGCTCCGAGCAGAAAGGTGATCGGCCGCCCCAGCAGAGGGCGGAAGTCGGTCAACACCCCCACACCCAGAAAGATGAGGGGCGGCAGAAACTCGGTCTTGATCCCCGTGCTGTAAATCATGCCGATGAGCCCGTCGTCGTAGGACGACAGCAGGGCTGCGGGCAGGTTGGCCAGAATCGCGCCGAAACCGATCGGGATCAACAGGAGGGGCTCGTACTTCTTGGCCACGGCCAGATAGATCAAAACCCCTCCGATCACGAACATGATCAGATTGAGGATTCCCAGACCGGCGAAGCCGGACTGACTGATGATCTCGGACAGAGCACCAGTGCTGGATGCCGTCGCGCTGTCAGACGCGCCCTGGGCGGCCTGATCGGTGAATCCCACCATTGCAGCGAGTAACTCCATCACGGCCACGCTCCCTTCACTTGGCGATCGTCATGATCGGCTGGCCCGCAGGAACCTCGGACCCGATCTCGATGTACACGGTCTCGACCGTTCCGTCGCAGGGCGCTTTCACGTCGTGGTCGGCCTTCATGGCCTCGACGACGGCCACGACCTGACCCGATTTGATCGCATCTCCCGCCTTGACCATCAGGTCTTTGAGGGTCACCGAGCCGGGAAAGGGAGCCTTGAGGGGCATCGCGTCGGCGGCCGGGGCGGGTGCCGTGGCGGTTGTCGCAGGCGCGGCCGCGGTGGCACCACCACCGGTGGTGGCTTTTGTGTGGCCGAAATCGAGGGTGACCCTGAAGGTGCGCACCTCGCCGCCGGCCTCCTGCACCTGGCAGTTGACGGGGCCGTTCGACATGGGCGCGGCCGCGGGCGCGGCGGGCGCCGCAGCAACCGGTGCCGCAGCCGGCGCGGCTGCGGGAGCCGGAGCGGCTTCCTTCACCTTGAGCGGCAGTTTCACGCGGCCCTTGCCGAGCAGGAGCAGCAAGCCCTCGTTGGCTTCGGCTTTCTTGCCGGGCTGCATCATGCTGAGCACGAGGAAGATGTTCTCCTCGGTCTCTTTGAGATTGTGCGTCGCGAGGATCTTCTTGGCTTCCGGAATATTGTCGGCAGCCTTCTCCAGCGGATCGCCGTCGAAGGGCGGCAGCTCGAGCTGCTGCGAGGCGATCTTGACCACCTCGGGATCGGGATCGGCAGGCGGTTTTCCGAAATAACCCAGCACGGTGCGGCCGAAGCCGGGGTTGATCTTGTTCCAGCGGCCGAACTGCACGTTGAAGAAGGCCTGGAGCCAGTAGAACTGGCTGCCCGGGGTCACGCTCGTCCAGGCGCCGCCGGCCTTGACCACGACGGGGAACTCGGCCAGGACCTGGCTGTACTTGTCGGCGATGCCGGCGTCGACCATCATCTGCACGTTCGGTCCGATGGCGCCGCCGGGCATGGGGAACCCGGTCACCCGCGGGTCGGGTGTGGTGCACACAGGATTGAAGAAGTACTCCTTCATGCCTTCTTGAAGTATTTCGGAGACCGCGGCCATTTTACTGACATCGATGTCCAACTCGTAGCCGGTGCCTTTCAACATGTGCGCCATCGAGCGCACATCGGGCTGGCAGGTCCCGCTGGCGTAAGGCACGAGACCGAGGTCGATGCCGTCCACGCCACCTTCGATGGCCGCCATGTAGTAGGCGACGCCCGTGCTGGCCGTGTCGTGGGTGTGACACCAGAGAGGGATTTTTGGGGACAAGATGGCGCGGATGCCCTTGGCCGTTTCAAAGACCGTCTTGGCATCGCAGGTTCCGGAGGCGTCCTTCATGCAGAGCGAGTCGATCTTGACCCCCGAGTCGATGAGCTGCTTGGCCACGTTGATATAGTACGCCGAGGTGTGGACCGTGGTCTTACCGAATCCGTCGGGCAGCCCCATGAGAGCCACGCACACCTGGTGGTGCATACCCGCCTCGATGATCGGCTTGGCGGTTTTGACCAGGAGATCGACGTTATTGGTAAAATCGAAGTTGCGGTCCCAGTCGGTGCCATGTTTCTTCATCAGCCGGCCCTGGATCTTCAGCGAGTCCATGGTCTGCGTGGTGAGGGTCACACCGCTGATGGAGCGCGTCAGGATCTGGGTGATCGAGTCGGGGCCCACGACCTTGCGCATCTTGTCCATACATTCGAACGGATCCTCGTTGACGTAGAGGATCGGAGCCTGAAAGCGGGCGCCACCTCCGAACTCGTAATGACGAATTCCGGCGTCCCGCGCCGCCTCCATGGCGGGGAGCAGGTCATTCACGCGGACCTTGCCCCCGAAGGCGCTCTGTAAACCGTCCCGGAAGGGCGTGAACATGACACGGATCTTCTTCGGGGTTTTGGTGTGAATCACTTTCGAATCTCCTCAATACGTGTCACCTGAGCACCTGGGACCTGAGCAGCCACGGTGGAGTGGATGGCGGCGATCACGGCCGGATCGATTCCAGCTTCCCGTTCGGGAAAGAGGGCTGTAACCAGGCGGATGACGACGGCCAGAAAAGCGAGAAGGATAAAGACAGCCAGGAATGACAGTACACAACTGGTTAGTACACCAACAGTTTCCATAGTTATTTTCGCAACGGAAGATTAATAGGATGGAGAAAAAAGGTTAATTTGCAAAATCTTCACGGATCGCGTTCCACAAAATTGGTTAACTTAAGGTGGTGGTCGCTCGATGTCAACGCACTATTTTGAAAAGGAAGACGTTTTTGACGCGCCCCTTTGACCTGCTCACAGATACCCCCGGCGACGTGTCCGCTTTCTTCGGTAGCTCCCCGTCGGCCATCGGAACGGTGCGGGCAGAAAACCGATCGGCTCACTGGGATTCCTTCGGCGTGGCGCGGGCTTTCTGCGGACAAAGGCGCCGCATCCGCGCCCTCCGCGTGGCGGGATTCGATCCGCCTTCGCGCTTCCCCTACCTCGTCGTCCAGGGCCGGGCTTCCCGTTCCAACCTGGAGGTCATGACCGGGCTCGATCGCCAGGGAATCGCCCTACCCGATGGCCTCGTCTGCATCGCGCTCCAGGGAGAACGGTTCATGGGGCGCTACGACCGCTCGTGGAACTGCCGGGCGGGGAACCTGCACGCCGTGATCCACCTCAAGCCGCGCCTCGCGCCCGAGGCGGCCGGGGCGGCGTTCTCCGTCCTGGCCGCGGTGGCCTGCGTCGACGCCGTCGTACAGATCGTGACCGGCTCGGTGGCCGAAGCGGACCGCACCGCAGGCGCCGTGCCAACGGAATCACCGGCACCGAGAGTGGACACTACCGCGCTCCGGCCCCGCATCCAGTGGATCAACGACGTCTGGATCGGAGACCACAAAATCGCCGGCGTCCTGACACGCCAGTCCTTCATGGCTCCCTACATCACCGACGTCTACCTCGGGATCGGGGTCAACGTGCTCGTGAATCCAGAGATAACCAGTCTTCCGTTCGTTCCCAAATCCTGGTGCCTGGCCGAGGCTTACCCACACATCACCTGGAGCCCGGGTACCTTCCTGGGTACTTTCCTCGAGAAGCTCGATCGCTGGTACAGCCGTTTGCTGCGCGAGGGCTGGACTTGCCTGCTGCGGTTCTACCGGGAGTCGAGCAACGTGCTCGGGCGCAACGTGAGGATCTTCGAGGACGGCTACGGCTTCGGTGAGAGCGGCCGCGGCACGCGACGCCTGCTCGGCCGGGGTGTCGTGGAGGCTGTCGAGGACAATCTTGCGCTCAAGCTCCGCGGTACCACCGAGCCCTTCGGCACCGGCCGACTGGCCTTCGACGAGGATTGTCGCGACAAGGACCGCGGCTAGCCGCCCCGCCGCAGGCGACGAGGTCAAAAGCTCGCCGATCGTCTCTGGGCTCGTCCCGTCCCTGGCGTAGAGGAAGCACAAATGTTTCACTCGCGCTCCCGGTTTCTCGACCGGCCGAAGACAAATATCAACGACCATCGCCGTACGTCAATCACGAAAAACATTCCTGAAAAGGAGTCATAAAAACCGTGCGTTGCCGTCTTCCAGGGGTTTTCGAGGTTTTTTTTCGGCGCAACAAAAAGTAGATCTTTTCGAGACGATTCGAAAAAGACAGGCTAATAAAAACCGCCAAAAGCGCAAAAACGCTGTTCCATGAGTCGTTCATTCAATTTATTCTTACCGGTATAGGCATCCTTCCAAGCTTTTCCGCAACTTCTATCCATCTGATGTTTATTGAGGAGAATCGCATGTTATCTACACTGAATCGTATTGTACCTTGTGTGATGCTGGCTTTCAGTCTGACCTTTTCCTCGGAGGCCTTGGCCACCGGGGCGGCCCCCGATCTCGACACGGGCAAGGTTGCCGGCGCGCTCGATTTTCTCTCGGCGGCGACGATCTCGGTCCCCGAAATCGCTCCGCTCACCGCTGGCTTGGCCGATCCTTCCGCGCTGCCTCGCTTGCAGGCAGAGTCCAAGCCGGTCTGGGAGCGCGTTTTCGAGGCGGGTGCCACGTTCACCGGCGGTAACACGAAGAAGCGCGATTTCGACGGCAAGATCGAGGTCAAGGGAACCTGGGAAAGCGACCGGTTCTCGGCTTACGCGCGCGCTGAGTGGGGCGAAGCCGAACAAGAGATCGTGGAAAACGGTGTTAAAAAACGTGAAACAGACCGCAATCGCAACCGCCAGACGGCAGGCGTCAAGTGGGAGCACGACGTCTCCGATCGGACGTATTTGTTCGGCAAGCAGGATTTTGAGCGCGACGAGTTCCAGGACTTGAAGTTCCGCTCCACCAGCTCGGCCGGCATCGGCTACCAGCTCATCGAAACCGAAAAACACGTGGTGTCCGCTGAGGTCGGCCCCGGTTATGAGTACAGCGACTACTACGACGACGACAGCCGCAGCGATCTCATCGGACGTGTCGGTGAGAACTGGACCTGGAAAATCAGCGAGGACTGGTCGTTCGTCCAGGGGCTGGAGTTCATCTCCAACCTCGAAGAGGTGGACGACGATTTCCGTTCGACTCTGACCGCCGATCTGCGTCACCAGGTCTCCAAGAACCTCTATCTCTCCTTCGGCGTCGAGCACCGCTACCACGCCGAACCGGCCTACGATGATCGCGATAAACGCCTCGACCGCCAGGACTGGCTGGCCATGATCAAGCTCGGCTGGACGTTCTAGCCCCCGTCAGGTAGGATTCCGTTGCCCCAAGCCCGTTCAGAGTGGGACACTGATCGAGGATCGGTGTCCCACTTCGAGTGTCCCAAATCAGGCCAGACGATCGCTGAGGGCTCTATGCTGAAACTCACGAACATCAGAAAATCATTCGGTGAGCTCGTCGCCGTCGACGGCCTCGTCCTCGATATTCGGGAGGGGGAGGTTTTCGGCTTGCTCGGGCCCAACGGCGCCGGCAAGACAACGACGGTCAACATAGCCGTGGGCCTGCTCGCTCCCGATTCCGGCCACGTCGAGGTGGGTAACGGCGCCTCGCCGCTGAATCCCGCCTGTCGCTCGCAGATCGGCGTCGCCCCGCAGGCGCTGGCGATCTACGAGGAGCTCACCGGCGAGGAAAACCTCAGCTTCTTCGGACGGCTCCAGGGTCTTTCCGGCCAAGCCCTGAAGGAGCGCGTGAGCTGGGCTCTCGACTTCGCAGGTCTCACCGACCGGCGCAAGGAACGTAGTTCGAAGTACTCGGGAGGCATGAAACGGCGCCTCAATCTGGCGGCGGCGTTGATCCACGATCCGGCTCTACTCTTCTTCGACGAGCCGACGGCGGGGGTCGACCCCCAGTCGCGCAACGCCATCTTCGAAAACATCCAGGCCCTGCAGGCCGAGGGGCGCACCGTCGTCTACACCACCCACTACATGGAGGAAGCCCAGCGGCTCTGCGACCGCGTGGGTATCATCGACCATGGACGCATGCTGGCGCTCGATACCGTCGACGGGCTCATTCGAACCCACGGTGGCCAGGACGTGCTGGTGATCAACCCCGGTGAACACGAGGAGCGGATCACAACCGACGATCCGCTCTCCGAGCTGACGCGCCTGAAAGATGAAGGACGACTCCAAACCTTCCGTCTCGACCGACCCGACCTGGAGAAGGTGTTCCTCAACCTCACCGGTCGAAAGCTGAGGGATTAACAGCGATGAAGCGTGTAATGGCTCTGGCCGCCAAGGATCTCAAGCTCCTGCTCCGGGACCGCGCCGGCTTCTTCTTCGTCTTCTTCTTCCCCCTGATCTACGCGGTGTTCTTCGGAACGATCTTCTCCGGCGCAGACGGCGACGGCGGCATGGGCGCCATGGCCGTCGCTGTGGTGGACGAAGATCGCAGCGAAGCCTCTCGAGCGTTTGTCCAAAAGCTTGCGGATTCCGATGTGCTGACTGTCACCCGCACCAGCCGGGAAGAGGCCACCGATCTCGTCAGGCGGGGCCGCCAAGCGGCTTATGTGCTGCTCCCCGAAGGGTTCGGCCAGGCGCAGATGCGGATCCTGCAGGCCGAATCGATCCGGATCGAGGTGGGCGTCGATCCGGCGCGCAAGGCCGAAGCCGGAATGCTCGAGGGGCTGCTCATGCGGCACGCCTTCGAGATCATCCAGGAGCTCTTCATGAACCGCGAGGCCCTGCGGAGCCAGATCCAAACCTCGCTCGAGTCGATCCGCCAGGACGAAGAAATGCCGATGATGACACGAGCGGTGCTCGGCACCTTCTTCGCCGCGCTGGATACCTTTCTGGTCGAGCTGCCCGCGAACAGTGGAGACGAGGCTTCAGAGGGGGATCAAACCGGTACCGGCGGCGACGGGGAGGACGAGGGCTTGATCAACTGGCAGCCGATCAAGGTGACCGTGAACAGCGTCATCCGGGAAGCGAGCCGCGGGCCGCAGACCTCTTTCGACATCACCATGCCTCAGGCCTTCGTTTGGATGTTCCTGGGCAGCTCGGCGGCTTTTGCCGTCTCGCTGGTCACGGAGCGGACGCGCGGCACACTGATGCGTCTGCGCACCGCGCCGATCACGCTGGCGCAGATCCTAGGCGGGAAAGCCCTGGCTTGCTTCATCACCATCATGGCCGGCCTGGTGCTGCTTTTTGCGTTCTTTTGGGCCGTCTTCGGGGTAAGGCCGCATTCCTACTCCTTGCTGGCGCTCGCCTTTCTGGCGTCGACGGTCGCCTTCGTGGGGATCATGATGCTCATCTCGGTCATGGGCAAGACCGAAGCATCGGTGGGCGGTTTCGGCTGGGCATTTCTGATCGTCATGGCCATGACCGGTGGCGGTATGCTACCGCTTATGTTCATGCCGCCCTGGATGCAGACGGTGAGCGATTTCAGCTTCGTGAAGTGGGCCGTGCTGGCCGTGGAAGGGGCGGTATGGCGCCAGTTCTCCCTCGCCGAGATGCTCCTGCCGTGCGGGATCCTCTTCGGCATCGGAGCGGTGAGCTTCACGGCTGGGGTACTCGTCTACAGAGACTAGCAGCCAGTCTGGGACTAGCGGCCAGTCTGGCGCGAGCGACGGCTTGACCGTGACCGTGACTCGGAACCGAACGTTCGTCGCTCCTGCCATACCCGTTAGCAGCGGTAACACTCTTCGCGGCTGTGCAGCGGCAGCATCCCGAAATAGCGTCAGCCTATCGATCCTCTAGATACGCCCAGTCAAAACGGTCGAGACCGTCGTAGACTCGTTCGGCATCGTGCAGCTCGAGATGGCAGTTCTCGCGTGTACGTACGGCGAGAGGTGTCATCCCCGCGTCGCGGGCGGCGCGAAGGCCGTGGAGCGAATCCTCGAAGACGATGCAGTCGGCGGGGGCGACGCCGAGCCTCTGCGCAGCCAGCAGGAAAATGTGAGGAGCCGGTTTGCCGCCGGCCACATCGTCGCCGGTGACGACAGCATTGAAGCTGTTTGCAAGGCCCAGCTCGTCCAGCATCGCCTCCACCACCACCCGTGGCGACGACGAGCCGAGGGCCATGGGTAGACCTCGCATCTTCAGCCCGACGATGAGCTCGGGAACCCCGGGCCTGGGAACGACCCCTTCCCGTATCAATGCGATCACCGCCTGCTGGCGAGCGGAGACGAGATCGTCGAGGTTCTCCTGCAACCCGAAGTTCGCCTTCAGAGCGGAGAAGAAATCGACGTCGTCCATTCCGAGATAGGCGGCGTTCTCGGCCTCGGAGAGCTCCACGCCATAGACGGCCAGGATCTTGTTGGCAGCCTCCAGATGCAGGGGCTCGCTGTCCACGAGCACACCATCCATGTCCAGGATCACAGCTTCCATGGTTCTCTCTCTCTCTTTCTCTCTTTCAATCCACGGCGGTCCGTTCAACAGGGCTGTCCAGGCGCGACGCCGCGTCCAGCCGGTCCACGGCAGGCATCGATCGCCGGCGCGCCTCTATGTTACAGATCCGGCAATGTCGCTCAAGACGGCAGCGGATTCGTTGCGGCGGAGTTCTCTTTGTTGTATACGGTAGGAACGGCACCGTCACCTGCCGGGTGGAGCGTCAGCGGAATTCCGCAAGTGATGGTACCGTTGGCGGACTTTCATTCATTCTGTTGTCGATCGATGCGATGACGTGGAACGGTTCGATCGCTGCCGCCGGTTCGATGCCCGCGGTTTTGTGCACTAGGAGCGTGCCGAATGGACACCATCGACGCCCACTGTCACCTCGATTTATGCCAGCACCCTGAAACCGTGCTCGAGAGAGCCCGCCGGGCCGGTGTAGGCCGAATCCTGACGGTCAGCGAAGACCTGGCGTCGATGCGCAGAGCCTTGCAACTCAAGGAGAGGTATACCGACCAGGTTCTGGCCGGGCTCGGTATCCATCCCGCACGAACTGTGACCATGTCGGCCGAGGAAGCCGAAGTGGAGCTGCGATTCATCGCCGATCATCTGGCACTCGCCGACGTGCTGGGAGAGGTTGGTCTCGACTACAAATGGGCCCTCTCCGCGGAGCAGCGCGAGCACCAGCGCGCGCTCCTGGATTCCCAGCTCGAGCTTGCCGCGGTCAACGGCAAGCCGATCAACGTCCACTCCCGGCGGGCGCAGCGTCCAGCCATGGAGCGGGCGATCCGCTTCAAGCGGGAAACGGGGCTCAGCGCTCTCATGCACTGGTTCACGGCCTCGAAAAAGCTGGTCAAGAACTGTGCGGCCGAGGGACTCTTCGTCTCCGTCGGTCCCTCGGTCCTCTACCATGACGGTACGCGCAAGGTGGCCGCGACGATCCCCCTCGACCTGCTTCTGGTCGAGACCGACAGTCCTGTTGCCTACCAGGGAGAACCGGCGGAGCCGGCCAAAGCCGCCGAGGTAACCGGTGCGCTGGCCGGTCTCTTCGGGATCACCGCAGAGGAGCTCGCCGAGCGGGTGCGCCACAACTTCGTTCGATACCTGTCGTAAAAACACCTATCCCAAACGCGGTACATCGCTCGAACGACGTTGTCCTGATCCTCGTGCTCCAATCCCTGACAACCTATCAATCCCGTCAATTTTTTGAACTCCGCCCCTATGTTTTTTTGGCGAATTTGCCGAAAGAGTTAGGAACCGCCATGTTGAAGCGTAGCCGTGATGAGATCCTAGAGATCGAAGCAACTGGGAGAGAGGCATGGAGGATCGTTCAGCCGTCGTGAATGCCCGACGATCACCAGTCTGGCCTGGTCGCTGTGACACCGTGCGACTCGAACCTCCCGTCCGAATCCTGCGGAATTCCGAAACTGCGATGGAGTGTTCGGCGACAACATAAGAGGAAACTAATCCGAGGATGCATACACCACAAGGCAAATCGATCAAACGAAAGCTGATCGGCATCATCATGTTGACGAGCGCGATCACCATACTGGTGGTCTGTGGCGCCTTTCTGGCCTACGAGCTCGGAACGTTTCGTAGCACCTTGTCTGCCGATATGCTGATTTTGTCCGAGGTCATAGGCGACAACAGCACGGCGACTCTGATCTTCGACAACCGCGATGAAGCCTCACAGATCCTCTCGTCCCTCAAGGCGGAAAAACACATCGTGGCAGCCTCGATCTTCCTGCCTGATGGAGAGGTCTTCGCGGAATATCATCAATCCCCGAATAAAACAGACAAGAAACGGCCACCTTACCAGCACAAGTCGATCGAGTTCGACAACGATTATCTGTACCTCTTCCAGCCGATCCTTCTCGAAGACGAGATCATTGGGACGATTTACATCAAATCGGACCTCGGGGAGCTACGCGCCCGCTTCCAGCGCTACATCGTCATCGTCCTCATCGTCCTACTGGCGTCCCTCTTTTTGGCCTTCTTCATCTCTTCCAAGCTCCAGACCGTGATCTCCGAACCGATCCTGCACCTGGCCCAAATCACACGCCAGGTCTCGGACAAGCAGAACTACTCGATCAGGGCGACTAACCCGATGGGAGACAAGACTCCTGTTGAGGTCGGCACCTTGTTCAATGGATTCAACGAGATGATCGCTCAGATCCAGATCCGAGATGCAGCCCTGCAAAAGGCGCACGACAAGCTGGAAGAGAGGGTCAAGGAGCGCACCGAAGAGCTGGAGCTCGAGATTCAAGTCCGCAAACAGACCGAAAAAGACCTACGTACGGCGCGCGATCAGGCGATCGAGGCATCGCGCATCAAATCCGAGTTCCTGGCCAATATGAGTCACGAAATCCGCACACCGATGAACGGAATCATCGGAATGACCGAGCTCACCCTGGCCACCGAGCTGAACGAGGAGCAGAGGGAGTTCCTCAACATGGTCAAGGCCTCGGCCGATTCCCTGCTCAACGTGATCAATGACATCCTGGATTTTTCGAAGATCGAAGCCGGGAAGCTCGAGCTGGTGTCGATCAACTTCAATCTGCGTGACAGCATCGCCGACATGTTGAGCGCGCTCAGCGTCCGCGCCTTCGAAAAGGAACTGGAGTTGGCCTACGACTTTCTCCCCGACGTGCCCGACGCTCTCATCGGCGATCCCGGCCGCCTGAGGCAGATCTTGGTCAACCTGGTAGGCAATGCCGTCAAGTTCACCGAATCCGGCGAAATCGTGGTGCGAGTGCAGCGCGAGGAGGTCGATGACAACGAAATCGTTCTGCACTTCGCGGTGACCGACACCGGTCCGGGAATCCCTCCGGAGAAAGTTCACGTCATCTTCGAGGCCTTCACTCAGGCCGACGGCTCCTGCTCGCGCAAGCACGGCGGCACCGGGCTCGGTCTGACCATCTCCTCCCAGCTCGTTCAGCTCATGAAAGGTCGAGCCTGGGTCGAGAGCGATCTAGGCCAGGGCAGCACGTTCCACTTCACTGCGCACTTCAGCCTGCAGTCGGGTCCGACGGCCCAAATGATCCCCCTGGAAGCGGAAGGCTTCCAGGATGTCTCGGTGCTGGTTGTGGACGACAACGACACCAACCGCCGAATCCTGGAAGAGACGCTTTCCAACTGGAGATTGAAAGTTGTCGCCGTCGACTGCGGGCGGGATTGCCTTCCCGCCCTGGAGCGGGCGCATAACGCCAGGAATCCCATCGAAATCGTTCTGCTCGACGTCCACATGCCGAAGATGGATGGCTTCGACGTCGCCGAGGCGATCAGGGCGAACAACGCGCTTTCCGAGACCAAGATCATCATGCTCACGTCGGGCGGCCAGCATGGAGACGCCGCGCGCTGCCGCAAGATCGGTGTTAACGCCTATCTGACCAAGCCGGTCAAGCAATCCGATCTCCTCGACAGCATCATGGTCCTGCTCGGTACTATGCTACCGAAAACCGAGGAGCCCCGGTTGGTCACCCGCCACTCGCTGCGCGAAAATCGCAAAAACCTGCAGATCCTGCTGACCGAGGACAACCTCGTCAATCAGAAACTGGCGATCAATGTTCTCAAAAAGAAAGGCCATGAGATCACGGTGGCCAACAACGGTCTCGAAGCCGTACAGATCCTGGAGAACCGGAGCTTCGACCTGGTCCTCATGGATGTCCAGATGCCCGAGATGGGTGGATTCGAAGCCACGGCGATCATTCGCGAGAGAGAAAAGCGCAACGGCTCGCGCATCCCCATTGTGGCCATGACGGCGCACGCCATGAAAGGCGACCGCGAGCTCTGCTTAGAGGCCGGCATGGACGATTACGTTTCCAAACCGATCAAGGCGGAACTCCTATTCGATGTGATCAACAAACAGGTGTCGTTACACCCCCAAAACAAAGACTTGAAACGCTTCCTACCTTCGAATCGACAGGAGGACAGAAACATGACCGATGCCAACAACGAGACACCCCTCCAGACAGAGAGCAGTGTTCTTGATGAGAAAGAACTGCTGGACCGCTTCGACGGCGATGCCGAGCTCCTCATGGAAATCGCAGGCCTTTTTCTGGAAAGCTACGAAGAGCTGGTCACCGAAATTCATCAGGCCATCGCATCCAACGATCCCGAATCCCTGTGCCACGCGGCCCACACCCTCAAGGGATCTGTCAGTAACTTCTGCGCCAGAGAGGCGGTCCAGGCCTCCTTGGAGCTGGAAAAGCTTGGACGGGAGAACGATCTGGGAAACGCCGATGCAGCCTATCAGGAGCTGGCAAACGCGATGGAACGTCTCAAGCCTGCGCTTCAGAGCCTTCAAAGGACGGGATCGCTGGTGGCATAAACGGATCGATCACGGAAGGCACACGCTAGCCCGGACTCTTCATGAACGCCTGCACGATCGTGCGACGAAGTTCGTGAATAATCCGGACCAACGCGGACCATCGAATAGGGACTACAGGAAAGGGGCATTGCTGAGAAAGCAGTGCCTCTTTCTTTTTACATCCGCCGCAGCACAGCCGCGAAGAGTACTACTGCTGCTAACGGGTGCGGCGATGCAGTGTCCCACGCTGAGCGATGGGCCGGGGGAGTATTATCTGTCCTGGCGCGAGGCGCAGGGCGATCCGTAGCCCGACTGGTTTAGGGAGGGCGGCGCGGTACGATGTCAAGTCGATCCGCCTGTCGATTGCTCGCACTGACCAACTGGGAGGGGGAGGGTGGAGTAATCCACTGGTCGTAACAAATGGCAGGTCATCTCCAAACCCCTCTTTGCAACGATCCCCGCCTGAGTCTGTTGCTCTCCTCGCTGCCGCTGCCAACACGAAAAAAAGACACTGCCTTGCGGCAGTGTCCCGATCCGGTGACTGAATATTTTTGGGCTCAGGTGAGCACGGTTTTATGTACGAAGTCGGTCTCTTTCACCTTGATCACACGATCACGGCCCTGTTCCTTGGCGCGATAGAGAGCGGCATCGGCGGCTCGAATCACAGCTTCCTCGTCGACCTCGAGCTCCCAGGGCACGGTTCCGACGCCAACGCTGATCGACACGTTGATCGACCCGGCGCTGATCTGGATCGGATCGTGACGAACTCGGTCATGAAGCCGTTCGGCTACCATCCAGGCCTCCTCCTCGTCTGTGCCGGGAAGCACGACGAGGAACTCCTCGCCGCCGTAGCGACCGATGCTGTCGTAGGGACGGCAGGCGGATTTGATCCGCCTGGCCACTTCCTTCAGCACCTTGTCGCCTGCCAGATGGCCATAGTTGTCGTTGACCGACTTGAAGAAATCGATGTCCGCCATCACCACGCTGAGCGGAAGACATTCCCGCCGGCTACGGCTCATCTCCTCGGAGAAACGGTCGAGGACGGCGCCATGATTATAGAGCTCGGTCAGGCTGTCGGTCATCGCCGAGATTTTGAGCTGGCGGTTGGCCTCCTGGAGGCTGCGTTCGAGCAGGACCATGCGCTCACCGACCTTGACGCGCGAGCGCAACTCGTCCTTGTCGAATGGCTTCACCACGTAATCGTTCGCTCCGGCGTCCAGCCCGGTCACGATGTCCGTCTTGCCTTCCTTGGCTGTGAGGAGGATGATATAGACATAATCCCCCTCCGTGCGCTTGCGGATGCGACGACAGACTTCGAGCCCGTCCATCTCAGGCATCATCCAGTCGAGGATGGCCAACGGCGCGATGTCCTCGCCCTGGAAGTGATTCCAGGCTTCCAGTCCGTCTTTAGCCACCACGACCTCGTAATCCCACTTCTGGAGATTGGCTTTCAAGACATGGCGAGAGACAATATCATCTTCTGCAATAAGGACTTTCATCGATTCCTTCCCCTTTACTGATGTCCCCTTCTATATCGGATGATTCATAAGAATTGATGATAGTTAATCTAAAAATGAAGGCCTCTTCGTCTCTGAGAGGCCGATGAGTCGGGATACAGAGCTTTGCGCGCAAAACAGGTGGACCGGCCAAAGCTCGCCAATAACCTCTTCTGATGACCTGATGCGGCATGTGTGATTTCGGCAGAAAAAGACCGATTCGCTTCAAAAAGAATGCGGTGGGTCGGTGCGTGGTTGTGGGCATAGTACCTGGAAAATGATCGGTTACGGGGTATGATGAAAATCAGAACAACAGCACGTGCCTAACCGCATCAGGGTTGGCGCCGGAACAAGTTGTTTTGGCGTGGGCCCTCGATCTTGAAACGTGCTCACGAACGGAAGTCGACCGATGTTGAAACCCCACGTCCTGCTGATCATCTCGAGCGTTCTCTTCCTCTTCCAACCCTCCGCCCTGCTGGCCGACGACAATCCTTCCCGAGTGCTGGTGATCTATAACGCCGCATTCCCCGATTTCAACGGCAACGGTGTCGGCGACTCGAAAGAGGTCGCCCTCTACTACCAGGCCAAGAGGGGCATCCCACAGCAGAACATGCTCGCCGTCTCCTGCTCCCAGGATTTCGAGTACGTGCTGGATCCGGGATGGAAAGCCTTCTTCAACGAGGTCATCGAGCCGCTGCGCGCACGGCTCACGATCCTCGGCGAAGAGCAGATCTACTTCATGGTCACCTGTTTCGGAATGCCGCTCAAGTTCATCAGGAACGGAATGTACACCGATCGGGCGATCGACCAGCTTCTGGCCTATCCGTGGAACATCGGCACGGCCGAGAAGTACGACCTGCCCAAGCGGTGGTGGAACAATCCCTATCTCGAGGAGTCGCCCTCGATCCCGCCGGACCAGGGCCACTTCGACCACAGCATCAAGTTCCGCGACTACAATCTCTACCTGGTAACCCGTCTGTCGGGTCCGACCGCGGCCCACGCCGTCGACCTCGTGGACCGCGCCCTCTACGGAGAGCAGTATCTCTGGCCCGACCCGGGCTACTATCAGGGCACCCTCTACATCGACACCCAGTACAAGGCTTATTCTGATCAAGAGTTGCAGGGTTATCCCTTCGGCTATCTCTGGTACGACACCTGCGACAAGAGTATCGCCTACGCCAAGTTCTTCGCCGACGCCTCGGGGTATGACTGGCTCTGGGAGAACACCTCGACCGAGCTCGAAATCGGGGATCCAGGAGCCACCTACCATACCGGCGATCTCGCCGACAGCGCGCCCCAGGCGCTACTGTATGCCGGCTGGTACAACATCAACAAATACAACGATGTGTGGGAGTGGATCCCCGGCTCGGCAGCCTGTGATCTCAACAGCCTCTCGATCCTCGAGATCCGAGAGCCCGCGCCGGCGTCCTTCCTGGCCAACGCGTTTCTGCGTGGTCTGACCTGCGGCACCGGGGTCATCTACGAACCCCTGACCACCGGCCATCAACGCCCCGAGGTCTTCTTCCACGCCGTGCTCAACGGCTTCAACTTCGCCGAGGCTTCCGGGCTCTGCACCCCCACCCTCTGCTTCGCCAACATGTCGGTGGGCGATCCGCTCTACAATCCCCATCGGAGCGGCAAGCTGCCGCAGCTCGACACAATCCCGCCGCCGGTACCGCGAATGGCAATCTCGAGCACGCCGGGGATCAACACCGAACGGAACCTCTCCGTAGGAATCGACACCCGCGGTCGCGATCCCGACGTGATCGTCGTCGAGGTCGAGTACGGCCTTACAGCGGCCTACGGCAGCTCGATCCCCTTCGGCGCGGTATTCCGCACCAAGCACGATCTGCTCCTGGACGGCCTGGTGCCGTCGACCCTCTATCACGTGATGGCGCGCGTCGAGGACCCAGCGGGCTCGAGCGCTCAATCCCAGGACTTCATCTTTTTCACGGAGGAGCCGGCCCCCCTCGTCGTGGATCTTTCCCCCGATAAGCAGTCGGTTCCGCAGAGCACACCCTTCGATCTCGCCTTCCTGATCTCCAGTGCGGGCGGTATCGAGCAGATCACGAGGCGAAAGGTCACCGTCACCGCGCAGCACCTCGGCATCGTGGACCTGAATGTGACCGGCTTCCTGGCTTCGCTGCCATACAGCGTGGAACACGACCCGGGCTACGACACCTGTGTCTATCGGTTCAGGCTGCCCGGACTCGCGTCCCCTGGAACCTACCAGGTTACTTTCGAAGCCGTTCACGGCGGAACCGTTTCGGGGCAGGATCTGTGCACGATCGACGTCTTTTAGGGGTCTACTTTGTCATGATGCCGGTGGTGAGAGACGTTGCCCGACCGGACTGGAGACGAGCGCTCGACCTTCCGGCGCACAAGGCACCGCGAGGCGGAGGAATTTTAGGAAGTCGGCAGGAGAGCTGGAGAGCGGGATGATCTCATGGCGATAACCGGCGATGACAGCACGGAGCCGCGACCACGACCTATTCACACCGCGCTCTCGCACCTCGCCGTTTGGGGCTTGCGCGGCATCGGGAAGGGCATTACCCTGTCCCCCCCCCCGGTCTGGGGATTTCTCGCGAGTGCGATCGCAGCGGTCCTCTGGCGCTGCCTCGGTCGCTATCGCCGAGTCGCCCTGCGCAACCTGCTCGACGCCGGATTCACTGCCCGCGAGGCCCACTCCCTCGGGAAGCAGTGTTTCCGTTCCAATCTGCTCGTCGTTTTCGAGTCCCTGGCCATGCCGCGCCTGCTCGAAGAGCGCGGGATCCGGCTGGAACGTCGGATTTCCCCGAAGGCCCGGCAGGCTCTGGAGAGGATTCGATCGGGCGCAGAAACGGTGTCCTTCGGGGTCGGGGGGCACACGGGTGTGTGGGAGCTTCTGGGAGCACAGTTTGCGCAGCTCTGTGCACCGGTGACCGCCGTGGTCTCGGCACGACTGGTGAAAAACCCGATTCTCTCCGAGTTTCTCGTCTCCTTGCGCCGGGGTTACGGCATGCACCTGATCGAAAAGCAGGATTTCATGCGCTTCCTGCTGCGCGAGAACCGCAACAAATCGCCCCACATATACGTCTTCCTTTGTGACCAGCATTTCAGGCGGGGGGTCAAGGTACCCTTCTTCGGGCGTAAGACCTGTGCGGTCTCGATACCGGCCGTCCTGATCCGCAGATTCGACGGACCTGTCTTCATGGGACGTTGCATTCGCATCGCCCCCGGTCACTACCGGCTGGAACTCGACCTCTTCGACAGGCAGCCCTACCGCGACCTGCCCGAAGAGGAAGCCGTGTACCGGATCACAGCAGCGATCTTGAAACACATCGAGACGACCATCGCCATGGCTCCCGAGCAGTGGACCTGGGGGCACCGGATCTGGCGCGACTGCTGCAAAGATGGGGGTGACGATGGCCAGCCTGTCGAGACATCCCGGCCGTCGTGAAAGGGATCAGCAGCTTTCCTGGTGCGTACACCAGATTCCCCGGGGGGGCTAGAAAACGATCATACGTGCAGAGCAATCGGAAGGCGCATTGACGCCAGATCGCACCTCGCCGCCCTCCCTTGCCATCGGTATTCGATTATTTCATTTCCATCGTCGATGACTGCCGTAGGTTCTTTGCCTGGACGAAGTTACTGGTCGGTCTACGGTCGGCCGTGACGAATGAGTTAGGTCGAAGCAGCCCTCACTATCACTACTGCACCCGCTCGATGGCCACGTGCACCTTGGCGTTCTCGCGGTGTGGATCGGGCCGGACCTCCAGCACCTTCTCGTAGCTGCGAAGGGCTTTGAGGAGCTTCCCCTGCTGCTCGAGCGCCAACCCCAGGTTGAAGTAAGCCGGCGCGAGGTCGGGGGTCTACTCGATCGCTTTGCGGTAGGCGGCGAGCTCCTCGTCAATGCTCCCTGAGCTGGCGAGCGCCAGCCCGAGGTTGTTCCAGCCGCCTGCGAAGCCGGGCTCGAGATCCAGTGATCGGCGGTACGCCTCGACACTCTCGTCGGGACGGCCCAGGCGGCTCAGAATCACTCCACGTTTGTAGTGGACGCGGTAGTCCTCTGGGTATCGCTCTCGAGCGATCTCCATGGTCTCGGCGGGCTTGTCCAGGATTCCTGCCTTGATGAAGTCATCGGTCACGACGAACAACTCTCTGAGCGCGGCGTCTTCGAGAAGGTCGGTATCGTAGTCGCGGTAATGCCCGATCTCGCTCAAAAGATAGGTCGCTCCTGGATGGCCGGGAAAGGCCTCGTGGGCATAGAGGATCTCCACGCGGCTGTCGAAGGACTTCTCGCTCACGTTGTAGTACTGGAAGAGCAGATCCCCGGGAATCAGAACGACAGCCAGAATAGCTGCGGCCCAGAGGCCGCCGGCCACCACAACGCCGAAGCCCCGTTTGCAGGGCGCGCGTAGAAAAATGACGGTGGCCACGGACAGATTGAGCAGCGCGACGATAACGATTGTCCACTGCGTTCCGAACGCACGCACCAGAAAAAAACCGGTGACCAGCGGGCCGAAAATGCACCCCAGCGTGTTGGCGCAGTAGACTCCACCGATGGCGGTGCTGATCCGAGCGGACTGTTGCGAAACGATGCGGCAGACCACCGGGAAGGCCATCCCCATGAGGGTTGCCGGCGGAAGCATGATGACCAGCGCCATGAGATAGTTCTTGGCCATTTTCTGCGCCCAGGATCCCACCGAAATGTGGGCGGCCAGATCCTCGAGGCCGGTCAAAAGGAGGATCGACGCGAGCCCCATGATCCCGATGAGCCCCTCGATAACGCCGAAGAGCAGCCACAGACGCGTGCTCGCGAGCGGGCGCCTCTCGATCAGCGAAAAGAGGGCGCTGCCCAGGGCGATACCGGTGAGAAAGGCGGCCAGCATCACCGAAAACGAGTAGGTCGTGGTCTTGAGCTGAAAGACGAGCACCCGGAACCAGAGCACCTCATAAGCCAGGGAGCAGAATCCGGCCAAGCCGAAACCGACGAGCAGAATCCGCAGCCGGCCCGGGATCAACAGCCAACCATCGGCTTCCTCCTCCGGCTCACCGTCGTGGCCGCTCCTCCCGTTGGCGGCGTCTGCAAGGTTGCGCGGCGGCAGGATCCGATCGAGGGCGTAGAAGGCAAGAGCCAGCCCGAAATTGACCGCTGCCGCGGCGTAGACCGTACCGCGCACACCTAGATGTTCGATGAGGAAGAATCCCGTGAGCAGGCACCCGAGGGCTGCCCCAAAGGTGTTCACGGCGTAGAGCATCCCCACCTTGCGACCGACCTGGAGGCGGTGCTCCACTACGAAACGGCTCAGGACCGGTAGGGTGGCCCCCATGAGGAAGGTGGGCGCCAGCATAACGAGGAACGAGATGATCCCTTTGACGCAGGTCAGCAGCCACTCCGATCCGGGCGCCACCAGGTAGAGGGAGGAGTAGAGCCCTTCGGCCAGGTCAACGGCAGAGGGCATCAAACAGGCGGAGAGTGCGATGCCCACCTCGAGTATCGCGTAGAGCAGCAGGGGGCGGCGGCTGCGATCGGCGAGGCGGCCGATAACGTAGCTCCCCAAGGCCAGTCCGGCCATGAACCCCGTCAGCACGGCGCTGACGGCGTAAGTCGTGTTGCCGAAGACCGTGGTGAACATACAGGTTCAGACCACCTGATAGATCAGGCTCGCGCCTCCCGAGAGCAGAAAGAGGAGGGCGACGACGACGATGAAACCGACAGAAGCCCGGTTTCCGCAAGGTTGTACGGCTTTGCTGGTTGACATGGGTGCTCGTTCTTATCAGTGTCTTTCCCGATCGCCCGCCCTCGATATCGATCCGGCTACGGCCTGATGCCGCGACCGGTCTCACCGATCTGTACTGCTCGACGAACAGGCCGATTCGCCTGCGGAATCGCGCCTCGAATGCGAGCGGCCAGGCTCATCGTCGTTGTCGACAAGCTCTGGGGGGCGGGCTGCTAACCAAAGGATAATAAGCATTTTAGGCAGGATTCAAAACTCAAAATTAATTTCACCTCCACATCGCATTATGTCGATGATCTGTGTGCCGCTTATTTTGACGAGTTTGGGATATAGGGAAGAAGGGCGCCAAAAATATGCGGATATTCAGGTCGAACCTGTTTCGAAAATTCGCCAGGGTATTTACCACCCCAGCCGTTATCGTTGTAGTATTCCTGGTTTTGATCATGGCCGAAAACGCGCTACCTCGTGAGGATGCAGCACTTCCAGGCCTGACTCTGGGGCTCATCGCGAGCCTGACCGTTTGGTCCCTCGTTTCCTGGCGGAGACGTGTACTGCCCCGGTTGGTGGTGCCCGTCGAACATCCCGCCGGAGCGACCGAGAACCTGGGCCACGAGATGGACCAGAAGACTGAGAGCTCCCCGAAAATCCAAGGGCTCTATTCGGTGAAAGAACATCCATCGCCCCTTGATGGCACAAATGGAAAGAGACAGGAACGTGTAGGAGAGCTCCGCCGGACTCTGAGTCGGACCCGTGAGAACTACAAGCGGCTTCTCGAGATCACGGGAGCCGCTTACTTCGAGGCCCGGGACTCTAGCCTCTCTCGATGGAGCTACGTCAGCGAACCGATCGTCGAGCTTCTGGGCTTCCCTGCCGAGGATTGGTACCAGGAAGGCTTCTGGAAGTCCCGTGTTCATCCCGAGGACCTTCCCCGGCTCGAGATCCGGCTCGAGGCGGAGCTCGGCGACGGGCAGAGTGCCCAATTGGAATATCGCATGATCGCGCGCACCGGCGCCAGCCTCAGAATTCACCATCTGGTGTCGCCCCGCTTCGCCAGCGGGGTTTTGAAGGGAGTGGAAGGATTCCTCCTCGACGTGACCGCCGATCGTCGTATCAAAGAGAAGCTGGAGCAGACCAACATACGGCTCCAGCAAGCCCAAAAAATGGAGGTGATCGGCCGCCTGGCCAGCGGCGTGGCCCACGACTTCAACAACATTCTCACTATCATCAAAGGTTATACCGATCCCATCATTCTCAAAAATCTCGACGAAAGCAGCCCCAACTACGAGTATATCCAAGAGATCAACAAGGCCGTCGACCGGGGGATCGGTTTGATACGTCAGCTCATGCTCTTCAACCGCAAGGAGCGCCAGTGCCCTGAGACGATCAACCTCAACAACATCATCTCTGGTATACAGAAGCTGCTCAGGAGGATCGCCGGCGAGGAAATCGAATTGAAGCTGGCATTCGATCCCTCCCTGGGTGATATCAACTGCGATCCCGGTCAGATCGAACAGATCTTGTTGAATCTGGTCGTCAACGCCAAGGATGCCATGTCGCAGGGTGGAACGATTTCGATCGTAACGGCGAACGCCCACTTCGACGAGTCCAACTATATCGACGGCATCGAACCTGGATTCTATACCATGCTCTCCGTCAGCGACATGGGTTGCGGCATTCCCGCTCAGGTCAGGGCCCAGATCTTCGAGCCGTTTTTTACTACCAAACGGCAGGACAAAGGGACGGGGTTGGGACTCGCCACGGTCAAGGATATCGTGAGCGACAACCAAGGATATATCGAAGTCGAGAGCGAACCCGGCGAGGGAACCACGTTCTGGATCTTCCTGCCCCAGAAGAGCGAAACGATACAATCGCTGGAGAAACAATCGCAAAACACCTTTCAAATGAGCCCGGAGTCGGATCGATCGGAAACCGTCCTGGTGATCGAGGACGACGAGAGCGTTCGTGCTCTCATCAAGGAAACCTTGTGCGTGCAGGGTTACCGCGTGATCGAAGCCGGTGACGGTCAGCAAGGATTGGAGCTCTATAGAGCCCGCCGGCAAAAAATCGACCTGGTGATATCTGATATCGGCTTGCCGTGCCGGAACGGCTATGAGATCGCGAAGGACATCTCGAGTGTCGACCCGGAGGCCAAGTTCCTCTTCCTGTCGGGCTACTCAGACATCGATCTCGAGGACCGAGGGATGCTCGTGACGGAGTATCCTTTTCTCTCCAAGGCCTTCACCCCGGGCCAGCTCATCCTCGAGGTCTACAACGCTCTGGCCGGACATCGTCAGAAGGCAGGGGTTCGACAATGACTCCCGAATGATTGCATCATTGCATCAGTGGGTCGATCTATTGGGGCTGACGATGGCATTGTAGTAACCAAGAAGCTTGGCAATCAACTCGAGCGTGAGATACCGCAGTCGAGGTCTTTGCGAACAACAGCGCTCCATGCTGTCCGGCTTCTGCTACGGTCTAATGAGCTAATCGGCGTCTACTCACAACCAAACGCAAGGCATGATACTCATTGGAGAGACTTTTCCTTCGAGAAGAAGGTCTGCTCCACCGAACTGAGCTGCTGTTTCGACACCGCCAAAAGTGGCACAGAACCTACAGCGAGAATCCAAGCTTTCTCAGTTAAGCAGCAGAGCCGGCCACCGATTTCACCTCCCTGCGAAACGCGGGAAACAGTTTGAATTCTATATGGTAATAGTTGTCAAGAAGTTCGACGGACTTTTTGTTCGATCCTTTGCACTGGAGTGCTGCATGGACTGCAAGGCTGCCTCGATCTCTTCGGTTCTCTTCCCCTGCTTGCCTGCTTCGAACAACAAATCGAGAAGGTTTGCCTCAGTCATCCCGAAGATGAATGTCTCGCGCTTGCCTCTCAGAACGAGGTTCGGTTTGCCCAAAGCGTCACCCGCTGTAATGAAAGCCCGAGCCAGAAATTCTCCGTGTCTTCCCGGTTCCAAAACTTCAAGTCCCTCTTGACCTACTTTGATGATGGAATCCCAGGCCCTTTCCTCAAGTAGTTGCCGTATCCAGAATACGTATCCTCGAGGCTGTTTAACTCTCCACTTTCTGGCGAGTGCCTCAACTCCTTTCATGCCCTCAGACAGTTGGGTAGCCTCCAGCAAGAGCTCTGCTGTGCGGTCCGACAACTCGGCTTTGGACAAGGCCCGTTTCCATTGCGTAAGAAAGACTGTAGATCCTTCCATTTCGTCCACATTGGCATCTATTACGTCTTGCAGGCTTGGATAGTTTTCCTGGGAGAGGTCACCGATACCACATATCTCTCCATCCAGGTCCATGGCTTTCACGAAACTGTCGAGTTTCTTGCTTTTTTGAGAGGTCTCCTAGATACAGCGGCAGTAGCGGACCCTGACTTCTTTGATGTTCGAGCCGAGGTTGTAGTCGCTGGACGTAGTCTCCTGGACTTCATGAATCAATTCGAAGATGGCTTCATAGACGTTTCGGGCATCCTCCATACGGTCGTGCAAAAAAAGGTGATTCGTTTCTGAAACAATCTCGTTCAATTCGTCGAGCTGGTCTCGTGCAACAATATCAGGGTTGTCATTGTAGTATTCTTCATCATCGTCCCACATCTCAGGATCATCCCAGTAGCTGCCGTCCTCAATGGCCTGAATCCTCTCCATAAGGCTCTCTCGGAGATCCGAAATCCGCTCCAGACGCTTTTCGATTCCCGTGAGCTCTTTGCCTTGGGGACCGGTCGGAGTTACGGTGCCGCGCATGGATCGTAGTTTCTCCAAGTAGCCCGTCCGCTCGTCCGGAGGTTGTTCCTTGGCTAGTGCGAGCATGAGATCAATCAGTTCTGCATGCGAAAGATTTTGACAGAAATCGTTCAGTTGCTGAAGGAAGGGACGTAACGTCATTTTAGATTTTGAAGTAACCACAAAAAATTCCTTTTTCAGATTCTCATTCAATTTCTCCGTCCCGCCGCGCTTCAGAGTCCCGGCACGGATTTACCAGCCAACGTCCAGCATCATCACCGGGCCGGCCGGCAGCGATAGCTCTCTTCTCGCAACGGGCCCGGCCGCCGAATCGGCATTGAAGACATCGTCCGTAAGCTCGTCAATTCGGTCTTGCATGTCAAGCCAACGCGCAAGCTCAGCGGCGCGGCTTGTCCGCGTCCACTGGAGCGCTTCGTTCGGCGGCTTCTTTCTTGGCGCGTAGATTCACAACAGGCTGACTTTCCGGTCTTTTTTTAGTATCGAGATGAGCAACAAGCGCATCGATGTCATACCCATGCTCTCGTGCAATGCTGTCTTTGATTTCCCAGAGTTCGTTGATAATTGTATCAGGCATCGTCGAATACTCCCATAAGTTCCTGCGGAGTGCAGATTTCAAGGCTTGTATACCCATGCATGGTGCAGATGCTGCGAATAATGGGTTTGGTTTCGGCATTAACAAGATGTCGACAATTCCATGTCAAGAGATAATCGACACCGTGCACAGCGGACACCGAGATGTGCAGAGAGTCATCCAGGGCCTTTGCCGGCAGAGCTCCTCCATGGAGTAGTGCTTTGGATAGCGCCACTACAGACTCTGTGATTGTAAGGATGGGTATTTTGGATAAAACCTCAATCCTTCGAGCCGCTGCCTCGGGATTACCCCTTCCTGCCTCTTCAACCGTCACATCAGACGTATAGAGCTCGAATCGGCTTCTCTGAGTGTCCCACCAGTCAACGGTGGTCTTCTGCCAGGCTGCAGCCAGAAGATCGCTCGTTGGACGGGATGTCAAGTATGACACTATTGAGGTCTCGATGTAGACTGTCTTCTTATCAACGACCATCAGTTGTTTTTATCCTAGTTATCCACGACTCGCCGAACGGATATGCCGGTCAGCGGCGGCCGAAGGGCCGTCCGCTGCAGCGGCTTGATACTCATCAAGGCCCCCTGGTACCTACCCCGGTGACGGGGTAGGATGGAAGCGTCAACAATCCATATTACCCAGGAGGCAACTATTATGCGCTCCTATAATGGACAACACCAACATTCATGCGGCGTCGACCTGCACGCCAGGTCGATCTACGTCTGTATCCTCGACTGGGAGGGCAACACAGTCCTTCATCGCAATCTTAGAGCCGATCCGGCCGTCTTTCTCAAGGCTGTCAAACCCTTCTCGGGCGACATGGTCGTCAGTGTCGAATGCATGTTCACCTGGTACAGGCTGGCCGATCTGTGCCGTGACGCAGGGGTACCCTTCGTCCTGGGGCACGCCCTCTACATGAAGGCGATTCACGGAGCCAAGGCATAGAACGACAGTATCGAATCGGCCAAGATCGCCCCGCTGCTCAATGGTGGGACGTTCCCACGTGTGCATACGTTTATCCGCGAGAGTGGCGATCCACTCGAGATCTTCTGAGAAGAAGGCTGCACTTTGTTCGCAAGCGCGGTGAACTCGTCACCCATTTCCAGAATACCTATCACCAGTATAACCTCGCCACACCTTCTGCCAAGATGCGTTACCGCGCCAACCGTGTCGGCCTCGCTGATCATTTTTCTGATCTCAGTGTTCAGAGAAACATTGCTGTCGACCTCGCGGTGTTCGACAGGTTGGATCGGGTCATTCAAGATCTGGAGGCCTTTTTAACACGCAGGAACAAGGTACACGATCTCGACAACTTCCACCGGCTCCGTTCCATACCGGGCGTGGGGAAGATCCTGGTCATGACGATCCTTTATGAGATTCACGACATCGACCGCCATCGATATGGTAATCAATTCCGCATGCGGTCGTGGGATTTTTGCCGGGTAACCTCGACTCTCTCGTATAAACCCTTTTTGGCCTATTTTCGCCATGTTGAGTCGATGTAACTTGTTTATTGACAATACCTCTCAATATCAATAATCATTGATATACGTCGAAGTTGGGGTTTATGCGACAGGATCAACCTTTGCGCTTTGATTGGACACTCTTCTTCGCTCCGCTTTTTTGCACAGCATTCTCTTCGGATCTACCCCTTCCCCGGTCCCGCACACAACTTGCCGATCGAGCCTTGCTCATCGAGCCCGACTTTTGATTGGGACGGTACAAGGGCACGAATGAGCTTCTAGGACGCGAGATGTACGAGTCTCGCTCAGCCGAACATACTCGACCGAGGGTTGGACAAGAACTCGGTGATGATCCTCGAAAAGTGTTTGGTGCAAAGTCCGATCTCCGCGTCCACTTCGAAGCGAAGACAGAAACAGGGGTGCTGCCGCGCACCATAGTCGCCTCTATCGCAATTGGTGACTCAAGGAGTAATTTTTTTCTCTTGCCGTCGGGGGCCTTATAAGTGTTAGGCCATCATGTTAATACTTCACCCCATATCATCCTCATCCCCAGGGAGTTTCCAGCCCTGATTCCCCTATCACAACACATGCATGCTCGCCATCAGGCCGCGCAGCTTCCCCGCCACCCAAGGGGGATATTCAGAGCGCATAGCTTCAGCCCGCGCACGGTACTCTTTGACGAAGTCAATGAATTTCCCCTTCTGGTCTCCCCGAAGAAGACGACGTACTGCGCTCACCGTGTCGGACGCAAGACTTGTATGAATCACGTACAGGAATAGAATCCGTCTGCGCTCTTCGTCTTCCTCCTTCTCACATAGCTCCGCGATGTAGTGGGGTAGGTGCGAGAACCACTTGTCCCGGTTGTCAACGAGGAGCATGCTCAGGGATTCGAACAGTAGGACCTGGACCTGCTGATCGATTCCAGCAAGTACGTTCTTGCGCCATTCACCGTCGGAAACGACCTCCCATACGCCTTTCGCGACCATCGGGTCGGTGTACACCTTCACCTTCAGGGCAATGCACACAGCGACCTGATCCGGCAGACCGGACTCGCCGAGCGTTCGCAGCGCATCGCAGAGGCCATCCCTGGTTCCGAGCGTCCGGCTCGTCGCAACGAGCTGCTGCAACGCCTTTCGATGCTCCTTCGTCTGATATTTTGCCCATTTGAGCACGGTATCGGCAAATGAGCACTCCAGATGAAATGTGTAGTGTCGCGCGAGGTCCCGGCGAAGCGCCCACGGTTCGTACTCGGGGCGGTCGGCTTCCTTCCTGTCCGAGTCCTGGACAACTGCGAGCACTTGGCTCCAGAGATCCGGCAACTTGCCGTGCGGAATCAACTCTGGAAGGAGAACGAAGACGGAGCAGGCGTGGTAACGGGATATCGGAGTCGATTCGGCATTCACCCATTCCCACACCTCCTGCCAAGCATCGACACCAAAGCTTCCCGAAAGTCCTTCAATATGGCCGCCGTATTTGGAGTAACGGTCATAGAGCCCTTCAAAAGCATCTTCTCGATGCATTCCAGAGCTGCCTGCCGCAAATCTCGGTCGTCGGAGAAGAAGAGCACGGGGAGTTCGACGACCATTCGTTTCGGCTCGTCTCCTTCTGATACGTAAAGCACAAAGGGTCCATCTGGGAGTCTTTGCCGTCTCGCGTGCTGTTTGGTCGCGCAGCGCGGTGAGATCCACGCCATTGCAGTCGTGAAGGTACTCGGCCACCTCTCGGAGGGGCAGGCCAGGCGGGTTCCCGCGGTACTGCGCTGCATACGTCTTCAAAATTGTTGACAGGCTCCGATGGGACAACGAATCGATAACGCCACCGCATGAGAGTAAGCATCGCCTCCGCAGCACCAGAGACGTCCAGCATGCCGGATTTGGACAGGGCCGGTACGACAGCATCAGAACCGAAGGCTGCATGGGTGGCACCTTGCCGCTCGTTCAGCGTCATCGCCTGGCAGGCACGCTCATCGGCCAACAATGGAACGTCTTGATCTTGAGCTATGAAGCTCGCTAGGAAGGCAAGGAAGTCTTTGTCATCGGCGCTCTTATCTCTCATCTCTTGCGGCACGAAGGACTGCACAAATCTGAATCGCTTGTCGTCTCGCCAACGGCGGGTGTTCACCATCTACACTAGGTGGCTTCGCGCACACCTTGCTTACGCAGCGAACGACCGTCGGATTCAGCTTCTCGACGCCTCGATGCCGGCTCCTGGACCGCCGAGAGCATGCTCTACGCCTCATCCGAAGACGTTTTGCCCTATCGCCGCGAGTGACGGAACCCTGATGAGTCACTTTTTTTTGACGCGCCCTGTATGCGCCCTGACGACGGGCGTGATTCCGGGCTCCTGGCGG